>Ga0315338_1002810_pt1 | contig 16359 bp, 14 predicted proteins | sample ASW8metaG_FD_204518 | JGI IMG/M metagenome (GOLD analysis project Ga0315338, IMG submission 204518) | Ammonia-oxidizing marine archaeal communities from Monterey Bay, California, United States - ASW #8 | ecosystem: Environmental > Aquatic > Marine > Coastal | place: USA: California | collected... | reverse complement strand
GAACGCCGGCGCGTTGGCGCGCCGGCGCGGGTCCTGAAAATTCGTTGCCGGCAATCTAGCCTATCGAAGCCTGTCTTTCCTAGACCCCGGCGTGCGACAAACCATGCACCCCACTCGCGATCGCGCGACTATTTGCGATAGGACGAGTCCTCGCGGTCAAGCCATTCGAGAACGCTCGGCCAATCGGCGACGAAACGAGAATGTCTAACAAATGTATGAGATTGCGTAACGGCGTGATCAATGACGGATTTCGAGGGCATCGTAAGCGGCTTCCCGGAAGCGTTGGCAGCGGCCATCGCACTGATTTGCGAGCGGCAGCATTTATCCAGGAAAAACAGCAACTTCCATGTCTGTGCCAGGGTCTCCCCCGCAACGAGGAGACCTCGACCTCTGACAAGGAGTGCTCGGCACTGCAATATTTCAGCGGCAATCCTCTCCCGCAGGACATCGTGTGTCGCGGTAGGGTCCCAGTCATGGGTGCCTATAGCGCCATGGAACATGAAGGCGGTCTGTGTAATCGGCAGGAGGCCGTCTTGGAGCGAAGCCACGACACATCCAGCACTCGTCGCCACTTGCACCGCCGCCACGGCATCCGGCTTCGCTTCAAGCGCGGCGAGTACGAGCGCCAATGCGCCGGCATCCGGCTCACTCGCGCCGTCATCGAGCCGATTGCCGTCCCGGTCGATCTCGATTAGTTGGGATGCGCTGACCTCCTCGAGCAACAAACCGCCAGGATTTGCAAAATAGACGCCCGGCCGATCCGGGTCCCGCGTCGCAACGCGCGCCGCGCCAATTGGCGCCAAACCTTCGCGAGCAATCAGACGGCAAATCGCCGCGAGTTCGAGCCGAGCTTGCGCCGCAGTGCCGGGCGGGCGGGCTGTGTCGTTCCAAAGTAAATCCGTCACGGCTCTAGGCTCAATCGCGGTACGAAGGATCGATACGATCGAGGAGGCGCAGCTGCGATGCCCAGCGTTCTCCGGTAAACGCCGTTTCTTCCACGCCGAGGTTTTCCCTGTCGGTTGCAACGCTCTCGGCGGAGCGTTGAACGATCTCAGCGCCCGTAGAGAGAGCCGCAAGGTGGGCAAGCGTCGCCTGCTCCAAATCGTAGAGGATCGACCAGCACTCGGGCACCGTCGGTGCGCAAACGAGGTAGCCGTGATTTTCGAGCAGAGCAGCATCGACCTGACCCATATCGGTTACCAGCCGCGCGCGCTCTTCGGGATTATCGAAGATCCCCTCGAAACGATGCGTTGCAAGAGCGTCGTGAAACCGCGCGCCCTTCGGCGACACCGGCAGCATGGCTTCGGGGAAAGCCGAATAGGCCATGCCCGCGGCGGTATGGGTATGCGCCGCGCTTCCGGCATCCGGCCGCGCGCCATAGACCGCACCATGGATGGTGTAAGCCGGAATGTCATAGTTGAACCCAACGTCGAGCAGGATATTCCCGTCAGCATCGACCTTCACAAGGGTCGAAGCGGTGATCTGCTCGAATAGACGCGGATAAGGATTTAACAGAAACTGGTCGCTGGTACCGGGCACTCGCGCGGAAAGATGCCCCAGCACCAAATCCGTCATCCCGTGATGCGCCACGAGCCGGTAAAACGCGGCGAGCTCGACACGCACGTGCCATTCCTTCGCGCCAACCTGATCGCGGATCGACCGCGGAACGCTATGTGCCGCTTCCGCCTTCATGATTCCCAATCCTAGACCACGCCTGCCTCGCGCAACCGCGCCACTTCATCGGCGGATACGTCGCACAGTTCCTGAAGCAGGTCGGCGGTATGTTCACCCAATTGCGGCGGCGTCTGCACCTCCGCCGGCGAATCCGACAACTTTATGGGGCAGCCGACAGTTTTATAAATACCGTCACGCGGCGGGTAGTCGATATCGACGATCATTTCGCGAGCCTTCAGGTGCGGATCTTCCAGCACTTCGCCGGTATCCTGACACGCCCCGCTCGGTACGCCGGCTTCGCCCAGAATACGCATGACATCGTGCTTGGTGTGCTGTTTCGTCCACGCCTCGATAATGCCATTAAGCTCTTCCCGGTTCTCCCAACGTGCGGCGTGCGTCGAAAATTTTGGGTCGTCCGTCAAATCGGAGCGACCGATCGCACCGGAGAACGCGGCCCACATCTGCTGTTGTGCAAAAATATAAACGTAGTCGTTCGGCCCGCCGGGACTGCACGCATATGTCGAGCCTGGGACATTGTCTCCGAGCTGATTGCCGTTGCGCAGCTTGGGCGTGTTGAAGCGCTGGTGATCCCGCAACGCCACGCGCATAATGTTGACCACCGAATCCTGCATCGACACCTCGACATGCTGGCCTTTGCCAGTCGCATGGCGCTGCTGCAGCGCGGCGAGGATGCCAATCGCAAGATGCATGCCCGTACCGGAATCGCCAATCGCCGGCCATACGTAAGTCGGCGGGTTTTCCGGAAAACCTGTCACGCTCATCGCGCCGCCCATGGCTTGAGCGATCGGCTCGAAACTCTTGAAATCGCTGTAGGGGCCGTATGTGCCAAAGCCCTTGACCGTGGAATAGATCAGCCGCGGATTGATCTCCTTCAACACATCATATCCAAGGCCCATGCGGTCCAGCGCGCCCGGTGAAAAGTTCTCCACCAAGACGTCCGATTCCGCGATCAGCTTCTTGAACAGCGCTTTGCCTTCATCAGCCTTGAGGTTAAGTGTCAGGCTGCGCTTGTTGGCGTTCAGGACCAGGAAGAACAGGCTGTCGCTATCCTGGTCGCGCTGCACGACGCGCGCGATATCGCCGCCCTTTGGGTTCTCCAGCTTGATCACGTCCGCGCCGAGAAAGGCCATGATTTGAGTACAGGCGGGACCGGCCTGATTGTGCGTCATGTCGATGACGCGGACACCCTCCAGAGCCTTGCTCATCACGAATCTCCCTTATACCAGTACGTGTTGGACGCCGGCTTTACTAGGCGACGCGGCACGAGCCTAGCATTCGCGACTTACAGCTCAAAGCGCCAGAGCCTATTGGATCGTTATAAACTTGTTGCTAGCCCAGCCAACGGATTTTCCAACCTGGAACAGGGTCCACCCGCCCGCAGTTTCCAAGACGAACCCATTATGCTGACCCGCCAGTATTCGGCCGACGATGTCGCAGCCAGTATCGCCACATTTCCGCAATCGGATCGCGGATGCGCGAACAATGACCTTCCTTTCGATCGCCTTGCGGTTCCGCTCCGGTGTCAACAAAGCTGCTTGCGTGCGATATGAGTCGGAAGCCGCCACGTCAGCATCCGCAAACGAAAGGTTGGTCGATCCGGAAAGCGGAAAGATGTTATAGCCGATCGGCGCGACACCCCACGCCTGCAACATTTGCTCCTTGCAGCGCGGCAAATGATCGGCGGCAAGTTTCGCGGACCATCCGGACTGAGTCAGGTTTATGTGAACGGCACTGGCGACATCCGGGCGCGGCGCCCGCACCGTCGTCCGACCAACGATTTTACCGCATATCGAAAACAGTACGTCTCGAAACCGAATGCCGTAGGCAGGATGTCCCGCCCACCCGGAAAGGATCACGATGTCGCCACTCGGCACTTCAAGTCCGCCCTCTTTCGATACAAGACCTTTTGCCGTGCGTACGACATCCACGTTGCCGGATTGATAAGCGACAGCGTTCCATTTCAAGATATCGTACTGATCTTCCGCGCTCAGACTATCGACTTGGACTGGCGGTGCGGCGTCCGGAGTCGGCACCGGAATTCGCACCAGTTCAGCTAGTTCATCGCGGGATGCATCCTTTTTCTCGACCTTCGGCGGCGACGGAATTCGCTTTGTTTTGACCAGCTTTGCCGTGCTGTCTTCACCGGTGAAGTGCGTAATGAACTTATCGACTTTTTCGGAAACTCCCGAAAGATCGACGCAGCCGCGAACCGTGCCACAGTCGTTGTCCATGATCACCACGAAGACGGTGAGAATTAATATGCCGAGAACGATCCCGGAAAGCACCGATCGGAACAACATCTGTTCGCGCGCAATCCACCAATTGTCGTGATGGCGGGTTCACGCCCCTATACCATAAACGAAGGCCGTTCGCCTGACACCGTCACGGCCATCGTATCCATTCCGGTTTCGAATGAAAATGTGGTCGGTATCAACCGGCCAAGGCGGTGAGCAAAGGATCCAGCGATTCCGCGCCTTCCAGACCCTGCGCAAGCTCGAACACAGCCTCTGCGTCTTCTCTTGCGATAGTTCCGTAGCAGCAGTCATGGAACTTCGATTCGAGTTTTTCTTTCGGGAACCAACGAGCAGGTTTACCGACCGCCAGCGGAACGATCTCTTCCAACCGCCGCCCGTCGGTCAATTCGATCGTGACGGTCGCGCCAAACTCCGAATTTCCAGCGACCCGATCGTCCAGCTCCATTCGAACCTTTTCCACCAGGCCGGAACCGTTGATCCGTGGCAACGATGCCTCTTTGAAAGTTTCCAAATTCACGTCACCGTCGAGCAACGCCGCGGCGATGCAATATCCCATGCAGAATTTCGCTTCGAGACCCGTCGTCGCAACGTCGAACACCATCGGTTTGAAATGCATCTCGGTGACGCCGATACGTATGTCGCGGATCGCATCCAGGCCATCGCCAATCGAATCACGCAGCCGGATCGCTCCTTCTATGGGCGGATGTGCCGCGCCACAGGCTGGATAAGGCTTCAACCCGAGGCCGAATTCCGTGAGAATTTCGAGCGGGTCTCCCCAAGTGCCCAGATGCTCGGCTGCTATTTCGTCATGATGGTTGAAGACCTCGGCAAAGCCATATCCATTTTCCAATATGTCGACCGTCGCGGTAATGCCTTCACGCGCCATGAGCGCGGCAAGCACACCATTGCGGGCGGCGTATCCGGCATGCAGCGGCTTCGTCATCGTGCCGAAATTCGCCCGCAACCCACCCGCCGCCGAGGCCGCCATGCCCAACGCCATGGCAAAGGGTTCCGCTTCAAGGCGCAACATCGCCGACGCCGTTGCCGCCGCGCCGAGCGTGCCGAAAGTCGCGGTAGCGTGCCAGCCATTCGTGTAGTGCGCGGTATTCAATGTTCGGCCGAGCTTACTGACCATCTCGATCCCGAGAATGTAGGCGGTTATCGATTCACGGCCCGATGCTTGACCGAGTCGGGCGGTCGCCAGGATCGCCGGCACCAAAGAAGCCCCCGGATGGGCGTAGGCGGGGTGAGTGACATCGTCATAATCGATCGCATGCGCCAACGTGCCATTGTAGAGCGCTGCATCATGCGGCGTGGCGCCCCGGCCGGAAGCAACGAGAGGCACTGTGGGGTGATCCGGCCGGTCGACGGCATCGCCGACTATGCGGCCAAGCATCCCGGCAATAGGTTCGCCTGCCCCGGCAATCGTGCAGCCGAGGCAATCGGTAATCGCATCGACCGCCATGGCTCTAGCACGTTCGGGAAACGCCATGTCGCGCCGCTTCAACGCGAAGTCGACGAATTGGCCAGTTGCGCCGTTCATTGCCTTCATCGTTGAAACTTTCTACTTTTTGATTTCGTCTTGCTCATTTCGCGCGCCTAACCCCCGAACAGAGCCCTGATTCTTTGTGGCCCAATGGTATGCCATACCACTGCCATTCAAAAAGTACCGTCGCCTTGCGAACTGATTAAAGCTGGCAGATTCTGTTAGAACTTGGCGATTGATAATTCGGAAAGGAACGCAGCCATGCACGTCATTACCGTAGTGTTCAAAATTAAACCGGAGCACGCCGATGCTTTTGCGGCGGCGATGACGGAAAACGCGCGTGCGTCCCTGGAAAACGAGCCGGGCTGCCATCAGTTCGATGTCGCATTCGCGCCAGACGATCCTACGACGTGCTTCCTATACGAGCTGTACACCGACAAACCGGCATTCCAGGAGCATCTGGAAGCTCCGCATTTTAAGACATTCGATGCGAAAGTCGCGCCTTGGCTCGCGGAAAAATCCGTTCAGGCTTATGAGCGAGCCTGGCCCGCGAATTAGGGGCGCGCCTTCCGCAGCAAGAATACGAACGGCACGCCGGCTATTGCGACTGCGACTAGGAACGAAAATGCGTTCAAGTAAGCGATGGTCTCCGCTTGCGCTACGACTAGGTTGCGCAACGCTTCCAGCCCCTCCATGGAATCGAGACCCCAGAAGGCGCTCGAGCGCGACAGGCGCAGCGCCTCACTGAACGGGTGGATGTGGTCGCGCAGTTCGACATAGTTGACCTGCGAGGAGCGAACCAGGATCGCGACGATCACGGACGTGCCGCAACTGGCGCCGATCGCGCGGACCAGCGCGAACAACGCAGCCCCCTCCGTCCGCAGTTCCGGCATCAAGGTCGAGAACGTCACCGTCGTCAAGGACACCCACATCACGCCCATGCCGAAACCACTGATCAGCGTCACCCAGACGATATCGAACGGCGAAACTTCCGCGGTCCAATCGGTCATGTAGACACTCGCCACGCCGACACAAACCAGACCGAGCAGGATGAGAAATTTGGCTGGAACGCGGTCGGCCAGAAAGCCGCCCATCATCATCGCGGCCATCGTACCAATACCCCGAACCGAGACGATCCAGCCAGCCGCGAGGACCGGGTAGTCCTGAACGTTTTGCAGGAAAAGCGGCAAGATGAACAGGCTGGAAAAAACAGCGATGCCGAATACGAAAATCAGGCACGATCCGACAACGAAGTTCCGGTCGCTGAAGATTGCCAAATTGAGGTAGGGATTGTCGTGCGTCAGGCAATGCACGACGAAAATATAGAAGGCGAGCACGGCGAGCACCGCTTCGGCGATAATTTCCGGCGATTCAAACCAGTCCTGGCGCTCGCCGCGGTCCAGCACCAACTGGATACAGACGACCGCGAGAATCAAAGAAATCACGCCGATCCAATCTAGGTTCTGCTTGCCTTTTTCGGCATCGGGTAGCGTCGCGACGACACCAGCGAATGCCAGCAGCCCCATCGGTACATTCATATAAAACAGGTAACGCCAGTCGTACCATTCGGTCAGGAACGCTCCCAAGGTCGGCCCGATAACAGGACCCAAAATCATGCCCATCGACCAGATGCTCATGGCGAAGCCATGCCGGCGGCGCGGGTAGGTATCGAGCATGATGGCCTGAGAGACCGGCATCAGCGGCGCGCTGACGAATCCTTGCACGGCGCGCAAGATGACCAGCTCCTCGAAACTCGTCGCCCAGGCACAGAACAGCGAAGTCACGGTGAAACCGACGATCGACGCGAGAAACAGCTTGCGGCGGCCGAGACGTACGCTTGCCCAACCGGTAAGAACCGTTCCAACGGCGCTAGCCACGACGAAGGCGGTAATGATCCAGCCAACCTGGTCTGGGCTCGCCGACAGATTGCCCTGCATGTTCGGCAGGGCGACGTACGCGGTGCTCATGTTGAGGGCGTGCAGCAGCGACGCCATCAACACCGGAACGGTGATGATAACCAATTCAGCGGTCGTGAAAGGCCCCTGCGCCGGTTTGTCTATGATCCGCAAACGTGGTCCTCACAATCGAACGGTTGCGCCGCAAAACGGCGTTCGGATCGGTCGAATTGACGGTGAAACCAAGCGAAACGCCCGGCGCGGCAAACCCTAACCAAATTTACGTTGCAGCGCAAAAAATCTTAGTGCCTGCTCGCAAGGATGTGACCCGACAGCCCTTCCCTTCCATCCCGCGAAACGTCAGATTCGGAAGATCGGTCGTGCAAAGGAAATCCGATGAAATTGGATCGCCGCGTTTTATTGAAAGGCCTAACCGCCACCGGCTTTGTCTTGTCAAATCTGCCGAGCGCAGCCGGCGCCGAACCGCTCTTGACGCGGTCGATCCCCAAGAGCGGCGAGCCCATCCCGATCATCGGTATGGGATCATGGATCACGCTCAATGTCGGCTCCAACGCTGCGCTGCGCGACGCGCGGCTGAAAGTCGTCCAGGCTTTCTTCGATGAAGGGGGCGGCATAATCGATTCCTCACCCATGTACGGATCGTCCGAAGAGGTCATCGGCCATTGCCTGGCGCGCATCCCGAATAAAGATGGGTTATTTGCCGCGACCAAAGTCTGGACCCCGACCAAATTCATGGGGGTCCGCCAGATGAACGCGTCTTTCGACTTATGGGGCCTCGATCAGTTCGACCTGATGCAGATTCACAATCTGGTCGATTGGGACGCGCATCTGGAGACCCTGCTGGAATGGAAGAAGGAAGGCCGCGTCCGCTATATCGGAGTCACCACCTCGCATGGCCGCCGGCATGAAGATCTGGCGGCGATCATGGCCAAGCAACCGATCGACTTCGTGCAATTAACCTACAACATGATCGACAGGGAGGCTGAGCACCGGCTGCTCCCGCTTGCGCGGGACCGCGATATCGCGGTGATCGTCAATCGGCCGTTTCAGCGCGGCGGCTTGTTCGACCGCTATGAAAGTGAAACCCTGCCGGACTGGGCGGGCGCAATCGATTGCGCCAACTGGGCGCAATTCTTCCTCAAATACGTCGTCTCGCATCCGGCCGTGACCTGCGCCATTCCGGCAACCAGCCGCGTCGACCATCTACGCCAGAACATGGCGGCCGGGCGCGGCCGTCTGCCCAACCAAGAGATGCGCGCGGAGATGATCCGCTACATCGATAGCCTGTGATCCCGTTCTCGCCCGACATATACCTCGGCGTCGTCGCGCAGATGAATGCGCTGCTATGGCCGGCGCAATTGGTCGCGATATTATTGGCGTTCGGCGTGATTTATCTCAGCGTTCGACCGAATTTTCGCATCGAACGGCTACCCGCGCTCTATCTCTCTTTAGTCTGGCTTGGTGTCGGCACGGTTTATTACGGATTGCACTTTACACCGCTGAACTGGGCCGCCTGGCTCGGTACCGGATTTTTTGTACTCCAGGGCCTGCTGTTTCTTTGGTTCGGCGTTGCGCGAAACAGGCTCAGGCTTCGCTTCAAGGGCGACGCACCGAGCTGGATAGGCCTGGGACTACTGATCGCCGCGACAGCGGGATACCCGCTGCTAGGCCTGGCCACCGGAACTGGGGTCGCGGCGATACCGATCGTCGGCATCGACCCCGGGCCAACCGTGTTGTTCACTTGGGGTCATTTGCTTCTCACCGCGGAGAAGACGTACCGCCTTATGTTGCCGATCCCCTTCGCGGTCGCCTGGATCAGCGCTGTGGCGGGCTGGCTGATCGGTCTGCCCGCAGACATCGTCCTGATACCAGCCGTATTCACCGCGCTGATCGTGATCGTGACGCTGAAACGCTGTGTATCGCGGTACGCGTAGGATCGCGCCTGAGGATTGGATTATTCTTTGCAATCACATTCGTGACACCTAGATCGCAAGCCGCGGCAACCTAATTTAGAATTCAGCGACGACCAACATCAGGGAGCCCAGACCGATGAACAGGATGCGTATTTTCCTCGTCGCCCTTCTCGCGACAGCCGTACTTCTAATTGCCCCAGCGCAGGCGCAGAACGCAGCGAAACGCTCGATTACAAAGATCGCGGGCGATCTCTACCGTTTCTAGAACAACTTCCATTTCTCGGTATTTCTGGTCACATCCGACGGTGTCATTGTCACCGATCCGATCAACGCCGACGCCGCGACATGGCTCAAGGGCGAGATCAAGAAGCGTTTCGACAAGCCGATCCGCTACCTGATCTATAGCCATGACCATAGCGACCATATTTCGGGCGGCGAGGTTTTTGCCGACACCGCGACGGTCATTGCGCACGAGAATGCGCGGGCGACAATCCTGGGCGAAGACCGTCCGACCGCCGTACCAGACGTCACCTTTTCCGACCGTATGACCGTGTCGCTCGGTGGCAAACAGGTCGAGCTCACTTATATCGGCCGCGGACATTCCGACAATCTGATCGTGATGAACTTCCCGGCCGAGCGGACGGTGTTCGCCGTCGACATCGTAGGCGTCAAGCGGTTGGCCTACAAAACGCTGAGCGACTCCTACTTCCCCGGATGGATCGATGCCTTGAAAAACATCGAAGCCATCGACTTCGATATCCTGGCGCCGGGCCACGGGCCGATGGGCGTGAAATCCGACGTCGCGGCCAACCGCGGATATATGACCGCGCTCTACAACGGTGTATTGAACGGCTTACGCAAGGGTGAAACGCTGGACAGCCTCAAGACGAACCTGACACTCGACGCGTACAAGGATTGGGGCCAGTACAAAGCGTGGCGGCCGCTCAATATCGAAGGCGTCTACCGGCGGATCGAACTGCAGCGCCGTGCGCGATAGAAGATTCCTAATCCGATTATTGAGCCGCGCGTTTTACCAGACCCTCAAGCGAGATCGTGTAGGCGCGCCGGTCCCGCAGGTAGCGGATGCAGTATTCGGTCGGATAGTAACCGGCCCGCTGCCACGCCTTCGGCTGGCGGATGGCCGTACACCCCTGGGGGTGGCTTAGCAAATAAGACAGCGTGATCATCGGTTCATAGAAGATGATGCGGCCCTTGTTTGCCCCGTAGATCCAGCTATGGGTAAAGCCCCGTTTCGGTGGATTCGCGAGCTCCGGCGTGCGCACATCGATAAGGTGGTTGCCCATCTGCGACACCGCCGCTTTGACGTTGACGTGATCGGCGGCGACAAATTCAGCGGGCACCGGCTGAAGCGCGAGTTTCAGATCGTCGCAGTTGATAAAAAACGTGCAGCCGCCGATTCGGATCATCGCAATTTCGTTATGGTCGGCGATATAAAAATGAAAATCGAAGTGGGGCACTGACCAAGGAGCCGGCGGATGGCCTTCAGCGTTCCAGTTTATGCCGACCCAGCGAAACGGAATGTCGCCGCGCTTTACCACTGCGGCGGGCATATCGAGTTGAGTTTCGAGATCGCCCTCGCATTCGCGGGCGCCATCGACCTTGCCGTTCTTATCGAGGTCGAAGCAGCGGCTGGTGGGGTTCTTGAGCGGCGGAAGGCCGTTAAGCGCGCCCTCGGTCAATAGTATCCCGATGGCCGTCGGGTTACCGGCGGCATCGGTTTCGACATAGGTCCTCGCCGTTCCTTCACCCATTTTCTTGGCGTCGCCATTAAGCGTCGCCGCGAGTGCGGAGCCGCAGGACAGACCGAGCGCCACGACCGCTCCAGCGAACATTGCCGTCGTGAACCGCTCGCTCTTCATGATCTACTCCGCCGCCACGTGCAGTTCGTCCAGCGCGTCGGCGACCGCATCCAGGGTTAGCGCGATGTCGTCGTCGGTGTGCGCCAGCGAGATATAGAACTTGCTGTCGCCCTTGAAGACGCCGCGCTGCCGGATGAGCTTATTGAACCGCAGCGTCATCTCCCGGTCGCCCGCCACCATGCTCCGGTAGTCCCGGACATTGCCGTCGGTGAAGAAGACATCGAATAGCGGCGCCTCGCCGACCACCTTGGCGCGGGTGCCGGTTTTAGCGAACATTTCCGTTAACCCGTCCATGAGGGCCTGCCCATTGCCGTGGATCTTTTCGTAGGAGCCGGGCTGCTTCAGGACATTCAAGGTCGCCAGCCCGGCCGCTGCGGCGACGGGATTGCCGCTCAACGTGCCGATCTGGGTGAGGAACTCGTTTTCCGCGACCTGGCTTTTGTCGAAATGAGCCATGTATTCCTCACGACCGCCAATCGCAGAAAGTGGAAAACCGCCACCGATCACCTTGCCCATCGCGCACAGGTCGGGCACGACGCCGTAATATTCCTGGCCCCCGCCATAGGCGAGCCGGAAACAGGTCACGACTTCGTCGAAGATCAAAGCGATGCCGCATTCCGTCGTCACTTCGCGCAATGCCTCAAGGAAACCGGGCTCCGGTTTGATGAGGCGCTGGAACGGTTCGACGATCACGCCCGCCAGCTCGTCCTTGTGCTCACGGATCAAGGCGACGGCCGTTTCGATATCGTTGTAGGGCGCGATCAGGACTTCGTCGCGGACCCGCTGCGGAATGCCCGCCGTGTCGGGCGTCGCCTGGGGGAAGTTACCCGGCCGCACCGGTGCCATGCTCATCAGCGCGTAGTCGCTCATACCATGGAAACCGCCCTCGAATTTGAGGATCTTGTCGCGGCCGTGATGCGCGCGGGCGACGCGCATGGCGTAGAAGGTCGCTTCCGACCCGCTGCTCATGAAGCGCACCTTTTCGGCGCAGGCAACCGCATCGACAATTTCCTCGGCGAGCAGAATACCGTGTTCGTTGTTGGCGAAGAACGTGGTGCCGTTCGGGATCTGCGCCTGTACGGCTTCCAGGACATCCGGATGCCCGTGCCCGATCAGCATCGGTCCCGAGCCCAACAGGTAATCCACGTACTCGTTGCCGCTCGCGTCCCAAACGCGTCCGGCCTCGCCGCGCTGGATCACCACATCGAACGCCAGATTGCCGAACCCGCCACCCGGCAGAACGGCGCGCGCCCTTTCCATCAAGGCCATTTCCGTATCGTTAGTCGGTTTCATCTCGCTCGCCTTTCCTACCCGCTATCATGCGCTAAGAAGAAAGGTTAGCAGAGCTAGAAAGGTGATGCCATGTGCGTTTGGGCCGATAGGACGGTGTTTGGGAAATGTACAATAGCCGTAGGATTCATGGTCATGTGCACGCCTCTCGGGTTACATTCGAATTCAATTCGGGAAGGTAAACCAGTTTGGCGGCGGCATGAGCGACAACATTGAAACGGCGCCAGCGGAAAACAATCGATCACGCCGTCTTCCAAGAATGTTACGAGACAAAGGTTCCCGTCTGGCCATCGTTGCTGCGCTTGTCCTGATTGGTGCCGGATTGAGTTGGTTCGAACCGCAATCGGTCCTGTTGATGCGCGAATGGGTCTGGGACGAAATGGTGCGGGCCAAGCCGCGGCCCTTCGACCCCGCCTTGAAGGTCCGCATCGTCGATATCGACGAGGCAAGTTTGGCCGAGCATGGGCAGTGGCCCTGGCCGCGCGCCCGTATCGCCCGCCTGATCGAAACGCTGCACGGATACGGCGCGCGCGCCGTCGGCTTCGACATCATCTTCGCCGAACCCGATCGAACCACCCTTTCCCGCGTATTCGAAGCTTTGGAACAGGACGTTCCGGGTTATCGCGCGCCACTCGATGGTACAGCGCTCGCCCAGCAACCCGACAATGATGCAATCCTCGCGACGGCGATGACGAAGCTTCCCGTCGTCCTCGCCCTCAGCGTAGAGGAAACGGCGAAGGGAAATACCGCCCGGAGTCTCGAGCGTCTGCCCCGCGTGAAGTTCGAGCGCCGAAAGGACCAGCGCTATCTGGCACGCTTCCCCGGCGCGGTCTCGGCTTTGCCGGCGCTTCAGAAACGGGCCGCGGCGAACGCCTCCATCGATCCGCGCGTCGATCCGGATGGCATCACGCGCCGCGCTCCGCTGCTCTTTAAAGTTGGCAAGCAAACCGTCCCTGCCTTGTCGCTCGCGCTTGTACAAGCCGCCGAAGGGGGGAAATTATCCGCGCAATCCATGCGGCCGGGCCTGAAAAGCATTTCCCTCGGCGACCGAACCGTTCCAACTGACTTGTACGGGCAAATGCGCCTGTATGACAGCGGCTCCAAGGCGATGCGATACGTTTCTGCCGCCGACGTCCTGGCCAAATCCCTGCCACAGGGCGCGTTGAGGGACGCGGTCGTCATCGTCGGCACCGGCGCCGAAGGGTTGCACGATTTACGTCTAACCCCGCTGAAAAAGTGGGTCCCGGGCATGGAGACGCATGCGCAGTTCGTCGAGCAGATCCTGTCGGGCAACCACATCGCGCGCCCGCAATGGGGGGCTCAGACCGAAGCCTACGGAACACTCGCAATCGGCATACTGTTGCTCGCCTCGATTTATTTCGGCTGGGGTAAATTGCCGACCTGGTTGATCGCGACGGCAATGGCGGCGGCTTTCGGTGCGATTGCGTGGATCGGTTTCGCGAGTTACCGCCTCCTCCTCGATCCCGTCCTTCCCGCTGCAGCGTTGCTGAGCGCCGCCGCCCTCGACCGCTTTCTGCTCGTTCTGGAATTACGCCGCGAGCGGAGCGCCGTTCGTGGGGCGTTTGCACGCTACCTCGCCCCCGCCGTGGTGGAACAGTTGGCCAACAATCCAGACCGGCTGCGTCTCGGCGGCGAACGGCGCGAGATGACATTCTTGTTCTGCGATATCCGCGGGTTCACCGCGATCTCTGAACAGTTCGGACGGGATCCCGAAGGGCTTACGAACCTGATCAACCAATTCCTGACACCGATGACCGACGAGATCATGAGCCGCGGCGGGACGATCGACAAATACATGGGGGACTGCATCATGGCGTTCTGGAATGCGCCCCTGGATGATCCCAAGCACGCGGCACATGCCTGCCGGTCGGCGCTCGCGATGCAGGTTTCGCTCAAGGAATTAAACGCGCACATCGCCGCGGCGGCGGAATCCCCGGAACACGCCTTCACGATCAAAGCTGGAGTCGGACTCAACACGGGCAATTGCGTCGTCGGGAATATGGGATCGGAGCAGCGCTTCGATTATTCGGTATTGGGCGACGCTGTGAACCTTGCCTCGCGGTTGGAGGGTCAATCGAAAACCTACGGCGCGGACATCCTGATCGGCGAAAATACCCGAGCCGCGGCACCAGATTTCGCCGCGCTAGAGGTTGACCTGATTGCAGTAAAAGGACGCGCCGCGGCTGTGAGGGTTTACGCCTTGCTGGGCGAAATCGGCGTTCGCGACAGCGAAATTTTTCAGCAACTTACCGCGTCCCAGGAAAACCTGCTTTCAGCTTATCGCGGACGCGACTGGGACAGCGCACTCGACCACGTGGTTCGCTGCAGAGCTCTGGCGCTCAATGAATGGAAATTGGGTCCGCTGTACGATCTCTACGAAGAACGAATCGCGGATTTCCTGACCGCAACACCGCCGGACGACTGGAACGGTGTCTACGTCGCGGAAACCAAATAGAGAGATTTAATCCGCAGACTGGCTGTCATCGTTGCTGGAATCCTCGTCCTTGTTTTCATCCTCTGAACCCGAAAACGGCAGAGGCGATCCCGAACCGGCGCCCAACGCCGGTACTCCGCCCGAAAAGATACCGCCCAAAAATCCGCCGCCGCCGCTCGTACCGCTGGTGCTACCCGACCCTCCACCGGATTCCGGCTCCAATCCGGCAGCGTTTCGGCAAATCCGAATATGCTCGCGGGATCCACTGCCGTAGCAGCGTTCGAGGTACGCGACCATTTTATCTTCGTCCTCCGCCACCCGGTGGACCTTGATTGCAAATGGTGCAATGCCAAGCGGCTGGCCGAACTTTTGGTCCGCCTGTTCGACCGCATTCACGGCGGCGGGGATATTCCCGGCCAGCAGTTGCAGATCCGCATAGCTACGATAGATCTGCCAGGGCGGGTTCTCGCTCGATAACGAAGCTTCCAGGCTGGCAATCGCCGCGTCACGATCGCCTTGTTTCAATCGCACTTCCGATTGCGCCAGCCGCGGATAGGCATGGTGTGAAAACGCGCCGACGACACTCGCGTCCACGTCCTGCAAGGCGGTTCCCAAATCGCCGTCGGAAAATACCGCCCGTCGCGCCGTCGCTGCCTTACGGTAGCGATCGAACATCTGACCGCTGTCGCCATCCTGTTGCTGCAACTGCCAGGCTTCCGCCGCATAAGCCCGACGCCGATGCTTGCGATGAAATTTCTTGATATAGGCGTTCACGCTCGCCTTGCGCTCTTCCGCCGGTCGATGCGTCTTTTTTTCCGTTCCCGACACGAAGACGGAGGTGAGGCTCGCGACACTTCCAACGATCGAGGTAGGGCTATTGATATCGGTACTGGTAAAGGCTTGCACCAGCGTGCCTTGCAGACGTTCCTGATAAAGTTTGTCGCGGTTGGCTTCAACGGCTGCCGCATTCACTTCCTGCGCCTTGATGACTTCCATAACCGAGGCCATGGCCCGCGGGTTATATCCGGCCGCCACGAGCAAATCCGTTCCAAGCAAATCCGCGTCGTCTTCCTGCTGGATCGTCCAGGCCGGCGCGATCATGCTTTCACTGATGTTGTATACGGCATCGCCAACGGAGACTGCCGCGTCGACGCTTTGCTGCAGGTTCGGGTCGATGATCCCCAGCAACATACCGCCCGACGCATTCGCCGCCTCCAGCCCCTTGAGAAAGCCGTCCTGCGATTCGACGAAGCTGTCGCTTGAGTGGTGGTCCATCAGTATATGCGACACTTCATGCGCCAGCAGTGCGGCAACCTCATCCTCGTTCTTGAGATTTCGCAGAAAACCCAATGCAACGAGAATTCCACCATCCGCCAGCGCGACAGCCTGCGCCGCATCGTGCGGCGTGACGTACACTGTTATGCTGCAATCCGGATAAGGCGTCTCGGAAAGCAACTTGTCGACGATCG
>Ga0315338_1002808_pt1 | contig 16369 bp, 15 predicted proteins | sample ASW8metaG_FD_204518 | JGI IMG/M metagenome (GOLD analysis project Ga0315338, IMG submission 204518) | Ammonia-oxidizing marine archaeal communities from Monterey Bay, California, United States - ASW #8 | ecosystem: Environmental > Aquatic > Marine > Coastal | place: USA: California | collected... | reverse complement strand
AGAGATCTCGGCATTTGGCCTTCCCTCCGTAAAATTTAGCTGTATAGCGGGGAAGTATCTGCGTTAGGCCGCATGCGCGATCTCGTGATACGGCCCGGGTAGTCCACCTGCTTTCTACATATATTAGCGCTACCATAACCTCTGGTTCGACGTCATATTTCTCTGCCGCCGTGACAACATAATCCATGTTGTCGCATGCCACATCCGCATTGGGCAGAGCGAGGGCCACGTAGGCTGCACATAAAAGTTCCGCTATTGTCATTTCTCTATCACTCCTAAAATATGATTTTCCAGCACAAGCTTGAAATTGCTTTCTCCAATGGCGACGTCCTCAATCATGGACTTCTGCACCACTACAACATCACCCGATGCGACTCCAATATTACAGTTGGGCGCTGCGTCGCGCACTCGGGCCGTGGCGAAGGGGTTGCCTGGAGGCTTGTAATCCTCTGGTAGTAAAATCGCAGGACGTTTCTCTGTTGCGGTTGGAAGGTCCTCAATTATATCGACTAAAATGTATCTATTGCGTGGTATTAATTTCAATTTCTATCCTCCATGTAAGAACATATAATACACAATAATGATGATTTTGTTAACCACATTTTGAATATCCACATTTAATACACAAGACACAGCCGTCCTGGTAGACGAGCCCAAACTCGGCATTACACGAAGTACAGCACTTATCCGAATGAACTCGCTCACCGTTCTGGATGTAATTTTTTAGAATGCGTCCCACGCAGCGGGCGAAGCTAAACATGTCGCTGTCTTTATCTTTTTGAAGCTGCTCGACCAGAAAACTTGGTCTCGCGCCGTGACGCAGGCTTAGTGATATCATCCGTGTGAACGCTGAATTGTTAGGGTTATCAAACACTTTGACGATATCTTTGACGATCACTTCGTTACCATTTTCGCCGAACGCGAGGTCATAACGATTGGTCTTTGTTTTGAAGGAATGCTTAATTAACTTACCATTGGTATATCTCTTCGGGATCTCAATCAGATTCGATAAGCCTCCCAGCACTTCATAGGGCTTTCCCTCTAAAAGTCCCACTAGTATAGTCCACCTTTCCCCCTTGATCGTGGTATGATGAATATCACACTCCAGATCCTGTGGGCGTTTGGGTGCAAGGTTCTGAGGGAACTCTTCCTTTGGCGCCGAGGGCTCATTTGAAACTAATACGCCCGAACGCGAACCATCTACATATACTGTTATACCTTTCAGTCCCTTCTTCCACCCAAGCCGATAGAGTTCAGACACTACCGAGGATGACGTCCCCCGGGGGAGGTTAATAGTAGAACTAATAGAATGATCAATATGTCGTTGAATGGCCGCTTGGATAGCGACTCTGCGTTTCCAGTCAATTTGATCGCTGGTTACAAAAAAGTCGGGCAACTCGTCGCTTGTCTTTTCAAATTGTTGAAGCCACTGCTGTGCATTGTGGTGAAAGACCTCATATTCTAACCACTTGTCTCCCATATCGTCAACGAAATCCGGCTCTACATTCTTTTCATTATGCGACAACTTCCGGCGTCTCCGGTAGCTATTACGAAAAACAGGCTCGAGGCCGGAACTAGTCTGAGATAAAATAGAAACTGATCCGGTGGGAGCGTTGGTAAGAATAGAAATATTTCTGCGTCCAAACTTTTGAATCATCTTACGAATGGAAACCGGCAGTCTTTTTAAAAATGCGTTGTTCTTTTCTCGTTGCCAATCAAAGATGGGAAACGCTCCCCGTTCTTTGGCCAACTGCGCGCTTTCGGTATATGCTGAGTTTCTCAGGGTGGCGTAAATTTTATCCACCACTTGTTCAGCTTCCTCGCTATCATATCTCAAATTGAGGCGTGCAAGGACATCGGCTAGTCCGTGCGTGCCCAAACCAGTACGGCGACCGGTTTTACAGGCATTGAGCAACTTGCTCCACATTTCTTTTTCATCTTGAGTATCTGCAATTTTAATAATGTTTTCTAACTTTTCTAGTTCAAGTTCCACCAAATCATCCGAAAGTCTCATGGCCACGCTGGCGATATTAGTAAAATGTTCAAAATCAAATGCAGCCTCTTCGCTGAAACTATTCTTTACGAAATTCTTGAGATTGATAGATATCAAACGGCACGAATCATAGGCGCTTAAGGGTATTTCACCGCACGGGTTAGTGGTGACAGTGTTGAAGCCGAGCGACGCATATTCATGGGCGGGCAAATTATTAATAATATTGTCCCACATCATTAAGCCTGGTTCGGCAGTTTCTGCGGCGGAGTCTACAATCTTTTGCCAAAGCTCTCTGGCATCGATCTCGGCCGTTTCGGTGGGAGTGTCAGAGTCCGTGGGAAACTGAAGGGTGAACTGCTGCTTACTCTCTACCGCTTCCATAAATGCATCTGTTATTTTAACCGACACGTTAGCACCAGTAACCTTCGTGAGATCTTCCTTCATGGTCACAAACTTTTCAATGTCGGGATGGTTGACGTCCATTGTGATCATCAACGCTCCTCGGCGTCCATTCTGCCCAATCATACGACACACGTAAGAATAGAAATCAGCAAACGACCAAGCTCCGGTGGTTGTGCCTGCGGAGTTGTTAACACTGGTCCCTTCTGGGCGCAGTCCCGATATGTCCAGACCTACCCCACATCGTCTTTTAAATAAGTTGGCCAGTTCTTTTCCGCTATCCATGATAGAAGAGATGTTGTCGGAGGGGGATTCGACCACTACGCAATTAGATAACGAGAGGTTAACTTGATTATTCCCCACCCCCATCATAGGGGATCCCTGTGGGACAATGTAGTTAAAATTCTTTAGCACCTCGTAGATAGACTCTTCCGACAGGGCCCGCGGGCCATCAAACTTCTTTTCTATTCGGCCAAACTCTGTGGCCAATCTCCTGTGCATGTCATCGGGCGTTGTCTCTAGAAGGGTGCCCTTTTTACTTTTGAGGGCGTACTTGGTGATCCAGACATTGGTGGCGAGATCGTCTCCTTCAAAATAATCTAACGTTTTCTCTTCAGCGTCTTTTTTTCTAACCATTTTGTGCTCCTTTTTTAGTATACTTTTTATATTTCTGCGCTAATTCTTCCTTGTAATCTTTCGCGGAGATTCGCGTCGTAGCGGGCGCTTCGTCCAGAGGCCTGTGGACCTCGATATGGACGTTGCTCGTTCGCATGGTAATAGGATATACGATGCCATCAGGTCCATTGCGGTTCTTCGCGACGAATAGGCGCCCCGTATCAGTTCTTTTGTCGTCAATGGTTCTGGAGATGGTGAAAATGAAGTCTGCTACAAAACACTTGTTAAATGCCTCTGATATAGCTTCCATTGTAACCACCTCTGCGTTCAAACCGGACCTGTTCGTTTGTGAAGCTGTCCAAAGCGGGCAACCATGTTCTTGAGCTATAGCTCGCAGATCTTCATAAATAGTCTCCAGGTCATGGCGGCGCTCCTTCAAAATGACAGCAGGCTTTAGCAAATCGCCGTAGTCTACGATTATCATTGAAGGTTTTATATTTCTTTGATGTAATTTTTCTAAATGATTGCGAATAGTCTTGGGACTTGCAGACTTAGTTGGATATTCTTTGATAATCAGTTTGCCTTTAATATCTTTAATTCTCTCGTAAATATCCTCCTTAAATTTGGTGGTTTCCGAGAGGGGGATATGGGTGATACAACTATCGTAACGGACTGCGATGGTGGTACTAGCTAATTCCAAAGTATAGTGTACCACAGTTCTTCCCTGTAGTAAAGCCTGAACTCCTAAATGTACAAGAGCCATGGATTTGCCCGAACCCGTGGGTGCAATAACGACACCCAACTCACTTTTGCCTAGGCCTCCACGACATATTTCATCCACATGCGGCCATCCGGTGGATATGGGATCTCTGGTCTTTACCTTGAATCGCTCTTCGAAGTCTTCTATATAATCATATCCAAAGTTGTTATCCGCTCCCAGTTTTAACGCATCATTAACAATACTAGAAATTTCGTCAAACGATGCGTTTTGGATCAATCTAGCACTTTTAATCATCGCCTCTTTAAGCTTTTGTTTGCGACAAAAATCTAGTGCAGTGTGCTTGATGTATTCCTCATCTTCCGGATTTTCGTCGGAACTCATGACTCGCACGAAAAAGTCTCGCGTAGTCTTCTGAGTAGCCCCGTCTTCTTCGTCCAACTCAGCACGTAAAATGGAAACCATCGCATCACGGCTCGGATGTATCTTATACTTGCTTTTGTACTCGACGACTTTGCGGACAAAGACGCGGAGGTGGCGAAGCTCTAGAAAATCAATATCCAGAACTTCCATGATCTGATCACAAAAGGGACGATCCTTGAGCATAAGCTCGCAAAGTTTCTCTTGAAAGGTTTTGCCGAATTTTGAAAAATCAGCCTTCTGCGCGTGCATCCTCTCTCCCTATCTTGTTAATGAAGTCATTTGCCATATCTACATACTCTTGATTAAGATCAAAGCTGAGATAATCGATGCCTAAAGTGTGAGCTATGTGACATTCAGAGCCACTTCCTGCAAAAGGTATTAATACCTTAGCGTCCTCCGGAGGACACGCTGCCAAGAGAAGGCGCCGGGTTAGCTCAAAGGGCTTCTGTGTGGGATGTTTAAACGTTTGGTGTTCTTTGTGGGCTTTGCTTTCTCTACCGAAAAAACTCTCTTTGCATTCATAACACCATCCGATACGCTCTATGCTCCCGGCTCCTCCAGCCAATGTCGATATTTTTAAGACATCACGGGGGAGAGCGCCACGGGCATTCACTTCGTAAATGGTCGTTTTCTTTTCCTCTGGGGAATTGCTGAACCTTCCCTTTGAGGGAGGCCGTTTTCTCCCCTTTCCTTTATATCCTTTAATAAACTTCTCCGTATAAGGCTCTCGGACATCTTCTCTATTAAAAATGCGAGTGTCTTTATCCTTCCACGCACAAAGAATAGATTCATGGCTTCGCTGCCAAAAATGAGCACTGGGCACTGTTTTGTTAGTGTAGTGCCATATCAGCCAGCGATGATCCAAATTCATCTTGACGGATAGGTGGGCCAAAATTTCACTGAAGCCGTAGATATACATCGTCCCGGATTGTCTCAGGACACGTTCCGATTCGGAGAGCCATTCGTCGCACCATGCAATGTACTCCTCAATTTCTTTCTTGGAGCAATTATTGCCGAAATCTACCCCCCTGTTGTAGGGAGGGTCAATCAGCACACAATCTATAGAGTTGCTCGGAATAGACCTGAGGGCCTGGATGGCGTCTAAACAGTGCACTTTATTCCAGGAAAGATTTACCATTGAGATATCTCCTTCCAAAACGATTCGGCGAGCACGGCGGGGGTGACGCAACAAATGTAATCGTCATTCTGCCCCTTTTTTCCGGCTTGCTGATGTTTAAAAACGCTGGTGATAGTATTCATGTGGGCGAGCAGATCTTTCTTTTCTGCGTAGAGTAAGACCACCCGGTTAGGATCCCCTATCGGGTTGATCCCGCAAAATATCAGGCGTTCCCAATCCTTTCCTTTGGAAACATGGTTAATCATAAAGTGGCTCGGTGCAATTTGTTTATTCTTGGTGGTGGCTAACGAAAATTTTATTTCGGTTTTATATCCCGAGATGATGCGATCATGGCCCGGGTTGTGGGGTCTCTCTACCTTGTGTCCCGCCAGTTTCATGAAATGCCCCACGAAAAACTCGCCTATCTTCCCCTTCTGTTTTGTACTGCATGCATGATAGTTAGAAAAAAGCGGATCACTCTTCCACAACTGGTTCGGGAGCGCGAGATCATGCCATTCTTCGCTCTCACTCAGTTCTCTGTATTGTTGTTCAAATAGTTTATCGATATTAGTCATTATCACTCCTTTGTTAATATCAAGTACGCCCTCTGGGAATTGAACCCAGGACTACGACCTTATAAGAGTCGCGCTCTAACCCCTGAGCTAAGGGCGTGTATATATACTATACTAAAATTTAAAGAAAATGTCAAGATCTTATTTACTTTTCCGGACGAAGACGATTTTCTTCCCTTTATGTTGGTTGGCTTTACACATTGCCTCAATAAATGAGTTAGGTGCATCTACTTCTAATGCTTCTTCCTGTTCTTCTTTAAACACGAAAGTAGTTCCTCTGACACGTGACCAGAAATCTGCATCGTTTGGAATTTTCTCCAACGATGTCCAGGGGCCTCCATAATCTACGGGGCGGCCATCTTGGTCGTACGCGTTGATGAGCATCATGTTGGTCTTGGATCCTGGCTCTCCAAAGATGAAAGCCTCTTGATCAAACTCGCTGGATAACTCCTGGCCGAGCGCGAAGAGGTCTTTGCGGGGGGCATCTACGTCTGGTCGGGACTCATCATATATAATAATGGATTTCTCGACGACCCGTTGGGCCTTCCCGTCCTCATCCTTTTCCACCCATGAACCCTCCATTTCTGCAAACGGATATCCCGCTGCTTTTACAAGCTGCTTTAAAGCCTTGTTGCGCTCATTATTTTTGTTTCTTCCGTATTCGTGTCTATCCCCAGACATCACTACGAAGGGGACCTTCATGTCTTCAATTTTTTTAACAATTCTGCTATAAGTGGTTTCGTTAAGCGTGTTAACTGTCTCTCTCCATGTCTGCATTATTTTTTTCATTTTCATATCCTTAATTAGTGCGAAAGGCGGGATTCGAACCCGCATGCTCGCAAGCGCAAGATTTTAAGTCTTGTGTGTATACCAGTTCCACCACTCTCGCATGATCCCTAACAATTCTCATAAATTAAGTGCTGTGAAACTTGCCACAATGAACTCCAGTCAAAAGCTCCGAACCCGTCTTCGTTCATCATTTTGAGAACTTCTGTTTTGTTGAAGCTGCAATCAAATTGATGGATACTTTGACGAATAGTTTGTTTTCCTTCGATGGGAATATTAGGAACATAAAGCTGCATGATTTTATAATTGTCGCGAACGAGATCCATATGTTCCAGAATGCTATTATAAATCTTCAACTTTGAGTCACTGTGGTCTTTACAGAAATCGCTAATATCATCGAGCGTGCACCCTTCATCTTCAGCCAAGAAGTCTAGTTTCTTGGCGAGACTCTTTAAGCCGACGCCAGGGACACCCGGCAGGTTATCGCTCTTATCTCCAGCTATGGCTCTTGCCATGGCAAAATTGCTGGGGTGGATATTAAACTTATCTACGATATTTTTTTGATTGAGAATTTCTTTCTGAATAGGCCTGAAGAGAACAGTAGAGTCGTCACAGAGTTGAATGAAGTCCTTGTCGCTCGAGACTATTATTTTTTGATCTCCCTTTAAACCGGGCATATTAACAATGTGAGCTATAACATCATCGGCCTCTATTCCCGGCAGCATGATCTGCGCAATCGGCAAGTGGTTTAGATACTCCACGAGGCGTGTCTGTTGCCATATTTTATTCTCCAGTTCTTGATTCTCATCAAGCATCCCTTGAATATCACGGTTAAGGCGAATAGGCTTTCTGCCCTCTTTGTAGCCCTTGTTGACAATTCGTTTTCTTGTCGACCCTCCGGGGCCGTCCCAGGCTATAGCTATAAAGTCAGGCTTCGTTTCTCGCACGAGTTTCTGCAATATTTTTAAAAACCCTTTCACTCCGCCGATGGGTTGCCCATTGTGAGAAAGTGAAGGGTCTACGATGTATGCTCTAAAATACATATTTAAAGCGTCAATAATTAGATATCTTTTTGTTTTCATTTTTGCCTTGTTCCGAATATATAATCAGCCAGTGGAAAGAGTATGCACCAGTTACGATCCTGGTCCTTTCCCATGTGGTGATCCCAATGCCATCTCATATGTTTCTTACCCCATTCAGGACGTAGATGAGAATAGCGGTGAAGCGTATAGTATAATATAGCATATACTACCACCGTTGTCAAGATAATTGGATCAACATAATAGAGAGGGAGGTGCAGGAGGACGAGGAGTAGAAGAGCCACAATTTCCTTGCCATACACTTTGGTATCGTGATTGTTGTTTTGGCGACACGTGTTGTGATGTTCCGACCAATGAAATTTCCAGAAATTTCCCTTTCTCTTGCCCAGAACATGCAACACGTATTTGTGAATGAACCATTCATAAAGATTCGCCATCACGAGACCCAAAAGTATTTTTAAGAGTACTGTCACTTCTCTAACCCTTAATCGTTGGCCGTCTCTTTTTCCTCAATGTCATAGAATTCGGTCGCATCGCATTCACGCTTGTCGAACTTGAGGATGACTTCTTCATCCATAATTTCCAAAATACGCGCCTTAAAGGTGTCATCTTGTATTTTATCTTTCCATTTGGAGGGTTGGAACTTCACGTTCTCGCCATTCCCCATATCTAGAGTATACCACGCGCCTGAACTCTTAAGGTGCTTAGACCCCTTAATGGCTTCAAACCAGCTTTCCTCATCTTGAATGCCAATGGCATCGCCCCAAAGAATCTTAAACGTGCACTGACGCCCCTGTGTTCCAAAGCGGCTCTTTTTAAGGGTTGCCTTCACTTCGGATCCCACACGGAACCCATGATCATCTAATATAAACGAGGCCTTAGCTTTGCGCCCAGTGAGCCAAACTCTCAAAGAGTAGGCATATATCATTGCTTTCCCTCCCGGCGTCATATAGGGCTCTACCATCGCCTCAGAAGGGCTTCTGGTAATGTTTGTCTTTAGTTGGTTCAGTACCAGGAAGGTAGACTGACTATTGGCGATAGGAACGGTGAGTTTACTCATACCCTTTGCCAAGATTCGCGCCTTCACTGCCATAGAGGAAAGCGGGTTGAAGTCCCCTTCGATATCGCTGATTGCGGGAGTCAACGCAAGACTATCCCAAATGAATAACATTTGACTGTCATTGCTTCCCAACAGATCCTCAATGGTCTCGAGTACGAACTCTACCGATTGAGCCTGAATATATAGGAGACGGTTAACGTCACAACCTGCTCGCTCTAAGAACGATGGATCAATGGCGGATTCTGAATCAAAATAAACCACATCAATACCCATCTTCTGAGCATTGGCAGCAACTTGTGCAGCCATGTAGCTTTTTCCTGAGGATTCTAGCCCTGCTATTTCCACCACCTTTCCAACGGGAATGCCCGATAGTTGGCCGCGGGATATAATAGAGTCAAGCCAACGTGATCCAGTGGGGATCCACTCCTTCACTTCTGTGGGGTTAGCTTGAGTAAGATTGTGAGCAACCGATATGCCCGCTTTTTTATTGATCATTGAGCGCATCTCGTCTATCGAAAGACGCCCAGCCTTTTGTTTCCTTGCCATTGAATTCTCCTAATTTTAAATGAATGAGGCATCTGTAAACCCATGCCTTCCTGTGGTTTTTTGTTATTGAACTTCTACAAGTTCAACTTCAAAATTTAAAGCTTTGCCTGCGAGGGGATGATTGTGGTCGAGAAACACCTGTGTCTCTTGGACTTCGGTGATGGTCGCCTGAACTGGTCGGCCGTTTGGCGACGTCCCCAGTACTGGGCTCCCCACTACAAAGTCAAAACCTTCGGGGAATGCGTCTTTAGAGACAGGCACCACTCGTTCGGTATCGGGATCTCCGTAAGCTTCGGCAGATGCCAGGGTAAAACTTTTGGTCTCACCCACCTTCATGCCCACAATCGCATCTTGAAACGCGGGTAACAAGTCAGTCGTTCCTATTTCAAAATCCAAAGTTTCTTCTCGCTCGCGAGAATCATCAAATACGGAACCGTCGGCTAGTGTCCCTTTATAGTGAACTTTGACCGTCTGTCCCTTTGCTGCTGTCTTTACTTTCTTTGCTGTAGCCATTTTATATAATCCTTTAATTAGTTAGTAAAATTGAGGCACCTGATCACCCTGTGCCTCCCTGTGGGTGATAGATTATTTGTCCATCAAATCTCGGAAAGCAGCCTCAACATCTGAGGATCCTCCCTTATCAGTAGTAGTGCTCTCGCCATACTTCTGTGTCTCATTGGAGCGATTCTCCGCTGATTTGTCGCCCGAAAGGAACTCGTCAAGAATCTTCTCAACATCCTCCGGAGTCTTTCGCTCAAAGAGCGTAGAAAATTCCGGAACACTATCGAGAAGTTCCCGACAACGTTCTGGACCTTCGTCACATAAAGGTGACGAGCGACGTCGTGGAGTGATGGTTGTTTGAGGGAATTGGGCTCCTGCCGGTTTCCCATACTTGATAACAAGATCGGTGCCAGTTTCAGCATCGGTAATGTCTCCATACTCCGGGTTTAGAACGAGATTAAGCAACTCTTCGTATGCCATCTTGCCAAACCCCCACATGCGAACTCCAAGGTTCTCTTCGCCCCGTACTAGGACGGGTGAAAAGAAACGTTGACGAGGCATAAGACTCTTGGCCATCTTCACGCTCTCATCGGTTCCTTCGTCAAAAAGTTCGCGAACGAAGCTATACAGAGCGTCGTCCTCTCCGAAGTTCTTTTTAGGACTTAAGAATGGAGGAGTTTCTCCTACGTTATAATGGAACCAATAGTCACGGAATGGATCGCCATCGGGTGTAGGAACAATGCGAATCACTGTTTCTCCATCTTTTGGCTTCCAAAAATTGGATTGGCCTCCTCCTTTGTTGTTTAAATCGGTTAAGCGTTGCCTAACTCTGTCTATGTTAATACCCATGTAATTATCTCCTTTTAGATTATAGTCAAAGTGACAAATATCTCACTTTGCTGGATGATTATGTATTACTATACCAAATTTAAATTTATTTGTCAAGTAAAAAATCCAATGGTGGTTCATTATTTATTTTCTGCCGTTGAATCCGCGGTGTGTGACAGCACACATATGCATAGTCCACATCATAAGTCGTTGAATATACTCCATAACTGGTTTGCGTTTCTGTGGTCACTGAATTCTTTACTTGTTCTTTTATGTTGGCAAAAAGTTTACCGTCATTTTCCAGACGTTCTTTATTGATAGCATAATAATACCTTAAATCGCGGGTTTTGTAAAGGGGAAAAAACAATTTTTTGACGTCTTTTTCCAGATCGTAGAGTCCCAAAGTAGAAATACGATGCGCTTCTAGAGGCTCGGGAAAAGTAGCTACCACGGCATCGATATGATTATAGACATTGAGCATGTGAAAGGTAGATACAATTAATTCATTTAATTTATTGTGGTACCCGATAACGGGGACTTCGCCAATGATAGCCTCTACGGTGGGGTTATCCACCAGCCACAGACGCTCAAAGACTGCGGACCTCGCATACTCCTGTAATACATTGAACGCCATCCATTCTTGTCTTTTCTTTGCAGCCGGCAATAATTTAATATCCGGGCGCACATAAAGAATACTGACTTTACAATGCCGAAGGTGCGAGAGGATGCGGAGGGTCGCCCCCGAGATGTCCCCGCTTCCCCCTACGATGAATAGGACGTCCCCCGAACAATTCTTAAAGAAGTTCTTCATATTGGGGCACTTTTCTTCATATCTCTCCGGATTAGATTGCCAGGGCATATCATAAATACCATTTTTCTTTAGACCTTTGAGTCCCACATCTATTTTATAAATTTGGTATTGTTTGTATTTTCCAAATGCATCGGCAAGATTACAGCCCGCTTCTCCTAATCCAATAATAGTGTCCATACTATTCGTCAACCGCGTCCAAGATAATTCGATGAGTGAAATCGCCGTTGGATTCAGTTTTATATTGCACTTGTTCAATTAATGCTTCTTGAGAAAAGCCCATATCCTCGACGATGGCCGTAAAGACTTCCAAAATATCCCCCAACTCTTCCAGAGAAGGCACGCTTAAAAATTCATTGACTTCTTCTAAGAGCTTTTCCTTAAGCTTTTGCGTGTATTCTTCATCACCAGCTATATGAGTTCTATAGTTTTTGCCAGCGGCTGTCAGGATTCCTGGGATTTTATCCCTTATTAATTTATTATACGTTTTCATATTTTTAACTCCTTTAGATCTCCGTAATTTTTGCCTGCCGACAAGTTGACACGAAACGCGCCTAGATCTGTGTTCCCGAAAACCTCTTTGATTTGTGGCACCAGATGCTTATCTTCATCAGCTAAATCAATCACCAGACTGTCGTGCACACAAAAGGCAATATGAGATTTTTTGTCTTCTAAAAGCTTGTTTACCTCTACCATTCTTCTCAAAAACAAATCACTGGTCGTGCTCTGAATAATATAATTGAGCGCATGGTGTTTGTCAGAGGGTATTATTCTATCATACATTGTATGGACTTGTTCACCATCCCAGTACTTTTCTAGAACGATATCGCGATCATAAGCTCGTTCAGAAATGTGATCAGCGGACTCGGGATTATAAAGCCACGCAAATATGCGCTGCTTGGCCCCTTCTCGGGTCACCAAGCCACCATACGCATGCTGTGCGTTCCACTGATGGATATCGGTATCGGGCTGCTCTTTTCCAGATAAAGCTAACAGTGTTCTTAGTTCTGCAGAATTAAAGTCCATCTCTAAAAACCAGTCGTTGGCGGGTTCAATAGTGTTTCTATATTCTTTGGGCATCGTCAAAATAGGAAAACTATTCTTTTTCGTTGTTAAACGCCCAGTCTTGGTACCAAACAAATTGTAGTCTACATAAGGTGCCACAGCCTTTAATTTTTGGTGCCAATTTTTGGTTTTAAATTGGAATAGCCGACTTTTAATTTTCGCGAAATTTAAAGTTAAAGAGCGGACTCTTATCTCTCCAATGATCTTTTCCACGTCCACAAGAAACTCGTAATTCGGCGGTTTAGAATAATTTTCAAAAACATATTTGGTAATTTTGTTTTTTATCTCACAAAAATCTTTAAGAAAATTTTCGGGTACAAGATCATAGAAACAGTTTTCATTTAAATCCACCTTCGCCTCGCGTAGAGCGCGGTAGAAAGCCGTCAGACGATTACAGACCGGCTCCCACTCATCCCTATATAGATCCGGACACACGTCGTTCAATGTCCTCCCTTCACAATATAGGCGTGCGTACTCAACAGGGGATTCTTTTAAGAACGTACTATAGCTCCAAGTCCTTGTGAGGTCATCAGGAAGATTGTCGTGATAGATGCTGCCGTCCACGTATACACCAATACATTGACTTTTTATATCAAGCGTTTGAAAATACACAATCCCTCTTAATATGAACCACCGCTAGTAGATCCCCCTCCCGTCGGCGCCGTTGTTGCCGAGGGGCCAGAAGTGGTTGTGTCTTGAATAATTGTAACATGTTTGGGGGTGAGTTGTTTAGCGATCTTTTGATCTGCATGGCAAAAGGCGTAACTTTGACAATAGTCTGGCATTGCTAGCTGCCCTTTGGCCTTCTTTACATAATCATTAATATATTTCAGAGTTTTATTATATCCATGTATATTATAATAGGTCCGACAGGATCTGTCAAGGTTTTTTTTGCGGCGTGCATTAAGGGGGATCTTGTTCTCATGCAACAAGATCGTCTTGTATAACGCGAGCCATCCGTAAGAACTTTTAGTGGCCGCCACCTCCGACAAACTCACCGGTTCACGCGTCACAAAGTCTTTGGAATAGTAATTCGTGCCTTTTGCAGGGCCTAGGGAATTGGCGCCCGAAATGGCCTTTTTGGCTGCTTTGCAGACGCCCGTATTTATCTGGTAGGGATATTGAGTTATAAAGACGCTATACATGCCGTGGAGATTTTGTTGCAAATCTGGGATGTCGCCCAGATAGCTTTTTTGGAAATATCGGTCTCCACTAAATAGATTGGATGCGGTGCCCGGGCGGTGGGTTAGCCCATAATTCGGAGTGTCCAAGATACCAAGGTTGTGATCCGCATAAGCTATAGATCCGCCCTTACTCTCGCTCCACGTCATCTCCTCCGCAGGACTCATATAGTTTTGCATAGCAAATGAGGTAATGTCGGCAATGAGTCGCCAAGGGGCATGCTTGGCAATGAAAAACCCATGTTTTCTGGCCGCGGCCTGGAAGACTTCAAACCCCCGATCTTCGAGGCACGCGTCTCGCGCCTCGTCGTCGTCGTGGTCTAACGTAATGAGGTCCAGGACTAGGCCACTAATGAATGGGTTACAAAATTGTGATTTAATAAAACTAGTTTTGGTAATGGGAATTAAGTCGTCAAAATCTTGGATAAATTTTATAAAAAAGTTAAGAAAATCTTTAAAATCCTTAATCTTGTTTTTATTATCTTTTCGCTGGAGATAACTCAGAAATACGCCATAGAAGTTTTCTAGATGGACACTCCAGATTTTATCAAAATGCACATGACCTCGTTGGGGGCGTAAATTGGCATAAAGACTATTAGAAGGGATTTTACCAGTAGCGTTTGCTCTTGCGATAAAATTGTTGAGATCCCTAAAGGCGTCGGATACAAAATTAAGAACAAACACGGGAGGCGAGACGGAGACATCGAGTTGTTTAATCTTGTTTTCCAACTTGTCTCCCGTCATATAGACGGAATCTTGGGTTTCATCTACTCTTCCGTATAGAAGCTTGTCATACCACATATCCAACGTTTTGGTGCCGATGGGCACCCCGAACTTCTCATAAAAAGTTTTGGCATAGAATTCTGCGTATGGATGTTGGGCTCTCATTATTATAAATAGTCTCCGCCGGGAGATGTCGGGGACTAGTCGTTATCGAAGATGCTACCCGGACCGTCGTGCCAAAGGTCACCGATTCCTCTCTCCATCGCGCTTTCAGCAACTACGGGCTTGTGATCTGGATGGACATACCAATCGTATTTCTGCGCCGGGTTTAATGAGAGTCGGAGTTTTCGGCCGCTTTCTGTGCGGAAATTCCAAGATCCGCGACCGTATAGGCGCCGCATTTCTGCTACCGACAGGTTCTCAATTCTCTGCCATTTTGAGGCGGATTCGCCAGCTTGGCGTATGCGTTCTATACTCCCCATCATTCCACCAAAGCCCTGACCCACCAGAGCATTGGTCTCCGCAAGCAAAGGGCGCCCTCCCAACGTTGCAAGCGTGGCGGTGGTGGCGGCTTCGGCGAGGGCGGTTGTGGCCGCCATGGCCCCTTCTACATCATATCCAAAACTGTTCCAAAAACAATCCGCTTCTGTTTTCCAAACAAGGCGGTCTCCAACTCCCTTCATTTTGTGTCGGGTTTTCGTTATAACATAATAACCCCCAAACCCTAAAAGCCGGGAGGCGTTTTCCACACTATAAAGATCAGTTACGTCCGCGGAAGGCTGTTTTTTCATCTTCTTCACAAAACTGTTAATATCTCCGAAATGGGGATCAGATATATAGATGAATCTTCCCGGCTTAAGGCCTAAGTTTCCCACGCTTGTAAATTTACAATTATAGACCTCACTCAACGAAAGGGCTTCCGTTAAGATGCCACGTTCTGCCCGGGCTTCTAGCTGGAAAGGTTGATCTGACCGATTAAAGTTAATAGAATAGAGAGGTGTTCCGTCTCTCTTCATCTCTAAGTAAAGAATACCTCGTTGTTTATCAAGTTTTCTATCGTTGGCGAACATAGATTTTTGATCATTTTTTTGAATGCCTAGAAAGAACATTTCCTGTTGCTGGCCGTCGTTGGCAGCCGGATACACATACCAGGCACGATTGGCCGTTAAACCGTGTATTGTTTCTGTCCTGAGGGGGCCTGGGTCCATGCCAAATATACCGGGACGTTGCCACGTGGATGTGTGTGACCATTTCTGCTGATCTTGTTGGGCCGCCTTCATTTTTGTTCCATTGCGTCTTCCAATAGAAAGCACCTCGCAGTGGGCTTTGTAGGATTCACTAGGTGCCCAGGGGCGAGTTTTTTTGTTGAGGGGGTTCAGAACCAGATCTACTAACGCATCTTTCATGAATTGCCGAAGGGGATAACTCTCCAGTTTGGGCTCGACGACTTTTTTAGTCCACCACGCCACGATATTGCGAAGCGGGATAGGAAAGCGGGCTAAAGGATATGTTTCTACATTCTCCATTCCTCGGGCGGGGTCCGCGGGGCGTGTTTGGTATTCAAAGTTGCCCATAACAATATGTAATTTATTAGGACCATTCGCCTCATAGCGATTCCAGTTGTTCAACGAAAGAGTGGTGTTAAGGCGATTATTTTCACCTATAAGAATCTTAATAGCGGTATCTATTACATCTCCAAAATAGCACCACCGCATATCTACTTCGCCATCTATATCTTTGAGATTGAGTTTAGGCTTCGCGATAGCAAATTCCGGCACTTTAAGTTCTTTGCTCGGGTCCTGGACCTTTTCTACTACTGAGGCGTAGTATTTCCACTGCTGCAGGCGCATATTCAACCCCAAGTCTCCAGAAGCCTCTTGACCGGATGTATCAAAATACTCACCCGTCTCTAGCTTTCCGACAAACTCCGTAAGGTCATCAATTCGCATTTGCCTGGTTTGCCGAATGGCTGCCGCGGCGGCTTTGTTCCCCTC
>Ga0315338_1002807_pt1 | contig 16378 bp, 15 predicted proteins | sample ASW8metaG_FD_204518 | JGI IMG/M metagenome (GOLD analysis project Ga0315338, IMG submission 204518) | Ammonia-oxidizing marine archaeal communities from Monterey Bay, California, United States - ASW #8 | ecosystem: Environmental > Aquatic > Marine > Coastal | place: USA: California | collected... | reverse complement strand
GGTCGGTCATCCGCAAGGAGCATCAGGAGCTCTTGGGGTGACAGTTTCTGCACTTTCCCTAAAGAATGGATTTATGACTCCAACGATAAATATGGAAAATCCAGATCCAGAATGCGATATGGATTATGTTTCAAATTTTGGTCGGGAAAAAAGAATTAACGTTGCTATAAGTAATTGCATTTCATTTGGGTCAAAAAATTCAGCAATAGTTTTAAAAAGATTCGAGTAGTGAATTAAGAATGAAAGCTATTCCGAAAATAGCTTACCCACCGCCCAGAAAATATCGGGTAGCTTAAACACGGGGGTATGGTTTATGAAGTTGAGGGGCAAATAGTGTGCCTTAGCGATAAGGCATCTTATTCCCTTCCAGTTGCCTGATGATATCGGCTTCTATTGTATTTTCGCTATGGATAAATTCCTCAAACTCTTTGGGACTTTTGAATTCAAAAACCTTAGGCTCTTTTTGTCCGCAGATTTCTTCATCTTGTTCTATTGTCAACAGGTTCTTTTCTATAGAGCGAATAATGAATTTTTTTCGGGTTTTTAATTTGGCAAAAATGTCCTGATATATGGGTTCCAGATTTAAGGCCATGTGAAATCTCCAGCTAAAAAAATTAGGCAAATGGATTTGCATATAATATTAGCCTCACAATATTTCAAAATCAAATCTTTTGGTTTTGCTGAAATGTGCAAATCGTTTGCTTAACACTCGAATATTTTTGTGATATTCTGGTCCTGCCTTTTTTAAAAAGGTCTCCTTGTTCCTTTTTCCCATGGGATCATTTATTCTGCAACTCTGAAACCCAACCGTAAATGGCAAAAAAATTAACACTCAGAAAGTTGACCGAAGAAATAATTCGCGAATCTAAAGGCTTTTTTACGATCAATGATTTCTCGAAAAACCTCGAAAGCCGATGGGAAAAACAGATTTCAGAGCCTGCTTTAAAAAAAGTTAGACGAATTTTACTCAATCACCATTATTTAATTGGCATAAATGAAAATGATTTTGTGTCTTGTCGAGCAGTGATTGAGAAAATCAGCCATGTTTCTCTTTCGTTTCAATTAGGAACTTGGGAGTTGAAGCAGGGAATGTTGATTCCTGGGCATCGCCTCATGCCATTTCTTTTGGCGGATCGGCAAGAAGAAGACCTAACTTTTCTGGACCCTGATGGTAATGAGATTAAAAAATCAAAGAAAACTTTTTTTATTCAGGATGTCGCTTCATTCTATCAGTACTGTGGAAATTTCCCTGAAGAAATAAAATTAAATGAAAAAGTTCCGGGTAAAAGTTGCATGAAAGTTACAGCCTGGGATATGGATGTTTGTTATAAGAAATTTGGTAGTAAACCGGGAGATGCCCTTTTGATAAATCTTGTTGATTTGGAAAAGAATATTTTCCAGGTTCGGCCATACTCCTCCAAGCAGTTGCGATCAGGTCGCTTGCGCAAACGTTCGCTTTACCTTGCCCTTGCGAGCCAAATGTACCCTCTGAGTCAGGATGAAAAATTCTGCTCTGAAGGGCTCGAAAAGCAGTTATTACGAGTTCTTTTTTCGCTGGAACCAGAAATATTAAAAAATATCGATGTTTTTTCTGTGACGGATTTTCTTGAATCCCTGCAGGCATGGACGGTGGTGGCTCGTGAAACAGGAGGTGTACAAATGGTTCCGGTTTGGAAGTCTGAGTCAGAAACTTCCGTACGAAGCAATCAGCGTCGAACGATCAAAGGAGATTTGGGAACTCTAAATAAAATTTTTCAGGACTTGGAACTTTCTTTTGATGCGCAAGAATTCAAAGCCATTCTCTATACCGTCATGTCCTCAGATAAATATAAATTGGAAACGGTTTTTTTTCTTTTATTTGGTGGCCAAGGAGATTTGTTTAAAGACAAAAAACAGCATGAAGTTTTTTATGGGAACTTGCGAAAACTTTTATTTAAAATTTGTGAAGATTTGAAGACCAAAGAATCGATTCTTATTTCCAACCTGCGAGAACAATGCGTTGATATTAAAATGAGTCTGATAGGAATAATGAGATTTCTGGAAGATCAGGATGTGGGACTTAAGGATTTACCAGCGGAAATATTAAACCAGATTATCGAGCTCGACCAATTTTGCAACGATTCTTTGTCTCGATTTTCCATATGGGATGAACCGCCAGATCTTAAATTCATTCGTGACTTAAGAGTCGCTCTTAAAGTCGTTGCGCCTCAGCTTACAATGCTTGAGGAAGAAATATATTCCCAGATTGTAATTTATTGAATAATTCCACTCAGGCCGTGGCCTGATGTTTGTTCGATACGAACTTGCACCATATCGCCAGGTTGGTACCTTCCTTCACTTCCTTTTGCGTTTACTCTCCAGTACTGTGGATTCCTTCCCTTAAAGGAATAGCCGGGGCGGGATGAGTTGCCTTCGATTAACACTTCTACTGTTTTTCCTTTATATTTTTTTCCTTGCTCTTCCGTCATTCGGTTTTGAAGTTGAATGATTTCCTGAAGCCTTTGTCTTTTTGTTTCTTCGGGAACCGAATCTTCGAACTCATTGGCTGGGGTTCCAGGTCTGGGGCTGTATGAAAACATGAAACTACTGCTATAGCCGATCCGCTCCATAATTTTCAAAGTATCTTGAAATTGAGCATCCGTTTCACCTGGGAATCCAACAATTATATCTGTCGTCAAAGAAACACCGGGCACTTCGGATTTTAATTCATCAATCAACTCTAGATACTCTTCTACTGTGTGATCGCGACGCATGGATTTTAAAATTTCGTTATTCCCGCTTTGAATAGGGAGGTGCAAATGATTTACCAATACATCGAGATCGCGGTATGCGCGAATAGTTTCTCGTGTGAAATCGTTTGGATGACTAGTTGTAAACCTTAATCTTTGCAATCCTGGTATTTCCTTTATTCTGTATAAAAGTTCATGAAAAGGTATGGGATTGGTCAGGCCGCGTTTTCCATAAGAATTAACATTTTGACCAAGAAGGATAATTTCTTTAGCTCCATGTTTGATTAGATGACGAATTTCTTGATATAGCTCATCAGGTTCGCGTGATTTCTCTCTGCCTCGGGTGAAGGGAACAATGCAGAAAGTGCAAAACTTATCGCAACCTTTAATAATGTTTACAAAAGCACTGGGGCCAGGTTTTTGGGGAAGATCACCTGGAATTTCTGGAATGGAATATATTTTTTTCGAATCGAACCCGGTCCAAACAAACGATTTTTCTGATTCACGCGCTCGGTTAACCGCTTTTCCTATGCCTTCTATTTGGTCAGGCCCCAATACAAAATTCAAAAAAGGCATGCGTTTTAACATTTTTTCGCCGTCCTGTTGACCCATGCAACCTGTTAAGCCAAGAATGAGGTCGGGCTTAATGGCCTTCAAAGGTTTGAGGCCACCAAATAATGAAAATGTTTTTTGTTCGGCTTTTTCACGTATTGAACACGTGTTAACCAGAATCAGATCGGCGTCTTCCTTTTCCCAGGTCCGACGGTAACCTGAATGGAATAGGATGAATTCCATCCTGTCTGTATCGGCCACGTTCATTTGGCATCCAAAGGTTTCCAAAAATACTTGTTTCATAAGGGAAGAATGTAAGGGAATTAGCCTTTGTTTTCAACCAAACTTTAAGTGGGCCCATTTTTATTTTATATAATTTATTAAAATTTAAACAAATTTAATGATATTTATAAAATTTTGTTGACAAATTAGTGGATTAGAAATAAGATTAGTTTATTCCAGAAAAAGTATTTAAATAAGCACAGCCTTATGTGCTAGAACCATTTTGAGGAGGGCAATACTATGGCTAATACCAATAGCGTCCGACAAATTCGTGAGTCTAAAATGATGAGCAAGGCAGAGCTTGCTCGAAAAGCGGATGTTACCGTTCAAACCATTGATCGGATTGAAAAGGGTAATGAATGTCGGCTCGATACAAAACGTAAGATTATTTTAGCTTTAGGATATAAATTGGCCGATCGAACACAAATTTTTGAAGACTCCTAAAAGAAAATGGTTTTCCTCTCATGCAACGTTTAAATATTGACCTAGGCGAGAGAAGCTACGATATTATTCTTGGCTCAGAGGTTCTTACGAAGTTAGGGGAATACCTCTCCAAGGTTCTTCAACCCAGCCGAATTGTTTTAGTAACCCACCCTCTTCTTTTTCAGCTTTATGGCGATAAAATTTTACCAGGATTTAAAGATCAAGGCTGGGCTCTAGATGTTATTGAAGTGCCAGAGGGGGAAACTTCAAAAACTCTGAAACAGGCAGAAATAATTTATGACCGCCTTTTGGATCTAAAATGCGATCGCAAGTCTTCGCTGATTGCATTTGGAGGTGGTGTTATAGGAGATCTTGTAGGGTTCGTTTCAGCAACTTTCCAAAGAGGAATCCCATTTGTTCAAGTTCCGACGACTTTACTTTCTCAAGTAGATAGTAGTGTTGGCGGAAAAACGGCTGTCAACCATCCCAAAGGGAAAAATATAATAGGTGCATTTCATCAACCTCGTTTGGTTGTTGCCGATTTAGATACTTTACAATCTCTTCCTAAAGAAGAATTTCGCGCCGGACTCGCTGAAGTAATTAAATATGGTGTAATTTATGATGCCAAACTGTTTGATTATTTAGAGCAGAACACAGAAAAAATTATGCAATTGGAAAAAGAATGTTTAATGCATATTATAAAAACATCATGTGCGATCAAGGCTAAAGTGGTAGAAAAAGATGAGCGCGAAAGTCATTACCGAATGATTTTAAATTTTGGTCACACACTAGGGCATGCCATAGAAGCAATAACAGGATACTCCAAATTCATCCACGGGGAAGCTGTGGCTATTGGAATGGTTTATGCGGCTAAACTATCGCACCAACTAGGTAAATGTTCCCAGGAGATTCCAGAACGAATTATGAGACTGGTAAAAAAATGTGGTTTGCCTGTAGACTTACCCGATTTAGACCCACAGATGATAATAGAATCTCTTTACCACGATAAAAAAACTATGAATAATAAAATCAAATTTATTCTAGTTAGGGAAATCGGCGAAATAGAAATTGTTAATGACATGCCGGAGAAGGATATTAGAAAATTACTGTAAAAAGAAATTTAAATGAAACCAGAAAAATTCAAAATGTTTTATGTAAGCATTTATTTTTTCTTTTCTATGTTACAATTTGCCTAGTGGCATTATTCTCAGCGTTAGTTGTTTCATAAATATTCTTTCCTAAAGAGGTTATTCCCGTTTTAAAGTTTTCTATTTTATCTAGTGGTAGTAGTGGTAATTCGATTTACGTTGAGGCAGGAGGAAAACGTATTTTGATTGATGCAGGTTTGAGCGAAAGAAAACTTTCTGCACGTATGACTCGTATTGACCGCAGTTTTTCAGGAATGGATGCGGTGTTCGTTACACATGAACACTCGGATCATATTCGTGGCGTCGGCCCTCTCTTAAGAAGACACGAGATTCCATTTTATACGACAGAAGGGACATGGCGACGTGCGAATCATATTATTGGAAAGGTGAGTAATTGTAATATGATTCGTAAGAATGAACCGGTGCATTTCGGGGAACTCTCAGTGGAACCTTATTCAACTCCTCACGATGCGGAAGAGCCTGTTGCTTTCGTCATCCGTTATCAAGAAAAAAGCCTGGGTATCGCTACAGATCTTGGCCGGGTTACCCCTGAGGTCACAAAAAAATTGAAAAACCTTGATGCATTATTGGTCGAAGCCAATCACGATATATCTATGTTAGAAGCTGGTCCTTATCCTTGGATTACAAAGAAGCGAATAAAAAGTGATGTCGGCCATCTTTCTAATGAAGCCTGCGGTGAACTATTAGCATCGGTAACTCATTCCAATTTAAAACTGGTTGCGCTGATGCATATGAGTGAAACTAATAACCATCCTGAATTGGCAAAAATTACTGCTCAGCAGGCTCTCGGTGAATCATCACCTGAAATAATTTTGGCAAAACAGAACCATCCGACCGAACTACTCTCAATATAAACGTCGTTATTTTTATCTAAATGGATTCTAATCCAGAAGAAGTCATGGGTTGCTTTCTTGGAATGGCTGTAGGAGATGCTATGGGCCGTGCCGTGAAGGGTTTAAAGCCGGAGGCTATTAGGCAAATATTTGGGACTATTGAAGATTATAAAGATGTACGAAATATAATAGGAAAGGGCACCAAGAACTATCGAATGCAAGGTTTATATGGTGCGCCCACACAATGTGCTCTTGCTGCTTGCGATGGTATTTTAAAAAATAAAAAAAAGTTTACCGAGGAAACGGCACACAATTTTAAGAACCTATCAAATGGTGGTCCCGAAAATTATTTTGGGGCATTTAGAAGTTCTGAAAGTTATCTTTGGAAAGCTGTGGACTTATTGGATGATAGACTTCTTGTAGAACCGACCCCTTTAAGTTCTGCGACAGGGTTGTTTACTTCTCTTTCTGTTCCGCTTGCTTTATTTTATAAAAATTGGTCAAAAACACTTGCTAGTCAATGTTTCCAGTTGACTATGGTTTTTAGCAGTCATCCGCTTGAGATTGTTGGTTCAGTGCTTAACGGATTTTTGGTTACCCGTTTTTTAAGTATGGAAGGGAGTGAGTTAGTACAAAAAAGAAAAGAAATTTTGCAAGAGGCTGTTGAAGTTTGTGTTCAGGCTGAGATGGAATATCAAAGCTCTTTTAATGTATTCGAAAATGAATGGATAATTAAACCTAAAAATGCTTTTAGTCATACTTTGCAAGGTTTGATTGTCCAAATTGAAAAACCGGAAAAAGAAGTTTTGCAATGGATCGTTGAAAATGCCAATGGTTATAGCAACAGAGAAATAAGGTACGCCTCCCAAGGATTTGTTCTTAATTTAATTCTTTTGGCATTGTATTGGATATTAAACCGTGAAAACGATTTCTCCTTTGCATCTATTCTTAGGCAAGGACGAGAAACAGATAAATTAGGTGCGTTAGTTGGGGCATGGACCGGTGCACTTCAGGGTGCACAAGCTATTCCTGAAAATTTAAAAACGGGTTTGGTCAATGGCCGTGAAATTCGGTTAAGAGGCGATGCATTGTTTCATAGGCGTATGAATAAAGATGCGAAGGTTCTCGTTGATATGGAAATAGGTTTAACGAATAAGGAAGCAGAAGAAGCAAAACGCTGTCTGCCCAAGGAGACACGAAAAGTTTTAAAATCGATCAAAATAGATTTTTCGGAAGATGAGGAGGATATAGTCCCTTCCAAAGAAGACAGAGCTCAATGGAGAAAATTTCAGAAAGAAAAAACTAAGGCAAAACGGGACCGGCGTAAAAATCTTCCTAATGATTTTTTTTGATTCTATATCTATCCAACATAATACCAATTTCAGTTTTGATTGCCTTGTAAAGCCGGAGACATCTTATAGAAGCTTAAAGACATTAAAGTTATTGTAAGTTGCTTCCGAGGCTAACAGGGAATTGGAAAACAGCCTCTCGTATTAAATTAAAATTTGATTCGGAGTCGGATCCGTTATTGGAAGGTTTGTTTGCATAGTCAAGCAATAAAGAACCTAAAAGTTCATTCTCAATCTGATTTTCTTCCAGAATATTCTTTGCCTTTTCAATCTGTTTGTGTTCCAGGTAAAGAACAACAAGGAGCAGGACATATTTGTAGCTTGCCTGTGGTTGGTTGGAATCAATTGCTTTTTTATAGATTTCGATAAGGGCTTGAGGGTCTTCCATTTCTAGGTAAACCTTTTGAGCTCGAATTAAACAGGCGATGTTGCAGGTTTCTTCAAAACCAGCAAACCATTTCTTAAGGGCAATTTTAGGTTTCCCTGTTTCCAGATAGATATCGCCTAAAAATAAATGGGCATCAGAATTTTTGTTCCAAGCCTTTAGTGCTTGTTTGAAATCGGATATCGCAGGATCGCGTTTGTCTTGTTCCCAATTTTGTTTGCCCCGAGCAAACAGAAAACGACTTTTATTTTTAACCTCTTCGTCCCATTCTTTTTTGTTGCCCCTTATTAGAGGAAGAATTTTATCCTGAGCAATTAAAACATGCTTCCAATCCTGTTGTTTTAAAAAAGCATCACGAAGACGGATCAAAGGCCGAACGGCTTTCGGGTTGTCTCGATGGATTTTTTTCAGCAAAATTATTTCATCTTCAATTTGGCCAGCTTGTTCATAAGTTGTTGCCAGGTCAAACAACACAGAAATATTCTCAGGACCTAGTTTTAAAACTTTTTTTTGTATATTGGCAGCAAGGACTTTTTCTCCTTGAGAGCATAGAATTTTTCCTTTAAGGCTCAAAGCTTGAATATGGTTGGGTGAAGCATCAAGGACTTTATCTATGAGAGATAAAGCTTTTTCTAGTCTTCCGCCAAGAAAAAAATTTTCTGATTTATTAAACAAATTTTCAATTCGTCTGAGTTTACTTTCGCCTCTGCTCTTTTGAAGGTTTAATTTCCAACGTGAGAATATATTTTTTAAATTAAAAGTCCAAAATATTGCAATGCTAATCAAAACGCCTGTAAAAACAGCAGTGAGCAAGAGGACAACAGTTGGAAGCTTGAAGGTTAGGCTTTGTGTTAAGTGAAAAGTGGACTCATGTGGATTTAAAAAAGCTATGTATATGGAGAATAAAACAAAGAGTAGAGAAAAAACAATATGTTTCAATGACAAGGTTAAGGCTCCTTGGTAAATTGGGTTTTTTGGTTATCAAGGGAAGAGTGTTTTTCAATTTCGCTAAGGCAGTGTATGCAGAACTCTGTATAGGGCATGATTTCAAGTCTGGTTTCAAGAATTTCTTGTTTGCATTGTTCGCAGATTCCATATTCTCCATCCTCCACTTTTTTTAATGCCGCTTCCACTTGTTTTAATTTAACCCATTCGTGCTCTTCCAGGTCCCCTTGTAATTTTCTGCCGTATGAGCGTGCCGCATCATCACTGATATCAGCCATTTGTTCAACTTCGCTACTTTTTTTGTTGTGATGGGCCTTTTCAACATCTCCAACAATTTTTGTACGAATATTTTCCAAAAGGGATTGAAAGTGTTTTAATTTATTTTTTTTCATTTTTAAAGGGTCAAGATGTGCAAGAAATAATTATTCCCCTGCTGTCTTGATAACGGGAACATCCCCCCATAAACGTTCTAGGTCGTAATGAAGACGAGCTTCTTTGTGAAAAACATGAGCAATTAAATCTCCAAGATCCACCACAACCCAATATCCGCCAGAATAACCTTCTACTCCCAACGGTTTAATTTTAGCTAGATGGCATTTTTCTAGGATCGCATCAACGATAGATTGAACGTGGACTTTTGAATTTGCACTACAGATTATAAAAGAATCTGTAAGGTCTGACCTATTTCGAAGATCCAAAACGAGGCTATTAAAAGCCTTTTTTTCAGATGCAGCCTCCACTACCAATTGCTGCATGGCATTAAAGTTTTCTCTCATTCAAGCCACTTTTGGAGGGGAATCATTTCGATATAATCGATGTTTCATAATATAATGATCAACGGAGAGGGGCAACAAATTTTTAATTTCTTCTTTCTGGATAATGCGTTGGCGAATATTTTTTGACGAAATATCAATGGGAGATATTGGAAAAAAAATTACCTGTGCTCCTTTTTTGAAATTTTCAAGAACCATTAATTCTCTCATAAATTTTGAAGGATGATTCTTTGTTTCCGGTTCGCTTAGCGAAAGTTTATTTTTGATAGATTCTGAGATTGCAAAATCAACCCCAGGTCGTGTGGCTACCAGAATATTACAAAAATCCAAAAGTTGTGTAGATTTTTTCCAAGTATCGATGGTTTGGAACACGTCTGCTCCTAATATAAGAAATACACTCCAATCTGGATGTTTAGAATTTAAATCTTTCAGGGTTTCAATGGTGTAGGAAACCGCATTCTTTTTTATTTCAATTTTATCTATAGAAAAGCCCGAACGATTTTTTAGTGCTAGAGAGAGCATTGATAACCGATGTTTGCAGGACTCAGGCTTAATAGCTAATTTGTGAGGTGAACGGAATGCAGGTATAAATATAACTCTATCCAAATCAAAAAACTGTTGTGCCTGTTCGGCAAGGTGTAAATGTCCATTGTGCACCGGATCAAAGGTGCCACCAATAATGCCTATTTTTTTAAGAGTATTTGTCATAACATGAATCGTTCCATAACATCACAATTAAGCAAGTGACAATAGTTTATCTTCTCTTTGGAATTTAGAAAAATCTAAATTTTTAAAAAATTGTTAATCTAGGTTGCCCGATTTTGTCCCTTTCAGGGGGGGGGTGCTCCTGAAGCACACTTTATAAATGAGGTAATTCTATAACATATTATTTTTATTATGAGTTAAGATATGTTTTTGAGAAAAGGGAAAAAGGAACAGGAATTGCTGTATTGGGATTGGGTCAAAAATCGATTTATCCAACAGGCTTTTGTTAACTATTAATGGGAGATGCAAATGTTATCCAGATCTAGGAACGTAGAAGGGGAAAAAGGTTTTACCCTGATCGAATTGTTGATTGTTATCGCCATTATCGGTATTTTAGCTGCCATCGCGATTCCACAGTTCAGTGCTTATAAGCTACGTGGTTATAACTCTGATACAAAGGCAAACCTGAAGAATTTCCACCAGTCCTGCAAACATTATTGGGCGGATAATGGATCGGATGCACCTTGTACCGAGAAAGATGTTACTAATACCACTTATGGCTTCGAAAATTTACATGGTATAACAATTACTATTGCTGACGATAACAATACAAAATCTGCTTTTGCTGCCACAGCAGTAAATTCTAATGTTCCAGGAGTAACCTATTCAATTAATTCTTCAGGAACAATTACGGAGCAGTAGTTAAAGTTTAAAAACTCTCTGTTTCACTTTAAGTGAAACAGAGAGTATTTTTTTTGTAAAAATTAGGTGTTCTTCTGTGATGATATTAACAGTTGACCTGTTTTTTCGATTTTTGCTCCAGATTGGTATTATTTTTTCACCTGTGATTCTCATATTATTTACGTTTCTTAAATCAGCAAGGGGAAAACAATGAAAGTAGTTTCCCTGTTACCTTCGGCGACAGAAATTATTTCGCGATTAGGATTAGAAAAAAATCTGGTTGGTGTTTCACATGAATGTGATTTTCCTGAATCAGTCGCTCTGCTTCCCAAACTTACCTCCAGCAGCATCAACGCCGAACTGTCGAGTTCCAATATCCATAAGTCCGTAATGGAAGTAATGCAAAGAGCCGTTTCCGTTTACGATCTTGATTTAGAACTTTTAACATCTCTCAAACCTGATTTCATAATTACTCAGGATTTATGCGATGTCTGCGCTGTATCTTTTGAACAGGTCGAACAGGCTTGTCAGGAAGTTCTTGATAAGAATGCTCGAATAATTTCACTAAAGCCAAAAGTGCTTGGCGATATTTGGGATGACGTGCAAAACGTAGCGGACCAATTGTCGGTCACTGAAAAGGGCCGAGAGTTTCATGAAGAAATGGAATCAAGAATCAAAGCATTACAAACACGGCGAAGGGATGGAACTTCGCCAAAAGTTTTGACCATAGAGTGGATCGATCCTATCTATATTGGTGGCATGTGGTTGCCTGAAATGATAGCTATTGTTGGCGGTCAGGTGTGCATCGCTGAAAGCGGACAACCTGCACCAGTGGTCAATCGGGAAGACCTTGAAAAAATTGAACCTGATGTGGTGGTGATCAAACCCTGTGGATACAAATTGGAACAGACTTTAAAAGAACTCGAGCTACTGAAAAAGCAACTCCCAGATTGGAAAAAACCACCGAGGACCTATCTGGTCGATGGCAATTCTTATTTCAACCGACCTGGCCCACGTATCCTCGATTCTCTGGAAATTCTTGCCTACTGCACCTACCCCGACCTATACCTAGATTTTGGTGAATGCTACAAAAAAGGCCTCATCGAACTCGGCTCTGACCTGCAATTAAAATGAATGTCGACTAGCTAGAGGGTTGAAAATTAAGGGATAATTCTATATAATTGGGCTATGGCTATTGAAAAGGACTTCATTGTAATTGGCTCTGGTGTTGCCGGATTGACATTCGCTCTCAAGGTTTGCAGATTCGGCTCTGTGGGGATTATTACCAAAGAAGCCTTGGAAGAATCTGCCACCAAATACGCCCAAGGCGGTGTCGCTTCGGTAATGGCGCAAGATGATTCTTTCGAATTGCATGTTCAGGACACGATGGAAACGGGACGCGGACTTTGCCACGAAGATTTTGTGCATATCGCCTGTCGTGAAGGTCCTGCAAGAATTCGTGAGTTGATCGATCTGGGAGCACAATTTGATTTGCGTGGAACGGAATTCGATTTAGGAAAAGAGGGGGGGCATTCCAAACGTCGTATCCTTCACGCCCATGACCTCACAGGTTGGGAAATTGAAAAAACTCTCATAGAAGCAATCCACGCTGAAAAAAATATAGAAATATTCGAATACCATATGGCCATCGACCTGATCACCAGGGCCAGACTAGATGAAAAAATACAACCGGGCAGTTTGGAAGATGAAGCGCTTGGACTCTATGTGTTGAACCATAGAACGAACCAGGTAGAGACGATGGTGGGAGATGTGATTTTGCTCGCCTCAGGAGGTGCAGGCAAAGTTTATCTTTATACATCGAATCCAGACACCGCTACGGGAGATGGTATTTCTGTTGCCTATCGAGCGGGTGCAAAAATTGCCAATATGGAGTTTTTTCAGTTCCATCCCACTTGTCTTTTTCATCCCACAGCAAAATCGTTTTTGATTTCTGAAACAGTGCGCGGTGAAGGCGGAATTTTGCGTTTAGAAAATGGTGACACGTTCATGGAGAAATATCATGAATTAGGTTGTCTCGCGCCACGCGATGTGGTTGCCCGTGCGATTGACCATGAAATGAAAAAGAGCGGTGACGATTGTGTTTATCTTGATGTCACGCATCTGGAGGGTTACCGTATTCGTGAGCGGTTTCCAAATATTTATCAAACCTGTCTTAAATTTGGTTTTGATATGTCTAGAGAGCTAGTTCCTGTTGTACCAGCAGCTCACTACATGTGCGGTGGCTTAGTGGTAGATACAAACGGACAAACAAACATCCAACGCTTGTTCGCTAGTGGGGAAGTTTGTTTCTCTGGTTTGCATGGTGCTAATCGGTTGGCCTCCAATTCTCTGTTAGAAGGTTTGGTTCTTTCGCATCGTGCGGTCGACAAAGCGGTTAAGCTATTTAAAGAATCAAAAAACTCACCAAATCAGTTGGAATTAATTCCCGCTTGGGATCCAGGAAGCGCGGTTGATAGTGACGAATCCGTTGTGGTTTCGCATAATTGGGACGAGATACGCCGTTTGATGTGGAACTATGTTGGCATTGTTCGCTCCGACAAACGTCTAAAACGAGCGGAGCGTCGCATTCAACTTCTTTTAGAAGAAATTCAAGAATATTACTGGAACTTTAAAATTACCAAGGATACCTTGGAGCTTAGAAACATTGCTATTACCGCGCAGTTGATTATTCAAGGCGCGTTGATACGGAAAGAAAGTCGAGGTTTGCATTTCAACCTCGACCATCTGGATATGGATGATGAAAACTGGAAACGCGATAATGTTTTTCAGGACACCGCCCGTAGATTGATAACCCCAATTAACCCGAGAATAGTGACCCATGAGTGAAGAAAAAACAGTACATGTATTAATTAGAGATTTTTTTGGCGTGGTTGCGCTAGCCTTCACAGTATTTGGTTTCATGGCGCTGAATTCATTTTCACCCACCGACCCCTCTTTCAATAAAAGTGTTATTGGAATGAACGTGATAAATTCCGGAGGCATGGTGGGAGCCTACCTTGCGGATGGGCTGGCGAGCATTTTCGGCAGCGGTTCCTTCTTCTTACCCGTTATCACTGCAGTTTTGGGCTGGGTATTAATTCGTGGTAAGCAAGTGCAAAGCTGGTCGTTAATTATAGGTTCCGGAGCTTTATTTCTCATGGGCCTTTGTTCTTTGCTAGCGATATATTTTAAGATCGATCCGTTTTTCGGAAAAGCGGTACCGGTTGGAGGGTTGCTTGGTGATGGGCTTAGTGAGTTTCTGATCACCTGGTTGAATCCCTCCGGAGCGGTGTTGCTCCTAACTACATTACTATTTATTTCTTTTATGATAATGACTCGCCTTGAGGTCAATGTTCTTGTAAAAACCTTGGGGCAGTTTTTTTCTATGATTGGTGGTGGGATATGGTTGGGCCTAAATGGAATCAAAGACTTGGTAATTAAAATATTACGGGAGATGGGAAAAGCTTTTCAGGGAATTAAAGCAGTGTTTGAAAAAAACCAGGCAGCACGTACTGAATCCGTGCAAACCAAAAAGGTTACCAGAGATCCGGTGATTGTTACCCGCACACGCTCTGAACCTGTTGTTACTGAACGTCAGGGCAAATCTAATAAAAAGAAACAGGAAGAAAAGCCGGAATTTATAGTTCAAGATCATTTTGCTTTTATGGGTTCATCTGATAAATACGAGATCCCACCTTTATCTTTGTTAAACGATGTCCCTCCGGACGTAGGTCCGGATGCTGAAAAGATACGTAATGAAATATTAGCAAGTAGTGCAATTCTGGAAAAAAAGTTGTCGGACTTTGGTATTGATGGGCGGGTCGTTCAGGTTTTACCGGGTCCGGTTATCACTTTGTTTGAATACGAGCCGGCACCGGGTGTCAAAGTAAGTCGCATTGTTTCGCTTGCTGATGATCTTGCCTTGGCAATGCGGTGTGTTGGATTGCGCATTCTCGCTCCTGTACCCGGAAAACCAGTAGTGGGAATTGAGATTCCAAACCTTCGTCGTGAGACCATTTACTTTAAAGATGTCATGGAATCGGATGCTTTTCAAGAATCTGACTCAAAACTGAATCTGGCAATCGGTAAAGATATTATCGGGGAACCTGCGGTGCAAGACCTTGCAAAAACACCTCATTTACTGATAGCTGGTTCGACCGGATCCGGGAAAAGTGTTGGTCTTAATTCAATGATATGTAGCATCCTACTGAATGCCACTCCAGATGAAGTTAAGATGATTATGATTGACCCCAAAATGCTGGAGCTTTCTGTTTACGATGGCATCCCGCATCTTATTGCTCCTGTGGTCACCAATCCTAAAAAAGCAGCCGCAGCTTTGAAGTGGGCTGTCACTGAAATGGAATCGCGTTATAAGTTAATGGCCGAGCGTGGAGTGAGAAACATAAATGGCTTTAATGACCTTGCTGAAAGGTTGCAAAAAGAATATGAGGTATTATTAAAAAAACGTGAAAAGGCTAACAAAGGTGTGAAAACTGTTGATGAAGATAATAAGAACGAGGAAGAAGAAAATTTGATTCCAGAGCCACCTACAAAACTACCGTATGTGGTTGTGCTCATCGACGAACTAGCGGACTTGATGATGGTCGCATCAAAGGGTGTTGAAGATTGCCTAACACGCCTAGCGCAAATGGCGCGTGCGGCAGGCATTCATTTGATTGTTGCAACACAACGGCCCTCCGTAGATGTGTTGACTGGAATCATTAAAACTAATTTCCCAACGCGAATGTCTTACAAGGTGACTTCCCGTGTGGATTCCAGAACCATCCTTGATGCAATGGGTGCCGACAAGCTGCTAGGCCGTGGTGATATGCTATTTCTCCCACCAGGATCATCCAATTTACTTAGGCTCCATGGGGTAATGGTCAGCGATGAAGAGATTGAACGAATAGTTGGTTTCATTAAGAAACAAGCACAACCAGTTCACGAAGAAGATATTTTTATAGCCGCCGAAATTGAAGCAAAGGATGAAGAGGAAGAACAGGAAATGGATGAAAAATATGACGAAGCATTAGCCATTGTTGCTAAAGACAGGCAAGCATCCATTTCTTATATCCAGCGAAGATTAAGGATAGGATATAATAGGGCAGCACGAATTATAGAAACTATGGAGCGAGAAGGGATAGTAGGTCCATCAGATGGGGTCAAGCCACGTGAAGTATACGTCAGCCCAATCGAAATTGAATAGGTTTGGTATTGAGATAGTTGTGCTGACGGTATAACCTTCTTGGTGTTTTTCCATTTAATCTATCAGGGCGGAGCCGCCTCTATTATTACTATTTCTTTAATTCGTGTTTGATGAAAGAAGAACCTTTTCCTGATCCCCCTATCGTATTCTTGCTAATGGGTGCGAGCAACCTCGCTCGAGGTTATTCCATGCTTACCCATCACCTTTCAGAATGTCTTGAAAAAAATAAGACAGAATTTTTAAATGCGCTGGGTCCCGGTCGAGGGTTTTGCGCTAGAGGTGGGATATTCAATATTACATATTCACCTATTCAGGACTGCCAGATAATAGAATCTGGAGAAAAAAA
>Ga0315338_1002806_pt1 | contig 16379 bp, 10 predicted proteins | sample ASW8metaG_FD_204518 | JGI IMG/M metagenome (GOLD analysis project Ga0315338, IMG submission 204518) | Ammonia-oxidizing marine archaeal communities from Monterey Bay, California, United States - ASW #8 | ecosystem: Environmental > Aquatic > Marine > Coastal | place: USA: California | collected... | reverse complement strand
GAAGCGCGGATCCCACCCCCACGGAGGCCCCGCCGAGAACAAAAAGAGCTCATCTCATCGAGGCGACCACGACTCCGGCCAAGGTTCCTTGTTGCGCAGGTATCGGCCATTTTCGACGCGAGAAAAGAAGTACGGCACAAGAGGATGCTCGATCGGCCCCGAATCTTCGTCCGGCTGCAGCGACGACTGTGCCGCATAGGTTACGACGTTGGTTCCATGGACGAAGACGTGATACCAGGGCTGGTCGCGGTCGGGCTGGGTCGAATTGCTGCGATACCAGAGTTCGTCGGCGCGACAGTGGAGATCGTAGTCGACGATGACGCCTCGGTAATCCGCCCGTTTGTGCCGGACGAGTTGTCCGGAGACGAAATCCGGCTGAGATGCGGAAAGCGATTGTGGGTCGACGGGCCCGGCGCGGTGACGGTTTTCGGTGTCTCGTTCGAGCTGTCCGAACAGATCGCGGAAAAGGGCGACCTCCTGGGCTTGACCGATCTTCTGGTTGGCAACGACAAGATTGCGCAGGACGCGGCGAATCATCGTTTCGGCATCGGTACGGAGACGAAGGAGAACGCGCACGGCGTCCTCTCCCTCGCGGAAGAGTTCTACCATTTCTGGCTCGGAGATTCGCTTTCCACCCCGGAACGCATCGATCAGATAGAGGCCGGACTCGTCTTCGGATCGAGCGTAGAAATGGCGTGGAAAGTTGCAGCCTTCGATCTTGAGACCAAGTCGCTCTCCCACCAGAATCAAGACGAGGGCCAAGGTGATGGGTAGACCTCGACGCTCTTCGATCACGTCGACCAGATCGCTGCTGGCGGTCGAATAGTAGTCGTCGGTCGCTCCGCGAAATCCCTGTTCGACGAACAAGTAGGTCGAGAGTTCATCAACGGTCGGATTCCCGAATCGTTCCCGACAGCCCTTGGCCAGCGCGTCGAGATGTTCCCGAACTCGAGTCGGGCGGCTGAGAGGGCTCAGATATCGACTGAGGAGATCGAGTCCCATTTCGAGTTTGGGAAGTCCAGAGTCCGCGCGCATCCAATCGATCCAAGACTCTCGCAGAACCCGTTGCCGCGCGCCCGAGAGCCGCGCCTCCAGGTTGGCCAGTTCTGTCGTGGTCAGACCGGGGTCGAGTTCGGCAAGCCGATCGGGAAGCTCATCGTAGATCGATTCGAGCTCTTCGGTAACTGCGGCTCGAACCACAGCGGATTCGTCATCGAGCAATCGAAGAAGAGTAGAGAATTTCGTCGGTTCGCTCACGTCTGGCCCTCGAGTTGAGTTCGTCCCGGATCGCTGCGGTCGTCCCCCCTATCTTCGCACCTTGCACTGGCTGCCACCATCGCTACATTCATCTTCCCACGGTCGCCCGGTTCGGAGAGGATCCGGATCGAGCCGACTTCGAGACGAGACAAGGAGAGTCTGATGAGTGGAAACCTGTTCGATACCGCCGCTGTCCTCTTTCTTCTGGCAGCCGTCTTCGGTCTGATCAACCATCACCTCCTCAAACTCCCCTTTACGATTGGACTGATGCTCTCCGCTCTGAGCGCCTCCATTGCCACGCTCGTTCTTGACGCGGCATTTCCTGGGCTCGGGCTCGGGGATTCCGTTCGGCAGATCATTTCCTCGATCGATTTCACCGAAGCCCTCATGCACGGGATGCTCGGATTTCTCCTCTTCGCTGGGGCGCTCCACGTCGACTTGGGCGAACTCCTCGACCGGAAAGGGCCCATCCTCGTTCTCTCTTCTTTCGGTCTGGCCCTTTCCGCCGCAATTCTGGGACTCGGATCTTTCGGGATTTTCACGGCACTCGATGTTCACGTCCCGTTGACCTACTGCCTCGTTTTTGGAGCCCTCATTTCTCCCACCGATCCGATTGCCGTTCTTGGAATCATGAAATCGATAGGTGCGCCAAAATCTCTCGAAATCAAAGTGGCCGGGGAGAGTCTCTTCAACGATGGATTCGCTGTCGTTCTGTTTGCGGTCCTTCTCGCTATCGCCAATGCAGCGGGAGGAGGAGATCATCACGCGGCCGAGGCCGCAGCGGACGCCGCCCATCATGGACCGGCTCTGGAATTCGGGGCCATCGCCTGGTTCACGATTCGCGAAGTGCTTGGTGGCATCGTTCTCGGACTGCTCGGTGGATACCTGACGTTCCAGGAAATGCGCCGTATCGACGAGCCCAATCTCGAGATGCTCCTCAGCGTTGCTCTCGTCATGGGACTGACCGCGATCGCCTTTCGCCTCCACACTTCGGCGCCACTCGCCTGCGTCGTGGCCGGTCTCCTCATTGGCAACCGGGGACGTCGTCTCGCCATGAGTGACCGGACCCGCAACGCCCTCGACATCATCTGGTCGTTTCTCGATGAAGCGATGAACGCGATCCTCTTCCTCTTGGTCGGCCTCGAGGTCCTGTCCATTCCCTTCGAGGGAACGTTTCTCATTGCGGCTGCCCTGCTCATTCCGCTGGCCCTTCTCGGAAGATGGATTTCCGTCTCGATTCCGATTCTCTTGATGAAGAGGCTTCGCGAGTTTCCGGAAGGGACGATTCGCGTTTTGACCTGGGGCGGCCTGAAGGGCGGCATCTCGGTCGCTCTCGCGCTCAGTCTTCCGGAGTTCCCCGGACGGGGAGCCGTGATTACGGCAACCTACGCCGTCGTCGTCTTTTCGATTCTCGTTCAGGGGTTGACGATCGGAAAGGTCATCGAACGCGTGACAGTGGCGGATGACGTTGTCGACGATTCAGGACACCCATCCCATTGAGTTGGACGGAAGGCGAGAAAGTGGGGAAAGTGCCGCCCGGTATGCATTTGCCCACTAAGTGTGCCGGCGGAGGCGCCCATATCCCGTCTTTGTTGGCGTCGGGCGCATGAATCTCCTATCATGGAACCCAGAGCACTGAACGTGTCGAAGGGACCACTTATTCTCAGTAACCCAGCAGAAACCCACTCAACCGGGGATGTGCCCGTGCACCCCCCCAAACTCCGGGGAATTCAGAATCTAATGCTAAAACTAACGATTGCGGTCGCAGCGAGCTGCCTGCTCGCGACGGTCAGTCTCGCCCAGGAATGGACGCAGATGGCGGATATGCCCGACGTCGGGCGCCACCATCCTGTCAACTTTGTCCTCGATGGCTACGGCTATGTCGTGACAGGGACCAAGAGCAACGCCAGTATCTCCGCCGACTTCTACCGGTACGACCCGAACTCGGACACCTGGGAAGTTCTGCCCGACTTTCCCGGCCTGGCCAGGAGCTATGCCTACGGCGGAGCCTACGGTGGCAAGGGATATCTGGGGTTCGGATCCAGGGGCCCTGCCCAGAAGGATCTTTGGGAATACGACCCCGATACCGAGACATGGACCCAACTCGCGAGCTGCCCAGGCAACGCCCGGCAGCATCCGGCGTTCGTGATCACCGATGACGGCAAAATCTTCGTCGGGATGGGAAACGCATCCGCCAACTACAAGGACTGGTGGGAATACGACATCGCGACAGATGCATGGGTCCGACGCGCTGACCTTCCGGCAGCTGCCCGTCACCATCCCTACTACTTCAACATCGGAGACACCCCGTACGTCGGAATGGGACACGGCGGAGGCATCTACAAAGACCTGTGGCGCTACAATCGCGGAGATGACACGTGGACCCGGATGGCGGACATCCCGGACCAGGGTCGGGTCGCCGGGCAACAGTTTTCGTACGCTGATGCCGGCTACGTCCTGAGCGGTGACAACCAGGCTCACGGACACTTTCCAACGGGCGAGTTCTGGCGCTACGACCCGGACTCGGACAGCTGGACAGAGTTGGTTCACCATCCCGGATCGGCCCGCTGGGCCCCTGGGTCTTTTTTGATCAACGGAACCATTTACATGATGGGTGGATTGAGCACCACAGGCTTGCAAAAGACGATGTGGAGCTTTCCGCTCAGTGATCCAGCAGACGTGGACCCGCCCGCCGCAGACTTCACGTCACGGTTCACGGTCTCGCCGAACCCGGTTCGGGGGACCAGCGTGCGCATCCTGGATCCATTCTCCGAGTTGGGCTCGGAACCTGTTCGCCTGCTCAACGCACGCGGCCAGCGGGTCCGGAACCTGACCGGCTCCGCTGCGGGATTGCAGATCCCGACGGACCTTTCCTCTGGCCGCTACTTCCTCTCGTTCTCGACAACGAGCGGCGAGCAACAGACTCGCGCAATCACGATCGTGCGATAGCCGGACGGCGGAGAAATCGATGATAGTTTCCGGAACAAAGGTCGCCGGCGGAGCTCTCCGCCGAGCGACTTCCGGACCTTTCCTGGTCCGTTTTCTTGCGATCCTCATGACTGCCACGGGAACCCTGGTTGCTGGTTGCGGAAGCGAATCGGCGACGGAGACACCACCCGATCCTGATCCAACTTCCCCAGTTGAATACGCAGTGAGTCCTGACAGCCTGATCCATGAGTATCTTGCTGCCTACAACGAGCGAGAGAGCGCGCTGATCGATTCTCTCTTTGCTCCGGGGTTTGAGTATCACTTCGCCACGAACGAGGTCGCGGCGTTCGACATTCCTCCGACGTGGAACAAGCAGAGTGAAATGTCCTCGATGAGGCGCCTCTTCGACGGATCGACCGGCGTTTGGCCAGACGGAACGGAACATCCACCGGCGAACGAGTTTCCCTTTGGTTGCACACTCACACCGGCGAAGGGATCCGAATGGATCCAGGACGAGAGCGCGGGAACTTCCAGGCGGCAGTTTGACGTAATGATGATCGTCAACCTGATCAACTTCGACGTTCACTTTGTCGGAGGCAGCGCGATCATCGAGGCACTGGATATGTCGACTGTCGGCGCACCTGGTGGAGAGAGCGCCGTCGGGTTTGCACTCTCGAGTTGGACAGATCTCGGAATCGCCGGACAACCGGTGACGGGTGCGTCCGCAGTCCATCTTTCGAGCTGGGGCTTCATCCGCGCGGTCTATCGGGCGTCAGGTTTGTAACGTGCCGGAGGAGGGGCTCGAACCCTCACGAGATTTCTCTCGACGGATTTTAAGATCGTTCTCCGGGGTGACGGGTAGTGTCATCCTGTACCAGAGAAACATGCGGTGTCAGAGGTTGCAACTACTCCCCTCTCGTTTCGTCACGTCTGATATCAGCGGATGGTGAGGAGTATGTTTGCAAATCCGTTTGCAAACCGGAGGGGGTGCCACACCCCCGAATCGTGGGTCCCACGCCCTAGCATATTGACGTGGGGTACCCCCTCGATCGGGTCTCCTCAGTTCTTGTTGGGGAAGATTCTTCTGGTGCCGCCTTGGCAAACCGGTCCACCGGCCGCACTGGCGCTGGATTCGCCACACCGTTGCGACTACCGTTGCGTCAACAGTCTACCTATCGACGAGCTTCACCCAAAGGGAGACGACCATGACGGATGTCGTGTTCTCACCACTTCGCGCCGCCCGCGGTGACGACGACCCAACGGGAATTGCCCGTTATCAAGACTTGGTCGGGAACCGGTCAGGACGCCTGAACGATTGGACTTGCAAGAAGACAGCCCAAGCGGGAGATCTCTACATCTTCTTCTGCGGCAAGCCAGTATTCGAGGTTGTTGCGATTGGCATCCACACAGGTGAGGTGAGATCGGACGATACTGTGGTCGACTGGACGAAAAACCCGGTGTCATGGTTCGGAAACTTCGAGCCGTTCGTAGTGCTAGAAAACCCCCTTACGAAGACCTACCTACGGGACCACCCCACCCTGAGCCAGTGGTGGGCGGGAAGCCCGTACCGCGGCAGGCCGAAGACGATTCTTGCACAGCCGCGAGCCGCAGCGATGCTCCTCCAAAGAATCGCGGTGGCTAACCCAGGTACGCAGAAGATCATCGGAGCACATCTGACAGTAGCGCGCGCGAAATCAAGAGATTCCGCGATCGGGCGTGGGAGAAAGCTCAGATCGCACAAGAAAGACAAGTCGCAATTGAGACTGGCTCGGCTGATCACCCGACTGGAAGCGGCCGATACTGATCGTCTCTACGTCGAAGTAAAAAGGGCGCTGCGGAACCAGGCGTTGCGCCCCATCGTCCTCGGAAACTGGGGCATTCAGTGCGCGTTTTGCGGCTCGAGCCTGAAAGCGCGCCCCGGTATCTACGAGGTTGAGATCGCGCATGTTCAGGAAGTGCACCAAAAAGGGCCCGACTCCCCCAGAAACGCTCTACCTCTCTGCCGCACCCACCACTGGGCGTTCGACCAAAACCTCTGGGCAATCAAACCCGACACGAACACGATTTTTGTGGCTAAGGAGTTCCGAAGAGCTGAATCACTGAAGGGATTCCATGGGAGGAAACTGAGGTGCAAAGGCGAAATATCACTCGACAAGGGCGCGGTTAAGAGCCGCTTTCGGGCGTTTGAAAAGGCAACAGCCGAGTGAGGGAGCCGACGACGGTGCCGCTCGAACCGACGCCTACCAGGGCGCAGACAGCCGATCGACGATGTCTCTCCGCGCAAGAACCCGCGAACAGAGCTCCCAGCGGTCCTTGTCGGGATCTATCGTTCCCTGATACCGCATTTCGAAGACGTCTCGTGCTTTCTGACGGAGGTGGATGTACTCATCCATCATCTCATCGAGTTTCTCGACGTTGTCGATCCACTCATCCTCGATGGTATCGGGGAGACCGCCGAAGATGTCGTACCGGTCCTTCATGCGGCTCGACAACACCCGGTATACCTTCTCGTCTTGCGTCTCGTGGTAGACCAAGTTGAGCATGTCTACGCTACGGCGAGCTTGTCCGAATCTCTTGATGCGGCCCAGGCGCTGCTCCAGCCGGGAAGGATTCCAGGGCAAGTCCACGTTGATCAGCGTCCCGAGGGTCTGAAGGTTCAGTCCCTCGCAGGCCGCGTCGGTCGCGACGACGAGACGGATTTCCCTCTTCTTGACCGCGTCTTTGATCTCCTCGCGCTCCACAGCAGCGAAATCTTCTCCCCGGAACAGACCACTCTTTCCGGTCCCCGCATAGACGCCCACAGGCTCGTCGGGAAGGAGCTTCGCGAGCTCGGCACCGATGGAGTAAGTTGTGGCATAGTATTGGCTGAAGACGATGCATCCATGCTCGAGCCACGTCTTCCCTTCGGTGCGGTGCTCGGTGAGGAAGTACTGAACTGCCGCCAATTTGGGATCGCGAGCCTCCGGCCGAGACAACTCCTCCACAATCGTCTGAAGATGAGTCACTTCCTCAGCGGTCATTTCACTGAGCTGCTGCTCGATGAGCTTCGCCTCCTCCTCTTCTTCGACATCTTCTCGCTTCAGCATCTTCTGCGCGGTCGAGAGGCCCGCTGCAAAACTGGAACAGATACGCTGAAGCAGCATTGTCTTCATGAAACCCGCAGCCTTGCTTCGCAGCTTCAAAGCCTCGGTATACGCTTCCGCGGCTTGGTACGCCATGTCGAATGGGTGGCTCGTAAGCAGACCCAACTCGCTGAACTGGGCACCTGCGTAGGCAGTCGGCGCAGCATCAGGGTCTGGATGAACATTGACGCTAACCTTCTCGAGAAGGCCCGCATCTTCAAGCGTCTGGCGACGTCGCAGCACAGTATGACGGATCACCGGGTTGTGCTCTCGGAAGAACTCCGGAGCCAGCGCCTGTCCAACTGCTTGTTGCTCCAGGAAGCCGAGCGAACCGATTCCGCGATCCGTAAAGAAGATCTTCTCCTTTATTCCTAAATGGAGTCGCAGATTTGTGAACAAGGCGTCTTCATCACCAGGCGGCAAGGGGTTGCGCAACCAATCCCATGCCTCGCGCTCGTCGGCTGGTGCCTCATCTCCTTTGACGAACGGCAGCGCCTTCTCCCAGTTTCCCCAGAGGTCAAAGTACTCGCGCCCGAGGACAAAGTCCGCGCCTCCGTTGAGGATCCGGAGTAGGTCCCACAGTTCGTAGACGTTCGTCTGAATCGGGGTTGCGGTCCCGAGCAGCAGGTTTCTTGTACGCTGAGCAATCCGGAGCATGAAGTCTAAGAGATTGTTTGGCCCTCGCTTCTTTTCCCCAAGTCCTCCGCGCCGTCTTGCCTTGTGCGCCTCGTCGAGAACCACCGTGCCAAATGTACGTTCAAGTAGGTGTTTCCGTTCCTCAGAGTCGTGAACGATGAGTCCCGTCGAGACGATCGCGATCTGAAAGGGACATCTAGCGATGTCTTCGGGACCTCGCGTCTTGATGATGTGCCCTTTTGGATCGACCCACACCTTCTTGGCAGAGGCCCATACGGCACTTGGAATTCCGAGTTTGTCTGATAGCTCAACCTGCCACTGGAGCGTCAGCGTCGACGGACACAAGATGAGCACCGGCCCATCTCCCATGATCGCGGAAATCATAGCGCTTGCTGCCAAGGAAAGCGTCTTGCCAACGCCGACTTCGTCGGCGAGGAGCAACCGCGCGCTTCCGTATGTCTCTCGGTGCTGCAGGAACAGAGTTACGAATGACCGCTGCCAGGCCTGAAGCTTCTCGCCACCGCGATAGATCGGGCTCTCGGCGAGGGCCGCTGCGGGCAGATCCTCGGCGCTCACCTCGTCGAAACGGATCTCGAACCGTTCCGCGACGCGCTTGACTTCCTGGACGATCGCGTCGGGAAGAGGGTAGGCATCTTTCCAGAGCGTATCGAATTCTTCCTCGACCCAGGCGACGCCTTCCGGCGACGTGTCTTCCCACAGGATCTCGTAGTTCTGCGCAAACGCGCTCTTTGTCTCGTTGATCGATCCGAGAAAGCACGTCTTGTTTCCATCCGGGCCCTGGATCACACCGGCCTTGCCATGAATGAAAACACAGTCCTTGGGAACAACCCGAATCTCGACTCGCCCACTGGCCAGCAAATCATGTAGTCGGCGGTAGCGGTCACGGTGCAGCAACGCCTCCACCTCCGAAGGCGCCTCGTTCCAACGCTCCTTCAGCGCTGTCTCGCGAACATGCTTCGACACGATCACGTCAGCTGCGTCGAGCTCGCTGTTGCAGACGATCTGGACCTTTGGGACTGCAGCGAGCTCTTCGCCGACGAGTTCGAAGATGGAGCTACGGAAGTATCCGGCGATGCGCTTGTAGGACTTCGCGCCCTTCAGCTTCTCGCTCAGAAAGGCACGATCGAGGCGCTGTCGGCGCGATGAAAATCGATGAATCTCACTCACTCGGAACTCCGCATCAGCCAAGCCGTTGGTTCTTAATCAGCTCGCGAAGGACTCGCGCGGCGCTCGCTTCTTCGGGGCGCAAGCCGTCGAGTTTCTTCTCAAGATAGTCGGCGATTTCTACTGCGAGCTCCCGCTGGGTCATATCACCGTAGTAGTTGGGTACATTAAGTGTGAGGTGGGCCAGTACTTCACTCCCGTCCACGTTCTTGACCAGCTCCATCAGCGCGTACAGTACTGCACGCAACACCGACTGATGAAACTCCGAGCCCTCGCTCATCTCGGCGCGACCGAACTCGACGGCGGTCTTAACTCGTGCATCGTTCGCGTTTCGACTCCCCATCAAACCCTGGAAGTCGCTTACTTTGAACGCCTTGGCAAAATTCTGGTAGTTGTCCAGAGTTCTCGCGCCACGGGCTTCTAGGTCGATCATCTTCAAGTAGAATCGCTCGACCGGTAGCAGCCTATCCCAATACGCCTTGGGTAGGCCCTGCGGTACAAGGCACTGATTGGCCGTGTCCACGGCGAATGCGATTAGGCCATCTACAAAGGTCGTCTCACCCTTGACGCGCGGCCGAATTGCCTCGGTAGTCATGTCGCGTCCATCAATCACGCCGTACCGCGTAAGGACTCGCAGGGCAGCTGCATAACCCGCCATCTGAATGTCGGCGTCCTCGAAAACGTTCTCGTCTCGATAAAGTCCCTTGGCTCCTTGATTGAGGCCAGAGAGTGAATCAACTTGCGCTTCGACCTCCTCTTGGATTTCCCACGCGAGGTCGTCACGCGACGTTTTGTAAGCCCCGTCCCTCTTCCGCAGGACCAGAAGAACGGTGCCCTTTACGTAGCTTCCTTCACGGAGAGCGCTGTCCGTCTCGGTGACGACATACCAAGCCGCGGTGACGCGAAGACCTGAAGCCCAGACGATATTCGCCATGTCAGCCCAGATCGAGCCAGATTGGTGCGTGAACATAACTACCTGGATGCCGCTGTCAGGGAGGCACTCGCCAATCCGGCGATAGGCGGCCACCATCCCTCGACGAAAGTCCTCGTCCTCACCTCTGATCGCGAGCGAGCGCCGGCTATCCCACACCCAGTCTCCGAATTCGGGAGGTGGGCTCTTCCGTAACCAAGCGATAAAAAACTCCAGAATCTCCTCATAGTTCACCGCATTGCCGTATGGCGGATCAGTAATGCACAAATCGAACTCCGCACTCACTTCTGCGGCAGGAAGGCAGTCAACTTCCCATTCACCTAGCGAGACTCCATGCGGGACTCTTGCTTCGAAAAACTCCAAAAGCGGAAGGCTTGCCCGACACCCATAGTTGTAGAATGTATTGAGTGCCTGATTATAAAAAACATTTGCCGGGTTGTCACTCGCACCTCCTGTGCGCCCCCCGCCGCCCGATTTACTAAATCCCGCTTTCGACGTTGTCCATCGACACAGCTTGCTCGTGTAGTCCAGAAGCCGAGCAAGAAACAGCGCGCCCTCCGCATCTACCACCTCTCTCCGCACCATGCCGAGCAACATCAAGTGCCTTGGAGGGAACAGATGGTGCCAGTGGGTCCACCCGCGAGTACGAATCGGCTCGTTGGTCTTACTGCCCGACTCGATACGCATGTCGGGTATCCAACCTTTGTCCTGCCACTCGGCGAGGTGCTCCGCAACGAAGTCCTCAACAACTCTCTCCCGCTCAAGATCGTCTTTGGAAACGGTTCGGAACTCGTAGTCGAATCGCTTCCCGGAATCCTTCCGACGCATCCAATGAACCGCATACAGACGTTCCTGGAAAAGATCATCTAATCGCGGCTTGAAGTCGGATCTGCTCCAGGGTCGAAGTGTATTGCGAGTTTTTCCGTTGGAGTCGCGAAAGTCCCCGCGTAGGGTCGAGACTTTGGTCCGGTACTCTACCCCGTTAACCGTATGAATTAGATAGGGCTCTTGACCACGCCCGTCGCTGCATAGCGTCCCGGTCGATGCATCAGCTAGTTCCTCGTCGGTCACTCCGGACCGCACGAGAGTCTTGTATTGCTTCTTGGAAGTGACTGGCATCAACTCGACAATTGCTCGCTTGCCAAAGCTGAGAACTCTCGATGGAAGCAAAGGCACCGTCCAACCAGATTGCGGGCATTGCACCTCAAGACAGTAAAGGTAGGCCTTTGCCCGCCAGCCTTTCCCATCAAGCTCCACGCCGAGAGCATCGAGTTCCGAGCGCACTCGTCCCGTCGCCTCATGCCGTTTCTTGACAAGCATCTCATGATCGCTATCGGAACCACCCAAAACACTAAAGGCTCCCCTCGTTAGCATGCACGCTACGGGGTTTAGGTCCGAGGCGTAGACATCGCACCCAAGCCGAGCCGCCTCGAACGGGATTTGGCCCGACCCACAGAATGTGTCTGCGACGCGCACGCGGTGACCAAATCGCATGATGCCCAGCTGCTCGACAAGTTCCGGAAACGAACACGCCTTCGTGCCGAGATGATCGTTAACCGGCTCCCAGATGTGGTCATGGACTGTGTCCATCACTTCTTCGGGTCGCTTTGCCACACCGAGTCGGTCGCGATAAGGAGCACTAGGGAGCAACTGCGCCGCGAGGCTCCGGCGTTCAAGTTCAGGCAAGTCACCGCGCCATGCCACCTTCACGTCTTTGAAATCAGGATTCTCCCAATTCACCGGGCCAGAGATTGGCAGCGCCCCGGCGGGCTCAACAGTGAAGTAGTCAGTGATTTTGGCGATAGAAAGGCGCCCCAGAATCTCCCTTGGCTTGGGACGTCGAATCGTCCGGATGACGAACGATTCATCATCCATCGCCATCAGCTTCTCAAAAACCTCAAGATCCCGAACGGGCCTATCGGTCGCGGGCAGCAAGCAACCGAGAATGCAAGCCTTGCTGAGGAAGAGCGGTTTTCGCCCCTTCCAATAGGCGCCGAGTTTCACAAGGGTTTGCCCTGGGCCAGCTTTTCTCTCCTTAAACACCTCCGAAGAGAGCTTCTGCACCGGCAGTAGACGCTCGATCAGGGCAGGCGCATCCGCAAGACAAAAAGGCGTCACTGAGGGGGCCATCATTGCTCCTCGAACAGTGGAAGTTTGAAGAGGTCTTGGGCCATGGGGCGGGGCCTCCGCTTCCGGGCCGGGGGTTTCTCTCCGTCGGAGAGCGCGAGGAAGAGCGCCCGACGCCAGCCGCGTTCGGTGTCGTCCGGCAAGCCGGCCTCCGCCGCGGTCATCGCAAAGAGCCACCAGCGTTCCTCGGGGCGAAGTGCCGCCCACTTACTGCAAATCACTGGCAGCTGCTCTGTAGTTGCCGTCTCGGCTGCCCAGGCGAGCACGCACAGCTCCTTCCCGAGCAACCGGTCAACGAGGTTGCTGCCGGAGTGCCAGCGTCCGGTACGCACCTTCACCGCCTTGAGTCGGTCGTTGAACTCTCGCCGCGCGGTGTCAGCAATCGTCGACCAGATGGTCCGTCTGAGCACAACGCGCTCTTCGTCTTTCGGTACTCCCCCCGCCTCGCCTCGATATCCGTAGTCCTCGACGATGAGAACAGGCTCCTTCCGTGAGGCAGAGATTTCCACGCGAAAGACATGCGCACCAAACTTGTCTGGTGCGCCAAAATCGACGGTTGCCGGCCGGTCGCTCATTGCTCAACGTCTCCCGGATGCAGCTTGATGTCCAGCTTCCCAGCGAAGCCCTTGAGGTCATGGCCGGAGTTGAAGTTCGCCTTGCGGAAGGTCATCGTGACGGGCGTGGACGTGTCAGGAAACTTCTCGAGTACCTTGACGAGGAGGCCTTCGATGAACGCCGCGTCGACCGCGATCTCCCCCACATTCACCGCGATCATCAGGTTTCCCTGGCCTACGGTCAGACTTATGCTTTCGAAAGTGGTCGACTTCTCGGAAGCCTGCTTCAGCCCCTCGAAAGTCTTCGTACGAGAGTCGAGCTTGTGCGGCCCGCGAGACGCGATCAGACGAGCGGGCTTCGTTTCGTCGATCTGCACGCCCACCCTTCCCTTGGCAGGAAAGCGAAAATCGGTCTTTGCCTCGAGGCCGTCGGCGGCGGCAAACGCGCGAATCAGGATCTCACCATCTCCGATCTCAATCGGTCCTTCGTAGATAGTGCCCTCACGGGGCTCGCTCCCATCAAGTGTGTATCGGACCGCGCCCCTGGGAGCGACGAAGAGCTCAACCTTGCGCCGTGCGCCCTCCTCGGAGAGGCGATTCCGCAAGAGCAGAGTGTTCGACCACGCAACGGGGTCGCCCGTCTCATATTGCCCCGACGGGTCGCAAACCAAGAAGTTCACGCGCAGTGCGGCAGTAGAATAGGGGTTCTCCTTAAGTTGATCGCTCGATTCGGAGACCTGCTCATCCTCGGCATAGTGGATACGGGGAGCCGGCCCTGCGTTCTGGGGATTGACTCGCAGGCGAACTCTTCCCTCGTCGCCGAGCTCTGGCTCGGCCACAACCTGTGCCGAAGTGTGCTTCTTCTTGGGCCTCTTGGTGACATAACCATTTCCCAGATCCTCCCAGAGGCCACGGTTGCAAGCGATCGACTTGAGGATTTCGACTCCCTTTGGCGGCAGCCAGGGCATACCAGACTGTTCCGCGTAGCGGTCCGCGACGTCCAACCAGCGCGCTTCGTCCTGATTCTCGGGCCACAGAAGGTCCTGCGCCTTGTCCCGAATAGCGTCGAACTCCTTCTCGACGTCGAGATAGAGTTTTAGTGGGTCCGAGGCGAGGGTTTTCTCGATTTGCTCCTCTCCGTTGAACGGCTTCGTAGAATCTCGGGTGATGTCTAGGGGCTTCGATTTAAGCTCGGCCGACTTTCCAGACCGGTGGACCGGGAACAAGACCTTGTCGAAGAGATTGAGAATCGTCGACGTGAAGTCGTGCTCATAGCTCTGCTGTTTTCGCTCGAGGTCGTCGCGTTGCGGATGGCCCTTCGGAATCCGGCCATCGGCTTTCTGTACGGCAAAGAGTTGGCGGGCGGCTTTTTCGACACTTCCCATCGCCGTCTTGTCGCCAGTAAGCACGCAGAGATTGTTCTTCTGACTCAGGCCTTCAAAGAAGTTCTGCACCTCTTCCGGCGGGATTCTGGAGTCGGGACTCACCACGAGCAGGACACGCCCCTTGCGTACGCGGTCGGACACGTCCTCCAGCTTTGGAAGAGGCAGGACGTCCTCGTAGCAGGTCTTACGCGTCGCCTTGAACATGCCATACAGCCGATGCCGAATCAGATCGTCTACCTGATTCTCGGGCGCATCATGGGCAAGGCTCTGGAGGAGCTTGGTCAGATTCTCCTGCCGGTCGAAGTAGTAACGGCCTTCGGGCGTGTGATGAAGGTACCAAGCCACTTTCTCGAAGTCATCGAATGCACTGAGGAACTCCGAGGGCTCACGGAGCGGAGACACCAGGCACTCGACCATCTCCTCACGCGTGAGCCCTTTCACGGCATTGACGGCTGTGGAAAGGCTGGCGGTCAAGAGCAAGGAGCCAACTTGGCTGGCAGCTTCTTTGCCGGTATCAAGGTCGATAATCTGAGCGTGAGCCGAAACCTGCGCATCCCACAAATCCTTGGCGATCACGTCGCGCATGCCGGAAATTTCGGTGAGCTTGTCACGCACGTCTGCAACCGACAGGTCGAAGTGCTGAGGGCCGATCAGGAAGACGTCATTGGCATCACGTTCCCAGACGGACTTGAGTAATCGTGACACCAGCTCGATCAGACCGCGCGTCTGCTTAAACTGTTCATTCTCCTTGAACAGAGCAATCACATTCTTGAGCTGTGGATGGAACGGGTATGTCGCTTCGATTTCGTCTGCGATCGCTTCAGCACCGCGACTCGTCGTCTTGGACTTGGCTGCCTCCTCCAGCTTTCTTCCGAACACGTCAGCGATGTCTTCGATTTCTGCCTTGTCCGGCAATGACTTGAACAGGCGCTTGCGTAGGATGTCGTAGATCTCGTTGGCGGCGAGATCTACAGGTGTGATATTGCGCTCCTGGCGACCTACTTCAGCCCGGGCGTCTTCGAGAGCTCGATTGATCAGCTTTGCGCCCGTGTTATAGGCAGCAGCGAGGTCCGACACGACAACGCAGACGTTCTTCTTCTTCGCGGCGGCGGTGAGTAGGTTGGCGAATGCTCTCGTGGCGATGTCCGCCACGGTTCCGTTTCCGACCTTCTGCGTGTCAAGGTAGTGGAAGTAGGGCGGCATCTCGTCCAGTAGAATCAGCACTGGCTGGTCACCCTCGAAGATCCTGAGCCAGTCTCTCTCGTCCGGCGCCTTCGGACCACTGGTCCAGAACGCCTTAAACTGCTCACCCTTCTCCAGCTGTTTGGCGATCTCACCCCAGAAGAAATGATCCGGATTGTTGCGTCCATTGAACGCTGCGATCTGAGCGCTCTCGAAGGCCAATGCGCCGGAAACTCCCGCGCAATACTTCTTTCGAAGTTCAGGGAATCGTGCGAGCAGGCCGAACCCGACCAGAAGGTGCGTTTTACCACCACCCATCGCCTGCTTCAGGTGAAAGGTGGCTTGCGTCGAACCACCCGCCAGGCGCGTGATGCCCTCACTTATCAGGTCCTGCATACCCGCCGTGATATGGGTCTTCTCAAAAAAAGTAGTGCCATCACCTTCGGTCGTGATGAGTTCGTCCAACTGCTCGATCTGATCGCTCAGCTTGATCGACAGCGCGTTGGGTTCGACCTGGCAGGCATCACGGACGGTCTTCATTGCTCTTGCACTCCAGCGGCGCGTTGCTTCGCACCGTTTCCACCATGACGAGACAGCTAAGCGTCACCTCGCGTGGCGAAGAAATTGTCTAGCACTCTTGGTCCGACCCCCTTGATCGGGCCAAGTAACTTGCAGATGTCCTCCCGGCTTCCATGAACTAGAACTCGCTCAACATCATCGAGCGCATGCTCGGCCAGGAAGCAGCCGAGCGAAAGCAGGCGTTCCGTGAAGATCTCCGTCATCCCTCGTCCGCGGTTGTATCCCGCGGCGCAAAGCTTTTGCGCGATTCCTGACGCGGTTGTCTCGGCTAGTACGACCGGCTCGAATAGCCCCTCGGCTTTCAGCCCATCGAAAAGAGCGAAGGTGCGGTCCAGCGGATAGTTGTTGACTGACAGAATCGACATCACAAGGTCTGCCCACGGTCCCGCAACAGTCTCGCCATTCTCTTTCGGACCCCGTTCCGCCACGATTCCCTCACCGATCATCTATCCGATCGTTCAGCTCCACACCTCTGTTTGCAAAGCCACATCCA
>Ga0315338_1002805_pt1 | contig 16379 bp, 10 predicted proteins | sample ASW8metaG_FD_204518 | JGI IMG/M metagenome (GOLD analysis project Ga0315338, IMG submission 204518) | Ammonia-oxidizing marine archaeal communities from Monterey Bay, California, United States - ASW #8 | ecosystem: Environmental > Aquatic > Marine > Coastal | place: USA: California | collected... | reverse complement strand
AAAAGCATAGATCAAATTAATTATCATATATTTGATTTTCGAGGTGTAAGGGGTAGTGGACTGACTTTTACAAAAGAAATTGATCGTAATAATTCTGTAAATGGTCTCAAACGTATGAATTTTGGTTTTTATGAAAATCAAGTCAAAGATACAAGTCGAACCCATTTATATGATAAAGGTAGAATGATAGTAGCTTCAACAAAAATTCATTCAAGTTTTTCTAAAATCAAGAATGAGATAAGTTTTGATTTTACTCCATTTAAAGCATCGGATTGGTCATTTAGTCGGATTGTTTTAACTAACTCATTTGATGAAAGGGTTGGCCTTTTTGGCGCGCGTTTTAGGCAAATATATGGTCAAATATGGTCAAACCAAAATGAAGTACCATTGCAAGAAAGATTTAATGTTGAAGGAGCAGGTTCAGGAGATCTTTATCATAAAAGTTATCTCAGAGACAACACCAGTTTTTACGGCAATAAAGAGTTTTTTGGACGCTATCATATGCCTGGCGATGCAAATTTAAGAGCTTTTGGAAATCAAGGCTTATCTGGAGTAGAACAGGTATTTGCAATAACCTTTGAAGGATTCCTTACAAAATCTATTACTGGAATTAATTTTGAATTAGCAGGTTTTATTGATCAGGGTACTCTTACTGGTTCAAAATTTGTAGTTGGAGATAAAGGTTTCAATAATAGCACATTAATGGATTATGGAATTGGTTTGAGAATATCTACTTCTATGTTTGGTCAGCCCCTTTATTTAAGAATTGATAAGCCATTTAATGCCACTATAGATGGTAAGAGTATTGAAAAAATGAATGATTGGGTTTTAAGTTTCCAAAAGAGTATTTGAATGGGAACCAATCTATGTGTTCTGCATAAAAAGTATCATTATAATAAAGGGAAATAATGAAAAAATTATATTTAATAATTGTTCTTCTTGGCGGACTTTATGCCCAGAACAGCGTTTTAAAACAATTCAGTGATCAGTTTGCAGATATTGCGGAAAAAGCAAATCCTGCTGTAGTTACAATCCTCACAGAAAAGAAGATTGACTTGAGTCAAACCCACCGGAATCTGCCACAGGATAATGATCTCTTTCGATTCTTCTTTAATCAACCTCGTCAGCGAGAATTCAGATCCACTGCTTTAGGGTCTGGTGTCATCGTGGATGCAAAAAAAGGCTATATCATCACTAATAACCACGTGGTAGAAGACATGGATGAGATTACAGTCCGTCTACTAGATAAAATGGAATATGAAGCGACGGTCATTGGTCGAGACCCAAAATCGGATCTGGCAGTTCTTCAGATCGAAGCTCGGGGTTTAAGTGATATAAAATTTGGTGATTCTGATGAACTGCGTGTGGGAGAATGGGTGATAGCCGTAGGTAGTCCATTTTCAGCTAATTTGAGCCATACTGTTACGGCAGGAATTGTTTCTGCCAAAGGCCGTGGGAATATCATTCAGGGAGATGTGTATGAAGATTTCATTCAAACCGATGCAGCCATCAATCCAGGAAACAGCGGTGGTGCTCTTCTGAATTCTGCTGGTAATCTTATTGGTATTAATACTGCTATTTATACCAACAGTTTTGATCGGACTAACAAAGGTGTTGGGTTTGCCATTCCTGCCAATATGGTAAAAAGAGTTATGTTAGATCTGGTTGATCATGGCAAGGTGCTACGGTCATGGATCGGTGTACAAATCCAACCCATAGATGAAACATCCGCTCAAGCACTGAATTTGAAAACTCGAAACGGTGCGCTGGTTGCTGACGTGGTAGACAATGGGCCGGCAGAAAAAGCAGGTGTGGAAACAGGAGATGTAATCCTGGAATTCAATGAGGTTAAAGTAAACAATGTGGATCACCTTCGAAATACTGTCTCTGCTTCAAAACCTAACAAGCAATATGATCTTGTGGTCATTCGCGATGGTCGTAAAAAGAGACTAAAGGTTAGTTTAGAAGAAATGCCTGGAGATGAGGTTCTTTTAGCTAGTAATCGTCCAGAGCCAACAAATGTACTAGGTATTGAGGTATCTGAATTAACTCGATCAGCACGAAGAGAATATGGCATTGCTAATCGAGAAGAAGGAGTTGTAGTTACGTCTGTAGCTGAAGGAAGTATTTCTGCCAATTCAGGTATCCAAGTGGGAGATCTGATTACTCGGGTGGGAACAAAAAAATGTAAAACACCCCAAGAATTTAAACGGTTGCTAAATGAAACCAGGAAGCGTGATATGGTCATGTTACATTTAAAGCGAGATGGGGTTGCCCGTTATATGACTTTGGAACTAGAAGACTAACACTGATATAAAATTCACTTAAAAAAGGGCGGTTTTAGCACCGCCCTTTTTTATTATCTATTCTTCTTTGCTTGTGGTCGAGTAAAAGGCTAATTTTTGCTCCCCCTATAATGGGTGAAAAGCCATAAGATGATTCAACGCGTTAATCCACAGACAGATTTTATTTCTATAGAGCATAAGGTTCTTGATTTCTGGAATAAAAATAACATTTTCCAGAAAAGGCGAGATGCCAATGCTGGCAAGGCCAAATGGTCTTTTATTGATGGTCCTATCACCGCGAATAATCCTATGGGTGTGCACCACGCCTGGGGCCGCACCCTAAAAGATCTCTATAATCGTTATAAAGCAATGGATGGATATGAATTGCGCTATCAGCAGGGATTTGACTGTCAGGGTCTATGGGTAGAAGTGGAAGTCGAAAAAGAACTGGGCTTCAAATCCAAAAAAGACGTGGAAGCATTTGGGATTGAAAAATTTGTAAATATGTGTAAGGATCGCGTTGATAAATATTCAGCTGTTCAAACAGAGCAGTCTAAACGTCTAGGCTATTGGATGGATTGGGATAACTCCTATTATACAATGTCTGATGAAAATAATTATACCATCTGGGGATTCCTTAAAAAATTATTTGAAAAAGATAAGATTTATCGCGGTTCAGACGTCGTGCCATGGTCCGGTAGGTCGGGCACTTCTTATTCTCAGATGGAGATTATTGAAGGGCGCAAACTCGTAGCTCATAAAGCAATCTTTGTCCGGTTTCCTATTCGTGATCGTAAGAATGAATATTTACTAATCTGGACCACCACGCCTTGGACGTTGACCTCAAATGTGATGGCTGGTGTAAATGGAAATCTGGATTACGTAAAACTCCAAGCTGCAGATGGATCGATCTACTATTTTGCTAAAGAAAATCTGGAATTCAAACGTTTGGAGAAACAGTTTAAAGAAAAGAAGCAGTGGATAGAAGGCGTACCGAAACTAAAAACAATTGCCCAGATATTTAAAGAGCGGGGCGGATATGAAATATTAGGCACCATAAAAGGAAATGAAATGGTTGGTTGGACCTATGATGGGCCTTTTGACCATCTCGAGGCACAAGAAATCCCAGGTGGCTACCCCTATGTGGTGGAAGGCTTAGAATCGGATGGTACAACAGGGAAATCTCAGCACCAGGTAGTAAACCCGGGTAAGGATAATATTGGAAACGATATTGTGTTAGCAGGCGAAGGTACAGGCATTGTTCATATGGCTCCAGGTTGCGGTGACATTGACAATAAGATTGGTAAAAAGCTGGGGATGGTGAGCATTGCACCTCTAGATGAAGAATCTAGATTCACAGATAAATTTGGTTGGCTCGCAGGTAAAAGAGCCACCGACACCAACATAGTTCAGTCCATTCTTGATGACTTAAAAGAGCGAGAATTTCTGGTCTATGTAGAAGATTATCCCCATATTTATCCCCATTGCTGGCGCTCTGGGGACGAACTGGTTTTCCGTCTAGTGGATGAATGGTATATCAATATGGACTGGCGAGATAAGATCAAAAAGATCGTGGATGATATTAACTGGATACCAGATTGGGGCCAGGAGCGAGAGCACGAATGGCTAGATAATATGGGCGATTGGATGATATCGAAAAAACGCTTTTGGGGTTTGGCTCTGCCTATTTGGATTTTTGAAGATGATTCTTATTACGTCGTGGGCTCTAAAGAGGAATTAAAAGAATTGGCTGTGGAAGGGTGGGATGAATTTAAAGGAAACAGTCCTCACCGGCCCTGGATTGATAAGGTTAAGATCAAACACCCGGAAAGTGGCCTAATCGGTACACGAATTGAAGACGTGGGCAATCCATGGCTTGATGCAGGTATCGTTCCCTTTTCAACCCTCGGGTATAACACCAATAAAAAATATTGGGAAGAATGGTTTCCTGCAGAATTCGTGGTGGAATCTTTTCCAGGACAGTTCCGAAATTGGTTCTATTCTCTACTGGCTATGTCCGCTATGCTAGAGGGAAAGGCACCCTTTAAAAATTTATTGGGGCACGCTTTAGTTAAAGCAGAAGATGGTCGTGATATGCATAAATCCTGGGGTAATGCGATTTGGTTTAATGATGCGGCCGAAGAAATGGGTGTAGATGTCATGCGCTGGCTATATGCATCCCAAAACCCGGAGCATAATCTGCTATTTGGCTACAGCCATGGAGATGAGGTTCGTAAAAAACTAATTCAATTTTGGAATACTTATTCATTCTTTTCTACCTATGCGGCGGTAGATGGATTTGATCCAAAAAAGACCGATATTTCGGATGCCGATCTTAATGTCATGGATTATTGGCTACTTTCTAAACTCCATTCATTTATTAAAGAGGCCAGAGAGGCATTGGAAGTATTTCGCTCTGATCTGATGATGAAAAATTTTGAATTATTCCTGGAAGAACTTTCAAATTGGTATATTCGTCGTAGTCGCCGCCGGTTTTGGAAAAGCGAAGATGATGGGGATAAACAGGCTGCGTACATTGTATTATATGAAGTGTTAACCAGTACGATTAAAATTATGGCACCTGTATTACCATTTGTAACAGAAAATATTTATCAAAATCTTGTTAGAAATCTTGATGATTCAGCGCCATTAAGTGTTCACCTCTGTGACTACCCTTTAGTGGATGAATCAAAGATTGATACAGAACTGATGGAAGAAGTGGATGCTCTTCGTAGGATTATTGAATTGGGTCGGTCCGCACGGAATAAAGCAAATCTTAAGATTCGGCAACCATTGGCTGAATTGGTATTTACTATTAAAGATAACGCTGTATCCGATTTTATATTTGTTCAGAAGGAGGTAGTATTGGATGAACTGAATGTAAAAGCACTTCGGCGTACTGATGAAGAATCAGACCTTATTAAATATATTGTAAAACCAAATCTCCCTTTATTGGGACAAAAATACGGCAAAGAGCTTCAAACAATTCAAACCTATTTGAGTAAAATGGATGCCGCCGAGATTTTGGAAGATATTCGAAGCAATAATAGTTATAAAATGGAACTCAATAAGAAAATAATCTCAATTGGACGGGATGACCTTCTGATAGAGGGGAAATCTGCAAAAGGATACACAGCCTCGGGTGATGATAAAATGACCGTTGGTTTAACCACAGAATTATCAGAAAAATTAATCCAAGAAGGTATTGTAAGAGATTTAATTAGGCAGGTGCAAAACATGCGAAAAAATGCTAATTTCGCGGTCGAAGATCGAATCAAAATTTACTGGATTATCCAAGGGCCTATAGGGAAAGCAGTTAGGTCATTCGAAAGTTTTTTTAAAAATGAAGTATTGGCAGTTGAATTAATTGATAAAGAAAGCCCCGGTGAGTATAGCGCTAGTTTTAAAATCGGTGATCAAACGGTTCAATTGGCTATCGAACGTGTGAATTTGTGAAAGGAATTATACTTTGGGAAAACAATACTCAAAAACAAAATTAGATAAATTTAAAAAATCCATATTACAAAAAATGGGTAATGTTTCTGAAGAAGTTGATACCATCCGCGAAGGACTGGGTACTGCTTCAAATAAGCAGGGCGGCGTAACACCTGACTCTATTTATAGCCTCCATATGGCGGATGCCGGAACAGATTCTCATGAGCAGGAAAAGAATTTTATGCTTTTGAATCGCGGTAGTGACTATTTTAAGATTTTAGAAATAGCACTTGAACGGATTGAGAAGAAAACATTTGGCGTCTGTTTTATCTGTGATGAACTTATTCCTGAAGAAAGGATGATGGAAGTTCCAAATGCGACTAAATGCGTTGGCTGTAAAGAAAAAGAAAAGCTCGGCCTAGTATGAGAATATTGTTTGTGAGCTCCATCTTGGTGCTTACAGACCAACTTTCGAAATTCGTGGTTCGTCAGACCATGCTCTTGTACGAATCAATTCCGGTTATTCCTGAATTTTTTCATTTAACATATGTGACCAATGATGGTATGGCTTTTGGGATTAATTTCCCGTTTGGTATATATATTTTTTCAACCATTTCAATCATTTTTACCATTTTTCTTTTTTGGTATCTATGGACCATCAAGGACCAAGGTATTATTATCCGGACTGGTGTTGGGCTTATCATTGCAGGCGCAATTGGTAATCTCATCGATCGCGTATTCCTGGGAGAAGTAGTGGACTTCTTAGACTTCATGATTGGTAATTATCATTGGTATGTATTCAACCTTGCAGATTCTTACGTTACGGTTGGAATGGGTTTTATTTTATACGATTCATTGATTCTTGAACGAAAATGAAAAAATCAATACAATTAACTTCTAAACTTCTTTCAGCCGCTGGAGGTGGAAACATCCGGTTAGATAAGTTTTTATCAACCCAATTGCCGGATTTAAGCCGTACACAAATTCAAAAGATGATTTCTGATGGATTGGTGCAGGTTGACCAGTCTCCGTCAAAAGCCAGTATGAAATTGGAGGGGATTAAGAAGATTTCTTATACCTTTCCCGATTTGGAGTTGGAGCCAACTCAAATTGAACCTGAAGCCATTGAGTTGAATATTCTTTTTGAAGATGAAACGGTGATTGCTATAAATAAACCGCCAGGATTGGTTGTACATCCTGGTGTTGGGAAGCCAAATGGTACCCTTGTAAATGGACTAGTACATTATTTTGATCAATTGTCTGATCTGAATGGGAAACTTCGTCCAGGAATCGTTCATCGTTTAGATGTGGGGACATCTGGTGTTATTCTTATCGCAAAAAATAATACTTCTCACGCTAATTTGGCATCACAGTTCGAAAAAAGGACCATTAAAAAAGAATATTTTGGTATTACCTGGGGACTTTGGAAAGAATCCAGCGGACAGATCAATGGAGCAATCAAACGAAAAAGAACAGATCCCACTATATACCAGATTGATTCTTCTGGACGTGAGGCCAGTACAAGGTATCAAGTATTGAATCAAGGGGATTATATAAGTGCAGTAGCTTTTTATCCCAAAACTGGACGTACTCATCAAATACGTGTACATTCTGCCAGTATGCACCATCCAATATTTGGAGATAATAAATATGGCGGTGGGATCAATAAAACAAAAGGTTTTATACCAGAAGTTACTCAAAGATTTAAGCATTCTATGAAACAGATTGCACGGCAGGCTCTTCATTCGAAAAGGATAACATTCATGCATCCTGCTACAAAGCAGGAAATAACCATTGAAGCACCCATTCCAACCGATATAAAAAATATTCAGGATCAAATTCATGGCATTTGTTAATAAGGCAGATCAGGTATTATCTGATTTTTATCTGTATTTAGAAAAAGAACGAGGATTTTCATCTCACACTCTGCAGGCATATAAGAATGACATGAGCAGATTCATTTCATTCCTTCCAAATAGCATTTCAGGATTTGACAAAATTAATAGAAAAACTATTCGCGGATTTCTGGCGCAGGAATTTGATGGTGGGTATTCAAGTAAAACTGTAGCTAGAAGACTTGCATCGATAAAATCATTATTCAAATATTTAATGCGATCGGAACAAATAAATAGCAATCCTGCTGTTCATGTAAAAACACCTAAGGTGCCACAATCTCTACCCAGCTTTATTAACCAAAAGGTGATCGATGAGTTGATGGAAAGCCCTGATGACTCTACAGAAATTGGCTTACGCGATCGTGCCATTTTGGAATTTTTTTATTCTACAGGGATTCGATTAGGTGAATTAATTGCCCTTAATATTGGTGACGTTGACCCAGTAAAAAAATTGGTAAAAGTATATGGAAAAGGGAACAAAGAACGGTTGATTCCATATGGAAACAGAGCGAAATTTTGGTTGGAAAATTACCTAAAAAATCGCGCATTATCGTTAAATACATCTTTTAAAGCTAAACCATTATTTGTAAATGCAAAAGAGAAGCGAGTGCCCTCCAGTACCGTTCAGAGACGAATAAGAAACTACATTAAAAAGGTTGCGGAAGGTCAACGATTGGGGCCTCATATTTTACGACATTCATTTGCAACTCATTTAATGGATAATGGGGCAGATATTCGTGCTGTCAAAGATTTATTGGGACATAGCAGTCTATCTTCAACGCAAGTATATACCCATATACAACCTGAAAAAATGAAAAAAGTATATAATCAAGCACATCCGCATGGTAGAAAATAGGAGAAAGAATGTTAGTCTCAGGTAAAGAATTAGGTTTAGAAATACTGGGCATCACTGATGTTGAAACAGTTCACCGAAATCTTCCTGTTGAACGATTAATTGAAGAAACTGTAATTAATGGTGAGGGGGCCGTGGGTCCACGTGGTGCCACCATCGTAGATACGGGAAAATATACAGGTCGTTCTCCCAAGGATAAATACATCGTAGATGAACCAACTTCAACTGATAACCTATGGTGGGGCCCGGTTAATCGCAAAGTGGATGAAGTTATCTTTGATGAACTTTATCAAAAAGTTGTGAATTACTATAATACGGATGATTCCAAAACATATATGTTTGATGGTTTTGCCGGATTTGATCCTAATTATAGCATCAATGTTAGGATTTTGGCCAAACGGGCTTGGCAGGCTCACTTTGTTCATAACATGTTTATCCGCCCAGAGTCAGGTCAACTGGATGGCTTTGAACCAGATTTCACTATTATCAATGCATCCAGTGTATTCAACGAAACATTTGAAAAACATGGGATGAATTCAGAGACATTTATTATTTTTCACATGGGTAAACGCATAGCCATAATTGGAGGTACGGAATACGGAGGTGAAATGAAAAAAGGTATTTTTTCTGTCCTCCATTATATCCTGCCTTTAAAGGGTGTCTTGTCAATGCATTGTTCTGCAAATGTTGATGAAGATGGCGGTAATGCAGCGATTTTCTTTGGTTTAAGCGGTACTGGAAAAACGACACTTTCTACTGATCCAAAACGGCCATTGATTGGTGATGATGAACATGGTTGGTCTGACGATGGTATTTTCAATTTTGAAGGTGGATGTTATGCTAAAACTATTAATCTAGATCCACAGAATGAGCCGGATATTTATAATGCAATTCGTCACGGTGCACTGCTTGAGAATGTGGTATTCGATAATGATACAAGAGTGGTGGATTATGACAATGGATCTAAAACAGAAAATACACGTGTATCTTACCCGTTGAACTATATTGATAATTCGATTTACGGTAAAGGAGAACCCGCAGTAGCTGGTCACCCTGATACCATTATTTTTTTAACCTGTGATGCCTATGGTGTATTGCCACCCGTGGCAAAGTTGACAGCAGAACAGGCGATGTACCATTTCATTAGTGGATATACAGCGAAAGTAGCTGGCACTGAAAGAGGTGTCACCGAACCGACTGCAACTTTTTCACCATGTTTTGGTGGACCATTTCTTACATTACATCCATTACGATATGCTGAATTATTAAGAGAAAAAATGAATAAGCATTCAGTGCCGGCTTACCTGGTTAACACAGGTTGGGTAGGTGCCAGTGCCCAATCGGGGGCTAAACGGATTTCATTGCCCATAACAAGGGCGATCATCCATGCAATTCTTGATGGCAGTATTAACAATTCGAGTTTTGAGATTGACCCCTATTTTGGTATAAAGGTTCCAAAGACATTAAGTGATATTGATGTAAAGCTATTGACCCCTGCTAAAGTTTGGGAGGATCAGGAGTTATACCGTACCACGGCCATAGAGTTAGTAAAAAAGTTTCAAGACAATTTTAAACAATACGATTTAGGTGACAATCAGGTCCGTAATGCGGGCCCGACTTTGGATTCTTGATTGGAAAAAGGGGGTCGTCAATAAATTATAGACTTTACTTCACGAGATACTCTGAAAGAAGATTCAGAATCTCTTACGTTAACTTTTTTACACATTTTAACGGATTAATAACTTACTACCACTAAGCATTCGTTCTTTGGTGGAAATTATATTAATATATTAATTTCTTGACTACTTTTATAACCATTAAACTAAATAAAGAGAAAAAATGAGCAAATTTGTATTTACATCTGAATCTGTTTCAGAAGGGCATCCGGATAAGGTATGTGATGCTATTTCTGATGCAATTCTAGATGCACTACTGGAGCAAGATCCAGAATCTCACGTGGCCTGTGAAACACTGGCAACCACTGGGACTGTTGTCGTTTCCGGGGAAGTGCGTTCTAATGGATTTGTTGACGTGGAAAAGGTAGTGAAACAAACTTTAGGTGAAATTGGCTATACTGATAAAGCTTATGGTATGGAAAATGAAAATGTTAACGTTTTGTCTATGTTGGATAAACAAAGTCCAGAGATTGCTCAGGGGGTTGACGAAGGAGAAGGTCTCCATAATGATCAAGGAGCAGGTGACCAGGGCCTTATGTTTGGATTTGCATGTAACGAAACGAAAGAATTAATGCCTCTCCCTATCCATCTTTCTCATCGCCTTGTTGAGCGAATGACAGATCTTCGTAAGGATGGCACAATCCCATGGTTACGGCCTGATAGTAAATCGCAGGTTTCCGTAGAATATGAAAATGGAAAACCTGTTTCTGTTACCAAAGTTGTTATTGCTACACAACATAATGATATGCTGGATCAATTTGAAACAGAATCCGAAGAGCATGATTTTGTCGAATCAGAAATGATAGATAAAGTAATTAAACCTGTTTTAGAAGAATGTGGTCTTCCTTATAAAGATTCTTTCATTGTTAATGGGACTGGCCGATTTGTATTTGGTGGTCCTGAAGCAGATACTGGGCTGACTGGCAGAAAGATCATTGTCGATACATATGGTGGCTATGCGCCCCATGGAGGTGGCGCATTCTCAGGCAAAGATCCATCTAAGGTAGATCGTTCTGCAGCGTATATGGCTCGGTATATTGCAAAGAATATTGTAGCCGCAGGATTGGCAGATAAATGTGAGGTTCAGTTATCCTATAGTATCGGTGTTGCAGACCCAACATCATTCTATGTTAAATCATTCGGTACTAGCAACTTGACCGATGAAGATCTTACAGAAATTTCCCAATCGATATTTCCGGTTCGTCCTGGTGGTATAATAGATCATTTAAAATTAAAATTTCCGCGCTATCGACAAACAGCAGCCAATGGCCATTTTGGCCGAGAGAATGAACTATTCACCTGGGAAAAAACAGACATGGTTGATGCTCTAAAGTTAGCCGTGGCAGAAAGGAATTAGTTATGACTTTAGCAGAAATGACACAAACAGATAGATTACCTTATAAAGTTAAGGATATTTCTTTGGCTGAATGGGGTCGCAAGGAAATTACTTTGGCAGAAGCAGAAATGCCTGGACTAATGGCGATTCGTAAAGAATATGGACCTTCTAAGCCATTAAAAGGTGCTCGGATTGCCGGCTGCCTTCATATGACGATCCAAACGGCAGTACTAATTGAAACATTGATTGAGTTGGGTGCTGAGGTAACTTGGTCATCTTGTAATATCTTTTCTACTCAGGATCATGCGGCTGCAGCAATAGCTGCAATAGGGACTCCGGTTTATGCATGGAAGGGAATGAATGAAGAAGAATTCGACTGGTGTATTGAACAAACGTTATTTGCGTTTGAAAATGGTGAATCCTTAAATATGATACTTGATGATGGAGGAGATCTCACTAATATGGTTCTGGATAACTTTCCAGAACTTGTTGCAGGAATCAAAGGATTATCAGAAGAAACCACTACTGGTGTCCATCGTTTATATGAGCGTGTCAAAAATGGGACTTTGACCATGCCTGCAATTAATGTAAATGATTCAGTGACTAAATCCAAATTTGATAATAAATATGGTTGTAAAGAATCATTGGTTGATGCCATTCGTCGTTCTACGGATATTATGATGGCGGGGAAAGTAGCAGTGGTGGCTGGCTATGGAGATGTGGGTAAAGGATCAGCTGCTTCATTACGGGGTGCTGGTGCTAGGGTTATCATTACGGAGATTGATCCTATTTGCGCACTCCAGGCTGCCATGGATGGCTATCCTGTAAAGCGTATGGAAACAGCAATTGCTGAAGCGGATATCGTTGTCACAGCAACCGGGAATAAAGATATTATTGAAGGTCAACATTTTGAGGCCATGAAGGATAAAACTATCGTTTGTAACATCGGCCATTTTGATAATGAAATCGATATGGCTTGGCTAAATGAAAACCACGGCCAAACAAAAGATGAAATTAAACCTCAGGTTGATAAGTATACAGTCAAAGGAAATGATATTATTGTTTTAGCAGAGGGTAGGTTGGTGAACCTGGGTTGCGCTACAGGTCACCCATCCTTCGTAATGAGTAATTCATTTTCAAATCAGACTTTGGCTCAAATTGAATTATGGACCAATAGTGATAATTATCAAAATAAGGTGTATGTATTACCGAAACGCTTGGATGAAAAGGTTGCCATGCTCCATTTGAGTAAATTGGGAGTGGAATTAACCGAACTTCGAAAAGATCAAGCTGAGTATATTGGAGTGACAGTAGATGGACCATTCAAAGGAGATGAATATCGGTACTAATTCAATAATTAATATATTATTCAAAAAAGAGCCTCAAATTATTGAGGCTCTTTTTTTTGTGGTAAAAGGCCTCTATTTTAGGTCAATTTCTGAGATGTCTCGTCAATTGGATGCCACCTTTTAGTATGAAAAATAGTCTAAGAAATATTATATCCTCAATGCGGAAACGACTATTAAGGATTATAATTGGATTAATGTCCTTTTTTGCTCTGAGTTGCGATTTTCAAAATCCAATGGCATTTGAAATGCCCACATGGTTCTTTGATCTGTCATTTCCACTAGTTCAAAAAAAATATTCACTTGAGGGTATGGTTGATAATAAACAGATTTTTTCCACACCAGATTCTATCGGAATGCAATTGATGTTTGAGGGAATCCTTCCCGACACATCAGTTGGTACAGATATTCTAGAGGTAGAACTCAATGAAATTATTAAATATGATCAGCCTGCGACTGCGTCACCGAATTTTTCATTTTCTTTAGATACAACAATTAATTTGAATATACCTATAGCACCAGATGGGAAGTTAACCAATAGTGCTGGAACAGTATTTACAATACCACCATCTTCAAATCAAACTGTAACCCAATCTGTTTGGAATACAATTGCATCTGCTATTGATACCAAAATCCAAGTTTTGATCAACTTACCCAGTATCCCATCAAGTCAATTGCCTACTTTTATACAATCGGTAGATGGATTGATTATTAAGGCAGATGCTGGTGCAACAGTAAGTGATTTTGTATCAACTTTTACAAATGATGGTTTACCGACAAATGTAATTAAACCCACTGCTTCAATGCTCACGGATATAACATCTCCACCAAAAACATTAGCAAGCCATACACAGGCTACACTTGCTAAAGATGCAAGCTATGGGCCAACCAGTACATCACTGAGCCAGGATAGTCTTGGGAATGCAATCCGAATGGATATTGGTTTTGGGATTGCCAGTACAAACGATGCCACTATCACAATCAATTCTGGTGATAAAGTGCAAGTAAATGTAGCGATTCGTTTAAGGATCTCTGGAGTTGACTCTGCCATTGTTCAAGTGGTGAAATCTGAATTACCAATGACATTGCCTAAGATCAGTTTTCCATCAGATATTGAGATCTATAGTGGAAAACTTAAATCCGTCAGTGGATTTATTGGTAATGAAGTGAATGAGATTGAAATAAAAAGTGTATCTAGTACATACCCACTCAATGTGGATTTTGATATTAATTTTAAGAATTTTATTCCACCTGCGGGTGAGGATTCAATAAAAATTGATACTGTTCTTAAAAAGGGTGTGACAATTGAAAAAACAATTAAATTAGATGGTTATACATTTTATAACCCGGCTGGACAGAATACTGCACTCAAAGAGTTAACTATTGATGTGTCAACAGTTCTACCCACTCAAACTGCAATAATTCCTTTGGATGGTTCCAATATTGGTGCAATTACTCTAGATGTAGCTTTGAAAAAACTTCATTTTGAATCTCTAGAAGCAAATATCATCCAAGAATTTCCATCAACAACTTTTGCGATTGATGGAATGCCTATTGGATTCATGGGAATGGAGTTCGTCAATTCTCAGTTAGAAATTGAAATGTTGAATGGAATCCGTCTTCCAGTGGTACTGGATTTTGATATGGTATCTGTGAATCAAAATGGAGATATCATGAAGGTCAATTCATTATCTACATTGGCTGAACCATCCAACTCAGGCGACATCACTAAAACGATTATCCGTTTATCTAGAGAAGGCACAACAGTGCTTAAATATAAAGGACCGTCTTCAGTCGCCTATCATGATAGTACAACAACTCCACCTAAAACGGGTGAGACAACGATTGTGAATCTTATGTCATCTAACCCAGTTTCATTCAATGTAAACTCTCGTGTAAGAATTGATGGTCGTGGTACACTGGAAGCAGGAATGAGTATTGGTGGTAAATACCGTCTACTGGCGCCCTTTGAAGTGATTATGGCTCCAATGACATTTATTTCAGTAACAAATACAGCTGTTAAGGAAATGAGCCATAGTAACAGGAATCAAATTCGTTCTACACTACAATCCGCAAGTATGAATCTCACTGTAGAAAATAAAATTCCATCTGGTGGCGAATTAGCAATGCTGATGTCTAATAATGGATATTTTCCGCTTGATACTACGGTTACTTCTCTATCTTCATTTAAAGATTCCATGGTTGTAAAATTAAATTGGGCCAAATCTGATAGTGTCTATGTGATCTCGAATTGTGATACTCTTAACCCTTTAAAAGGAAATTATTTCATATTTGATGTAATGGATGATTTTTCTGATTGTGTAAATGGGATGACTTACCTTATAAAAACAACTGGCTCTGGAATGGATACAGTTTTTTCCTATGTTGATACATTGATGAAAATTCCATTGCCCGATCCTAAGAGTTTTTATCCTGTTACAAATTCCGGTTCTCATGCAGGTCAAGTTAAAGAACCGGGGTTTGCTACCTATTCTAGTCCCATCAGCACATCAAAGATTCGGCTTATGACTAACCCGGGACAACCTTACATGGCACCAAGGTTTCACTTAAACGGTTCCAATGGTAAAAAAGTTTATATTTCAACATCTGATTATATTGATATCAATTCATATATCACTTTTATTCTGAGTAGTACAGGAATGACAGCTGCAGCACCAGATGAGATTGTTGTTAAATATCCCAATGGTAACCAAATCTTAAATAAGGATAAAGAAATCAATATTAAGTGGAAAACCTTTGGAAGTATAGATAAAGTTGATTTGGCATATTATGCCGGAACTGATCCAGATGTGAATCAGGATGTAGGTTGGACTGAAATTGCCAAAGACGTTTCAAATGTTAAGGGAGATAATTCCTATAATTGGAAGCCAAGCAGTACGACGGAGATTAATTCTATGGCTACTGCACTGCGCGACAGCATACGAATCCGGGTAAAATCAACAGATGGAAAAACGCGAGATATGTCCGGTTGGTATTTCACAATAAGCCATGGTAGTAGTTCAAAATCAGATAAACGTATTATTTCTAATTTAAAGTGGACGGGAGAAATCAAATATTGAAAAGATTCGTCCCGCTTATACTTTTTCTATTATTAACTAGCGTTTATGGTCAAAAACGTGATCCCCGATCTGTTGCTCTAGCAGGTGCGACAACAACTATTGCGGATGGTATTTACTCAGTGGGTTACAACCCAGGTCTGATCGCATTTCAAAAGGACAAACCATTTATGATTCAAGTGGGTGGCTTAGATTTTGGCCTGGGAAATAATTATTTATCCATGGCAGCAATGAAAGCACTCAGTGGAGATACCTTGGATAATGATGAAAAAACAATGATTATTAATCGGCTTGAAAACAATGGTGGGCTAACGTTTGATATGATTGGTCAAGTGGCAATTCCAGGGATAAACTACGCATCAGGGAATATGGCCTTCACATCCAACATCTTTTACATGGGTTCTTATGCTCTTCCTGCTGGAATGGCCCGTCTAATGCTAGAAGGGAATACAAATAATCCTGAAATTGACATGACA
>Ga0315338_1002804_pt1 | contig 16381 bp, 19 predicted proteins | sample ASW8metaG_FD_204518 | JGI IMG/M metagenome (GOLD analysis project Ga0315338, IMG submission 204518) | Ammonia-oxidizing marine archaeal communities from Monterey Bay, California, United States - ASW #8 | ecosystem: Environmental > Aquatic > Marine > Coastal | place: USA: California | collected... | reverse complement strand
ATTGTAAATATGCACTGCGAGTTAAAATTTTGCATAATTATGCTCCCATCGGGATTTGAACCCGAGTCACTGCCTTGAGAGGGCAATATGCTTGGCCGGACTACACTATAGGAGCTGTTTTGACAAGAAATTTGTCATAATTAAACGAATCCGCATAATGCTTTGTATTTAAAATAAATTAAAAATTAAACTATATTCCCAAAAAAGTTTTGAGTGATGAAAATAATTACTTGTTAATACAAAATTTATCATGAATCCAGGTGAAATTCTCAAAATTATTGGTACAACTACTTTCCCAATTGCAATAGGTGGATCCGATTCAGATGACTTTGATAATGATTGTAACATATCCAATTTAATTATTTTTGATGGAAAAGATATATCTGATAAAATTATCACACACGGATCTAATGTTCTTAAAATATCGCATGGCGATCTTTCTGAAAGTAATTCTGAGTATCTGATTCATTATGAAAATCTTCAAATCATTCAAGATGAACAATGGGAACTTAAGATGCTAATATCCAAAATACATGAAAAGAAAAATACACTATTTTCTGTATCTGCAAAAAATGCTTTAGTTGAATCTCAATTAGCATTATCCAAGGCAAAAAATTCTATTGATATGGATGATCCCTTTGCCTCATGTTGGACAAAATGTGGTGTAATCTCACTTATTGATTCAATCCTCTTTCAAAATCAGATTTTACCTAATCCTGTTCATGCACTATCTTCAATGAGGAACCTTAAACAAAAAAATACAAATCAATTTACCGATAAAATTATTTCAGAAACAGGAATTGAAAGGGCAACTCCATCATTATTATCTAGAATGTTAAAATCAACTTGTGGTTTTTCTGATATGGTAGAAAAAAATCAAAATTCAGTTATTATTGAAAAAAAGGCAAATTATTTAATTAAAAATTCTCTTCTATCTGATTGTTATCTGTATCTGAATTATCAAAATAGAAATATTTTTTATAAAATTAAAAACTCACTTAATACAAATTCAGATAAAATACATGTTCTAAAAACTGCATTTGATCTTACAAACATTCCTTCCGAACTACTTTCGTCAATTGATTCTATGAATGCTATTACGAATACATTATTGACACTTAGTCACAAATCCTCCTGAGAAAATTTGGATAACTTTTAAAACCAGGTTTAACATCATAATTCTATGACAGATCAAGCATGCGGCTGTGAAGCAGATTCAGGCGATCCAGATTATTCATGTGATTGTGCAATGCAAGGCCATTGTATATGTAGCCATGATTGTAAATGCTCAACTGATGTCTGCAAAGAAGCAGTTTCACAACTATCATAAGAAAATAACATCATTTTCTCTTTTTTTATTTTATTTTATTATTGTAAAATCTATCAAACATTAAATATGCTCATAACGGTCTGAAGTTTGTGAAACTACCAATTATTGTAGCATTTGCATTTGCATTATTATTACTCCCATTGGTCTTTCAAGATTCATTTGCTCAAGTTAATTCAGGCGGATTTCAAGCAGGTGGTGTAAATATTGATGGGTCTTGGTATGTTGGTGAAGGTCTCAAAGTTGGCGACTATTTTAGTTTCAGTGTGTGTCATGTTGATTATCTAGATTGTTCAGATTTTATTATGACGATGTGGGTTCAAGAAAAAGTTCTTGTTGGAACTGAGGATAAGTATAGACTGCAAGTTTTAGTTCATGATGGTAACAAAATTGTAAAAGGAATAATGGACGTTGGTGATATTGCACCGGAACCAACAGGTGGAGATGAAATATTAGGAAAATATCGAGGTGCTTACAAGTCTTCTATTGTTTGGCTTTCTGCATTTGCAACTAAAGAAATTGGTGATTTGACTGGAAAAGGCCCAAAAGACTTCCGAGCACCTTCATGGGGAAAAATTGCAAATATCGGTGGTCAACAAATCCTACCTACTGCTGAACAAACTATTACAGTTAGAGCTGGTGAATTTGATTCCATTTTAGTGACTTGGAAAACCGGTGGCATACTAAGTAAAGTTTGGATTGTTGATGACTTTCCATTTCCTATTAAAGCAAAAACATTCATGCATGTTTCATCAGGTGTTCCACCAACTGAGTATGAATTTGAATTATTAGATTACAAAGAGAATGTATCTTCAAACCCTTTTGTTAATGTAGAAACCACTGCTGCAAAGCAAGCAGCTGCAGGTTGCCCTGAGGAATATGAAAAAACAAAATTCAATGAATCTACAAATACATTCTCAATGATTGTTAAAGGAGCATATGGTCCAAAAATTGTAAAACAAGGGTGTGAAGTTGAGTGGTTCATTGATTTCAAACGAATGGTGAATCCCACTGAATATGTAGATCAAGTCCATTATGATATTGCAGTATTTGGAGATATATCAAAACCTCCAATCAAAACAATTTCTGTTGATGAAGGAAGAGCTGAATTATACACTGCATCTGGTCAAACACATAGATTTGTCTTAGTTGATGAACCCCCAGGAAAATATACGTATGCAATAATTGTTTATGGTACTGGTCCTGAACATATTCTTGGTGGTAACCCTGACACTTCTGGTTTAACTACAATTGAAGTTGAAGTTGTCAAAGGTGGTCAAACATCATTTGTCGCACCTCCTACTGCATCTATCACTGAAATTCCTCAGTGGGTAAAAAATAATGCAGAGTGGTGGGCAGATGATCAAATAGATGATGAATCTTTTGTTAGTGGTATACAATATTTAATTAATCAAGGAATTATGAAAATTCCTGAAACTGCACAAGGTAGTGGTTCCGGTAATGATGGAATACCTGAATGGATAAAAAATAATGCAGAGTGGTGGGCAGATGATCAAATAGATGATAATACTTTTGTTAGTGGTATACAATGGTTAATCACAAATGGGATTATGAAAATATCTTAAGATGTTTTGGATAAATGATGTTGTGATATTATGAGTGGTCTTTTTAGTTATCCAAAACGTAAACTTCGAAAGTTAATTGACCAAGGTGAATATGAAAAATCTATAGAATTTGGTAATAAATTAGAAGAAAAATTCTCTCAAGATCCTGATTTCTTATTCATTATGGGAAGTATGTATTATATTCTAAATGATGAAAAAAAGACGCTTCATTATATTGATAGAGTATTGGAAATAAATCCTTATGATGTAGAATCTCTTTCCTTAAAATTACGTGTTCATCAATTTTTAAAGGAAAATGATGTTGTAATTGATTGCTGTAAGAAAATATTAGATATAGCTCCTGATAATTTTGAAGTACGTGATCTAATTACTGAATTGGAATCTCAATCTTGAGTATTTTTTACTAAATACACATTCTCTAAAAGCCACTCACAAAATTCTATAACTTGGTCAGTGAATTCATACCACACATGCAAAGAGTGTGGAAGAATATCAATTCGATCTTCTCTTCTTCCATTTTCATTCGCAGGACCAAGAAATACTTTGACACCTTCTTTATCCTCATACATGTATGCATCTGTGGTTTCCACTTCTCCAAAGATTTCTTTTGCTTTTTCTTTGATTATGTTACGATCAATTGGGAATCTTTTCTTTTCCATATTTACAATGAAACTTAAATCCTGTTTTCCATACATATCAAAATTTTCTATTTTTCCTCTATGTGGGAAATTCACTAGTAATTCTACATTGTATTTCTCCCCAACTTTTTTCCCAATTTCTCCAATTTCTTTATACGCGATGGCTGGATTTTTCTTTAATAAGAAACGTATTTGTGGTAAATTTGATTTTAATGTTTTTTGTAGATCTTCTGTAATTATTTTAAACATATTTCCACTTTCACATAATGCCATATTTAGATTAGTTTTTTAGATGAAAATATCTGGAATGATTATGGCAATGCCAATGGATTATGATGGAATGCGAACAGGTGATGAATCTGAGAGAACTAATAATGTAACTGATTACAAAAGAACCTGCATTGATTTTATTGAGGACATTTCTGGAAGTTATTTGGAATGGGTTGATTATTACAAATTACCTGATGATGAAGATAAAAAAAGAAGAAATGAAATTTCTGCAATAATAGAAAAAACAAATACTTGGCTTGCAAAAGTTCCTACATCTATCAAAGCTGTTGATGTTGTTATGAATGATGGAATTCAAAAAATGGCTGAAGCAACTGCTGGAAAAATATTCCAAATTGGAGTCTTTATCAATCAAAAATCAGAATATACGATGGCAAAACCTGGAATTATTGACGTACATGTAAAATCTGTTGGTAGAGATAATAGGAAAACTAAACTTGGATATCATCATCAGTCTGAACGATTTAGAATAGAATCAACTGGTAAAGTATTTTTTGATGAAACAACTATTCCTGAACAGGAATTTGATACATTGGATATTCATCTAAAATTAGATGCAAGTCAATGCGTTCAAAGGGATGTAATATCATTTACAGTAATAATTAGTGAAATGAAGGATGGAAATGAATATGATCGCAGAGGATTATCCACTGTAGTTCATATTGTTTAATTATTTTCTAGTAATTTTATTTCTAACACAATTCTAGCTTCTTTTTGTCTATTTTCTTCTGTATACTTTAAACTCGAAATTCTTTGCGCAAGTTCTTTTTCTTCAACAAGTCTTGCCACCCCTGAAAATTCTTTTCCATCAAATTCAACTTTCACTTGTGGATGCACAATTGCATTTTTTAACCAATCACTATTTGGATTTCTTCTTGAAAAGTAAATCATATCATTATAGGTGACTGCTTTTGCCCAAACTGTATGTTCCTTACCTGTTTTCCTGCCTTTAGTTTTTAGCAGTGCTTTGAATGATGAATTATTAATTATTTTCATTTTTCATCTAAATGCCATAAAGGCTGCAAACATTGCAAGAATGCATGAACCGCCCACACCCATGACATACATAATTTTGTTTCCTTGCATGAATTAGATATCATTATTGAATATTTTAACTATGAATTGGTTGTATGAAATAAAAATATGTAAAATCATATTCTCATATGGACTCAACATTATCATTTGAAGATTCGTACAAACTTTTTAATTCAGAATCTGAAAAACTACATAAAATTCTTGAATTTACATCAAAAAAAGAAGAAAAAACAATTCTTGAGATAACTGACATGTATTATCAGGTGATTGTGGTACGTGGTTTGGCAAAAACACTGACACAGAACTTTGAAGTTTCTACTAATTTTGAATATAAAAAATTAATAGATAAAATAGAAGAAATTCAAAAATATCTAGTTGATAATTTTACTAAATCCCTTCATCCTGAAATATTAACTCAATTAACAAATTCTATTCAAAATTCCACTGAAAATCTCAAACTTCTTGGACAAAATTCTGAACAAAAAACCAAAGAAATTATTGAGAAAGAGGCATTACTATACAAAAAATTACGTGAATTAATGAGTACAAAAGAATTTGTTGAACAATATGAAATTGGTTTAAAGGATGATTGAAACAATCTCAAAAAATCTTGTAAATCTAAAACAAGAATTTAGACGTGTTTATTGTGGAACTAGTCATGTTCAAGAAATCATGCCACTGCATGAATCTGATGATTTTCCCATTCCTCAAAATGATCTTGACTCTCTTCATATTTTTTTACAAAATAATTCTATTTACTATGATAAATTTGAAACAAAAATTAACGATGTTAATTGTATGGTGTATGAAGGTGACATTAACAAATATTGGTTAAACAGTATTGGACATGAATCTAGCACACAACCATTTTCTCCAACATGGATGTTAACTGCTTACATAATTGCATCTGTAGCTAAAATTCTAGATTACAAAGAAATACTTGACATTGGTTCTGGAGATGGTCGTATTGCATACTGTGGCAAAATTTTAGGATTGAATGTATATGGAATTGAAATTGATAATATGTTAGTTGACTTGCAAAATCAAATTTCAAAAAAAATAATGATAAATTTTAATCCAATTTGTTCTGATGCAATAAAATTTGATTATAATGTTCTCAAACTAACTCAACCTGCATTCTTCATTGGCGGATTACCTCAAATGGGGGGTGATATATTGGCAAGTAAAATTATTTCAAATTTAGATACTAGTTTAAAAGAAAAATCATGTATGGTTCTGACTGGAAGTTATTCTGAAAAATATTCATTTCATGATACACGAGATGGAGGATGGAAAAAACTAATTGATGAGAGTGGTCTAAAAGTGATTCAATCAAATTCATTACCTACCGCGTGGAGCTTTAATCAAACAACTGAAACTCCTTACATATTCACAAAATTTTTTCAATAGGTAGAAAATACTGTAATGCCGGGGGTGGGTTTCGAACCCACGACCTCCAGATTATGAGTATTGCCTTCTATGGAAGAACCGTTAGAGTTTACCATTCGAACTGGCACTCTAACCAGGCTGAGCTACCCCGGCATGAATTTTATCTAAGAATATGGCAATTAAATGTTAAAATCAATAATGCTTTGAGACATTTTGCCATGACTCATTTTCTGACTTTACCCAGAGGAATTTTTTCTGCAATGCAGAAGTATAGAGTTTCTCCCAATCTGCTGTTACTTCATCTGTCCATGATTTGAAAATTCGTGGGTCGATATAATTTCTTAATGATGTACCAAGATTGTAATCTCTTGTCTTTTCTGTAAGGTCTAACTGTAATTTCAATTTCTCCACTCTCTCTTTTTGTTTCGTCTTTGATTTTTTGATCATCTGTTTAATCTTTGAAATTCGTTCTCTTCTTTTCTTTTCTTGAGCGTCAGTTTTGGTTTTTGTAATTTCTGCTTTCTTTAATGACTCTTCGTTTTTCTTCCACGGCACTGCTTTTTCTGCTACTTTTAACGTATCACGCTTTTTTTGAAGAGACAGTTCAAATGTTTTAGGAATTGTTCTCTTATGATTACACATTATAGCAGCTTCTAAATTTGCAAGCTTTGCATGATAAAGTTTCTCCATTTGGGAACTTTTTTTGACATCACCATTCTCATTAAGATATTTTGAGACAACTGTAGATGCACTAAATGTTCTGAAAACTTTTGCAGTTAATCCATTTACAACCGTCTTATAGTATTCGTTAACATCTCTTGATGTTAGATTTCCAAAAATCTCATCTGTTGGTTTTATTTTTACTGTCAATTCCTTTAGGTTTTTATAAAATTGTTTATCATTTCCTACTGCTGGAACTGTTTCCTGCCATCTTACGCTATCTTTTCCAAGAAAATCAAATTTTATTGTATCTGATGTTAATGTGACATGTTCTTTTCTTAGTGTAGTTGCACCAACTGTATCAGCTTCCTCAGGATCCTTCTCGTCTCCTACCCTCATTGCAGTGCGATAGATTAGCCAGCATACTGTGGATATTCGTCTAACTTTTGTGTTCTTACTTTCCATGTCTTTGACAATCTTATTTTTTACAGTCTCAATTTCTCCTGCAAGCATTTTTGCTTTGTCATATTTTGCTTTGTCTCTGTCCTGTTTTATTCCAGCTGTATCTGCTAACCATACATATTTTCTTTTTTGTGTTAAATAGTCTGTCCAGCTCGCCATCCACATTGATTCTTTGTCATGAACAATTTTCCCCCAATCCCCATTTGGAACTTTTGCCTCTTTACCCAAGTTTAAGGTGACATCTTTTGATGTAACTTTTGGTTTCCATTTACCACGTAGAGGGTGTTCTCCTCTTCCTATGAAGATTCCAGGTGGTTCTGCCATGTAGTTTGCAATTTCCACTTCTTTGTTGTCCATCTTACCTTTCCCAAACTTTTCTTTCATCTCCTCTCTCAATTCTTTACGTTTTAGAGCAAGTGCCTTTTTTTCTTCTTTTGTAAGAAGTTCTTTAGCATCTTTTTCTTTATCTACTATGTTAAACGCATTTTTAAAATCAATATCTGCTAATTCTATTTTTTTATATTTGTTACCAAATGTTTTTGCAAAATCTGCAACAAAATTCTTCTGAAAAACTTTATCTTGTGCATAAGTGGTATCTTTCTTTTTTGCCCATTGGTAAACCATCTCTTCTTGTTTTATGTCCAAATCTACATTTTCTCCTTTGATCTTAATTTTGATTTTCTTCGTTTCAAAATCTGGCGGAAAAAGTATTCCATTATGTTCTAATTTTTTCCATTTCATTATAATTCACAATCCTACGGACTTTGACAAAAATCAATCTTTGGCGTATATATTCTAATCTGGGGGTTATTCCCCATACAATTCCTTTTTTAGATAATTCTCAAATTCAATATCGGTTTTCATTTTTTTTGCTTCTAAAAACATCGCTGCATCATTACCTACTACATATCTTGGTAGCGGTTTTTCTTCTTCCAGTGACTTAATTATCACATTTGCAACTTCATTTGGAGGTGTACCCATCTCTGCCATCATTTTAACACCTGAAATTACTTTCTCAGTAATCTTTTTGTAGGTATCCCCATCTTCTGCTTTTTTTGCCGTTCTCATTGAATCAAAAAAGTTTGTTTTAATTACTCCTGGTTCAATAATTATGACATTTACTCCAAATGGCCCAAGCTCATATCTTAGAGATTCTGATAGTCCTTCTATTGCAAATTTTGAACTAATGTAAGCTGTTGAAACCGGAAATCCTATTCTGCCTGCAATTGAACTTATGTTAACTATGTCTCCAGTTCCCTGTTTTCTCATAATCGGTGCAACTTTCTGAATCATTCTAACTACTGAAAAAAAGTTTGTTTCAAATTGCTCTCTAAACTCTTCAATTGAAACATCTTCTGCAGTTCCCCATATCCCCCATCCTGCATTATTTACTAAGACGTCTATTCTTTGTTTTTCATCAATGATTGTTTTTATTGCATCTTCTGCGGATTTTTCATTGTCAACGTCTAATTCTATTACTTTAAGAGGAAGACTCTCATTTTTTGCAATCTTTTTTATCGTATCTGCCTTTTCCAAATCTCTCATTGTTGCATATGTAAAATATCCTTCTCTTGCTAATGATAGGGATGTTTCATACCCAATTCCACTTGAACTACCTGTAACTAATGCAACCTTTTCCATATTGTAATCATTGATTATCTCTGTAATAGTCTTATTCTTGACACTATAATCATAAAATAAAAAAGGTTATCTACAATGTTCACTTCATGGCATTATGGCAGGTTATACATCTGACGTGGCCAAAAGCCACAAAAAATTCACAACTGCATTGAATCGTGCAAAAACAAGACAGGCATGTCTTAACGCATATTGGAAGCATAAGAAAGAGCATGAAAATCTTCTCAAAAAACATCTAAAAGAAGAATTAGCGGAAGTGAACAAGAAAAAGGCAAAGATCCCTTATCGCTAACTGTAATGTTTTAACATTACATCTCTTCTTTTTACTCAAATTTTAAGTAATGATGTATGTAGAATCATTTAATGCAAAAAATTGTTTTTGATAAAATTTATAATAAAAATTGTCTTGATGGGATGAAATTAATTGATAAAAATAAAGTTGATTTAATAATCACTGATCCTCCATTTGCCATTAATTTTAAAGCAAAAAAAGCAAATTACAATAGAAAAGGCTCTAATGTTATAGAAGGGTATAATGAAATTTTACCTGAAAATTATTATCAATTTAGTTTTGATTGGATTTCTGAAGCTAATCGTATATTGAAAGAATCTGGAAGTATGTACATTTTTTCAGGTTGGAATAATCTCAAAGATATACTGATTGCAATTGATAATGTAGGCCTAACTATGATTAATCATATAATTTGGAAATATCAATTTGGTGTTGTTACAAAAAATAAATTTGTCACCTCTCATTATCATTGTCTTTATGTATGTAAAAATCCTAAAAAAAGAAAATTTTACTCATTCTCAAGATACAGGAAAAATGAAAAATCAGATGATGGTCATAGCCTACATTATCGGGATAAAGAAGATGTATGGGAGATTAAGCGTGAATATTGGACTGGTGAAGATAAAACACCAACAAAATTACCTGCTGAAATAATTAAAAAAATTTTAATGTATTCTAGTAAAAAACACGATGTTGTATTTGATCCATTTCTTGGTTCTGGTCAAGTTGCGGTGGTCGGAAAAATGTTAGATAGACGTTTTTGTGGATTTGAAATTGTTAAAGAATATTATAATTTTGCACAAAAAAGATTACAAAAAAATGTATATCGATTAAATGAAAAGAATTAATTTTTAAATTTATTTTCAGTGGTATTTTTTGAACTACTCTCTTGAGGTCCAAATTTTACATCAATTGCATTTTTTAATTCAATATCTGATTTATTCTCCGTATCAATTCTCAATGTTTGTGCCATTTTTTCCAATTTTTGTCTCTCCGTTTGTACTGGTCCTTCAATCACGGGATTGTCTGTTCCAGTTTTGGCCATGTCATTAATCTGATTCTGCATTTCCGTTTTTGCCTTGTTGTATTCTCCTACCATTTTTCCAATTTTTTTTCCTGCTTCGGGAAGTTTATTAGTTCCAAATAACAAAATTAATGCAACAAAAATAATTATCATCCATTCACTTCCCATTATGTTTAGAAAATATTCCATGTTTGTCATTATTCTGTTTTAAAATTAAAGATTTGTATTTCTATCAGGCTCAAGTAATTTTCTCTTTGATATTGAAAGTATTGCAATCCCGATGCCTATTACGAAGAACACCAAATATGGCGTTTCATTTCCAAAGAAGTAAGATATTACTCCTGCAATTATTGGTCCGCTAGCCCATCCTATACCAAATATTGTTTCATATGCACCAATCATTGTACCTGAAATTCCTTTTCTTGTTTTGCTCAGAACAATTTCCAATGTTAATGGGAAGAAAATACTGAATCCAAATCCTAACAGCGTGATTGCAATTGCAAATTCAATGATACTTTCTACAAAGAATGATAATCCTAATCCGGCTGCTATGGAAAAAGTTGCTAAAATCAATGTGAGACTAGTATTTTTAGCTAGTTTACTTGCCATTATGAGAGTTAGAATTCTGGACAGTCCAAAAACGAAAAATAAAATTTCAATATTGACGGGAGTCATTGCTTTATCGTTCAGAAATGCTGGGTAGATACTTAGAATTATTCCAAATGATGCAGTACAGTAAATTAACATCATAATGACATGTGGAAATTTCATTATTTCTTTGATTGAAGAAAATGAAAATTTATCGTGATTTACAATTGGTCTATTTCTTGAAAGCCCAATTGCTGAGACAATTGATGCCACTAGCACGTAAGTTGCAATTTCAAAGATGAATCTATAACTATCATCAAAGTTTTCTAAGACGATTGATCCAATTAGTGGCCCTATCATAAATCCCGTTGTAAAAAATCCAGTAAATGTTGCAATATTTCTGACGCGAGTTTTTCCTTTGCTTACATTTGAAATAATTGCTTCACATGGTGGCCAAAAAAACGCATGGGCGATTCCGGTGAGTACGCGATAACCCATAATTTCTGGAACTGATTGTGAAATTGAAAGTAGGTATACTGATACTGAATTTATTCCAATTCCTAGTGAAAGTAAATGTGCATTGTTGAAACGATTTAGTAAAACCCCAACAAATAACGGAAAAAACATGTATGGAATGAAATTGGCGAAACCTATTGCTCCAAGATCTGCATATGATGCGCCAATTACATTTTTTGCAAAAACTGGTAACAACGGACCTTGGAGTCCGTATGAAATTCCAATTAGAATACCGGTTATGTAGACTAGAATTAATCTATTATTCATTTGTATGCAGCAACCATAATGGCTCCGCCCATAAGATCTTTTTCAAATTCTACTCTTGAAAATTTCTCAAGCAACATAGATTCCAATTTTTTATTTTGTGGCCAAAGCTTGTATGTTCCATAAAGCGTACCAAACTTCAATCCAAGTCTGCCTCCTGCTATCAGTGCTATTACTGGTAAAATCATTCTAAGATAAAACGTTACACCAAATCTAAAAAATAATTCATCTGGTTTTCCCAAATCAACTATCACCCATTTTCCATCTTCTTTTAGAACTCGATGCATTTCAGAAATTGCAGTTTTCAAACTAATTGCATCACGTAATGAATATCCTGATAAAACTGCATCAAACTCTTTATCTTGAAATGGAACATGTTCAAACACGCCACAAGCTGAATCCATTTTCTCATTGAACAACCTATCCGTATTTTTTAGCATTGGTACAAGCGGATCATAAAGAATTATTTTCAAATCATCATCTACAATTTTTGCTGCAGTTTTTGACATGTTTCCAAACCCTGAACCTGCATCGAGAATTTTATCTCCCTTCTTCACTCTGCCTTTAATTGCTCTGTTTCTATGTTCAATATCTTTTCCTAGTGAAATGAATGAGTTCACTTTATCATAAACTGGTATAATCTCACGAAGTACATCTATTACTTCTCCCCAATAACTTCCTAAACCCATATCTGAATCAAAATCCTTACTCTAATAATTTAATTCTTAAGAAATTCTATTTTATTTAACAAATTTGCCTTTTGCAGCCTCATCAAATTTCTTTAGGTCTTCCCCAGAAATTTTTTCTATCATTTTTCCCTCTGATAGTATCTTTGACATTTTTATGTGTTCAATGCCAGATTTTTCTTCACTTTTGAGATTAATTGCAGCTATTGCTAATGATGCTGCTTCATCAATTGTTAGTCCTTCTTTGTAGTTTTTTTCAAGGAACTCATTTACTTCATCTGAACCAGTTCCTATTGCTATTGCAGAATAAGAATTGTAAGTTCCGCTAGGATCAATGACGTAAACGTTTACTCCTTTTCTGTCTATTCCTGCAATAATTAATGCAACACCAAATGGTCTGACGCCTGAATATTGTGTAAATTGATGATTTTGATCTGCTAGATGTTTTGCAACTGTTTCAATGTCTACTGGTTCATCATAAGTTAATTTATTGCTTTGAGAAAAGTATCTTGCATTGTCTACTTGAACTCTTGCATCCGGGATATAGCCTGCAGCTGCAACTCCTATATGATCATCAACTTGAAAAATTTTCTGTGTAATTCCTTCTACTTGCAATGGTCTTGTTTTTTCTTCAACAGCCAAAACTATGCCGTCTTTTGTCATGATTCCTATTGCTAATGTACCTCGTTTGACTGTCTCTAGTGCATATTCCACTTGATAGATTCTTCCATCAGGTGAATACATGGTTGGTGTCATGTCGTAACCACGATTTGGCATCATAATGAAAAACTTAGTTGCTGAGTCAATTTAAGGGTTAGTTCTTTTGGGTGCTGATACTAATCTATGAATCAAGAATTGAATTGATCCCTTCTTTGTAGGAAGGATAAACAAAATTGTAAATCTCTGAAACCTTTTGATTTGAAATCTTTATAGGAGTTGTTAGTAACTTTACCAAGTCTCCTCCTAGTACTCCTTTTGCAAGAAACATTGGAACGCCACCGGGATGGTTCGCTCCAATTTTATCTGCCGTATAATCTACAAATTCTTTGAAGGTAACTGAAGTTGAATCTGCACATACATAGGATTGATCTTTTAAATTATTTTTTGCAATAGATGCTAAAATTCCTACTGCATCATCAACATGTATGAAACATTTCTCATATTCGCCTTTACCTGGCATTCTAAAGGTTCCATTTTTTAATTTCTTTACAATCATCTCTGTAAACCAACTAGTATTGCCATACACATCTCCAAAATAACATACTGAAAATCCAATATTGTTTTCCTTGCATGAATTTTCAAGAAATTTCTGTGCCTCTAATCTAATTTTAACAAAATCTGTATCTGGTTGAATTTGAGTTTGTTCGTTAACTACTTCCTTTGTATTTCCAAAAACACCTAACCCTGATGCGTAAATAATAAAATTTGTTTTATTTTTAATTTTCTCAAACAGGTTTATTGTACCTTCATAATTGATTCTTTTCTGTTTCTTTTTGTCTTTGACTAGCGGTGTGGCAGCTGCTAGATGAAAAACAACATCAAATTTTACATCTGGTATTACAAAATCATCTTTTGTTAAATCAGCATTAATAACTTGAATTCTATCTATCTGGGAAGATGATTCGTGAAATACTCCGTAAACATCATGACCTTCTGAAATCAATTTTTTTGATAGTCTTGAACCTATGAAACCCCCTGCTCCAGTAACTAATACTTTCATGAATTATCTATTTCATTAGATGATAAAAAATTTGATATTTCTGAAAGATACTTTTAAGTATAATTTGAAATTACACAGTATTCATCTTGGTAAAACATGATCCTTTTGCTAATGCAACAAAACAAGTAAACGATGCTTGTGACGTTTTAAAAATTAAAGATAAAGGTATTCGAGAATACCTTGCAATGCCAAATAAAGTTCTCCGTGTTAAAATTCCTGTAAAAATGGATAATGGAAAAATACGTATCTTTACTGGATTTAGATCACAACACAACAATGATCGTGGTCCATACAAAGGTGGAATTAGATACTTTGATCCAGAAGGCGGTGTGCAATACATGGAACGTGAAGTTATGGCATTATCATCTTGGATGACATGGAAGTGTGCTGTAGTTGATGTTCCACTTGGTGGTGGTAAAGGTGCAATTTTTGTTAATCCAAAGAAAGACAAACTAAGCGATGGGGAATTAGAAAGATTAACTCGAGGATTTGCATATAAAATCGGTGAAATAATAGGACCTCAAAAAGATATTCCTGCACCTGATGTTTACACAACTGGAAAAGAAATGACACAGATAATGGATACTTGGAGTAAGATGAATGGTAACAAATACTCTCCAGGAGTAATTACTGGAAAACCAATTCCTATGGGAGGTTCACTTGCAAGAAATGTTGCAACCGGATTGGGCACTGCATATTGTGTAAGAGGTGCTGCTAAAATATTAAAAATTAATCTAAAAGGTGCCAAAGTTGTTTTACAAGGATTTGGAAATGCATCTACTTTTGCTGGAGAATATCTTGAAAAAATGGGTGCAAAATGCATTGGAGCAAGTGATTCAAAAGGATCAATTATTGTTCCAAAAGGATTCAAAGTTAGTAAATTAATTGAGCATAAGAAAAAGAAAGGAACAGTTGTAGGCTTCCCAGGAAGTAAAAAGGTCTCAACTGAACAACTACTTACAACAAAATGTGAAATTCTAATTCCTGGTGCACTTGAAAATCAGATTGATGCTAAACTTGCACAAAAATTACAATGTAAAATAATTGGTGAAGCTGCTAATGGACCAACTCTCCCTGAAGCAGATCCAATCATCTTCAAGAAAAAAATCATGGTAATTCCTGACATACTTGCAAATTCTGGCGGTGTTTGTATTTCCTATCTAGAATGGGTACAAAATAACATGGGATACTATTGGAGCTTTGATGAAGTTGCAGGAAAAATGGAAGCAAATATCGTTCGAGGTCTGAAAGACTCTCATGATATTTCTAAAAAACATAAAATTGACATGAGACGTGCAGCAATGGTTCTTGCTGTACAAAGAGTCATGGAAGCATTTGAACATAAAGGCATTTGGCCTTAAACAAAAATTTTGATCAAAGATTAATATAGCGAAAAATTTTTTCATCGATCGAATAATGTCTTCTGTAAAAAATACCTTCGAAGAAATAATCAAAACAGATCACAAGGTCATTACCGAAGAATCCTCAAAAGGAATCTTAAAGAAATATGGCGTTAAGGTACCTGGATTTGCATTAGCAAAGTCTGCTGACGAAGCAGCTAAACAAGCAAAGAAATTAGGATTTCCACTTGTAATGAAAGTTGTATCTCCCCAAATTCTTCATAAAACTGATGTTGGTGGAGTAAAAGTTGGTATTGATAATGTATCTGATGTTAAAAAGACATTCAATGACATGTATGGTCGTTTATCAAAGAAAAAAGGAGTTGACGTAAAAGGAATTCTTTTAGAAAAAATGGTTCCAAAAGGAGGAGTTGAATTAATTGTTGGTATACAAAATGATCCACAATTCGGTCCAATGATTATGGCTGGATTGGGTGGTGTGATGACTGAAGTTTTCAAAGATGTTGCATTTAGAATGCTTCCAATTACCACATCTGATGCAAAATCAATGTTAAATGAACTAAAAGGCTCAAAACTTCTCAAAGGTTTTCGTGGTAGTACACCAATTGACACAAACATGGTTGCGAATGCACTAGTCCAAATTGGAAAAATTGGTGTTGAAAATGCAGATTATATCAATAGTATTGACTTTAATCCCGTAATTGTATATCCAAAATCTTACTTTGTAGTAGATGCAAAGATCATTCTAAATAATGGACTAAGAAAGAATTCAATTTCAAAAGCAAAACCAATCATTGCATCAATGGAGAAATTCTTTACTCCAAAATCAGTTGCACTAGTTGGTGCATCTTCAACACCCGGAAAAATTGGTAATTCAGTGTTAGATGCATTAGGGAAACAAGACTTT
>Ga0315338_1002803_pt1 | contig 16383 bp, 14 predicted proteins | sample ASW8metaG_FD_204518 | JGI IMG/M metagenome (GOLD analysis project Ga0315338, IMG submission 204518) | Ammonia-oxidizing marine archaeal communities from Monterey Bay, California, United States - ASW #8 | ecosystem: Environmental > Aquatic > Marine > Coastal | place: USA: California | collected... | reverse complement strand
AATTGACCAAGGTTGCCATGGTGTTGCAGTTTTTGGAAGCACAGGACAAGCACAATTAATTTCCATAAGTGAAAAAATAAAAATGTTAAATGCTTTGTCTTCAAATAAGTATAAGGATAAATATATTATTGGAACAGGTCTTAATTCATTAAGTGAAACAATTAATTTAATGAAAATTGCAATGTCATTAAATTTTAAAAGGTTTTTAATTATGCCGCCAGCTTATTATAAGTATGGAGATAAAGAGGTCATTAGTTTTTACTCAAAAATAGTTGAACAAATTCCAAAAAGTGAAATTATTTTGTACAACTTTGAAAAATTATGTGGATATAAATTTAGCGTGAGATGTGTAGAACATCTAGCACAAAAATTTCCAAATCAAATAATTGGGGTAAAAGATAGCTCTTATAACTTATACGAAAATTTAAAATTAGATAATTTTTCAATTTTACCAGGCTCTGAAAGTAAGTTACTGAAAGGATTAAAATTAGGTTGTCATGGGATCATTACAGCAACTTGTAATGTAACAGCAAGTTTATCAAGAAAAGTTTATGAAGATTTTGTTAATGACTCAGAACAATATTCAAATGAAAAACTTTGTGAAGTAAGAAAAATATTTGAGGAATATAATTTGATATCTGCAATTCATACATTTATGGCTCAATTAGACAGCTCATATAATAATATTTTACCTCCATTAAGTATTTTAAATGATAATGATAAGAAAAAATTATTTGAAAAATTGCAAAAAATAAATTTTAATATATCAAATTCTTTGGCCGCTTAAATGTATTTAGCAAATTATTTAAATGAATTAATAAAAGAAGATGGATTCATCTTATCAGATGCAAATTCAAATAATTATGTAATAGGAAATCCAAAAAAACAAAACCCAATTATACTTAAACTCCTTGATAAAAGTCTTCACTATAAACTATTATTCTATCCTGATTTATTTTTAGGAGAAGCATATTCAAATGGTTCAGCGGTTATCGAAAATGGAACTTTAACAGAATTTTTAGATATTGCTCTCAAAAATGTGGGAAGAAATGAAACAAACACACTTAGTGAATTCTTAAACAAATTAAGAGGAACATATAGATTTTTGACAAATTTTAACTTAATAAAAAAATCCAAGTCAAATGTTGCTCATCATTATGATATTTCGGACGATTTATATGGATTATTTTTAGATTCAAAAAGACAATATTCTTGTGCTTATTTTAAAAATGAAAACGATGATTTAGAAACTGCACAAACTAATAAAATCAAACATATAATTAAAAAACTTAATTTAAAACCAAATCAAAGAGTTTTGGATATTGGAAGTGGTTTTGGATCACTTGCAATTGAAATTGCAAAAGAATCGCAATCCGGAGTAGTTGGGATAACACTTTCAGAAAATCAACTGGAATATAGTAGAAAAAAAGCAAAAGAATTAAACTTAGAAAATCAGGTTGAGTTTAGACTAATGGATTATCGTCAACTTGATGAAAAATTTGACCGAGTTGTTAGTGTTGGAATGTTTGAACATGTGGGTAGAAAATTTTATAAAAATTATTTTAACCAAGTGTCAAATCTTCTTAATGACGATGGTATTGCTTTAATTCACACTATTGGTTCAGCAAATCCACCAAGAGACCCACAACCATGGATTACAAAGTATATTTTTCCTGGAGGTTATACACCAAGTCTTAGCGAAGTAGCAAAACCTATAGAAAAATCTGGTTTAGTAATCTCCGATATTGAAGTTTTAAGAATGCATTATGCCCATACATTAAGACACTGGAAAGAGAGGTTTTTAGGGGAAAAAGATAGAGTTTTACAAATGTTTGATGAAAAATTTTTTAGGATGTGGGAATTTTATTTAACTAGCTGTGAATTGTCATTTAAATGGGGGGATCAAGTTGTGTTTCAATTTCAGCTAACAAAAAAATTTACATCTGTTCCCATAACAAGAGACTATATTTATTAAGAATTACTTGGTAGATCATAATTAATTAATTTATGAGAAAAAAAAAAAATATAAAAAAAACAAAAAAAAAATTTAAAATATTAAAAAAAAAATCATTTAAAAAAAAAGTTAAGATCAAAAAAAAAGTTAAGATCAAAAAAAAAGTTAAGATCAAAAAAAAAGTTAAGATCAAAAAAAAAGTTAAGATCAAAAAAAAAGTTAAGATCAAAAAAAAAATAGTTCAAAAAAGGAAAAAATTTAAATCATATATAATAAAAGAAAGATTTCTTTTAAAAATAATCAGATTACAAGAAAAAATAAAATCAAATTTTAAATTTAAAATAAATTTTGGTTTGGGTAAAGTTGTACAAAGTTTTTTTAATAAAATTAAAGATAATATCCAAGAATACAAAAGGTTAAGTATTGAAGAAAAACAAAGGATTAAATTAAAAGAATTTGAAAGGCAGGAAAAAGAAAAAGTAAAAGAAAAAGAAGAAGCAAAAAGGATTAAAATTCAAGAATTTGAAAGACAGGAAAAAGTAAAAGAAGAAGCAAAAAGGATAAAAATTAAAGAATTTGAACAACAAGAGATAAAAAAAAGAAAGATAGAAATACAAAAAAAAAATGAAAAAGCACTTCAAATAAAATTAAAACAGAAAGAACTTAGAGAAGAAATTAGATTAGAAAAAGAAAGAGCAAAAGATTTAAAGAGATTTTTACGACAAGAGCAAGCTATTTTAAGAAAAGAACAAGCAGCAAGACAAAAAAAATTTCTACAAGAGCTTAAAATTGAAAAACAAATAGAAAAATTTAGAGTAAGAGAAATAAAGGAACTAGAACAACTCGAGAAAATTTCATTAAGAGAAAAAAGAGATGATTATGCTGGTCTTCAAGAAAGAATAGATAAATTAAAACAAAAATATCAATTAATTCGAGACCAAAAAATTAGAGAAAGAGTAGAAGCATTAGGATTAAAAATTCAAGAAGGAGATGATAGAGAAGCTTTACTTCAAAAAGAAAGAGAATATACATTAGCAAGACAAAAAATTGAAACTGCTCTTGAAAGTTTTTATAGAAGTGCAAATAGTTTAGTATTTCAACTTAACAAAAGACATATCACAAGACATATGTCTATCTTTCGGTGTATTGATAGAAGGTTTGAAACTGGAGAAATTTTTATTAAATGGGACGAATCAACAGATGATGAATGGCTAATCTTAATTTATATTAAAGATAATTCACCTGATAAAGGAATTATTATAGAAGATAAATCAAATCCTGAAAAAAATATTTCAAATGAATTTAAACCAAACGAAATATTTAAAGCTTCAGATATGATGGTAGACTCGTTAACAAATTTACTTGCTAGAGAAAGATCAAAAAAAGATAATTAAATATTAAGTCCTTTAATGAATTTTTCTAACTCAGGAATTATCTCATTACCACCACTTGTTGGGTGAATATTTTTTAATTTTTTTAAGTCAACTAGTGCTTTTTCATACTCTTCTAATTTAATATAGATTTGAGCTCTTCCAGATAAAGCTCCAAAGTGACGAGGTTCTAATTTTAGAGTATGATCTATATCTTTTAATGATTTTTGAAAATCATTCATTAAATAGAGTAATGTAGCCCTTTTATTCCAAGCTTCAGCCCAGCCAGGATCTTCATAAATTATATTAGTAAATATTCGCAAGGCATATTGGTAATTACCTCTATACATTAATTGTGTAGCAAAATCTAATTTGTCAGTTAAAAATTTATCACTTGGGTGTTTGTGCCATATACTCCAAATTTTTTTCTCAAGTATTTCTCCATCTAATTTAGTTTTTGTTTGTTCAAGTAGCTTAAAAAATGTATTAAGTTTTTGTTTATCTGTTATTTCAGCATTAACCTGAATAGGCAAAATTGTAAGAGTAATTATAATAAATATTTTTCTAATCACTAACATATACAGATACACCTCTAGAATTTACATCTACATCAAATTTCTTGTGTAGTGGAGGAAAAGCTCTTTGAGAACAGTCTAGTCGATCACAAGTTCTACACGAAACTCCAATAGGAATTTCTGTTTTTTTATCAGTAACATCAATATTTTCTGTATATACAAAATCTTTTGCATATTTAGCCTCACATCCAAGTCCAATTGATAAAATACTTTTTGATTGACCAAATCTTTTAATTCCTTTTTCAACAGTCCTAGCTATACAAACATATTTTTCGCCGTTTGTCATTTTACTCACTGCCGCTTGAATTATGCCTGGTCTTGTAAAAGCAGAATAAACATTCCATCTTGGGCATGCGCCACCATACCTTGGTATATCTATTCCTGATAGGGAAAATCTTTTAGAAATATTTCCAGCAATATCAACTCTTAACATGTGGAAGGGTATTCCCGGTAATTTAGGATCTTGTAAACATGTTACTCTATGCGCAACTTGCTCAAATGAAGTTGCAAATCTATTTTGTAAAAGCTCTAAATCATATTTAAGTTTTTTACATTCAGAATGAAATAATTTGTATGGCATCAAAATTGCTGCACCACAATAATTTAATAAAGCAACTTTAGTTAATTTTTTTGATTCTTCAGATGGAAATTTAAATTTTAATAAGTACTCATTGATTTCACTTATAGCCCCTTCATGTGCTATCTGAGCTGCTGCGTATAATTTTTTTGTTTCTAAAGAAACATAATCACTTAATAAAAGTTCTTTTTTATTTTTATTATAAATTTTTGAAAAAGGTTTTTCTTCTTCTGGAATTATATCTTTAACAGTTATTGAATATTCTGTTTTAAGAAATTCACATAAAGCTATATATCTTGTTCTATTATTTGTTTGAACTTTTTCAAATATTGCATTTGCAAATTCTTCAAGCTTAGGAAAATAATTTTTATTTTCTTGAAGAAAATCTGAAATAACTTCTCCTGGAAAAGATGCTTTTCTGTTATCAATTATTTTTCCAGATAAATTTTCAACTTTATTAATTATTTCATGGTCTTTTTGTTTAAAATTGTCTCCTAATTTTATTAGTGCTCTAGCTATTTTAGGATTGGTATTAACTAAATCTTGGACCTCAGGTCCAAGAATATCTAAATCTTCAAATAATTGATCATCTAGTAATTCCGAAATGTTGTTTGCTAAGTTAAGATCTGATTTATTTGTTAAATCTGAAAGTTCTATTTTTAATTCTTGACAAACTTTGAGAAGCAGATCTCCATCTATTTTTCTCTTCCCACCTTCAATTAAGTTTAAATAACTTGCTGAAATACCCAATTGTTCCGCCAACTTATTTGCCTGGATTCCCAATTGTCTTCTAAAAGCCTTTATTTTTGGACCAATTTTTAAATCTAATTGACTCATATTTTCTATTTGTAAATTTTGTCAATTATTATTTACAATAAATTATATGATTTTACAAGCTTTTTTAGTATTTATCTAGCAATTGTAAATTTTGTAAATTATAAAGTTTACATGAACGACAAAAACAACAACAAAGGCCTAAAAAATATATCTCAAATTACCCATAAAGAGGATCAAAGTCGGTATAATCAATCTGGTATTTATTTGAGAGATGATCATTGTGATTGGGGTTCAAGTGGAATGAATGAATTTACTAAAGAATATCCGTTGCACATAATAAGTGACGACAAATAAATCCTATTTAGTTTTTAATTAATTTATATTAGAAATATATACATGAGTTCAGAAGCAAAGATTTCATACGATCTAAAGAGATTTGCTGGAGTAAAAAGAGATTATACACCAGAAGAAGTAGAAAGATTAAGAGGATCAATAAAAATTGAGTATTCAATGTGTAAGCAGCAATCAATAAAATTGTGGGAATTGCTTAACACAGAACCTTATATAAATACTTTAGGTTCTTTATCAGGTAATCATGCTGTTCAGCATGCTAAAGCAGGATTAAAAGCAATTTATTTAAGTGGTTGGCAAGTTGCTGCTGATGCAAATAGTGCAGGCGAAATGTATCCAGATCAATCATTGTATCCTTTTGATAGTGCTCCAAAGCTTGTTGATTCAATGAATAATGCATTAATTAGAGCGGATCAAATTCAACATATGGAAATTAAAGATGGAGACATGCAATCTAAGGATAAAGTAGATTATATGTTACCTATTATAGCGGATGGTGAAGCAGGTTTTGGAGGACCTTTAAATGTTTTTGAATTAGCTAAAAAATTTATTAAAGCAGGTGCTGCAGGAGTCCATTTTGAAGATCAATTGGCAAGTGAAAAAAAATGTGGTCACATGGGTGGAAAAGTATTAGTTCCAACAGGAACTATGATTAAAAATTTAAAAGCTGCTCGACTTGCAGCAGATATTGCAGATGTACCATTAATTATTTTAGCAAGAACAGATGCTAATGCTGCAAAACTAATTACAAATGATCATGATGAAAATGATAAGCCATTTTTAACAGGTGAAAGATCTCCTGAAGGATTTTTTTATGTAAAACATGGTATTGATCAAGCGATATCTAGAGGTTTAGCATATGCACCTTATAGCGATCTTATTTGGTGTGAAACAGCTCAACCAAATCTTGAAGAAGCTAAAAAATTCGCAGACGCAATTCATACAAAATTTCCAGGAAAGCTACTTGCTTATAACTGCTCACCATCTTTTAATTGGAAAAAACACTTATCAGATGAGGAAATTGCATCATTTCAAGTTAAGATTAGTGAAATGGGTTATAAATTTCAATTTATTACTTTGGCAGGTTTTCATACACAGAACCTTGCAATTTTTGAATTAGCAGAACAATATAAATCAAAAGGAATGACTGCTTATTCAAAGATACAACAGCAAGAATTTGCAAGAGAAAAAGATGGTTATACAAGCGTTAAACATCAAAGAGAAGTTGGAACTTCTTATTTTGATGCAGTATCAAATACTATCAGTTCAGGAAAAAGTTCTACGACTGCAATGGAAGGCTCAACAGAATCAGAACAATTTTAGCTAAGATTTAAGTTTTTGAATTTGACCCCAAGCTGAATTTATAGCTCTCATTTTTTTTTTACTTTCTTCTATGACTTCAGGAGGTACACCTTTGCTTATTAAAAGATCAGGATGATTTTCTTTGCTTAATTGAATATATTTTTTTCTAATTGAAGATAGATCTTCTTCGGGATTCCCACCTAAAACAATATAAGGGTTTAATTTGTCAGAACTTTTTCTACTTTCTTGTATAGAGTTAAATTGAGTTTGGCTTAGACCAAAAATTTGGGCAATATGTTCTATCATTCTAAGCTCAGATTGACTTACATTTCCATCAGCTTCTGCTATATAAAAAAGAATATTTACAACTTCATCCAAAACATTTAAGTTTCCTCGGTATATTTGTGCAATCTGTTTGGCATACGGTTCATATCCTGTGCTTTCTTGTTTTGCTTTATTAAATATTTTTCCCACTTGTTCAATTTCATTTTCAGGAATTTTTAATTTATCTTTAACCGCAATAAGTTCTTCTTTGCTTACTTGACCGTCAGCTTTACTAAGTTTAGCTGACAAAACTATTAAAGATAACGCAAAAATTTGTTGTGGTTGTCCAAAAGACCTAAAGCCAGCACCACTAGATCTTGCTCTTGAAATTTTTCCTCCTATTAATGAACCTAATAACATTCCAAAAGGTCCACCAAGAGAAAAACCTACCATTCCACCAATTAAACTTCCCCAAATAGACATAATATTTAATTATTTTTAATTAATTTTTTTTTAAGTATAAAGCATATGTTTCAAATTCGCCAACCATGTTGATTGAAGGAATGGTTTTGCAGGAAAATAATAATCAAATTATTCAATATTTTTTAATCTATACTCCCATTTACCCATTCTTTCATAAGCAACTTTAATTATTATACCTTCAATAGGATCGAGCCAAATATCAAAATTTAGTTTTTTATCATCAGGTAAATTTTCATCAGTAGATTTTAATTTAAAATGTAAAACTTCATAATTTTTTCCATAAAGTTCTATTTTTTCTTTATTTAATAAATTGACATTTTGTTTTTTGATACTTCCAGAAAGTGGGCTTATTTGACTAGTAGCCCTTAAAATTTTACTATTCCACCAATTACCTATAATATTATCTATATTAGCTTTCCCTTTATAAGATGAACCATCAATTATGAATTTATTTATTTTTTTATCGTAATTTAAGTTTACATATTTTTTTTTTTTATTTTGTAATGTATTTGATTTAAAAAAAACTAATTTATCATTTTCATACTTCTCGATTGCTTTACTAACAATGGAAAATATCTTCACCCCAAATAACTCAACTTCAAACTGAGTATCATTTATTACACTCATTTCATTTTCTGAATGTGTAAAAGAATAGTTGCTATGACCAATCACTTGATCATTTCTTAAAACATCCATCTCAATTTTTGATATATCTTTATAATGTTTTTCATTTGCATGAGTTTTGAAAACTATGAAAATGAATATTAAAATATAGATACTTTTTTTCATATAAATTTTAATTATAAAGTAGTAGATAGCATTTAAAACATGTTTTTATCCTTAAAAAATATTCCAAAAGTTTCTTGGAGTTCTGACAAACCTCTAAACTTAAGACCGAAGATTTCAACTTTTCTTTATTTATGCTTTGGGCTAACATTATTTGGATTAGGTGAAGGATTATTGTTAGTTTCGCTTACTGGAGCTTCACCATGGACTGTTCTTGCAGAAGGTATTTCTTTAAATGTAGATTTTACAATTGGAACAATAACTTTTTTTATAAGTTTAGGAGTTTTATTTTTATGGTTTTTTTTAAATCAAAAGCCTGGAATTGGAACTTTGCTTAACGCATTAATAGTTGCAATAATGATAGATGTTTCAATAGCTTATATACCAACTCCAGAAAATTATATTCCTCAATTACTCATGGCTATTTTGGGAGTTCTAATAGTTGGATTAGGAAGTGGATTTTATTTAGTATCAAATTTAGGCCCAGGACCAAGAGATGGGCTTATGACAGGAATACAAAGAAAAACAAATTTTCCAATTGCAGCAGTAAGAGCTTTTTTAGAAATTACAGTTGTTAGTATTGGATGGTATTTAGGTGGAACTGTTGGAATAGGAACTTTATTATTTGCTTTTGGAGTGGGGCCTGCTGTTGCTTTAGGATTATTTATTGTTGGCAGAATTTTTAATTAAGCAACAAAAGCTGAAGATTTTTCACTTTTTTTTCTTTCGTGAGGATCAAGAATAGCTTTTCTTAATCTACAAGATTTTGGAGTGATTTCTAAAGCTTCATCGTTATTTAATATACTTAATTGTTCAGCAATGGACATTTTTCTTACTGGAGTTAGAACAACGTTTTCGTCTGTTCCTTGCGTTCGCATATTTGTAAGTTTTTTACCTTTCATAACATTGATTTGTAAATCACCACTTTTTGGTGCAAGACCGACAATCATTCCAACATAAACAGGATCATTATGAGTTACAAACATTTCGCCTCTCGCCTGTAGATTAAATATTGCAAATGCTACAGCTTTTCCTGTTTCCATTGAGATTAATGCACCATTTCTTCTTCCTTCCATCTCACCTTCATATTTTCCATAAGAATGAAAAATTCTATTAATTACTCCATTGCCTTTTGTTAAAGTTAAAAACCTACTTGTGTAACCCATTAAACCTCTCGTAGGAGTATGAAAAATTAATCTTTTTTTATCTTTTCCTGTATCTTTTAGATCAATAAGTTTACCTTTTCTTCTGTTCATAGAATCTATAACTTTTGAAGAGTGCTCTTCATCTAAGTCAATTGTAATTTCTTCAATTGGCTCTAGTTTGTTTCCATTCTCGTCTTGTTGATATAAAACCTTAGGAGGACTTACGGTCATTTCAAAACCTTCACGTCTCATTTGAGTAAGTAAAATTTCAAGCATCAACTCTCCTCTACCACTGATTTCGAATGCATCATTATTTTCATTTTCTGAAAAAGTTATTCCTACATTATTTTGAGCTTCAAGAATTAATCTATCTCTAATTTGAGTGCTTGTTAATTTTTTACCTTCTATTCCTGCAAAAGGAGAACTATTTACTGTTATTTTAATAGACATGGTTGGAGGGTCTATAGGTATTGCTGGAATAGGATCTTTTACTTCAAGATTACAAATGGTATCAGCAACATTAGCTTTTTCTAGTCCTGCAATAACAACAATATCTCCTGCAACACCAACTTCAATAGGTACTTTTTTTGTGCCTTCATATCTAAAAATTTTAGTTAATCTACCTTCATCAACCTTTTCTCCTTGAAGGTTTATTGCCTTAATCTGTTGATTGGCTTTTGCAGTTCCTTGAGATATTTTTCCAACTAAACTTCTGCCTAAAAAAGTATCAGCATACAAAAGAGTAGAAAGCATAGCAAAAGGTTTGCTATCATCAAGTTCAGTCGGCTTAACATGTTCTAAAATTAAATCTAATAATGGATGAAGATTTTCTTTTAATCCATCTACTTCTTTGCTAGCCCAACCCGATCTTCCGCTGGCATACAAAACTGGAAAATCTAACTGTTCTTCATTTGCATCTAAACTTACAAATAAATCAAAAGTTTCATCTAGGACTTCCTCAGCTCTTTGATCTGGTTTATCTAATTTATTAATTATTACAATTGGTTTAAGGCCTTGTTTTAAAGCTTTCGATAGTACAAATTTTGTTTGTGGCATTACACCTTCTGCAGAGTCTATAAGCAATAAAGCACCATCTGCCATACTTAAAACTCTTTCTACCTCTGCTGCAAAATCTCGGTGACCAGGAGTATCTATGATATTAATTCTTGAATTTTTCCAATTTATTGATGCAGGTTTTGCTAAAATTGTAATTCCTCTTTCTTTTTCTAATTCTCCAGAGTCCATCAATCGTTCTTCAACAATCTCGTTTTCTCTAAATGAACCACTTTGTTTCATTAGTGAGTCAATCATAGTTGTTTTACCATGATCAACGTGAGCTATTATTGTGATGTTACGAATATTGCTGTTCATAATTTGAGGCTCTTATACATATATAGTTACATTTGAAAACTAAAAAAAAACCCCCGATAAAATCGAGGGTTTTAGAATTTTTAGGTTCTTGAAATATGGGTTTACATTCCCATGCCACCCATTCCTCCCATACCACCCATACCACCAGGAGGCATTCCACCACCACCAGCAGCAGCATCTTTATCTTCTGGTTTATCAGCAACCATTGCTTCTGTTGTTACTAATAATCCCGCAATTGAAGCGGCATCTTGTAAAGCAGTTCTAACAACTTTTACTGGATCAATAATACCTTCTTTGAACATGTCTACATATTGTTCAGTTTGTGCATCATATCCTTGTGATGTTTTGTTCATTTCTAAAAGTTTACCAACTATAACTGAACCATCAACTCCTGCATTCTTAGTGATTTGTCTAATCGGAGTTTCTAAAGCTTTTTTAACAATTTCTACGCCAGCTTTTTGATCATCACCTTTAACTTTTACTTTGTCAAGATCTTGTGCAGCATAAAGAAGAGCGCAACCGCCACCAGCTACTATTCCTTCTTCAACAGCGGCTCTAGTGGCATTAAGAGCATCTTCTACTCTATCTTTTCTTTCTTTTACTTCAACTTCTGTTGCACCACCAACTTTAATAACCGCAACACCGCCTGCTAGTTTAGCCAATCTTTCTTGAAGTTTTTCTTTATCATAATCTGAAGTAGTTTCTTCAACTTGTTGTTTGATTTGATTACATCTCGCTTCGATGTCAGATTTTTTGCCTGCACCGCTTACAATTGTACTATTTTCTTTGTCAACTTTTACTCTTTTAGCTGAACCAAGGTCATTTATTTTTACATTTTCTAACTTAATACCAAGATCTTCAGATATAACTTGTCCACCAGTTAAAATTGCAATATCTTCAAGCATTGCTTTTCTTCTATCTCCAAAACCTGGAGCTTTTACCGCAACTACTTTTAAACCACCTCTTAGTTTATTTACAACTAATGTAGCAAGAGCTTCGCCTTCAACATCTTCAGAGATGATCATTAAAGGTCTTCCAGCTTGTACCACAGCTTCTAATAGTGGAACCATTGGTTGTAAGTTAGTTAATTTTTTTTCGTGTAAAAGAATTAGAGGGTTTTCTAATTCAGTAGTCATTTTATCCCCATTAGTAATAAAATAAGGAGATAAGTATCCTCTATCAAATTGCATACCTTCAACTACTTCTAGTTCGGTTTCAATTCCTTTTGCTTCCTCTACTGTGATTACACCTTCGTTGCCAACTTTCTGCATAGCTTTAGCAATCATATTACCGATTTCTTTATCTCCATTAGCAGAAATTGTTCCAACTTGAGAAATCTCATCACTATCTTTAACTTTTTTTGCAGAAGATATTAGTTTTTCTTTTATATTTTCTACAGCTGCTTCAATTCCTCTTCTAACATCCATAGGATTCATTCCAGCAGTTACGTATTTACAGCCTTCTTTGACAATTGATTGAGCTAAAATTGTTGCTGTTGTTGTTCCATCACCAGCTTCATCATTTGTTTTGCTGGCAACTTCTTTAACCATTTGAGCTCCCATATTTTCAAACTTATCTTCAAGCTCAATTTCTTTTGCAACTGTAACACCATCCTTAGTTGATCTTGGAGCACCATAAGATTTGTCTATAACAACATTTCTACCTTTAGGTCCAAGAGTTACTTTTACTGTGTTTGCAAGTATATCAACCCCTTTTAACATCGCTGATCTTGCTTCAGAGTCGAATTTTACTATTTTTGCCATTATACAATCTCCTTATTTAAATTATTTACTTGTTGAAATACCCATAATGTCAGACTCTTTCATTATGCTGTATTCTTTACCATCAATTTTGACTTCTGTTCCTGACCATTTGCCAAATAGAACTTTGTCTCCAACTTTAACATCCATTGGAATTATTTTTCCATCTTCAGTTTTTGCTCCACCCCCTATAGCAACTACCTTACCTTCTTGTGGTTTTTCTTGAGCTGTATCTGGGATAATTATGCCTCCAGCAGTTTTTTCACTGCCATCAAGGACTTCAATTAAAACTCTGTCATGTAACGGTTTAAATTTCATATAAAACTCCTATAAATATTGCCTTCATATAGAGATGAGATAGAGTGATTTCAAGTGCGCAAGTAAATATAAAATATCAAAAAAATCAAGAATTTAGCGTATTTTTGAGTTATATCTGCAAAATGACCAAAGACATAGACAATGAAGGTTTAAAATCAATAGCTAGACAATACGATTTATTCTTTGTTGATTTATGGGGAGTAGTTCACGATGGAATAGAGCTTTTTCAACACTCAATTAATGCTTTAGAAGAGATATCAAATTTAGGTAAAGAATATGTTTTGCTTACAAATGCTCCTAGACCTAATTCTGATGTTAGAAGTTTTTTAAGTAAAATGGGCTTAAAGGCAGAGATTTCGTCTAACGTATACACATCAGGAGAGGCGGCTTTAAATTATCTAACTAAAAATTATAAAGATAAAAAATTTTATCATATTGGTCCGCCAAGAGATTTTGGACTATTTCATACATTCAAAAAAAATAAATTAAATAATATAAGCACATCAGATTTTTTATTATGCACAGGTTTGTTTGATGATTTTGACAAAGACCTTTTATATTATCAAGATTTATTTAAAAATTATATTGATAAAACTATGGTTTGTACTAATCCAGATTTAATTGTTGATAGAGGAGAGATGAGAGAATATTGTGCAGGATCAGTAGCAAAAGTATTTGAAGATATGGGTGGAAAAGTTGAATATTTTGGAAAACCATATTCAAAGGTTTATAGTCAAGCAACCAAAATAAGTAATAAAAAAGTTTTGTGCGTGGGTGATAATTTAAATACAGATATTAAAGGTGCAAACTTACAAAATTTTGATTCATTATTAATTTCTAAAGGTATACACAGGCAAGAAATTCAAAATGAGAATAAGGAAAATTTATTTAAAAAATATAAAGTAAAAGTAGATTTTATACAATCAAATTTAAAATGGTAAACAAAATTAAATTATATAAAAATTTTAATATAATAAGTAATCATAAAAAATCAATTTTGCTAATTGGAAATTTTGATGGGGTACATTTAGGTCATCAAAAATTATTTAAATTAGCTAAAAAATTTAAAAAAAATACAAAATTAAAAATTGGTGTTGTTACATTTGATCCAATTCCAAAAATGTTTTTTAATAAAAAATTAAAAAACTATAAAATTTCAAATTTAAGTCAAAAGATTAAATTTTTTTATGAACATAATGTTGATTTTGTAATTGTAAAAAAATTTGATAAAAAATTTTCAAAAATCAAATGTCAAAACTTCGTTGATCAAATTTTATACAAAAAATTAAAAGCAAAATTTATTTTTGTAAGTAATAATTTTAAATTTGGAAACAAGAGAAAGGGAAATGTAACATTTTTAAAATCTAAAGAAAAAGATTGTAATTTTAAAATTATTAATCCGAAGCCACTAAAAAAAAATAATACAATTATCTCATCTACATTAATAAGAAAATTAATTATTAATGGAAATCTTAAAACGGCAAATAAATATTTAAATAGAAATTGGTCTATCGAAGGAGTTGTTCAGAAAGGAAGAATGATGGGACGAAAAATTGGATTTCCTACCTGCAATATTGAATTAGGAGATTATATTGAGGCAAAACAAGGAGTTTATGCAGTTAAAGTTTATAGAGAAAATAAAAAAAATTGTTTAAAAGGAATTGCTAATCTAGGCTACAGACCAACATTTAATCAAAGAAAAATACTTTTAGAGGTAAATTTATTTAATTTTTCTGGAAATCTTTACAATAAGAAATTAATAGTTGAATTCACAAAATTTATTAGAAAAGAAAAAAAATTTGATGGCATAAATCAACTAAGAAAACAGATTGTACTGGATTTAAAAATAGCAAAAAAAGTAAAATAAACATTAATGAGCAAAGAAAATATAAATTTACCCAAAACCACATTTTCAATGAAGGCCAATCTTCCAGCTAAAGAACCTAAATTAATAGAATATTGGAACAAAATAAATCTTTATGAAAAATTAAGAAAATCAAGCAAAGGGAAAGAAAAATTTGTTCTTCATGATGGTCCTCCATATGCAAATGGAAACATACATATGGGTACAGCACTAAATAAAATTCTAAAAGACATTGTTACAAAATTTCATCAAATGGATGGCAAGGATTCCGTATATGTTCCAGGTTGGGATTGTCATGGACTGCCAATCGAATGGAAAATTGAAGAACAATATAAAAAAAATAAAAAAAATAAAAATGATGTTCCAATAACTGAATTTAGAAAAGAATGTAGAGAATTTGCTTCAAAGTGGATTAAAGTTCACAAGGATCAATTTAAAAGACTAGGAGTCATAGGAGACTGGGAAAATTTTTATTCAACAATGAGTTTTGATGCAGAAGCTCAAATTGTAAGAGAACTAGGAAAATTTTTAAAAGAAGGAAGCCTTTATAGAGGATACAAGCCAGTACTTTGGTCTACCGTAGAAAAAACAGCTTTGGCTGATGCAGAAGTTGAGTATATGGATCATATCTCAGATACAATTTATGCTTCTTTTCCAATTAAAAAAACAAATTTAAAAGATTTAAAAGACTGTGAAATGATTATCTGGACAACAACTCCATGGACAATTCCAGCTAATAAAGCTTTAGCTTTCAATCGAGGTCTAAATTATTTAATTTTGGAAATTAAAGATGATAATGATTTTAAAAATAAAAAAATTGTTGTTGCAAAAGATTTATTTGAGACAGTAATTAAGGAATGTAAAATAGAAAATTATAAAAAAATTAAAGAATTTTCAGGAAAAGAATTTTCAGGAACGGTCTGTAGCCATCCATTTTTAGGAATAGGATATGATTATGATATTCCCATGTTTGAGGCAAGATTTGTAACAATCGAACAAGGAACAGGAATTGTGCATTGTGCTCCTAGTCATGGTCCAGATGATTTTAATTTATGTTTAAGCAATGGAATTAAAGCAGTTGAGACTGTGAATGATGATGGAATATATACAAGTAATATTCCAAATTTTGAAGGCATTCATATTTTTAAAGCAAACCCAATTATTATAGAAAAATTAAGAGAACAAAAAAAACTACTTTTTAATGGAAAACTAACCCATTCTTACCCACATTCATGGAGATCTAAGGCACCACTAGTTCATAGAGCTACTCCACAATGGTTCATTTCAATGGAGAGTCACGGATTAAGATCAAAAGCTATTAAAGCGATTGATGAAACAGTATTTTATCCTAGCAAAGGGAAAGAACGATTAAAATCAATGATTGAAACTCGTCCTGACTGGTGTGTTTCAAGACAAAGAGTATGGGGTGTTCCACTTCCAATTTTTGTTTCAAAAAAAAATGGAAATGTACTTGTTGATGAAGAAA
>Ga0315338_1002802_pt1 | contig 16385 bp, 12 predicted proteins | sample ASW8metaG_FD_204518 | JGI IMG/M metagenome (GOLD analysis project Ga0315338, IMG submission 204518) | Ammonia-oxidizing marine archaeal communities from Monterey Bay, California, United States - ASW #8 | ecosystem: Environmental > Aquatic > Marine > Coastal | place: USA: California | collected... | reverse complement strand
GACCGATGCCACAGGTTTGGGACGAGGTGGCCAGCGATCACGGCAACTGCATGGGCCGCCGCTGCCCAAGCTACAAAAAGTGCTTTTATTACCAAGACCGTCGTCGGGTGCAGCATGCTCAGCTGATGATTGTAAACCACGCCCTGTTTTTCAGCGATTTGGCGTTGCGACGCTCCGGCATCAGCATCTTACCCGACTACGATGTGGTGGTGCTCGACGAAGCACACAATATCGAATCGGTGGCGTCCGATCACATGGGCATTCGGCTGACCAGCGGCCAACTTGAGTACGTTCTGACTCGCCTGTACAACGACCGTACGCAGAAGGGGTTGCTGGTACATCACAACTTGCACGAGCTGCAACAATTGGTCGACCGCTGTCGGTTGACCGGGGACGAGTTTTTTGCCGATTTGCTCGACTGGCACGAAGCCAAGGCACCGCCCAATGGCCGAGTGAGCGGACCCTTAGAGATCGCTAATCATCTTACTGGAGAACTGCAAAAACTGGCCCGCGAACTTAAAAAGGCAGGGGATGCGCAAGAAGAAGAGACCGAACGGCAAGATTTTATCGCAGCCCACGATCGTCTGATTGCCCTGAGCGGTGAGCTCAACGCCTGGCATCGGCAGATGATCGATTCGGCCGTCTACTGGTTGGAATCGTACCGTACGCGCCGAGGCGTACCGCGGCTCACCTTGTCGGCGGCGCCGATCGATGTCGGCCCTGCACTGCGTGACCAGCTTTTCAATCAAGTGCCAACAGCAATCCTCACCAGTGCTACTTTGGCAATCGGAAAAAACGAGTCATTCGATTTCTTCCGCGAACGTGTTGGGTTAGTTAAAAGCGAAACGCTGCATCTTGATAGCCCCTTCGATTACAAAGAGCAGGCCGAGCTGATCACCATGCGGGGCATGCCCGACCCGAGTGCCGAGCGTGACGCTTACGAGCGGGCCAGTATCGAACTGATCCAACGCTTTGTACGCGAAGCCGACGGGCATGCTTTTGTGTTGTTTACCAGTTACAGCATGATGCGGCAGGTTGGGGCCAAACTGGCCAACTGGTTACGGGCGAACAATCTCAACCTGTTGAGCCAAGCCGACGGTACGCCGCGCACGCAGATGATCGAGTTGTTCAAAAAAGATCCTCGTTCGGTCCTGCTGGGTACCGACAGCTTTTGGCAGGGGGTGGATGTTTCGGGTGATGCCTTGCAACTGGTAATCATCACCAAGTTACCCTTCAGCGTGCCCGACCGACCGCTGACTGAGGCCCGGCTAGAAGCGATTCGCGCCGAAGGAGGCCAACCTTTTCGGCAGTACCAAATCCCCGAGGCGATTATCAAGCTGAAACAAGGCTTTGGCCGTCTAATCCGCAGCACTACCGACCGCGGTCGGGTGGTGATTCTCGATCCTAGGATTCATACTAAGTCGTACGGTCGACAGTTTTTAGAGTCGCTGCCCGACTGTCAGCATACAGAATTGGACTATGCGAAGGTCACCGTTTGATTTTTACCGGTCGACCTCCAAAACCAATAAATTGGGTGAGAAACTCAGCAGCACGCTATTTATTGGTTTATGGGAGCCGATAGGTCAGGTTGGAGCGGTTAAAGGGGCTAAATAGTACTGGTTTTGCGAGGTTGAGCCCCGGCTGTCGTCCGCTAGTTGACCACCCCTCAAGCTCTACTTAAACTGAATGGTTTAGGGGACTTCGGTCAATCTCAACGGTTGCCCGACCCTCGTCTTGCCCACCGACTCCCGATCTCGCCACTATGCTCGCCAAACGTGTGATTCCCTGTCTCGACGTCGACCGTGGTCGAGTGGTGAAGGGTACCAATTTCGTCAACCTTCGCGATGCGGGCGATCCCGTTGAAGTGGCGGCTCGCTACGAACGTGAAGGGGCCGACGAGCTTGTGTTCCTCGATATCTGCGCCAGTCACGAAGGCCGCGACATCATGCTCGACGTGGTGCGACGCACGGCCGAGCAGGTGTTCATGCCGCTTACCGTGGGGGGCGGGATTCGTTCGTTGGAGGATGTCCGTCAACTGTTGTTGGCAGGTTGCGACAAAGTCTCGATCAATTCGGCTGCGGTAACCGACCCCGAATTTGTACGTGCTGCCGCTTTAAAATTCGGCAGCCAATGCATCGTGGTGAATATCGACCCCAAGCGCATCCAAAAAGATGGCGGCGAAGTTTGGGAAGTGCATATTAATGGCGGCCGCATCGGCACAGGGCTAGAAGCCGTTGACTGGGCCAAGCAAGTACAAGAGTTAGGTGCCGGCGAGATCGTGCTGACCAGCATGGACGCCGACGGCACCAAAGATGGCTACGATATCGAGATCACCTCGGCGGTGAGCGAGGCCGTTACCATTCCCGTGGTTGCCAGCGGCGGGGCAGGGTGTCCTGAACATTTGGCCGAAGCGGTCACCGTGGGCAAAGCCGATGCGGCGCTAGCAGCCAGTATTTTTCATTTTGGCGAGTATACAATTCAAGAAACCAAGCGCATCATGGCTGAGCACGGCGTGGCTGTACGTATGGAAGCAATGGCGTATTGAAAAGCAGGCAGTGCACAGCTGCCAAGATTATCCCTGGTGTCAAGCACTGGAACCCGGAGCAGTGAATCATGAGCGGAAGCAAGTCATCCATTTCAGAAGCGGACTACGATAGTTTTGTTGGGCGCCATCAAGACCTCGAAGTCAACAAAATGTTTCGCGCCTGCGTCAAACACGAGGCGAGTGACCTGCATCTCAAGGTGGGCAATCCACCGATGCTACGGGTCGATGGCTCGTTGCGTCCGATGGACCGCGACCCGATTGATGACGAAGAAATGGTACGGCTCTGTTTTCCACTGATGAACGAGCGAAGCCGAAAAATCTTCGACAAAGAAGGCGGCGCCGACTTTGCCCACATGTTGGAAGTCGATGGTACCGATTGGCGATTCCGGGTGAACCTATTGCAGCAGTTAGGTCACATCGGCATGGTGGCCCGGCGCGTTAGTAGCTGGATCCCTGACTTTGAGGGCTTGAACTTACCCCCGTCCATCAAAAACCTCTGCACGCACGACCAGGGCATGATTTTGCTTGCAGGCGTGACGGGTTCTGGTAAAAGTACAACCATCGCGTCGATGCTGAACTGGATCAACGCCAACTATCGGAAGCATATTCTTACGCTAGAAGATCCGATTGAATTCGTTTTTACCGAACAAAAGTGCTTGATCAACCAACGAGAGATCGGACTGGACGTAATCGACTTTGAAATCGGTATGAAGCATGCGGTTCGAGAAGACCCCGATGTTATGCTCGTGGGCGAAATGCGTGATGAAGAAACTTTTATGACTGCCATTCACGCAGCCGAGACGGGTCACTTGGTTTTTGGAACTATCCATGCCAGTACCGCCCCTTCGACGATTGGCCGTATTTTGGATCTCTTCCCGCAGAATATGCACGGCGCTTTACGCAGCGCGATCGCGACGAACATGAAGGGCATTATCGCTCAGAAACTTCTCAAATCGATCAAGCCTGGTGTTGGCCGCGTGCCGACGTGCGAGATCATGTTATTTACGCCAACAATTACCAAGTTGGTTCTTGACGGAGAAGACTCCCGTCTGCCGGGTGCGATACGCGTGGGTTCCGAAGATGGCATGATGGACTTCACTCAGCACCTGAAGCAATTAGTCGATACTGAAATGATCGATCGTACGACAGCCATGGAAGTGGCACCGAATCGCGAAGCATTGAAGATGGCACTCAAAGGAATCGACGTCTCACAAGGTGGTATGGTTTGATGCGGAACATTACAGGTTTACATATTCCGAAACTCGCAGCTTTAGTGCTCATTGCGGTGGCAACCCTTGGGTTGGCTCCTGGTCTAGCTGGCGCACAAGTCGGTTTGGGAGACGTAGGTGCAGCATCTGCAATCAATAGCGAGATGGAAGGCAATCGCTTAGGTAAGGGGAAAGGCAAGCCCCAAGACCAAGCGGACGCAGAGAACGGTGGCGAGACAGAAGCAGAAGCTGCTGAGGCGAGTCCGGCTCAATCGCCCAGTCAGGATTTCTTTACCAAAGTGATGCGAGTTGATTTTCAGTTTATGCTGATCGTGAAAATCATCGCACTCTTCCTGGTGTTTCTGATGTGGATAAGCGCAGGCGACTGGGTCAGCCGCGATTCGCAGACTCATTCACTCGGCTGGCAAAAGTGGGTGCCAATTTCATTTTTCCCCTTCGTATTGGTTGCTCTCGTATTGTTCTTTATTGCTGTGCCGATCGTCGTACACGCACCCATACTCGTCACGATCTTCATAGCGACCTGGATACCTTACGTCATTATCCATAACAAGAACGTCGAACCTCACGAGACTGTACTCACCGGCCCCTGGTGGCGGTATGTCCTCGCCAGCATGGGCAGCAAAGTCGGTATCAAAGTAAGTGCGGAACGGAAAGCCGAGTACGAAAAAGGCGCACCGGTCGATTTAATCGCGATGGGCGCCGACGACGAAAACAAGAACAACGCCAATCTGCTCTCCGCCAGGCATTCGCCAGGTTACCTGCTTGCCAAAGATGTCATCGTCGATATGGAAGGTCGTCGCTGCGATCGGATGATGTTTGATTTCACCAAGCAGGAAGTCAAGGTACGCTACGAAATCGACGGGGTTTGGCACAACGGCGAATCGCGCGAACGCGAGTCGAGCGATGTGATGCTGGCGGTGCTGAAAACGCTGGCAAATCTCGATGTCAAAGATCGTCGTAACAAACAGACCGGTGAATTTAGCGCAAAATACGAGGGGAAAAAGTTTCTTTGTCCCCTCGTTACCCAGGGAGTTACCTCTGGGGAGCGAGTCGTGCTTACCTTGGACGGCGAGAAGAAAAAGCTTTCCAACTACAACGATTTGGGTATGCGTGAAGGTTTGCAGCAGCAATGGGAAGAATTGATGGCCACCGACCAGGGGCTTCTTGTTCTTTCGACGTTGCCAGGTGGCGGTATGACGACTATCACCAACATCTCACTCAAGCAGACCGATCGCCTGATGCGAGACTTTTCGGCAATCGAAGAGGTCAACCATCGCGAAGATGACATTCAGAACGTCAAGGTCACCACCTACGATTCGGCCGCAGGCGAAACGCCAGATACGATACTACCTACGTTGATTCGCACATATCCGAACGTCTACATTCTGCGTGATTTTGTAAATGCCGAATCGGCGACGATCCTGATTAACGAAGTTCGTGACGAACGTATGGTCGTCACCAATGTGCGAGCGAAAGATTCGGCGGAAGCGTTGCTGCGAATATTACAGAAAAAAGTACCTCCCAACGATTTTGCTTCAGCGGTCAAAGCGGTTCTTTATCAACGAATGATTCGGCTGCTTTGTCCCGACTGCAAAGTAGGTTACACCCCGCCAGCGGAAGTGCTCAAAAAACTGGGTATTCCTGCAGGCAAAATCGAGCTTCTTTATCGTCCCCCCAAGCCCGAAGAAATTGATAAACCCTGCAAGACTTGCCAGGGGCTCGGGTACAAAGGCCGCACAGGCGTGTTTGAATTGCTTGTGGTAACCGACAAGATGCGAGAGATACTCGTTAAGCAGCCCAAAATCGATTTGCTCAAAAAAGCCGCTCGATCTGCTCGACAGCGGACGTTGCAAGAAGAGGGGATTCTGCTCGTCGCCAAGGGCATAACCTCGGTGCCTGAATTAATGAGAATTCTCAAACTTTAAAATATTACAGCCATCAGTGTTTGGCCAAGGAAATAAATATGCTTTACCTTACCGTGATGCTTGGTTTTCTGTTTTTTGCCGCTGTGGCAATGACAGTGAATGAAGGTCTGTGGAACAATACCATCAAACTATTCAATATCATCCTAGCCGGATTGTTGGGTATCGTTGTTGGCATACCATTAGGAACCTGGGTGCTGGAACAAACAGGCAAATCTGCGGAGTTCGCCTGGTACTTTGTTTTGGGTGGTACTTGGGGCACGTTTGCAATTTCGGTTGTCATCTTCGGGTTAGTAGCCAAATCGGCCTCGGGGGTGCGTGTGAGGTTCATTCCACAGATCGATAAATTTGTCGGACCACTGATGGGTGTGTTGGTCGCTGTGATGTTGACCAGTTTTGCTGCGTACACCTTGGAGCGGGTGCCTATCAAGGCTGGAGAATGGAGCCTCCGCGAAGCTTCTGACACACAAAAAAAAGTCATGATGTACGCTCGGGCGCCGTTCCGCAATGTCTTGACGCGATTTGTGCAAGCCGAAGGAGCTGACAGCCAATTTTATAAGGATTGACTTTCAGCCAACGACTTACCAAGATTGACGTTGTTGAGATCATCGAGCGACCGTTAGCAACAATCGGGCTCCTACTTACCGATGTCTGAGTTACCTACAAATTCTGAAGAGACCTTTAACGCCGATGAACTTGGGCGGTATCAAGCGATCAGCACATCAGCCGTGCTAGCTCTACTATTAGGGCTTGTCTCGCCGGCGGCGCTGCTTGCGCCGGTGTTTATCTCGGTGCCTTTGCTGGCCGTGGTAGTAGCAAGCATCGCTATTTCAAAAACAAGCTCGCCAGACTGCGGTTTGGCAGGGGCCCGTCTGGCACGGGTTGGATTGGTGCTAGCATTGGTGTTCGGGGTAGCATCCTGCACTCGGATTGCGGTTATCAATGTGCTTGTGAAGAATCTTTATGAAACGCAGGCTCCAGCGGAAACCGATCAGCAAGATTCGGTCCCTGTGCCCGGCACACCCAATAATAACCACGCTTCACACGACCATTCTTGAGCCTAGGCAAGGATGATTTCTTCGTCTGTCTATTAGCAGATACGTAAACCCCGCGCTGATAGCATGGAAATATAAGGCTTGCGTTATTAGGCAAGTTTTAACGAACAGGCGGGCTTTGGGGGCGGGTTTTGGTGGGCCAGTATTGCAATCGATTCGACAGGTACAGCTTACCAAAATCGAGTACCTAGTTCCCATTTTTCGCTAGTTTTGCACTTAGCTGCCTCTACACTCGCGCCAGACAACGTCGATAACTCACATCGAGGCGGATGGAAATCCCGCGAGTTCAACCACGCCGTTTCGTCTGTGTGGACGGAACTGCTGGCGGGTTGGAATTCGCATTTGAAAGACCTTGCCTTGCTGATTTCTAGTTGGAACTGGAGAGTACAGCAACGCAAATGTAGAAGGAGCTCCCACGTGAAATTCAAGACATGGACAGTCGGTATTGCTGTTCTAGCGTTGTCTGCGGCACCCGCGTTTGCCCAAGAGAACCTAGGCCAGTGGTCTTACGATGCACAAGTGAAACCAGTCGGCTGCGATAGCGGTTGCGACTGCGGTGACGGCTGCGGATGCGGGTCCTCGGTATGCGGAGGCGGTGGCCTCTTTAGTGGTATTGGCTGCGGTTGCCTCGAAGGGTTTACCATGGCTGGCGCTTTGGGCGTCTCAAATTATGATGTTGGTGGTTGGACTCAGTTCGGTTACCACGATCAACAAACACCACTTTCTACTGCTCGTGGTGACGCAGCTGCATTTAACGATGTACCGCAAGATGTGAATCTGCACCAACAATGGTTCTTCTTCGGAAAAGAAGCTGATGGTTCCGATGGTTTGGGTTTCGGTTTCCGTTCTGATTTTATCTACGGTACCGATGCTCAGAAGACTCAGGCTTTCAGCAATCCTGCTGGTAGCTTTGACGAAGACTGGGACCACGGTGTGTACGGTTGGGCATTGCCTCAGTTGTACGGTGAAGTAGCCATGGGCGACATGTCGGTGAAAGTCGGTAAGTTCTTCACACTCGTAGGTTACGAAGTCGTTCCTGCTACAGGTAACTTCTTTTACAGCCACGCGTTGACCATGTTCAATAGCGAACCATTTACTCACACCGGTGTGTTGGGTACTTACGATGGTTTCGAGAACATGACCCTGTATGGTGGTTGGACTCTTGGTTGGGACACTGGTTTCGATCAAGTGAACAGCGGCAACAGCTTCTTGGGTGGTTTCGCAGTTAATCTGCTTGATGCGGTTTCGATGACCTATATCAACACCTATGGTAACTTTGGTGCTATCTCGGCAGTCGATGCTGACAGCGATTACTCGCACAGCCTTGTGTTTGATGTCACTCTGACTGACCGGTTGAACTACGTCCTCCAGACAGATTACCTCGGTATCGAAGGTGCTGGCGGTGTTGGCATTACTGAATCTCTTGGTGCCAACCAATACCTGTTCTGGGAATACAACGACATCGTATCGTTCGGTACTCGTCTTGAGTGGTGGCGTAACGATGGTGTATCTAACAATGCACTTACTACAGGTGTCAACATCAAGTTGCTTGATAACCTCATCATTCGCCCTGAAGCTCGTCATGACTGGGTTCCTTCGACCGGCTTCGACGAAGGCATGTGCGGTTGCGACATGATTCTGACCTACTAAGCTTTAGGTAAGAACAACACGAAGAGTCCCCCTGCCGAAGGCTGACCCAAATGGGTTGGCCTTCGGCTTTTTTTGTGCGCTTGGTGTGACTTTCGATGCGAGTATTGTTGCGGTGATATGACCGTGGTGGACAAAAAGTGTGTAGTTATGCTGCTAGGGTAGTGTTGGTGGTGTTTGTTTTGGCAGGAAATTGGTGAAACGCATTGGGGAGGACAAAAGTAGGGGCTGGGGTCTAGGAATTAGGGGATAGTGAGTTGGGTTTTGTCTTTTTTGAGTTGGGAATTGTAGGGCGCGGGTTGTCTTCATTTTTAGTTTGTTGGTGATGTTGTCGTTGTTGGCTGTTTACGGTTTGGCTCGGTGCCTCTTGTTGCTTGCGCAACCCAGGTAGGCCTGGACGGCCATCCTGGGCTATCCGATTAATACTTTGGCAACATTTCCGCCCTGAGGGCGGTGCTATGTGTGGTTGTTTGTTGATTTACGAAGCACGAATGCCGAACGACGAAAAAAGTGGATCGCTGACAGTTGAGTGATGATCGCTCTCCCATTGTCTCAGATGTCGTGGCTCAATTTCAACAAGAAAATTTTGGGAAAGAGGTTGGAGGTCAGAGGTCGGAGATTAGGGGACGGGAAGCAATAGCTTTGGTTAGTTGTTTCTCGCGAAGGCGCTATTTAGAAGGGGGCTAATATTTACGAGAATCGCTGTTCTTTGGTGGTCTAGTCGGCAAAGATGAGACGGTCATTTTTAGAGGGCGGTTAGAGCTGAATTTCTTGGTAGTGGGCTTGGCAGGCGGTGTTGTAGGCGACGCGTATGCTGCGGGATTTTGGGAAGAATTGTAGGCAGGCGGTGGTATACCAGTAGGGGCTGTGCATGCAGGGGGTGTCGCCGTTGGGTGTGCCTGTGGGGCCGTGGTCAGCCATGATGGCCCCAAGTTGTTCGATGTCGAGTGTGTCGGCCTTCTCTAGTAGCTCTTGAAAGCGTTGGTCGCGGAGCTCTGAGGATTGATGCAGTCGCTTTCCGCGTAATGGAGTTGGGGCATTGTTGGTATAGACAGAATCCCAAGGGGCTTGGACTTCGCGCATGTGGTCGCTGGAAAAGGCGTTGGTGTGGAAGAGGGTGTCTGTGCCTGATGTCGGTCGGCGGAGATGGCTGCGGGTGCTTGATAATTCCAACGATGCGATGTCGCCAGTGGCGTCGCAGAGCATGAGTAGTCCGCCACCATAGCGAGGTTTTGAAGCGAGCCATTCGGCTGCTTGAGCGACGGTGCCGCAGTTTTGTAAGGTTTCGGAGATGACCATGGAGAGTGGCGCGGCAGATGCAAGTGGTGTGTCGATGGTGAAACCGTAGTTGTAGGTGATGCAGAGGCCCTTTTCGTTCATGCCGTCTACGGCGCCGGCCAACGGGGCGGTGGTAAATTCGAAGGCGCGCAATTTTGCTTTTGGCCGGCTTTCTCGCACCAGATAGAAAGGCTGGACCAGCGGCAGGTAATCGAAATTGCGGGCGAGGATGGGTTCCCCGGTGGTTGAGCGTGCCCCGCGTATGGCGATAGCCGAACAGGCGCCGGGGCAAGTCGTGCATCCGCCGACCGATGACAAGAGGGGTTCCAGGGCATTCACGAGATAGATGGCATTCAGGGCGATGCCGGCTCCGGCGGCGATGCCAGCGAGGCGGTGATTCATGTCTGGATAGTGTTTTTCGAGGCCGGCTAGAAACTGGGCCGCTTTTTTTTCGGCTAGCCAGCGGTAGACAGGGTAGGGCAAGAGGCGAGGTTGCAAAAGACGAAAGGCTTCTAATTCGATAAGAGCTTGGTGAGCGCCATGAATTTTATTCTTTGCGCCTGCTCCTTGGGCGAATCCCATTTCTCGCGAATCCCCCTGGCAGATGACCTCGACGACCGATGGTGAGATTGGTTCGGTAGCCATGAACTCCTCTGAAAGTGAAAACGCTAGGATCAATTGTTTGAGAATACCGTGATTCTGGTGGATCGGTCAAGGAATTCTTGGGCGTAGCCGCAAGCGTTGGATTGTAAGCAGAATGCGGAGGGGAATTGTTTTTCTCTGACCTCCGGCCTCCGACTTCTAGTCCCCATCCCCTAGCCCCTCACAATCGTCATAACCCACAAAGGAGGAATGCTATAGTTGTATTGCGTAGCCGGCCTGTAGGTGGGGCGTTTTTACAGGATCACTATGAATTTTGACAAGGGCTAGAGGTTATGAATCCTACGGTTATTGGTGAGGGGCGAAGCGTCTTGGCGACAGAAGAGCAGAGGGATGCGGCTGTGGATGAGCTGTTGAATCGGCTCGACAAGTTGCATAGTTCGCCGGTGATTGCACTGCAGGTGATGGAGCAGACGAAGGATCCGGATTTTGAGATCGCCGACGTCGCCACCTGCTTAGATCACGATCCGGCGTTGGCGGCTTCGATTTTGCGGTTGGTGAATTCTTCGTACTACGGACTGTCGCAGACGGTTACCAGCTTGCCCCATGCGGTGACGTATTTGGGGCGGCGGCCGTTGCGGCTGGCGGTGCTGAGTTTTGGCTTGGTGAAAACGTTGGTGAACGGTGCGCCTGCGCAGTTTCATCAGATGTATTGGAAACGATCGCTTACGATGGCAGCTGCGGCGCGGAAATGTGCGGAACTGACCGACGATCGCGATGTTAATCCTGACTCTGCCTTTGCAGCGGGCTTGTTAGCCGATTTGGGAATGTTGGTGGTGGCGCAGTTGGAGACAGAGCGGTATGTCGAGATTGCCGAGGAGCCGGATCATACGATCGCCTTAGTGAAGGCGGAACGCTTGCAGTTTGGCTACGACCACATGGCTGTTGGGCAACGACTGCTAGAGAAGTGGGAGTTGCCCGCGGAGTTGGTGGAGGCGGTCGCCAATCACCATACGTACCTGCCGCTGTCACCGACGTTAAATCATATTCTGCTGACTGCCAACTTGATGACCGAGGTACTGTGGAATCCGGCTTGTGCCTACATGCAGCCGTTGCAGCAAGTGCTGAATCGGCGCTTGGGTCTGGAGGTGGATGACTTGATTACCTTGGCCTTGGCAACCGAGACGGCGATGAACGAAAGCCTGGATATTTTCGGCGTTCAACTCGACGGAAAAATTAATTTAGACGAGGTCGAGCAACAAGCGCGCGAGCAGTACGAGCAGGCAGCGCTGGATTCGGAAGATTTTTTGGGTGGGCTAGAGACGTTGGGGTAGAGGAGGGGCTAGACACAAAGCCGGAACAGCGCGGGGCTTGTTCCGGCCTACAATCGACTCCGGCCAGGATGGCCGGGCTATGGGTGGATTGAAAAAATCTTAGCGAGGTTTGGTGTGCATGTTGCCGTAGACGGCGTCGGTGCGGCATTCGAAGTTGGGGAGTGCGTGGTCGAGTCGGCAGAGATGCAGTGCGTCTTTGCATTGCGGCGACAAACCGCACAGGCGGAGTGCCCCGTCGTGCTGGAGGACTCGCTTTTGCAGCATGACGAGTTGGCCCATCAACAGGCTGGGGAAAAATTTCACCTCGTCCATTTCGAGCACAATGCGATAGATAAAATGTTGGCTGAGTAATGCCCAGAGCTCATCGGCCAGATGGTCCTGCTGTTCGCCAGGATGAAGTCGCACAAAGAGCCAATCGGGGCCGCGGTCGACAACTTCGAGTTCCGCCTTCTCTTGTAAGTCTGACATATTCATGGGTCCTATCCAAGCTAGAGTACGAGCCGACAGTCATTCCGTCAGGGGCTAGCTCTGCCCCCGGTGCTCGTCTATGCATCTTAAACCGATTGGCCTAAAAGAAACAAGCGACATTCGCTAGATCGGAGATACGCAGGTTTGAGGCAAATGGTTCGATGGGGGGTTACCTGTTTTGCGTGAATTGCCAGGGTGCTAGCAATCAGCAATCAGCTTTCAGCGGTCAGCTATTTTTAGCTTGCCAACTGAACGTCGGGTGGCACTGTCTGGCTTGCCCAGCAGTGCGAAGCGGGTACCAATATTCCACTGCTGGGCAAGCCAGACAGTGGCACCCTGTGGGGGAATGGCTCTTAACCCTGGCATAAATGTCGGGCCTAATAGCAAGGAACTTTCGCTACTAGCAAGAAGTGGTCAGCTGTTTTTCGAAACTAGCTGAGTGCTGACCGCTGAAAGCTGATCGCTACTTCTAAATTTCCGAGTATTCAGTCGGTGAAAGGTAAATTTTGGTGACTTTCGAGACTGTGTCGGCGTATTTGGGTATGTCACGCATTTTCACCCAGTTGGGGTCGACGATGAAGCGTTTCCAGCCGGCTTGGTTGGCTTCGAGGCTGTCGGTTTGCAGCATGTATTTGAGGTTGGGGACGTTGCGGCCGACGAGCGTCTCGCCGAAGAAGACGGGCCGCAGACCGACACCGCCGAAAATGGGGATTTCGCCTTCGTTGAACATGTCGACCTTGCGGCGGGCTTTGGCTTCGCTGTAGCTTTCGTAGATACGTAGCTCTAAGACGCGTGGGTTGGTGGTCTCCGGTTCGATTTTCGGCATGCCATCGAAAGCGACCAGCAGCGAGCTTTCGATGCGTGTGAAGGTGGGGTCGTCGACTTTTACGCTGTGATACTCTTTAGCAGCGGCTTGATACTTAGCGTCGGCTTCGAGATCCGTGCGGGCGGAAGCAAACTGCTCCACGGATTTGTAAGTCAGTAGAAGGTGAACGGAAGGAGTGGCATCCTTACCGATTTCGGTGAAGACGCCGACTGGGCCGATGTTGAGTCGCTTCCAGGCGGGGAAGGCGGCGTTTTTGATGTAATCGGCAACCAGTTGTTGTTTCGCTTGGGAGTCGAGGTGGTAGGTGCGGATTTCGTAGTAGTCGGCTGTGGATTCGGCAGCACCTGCTGCTATGGCGTTGGTGCCAGCGAGTGCGGTGGCGGCAGTGGTTGCTTGGAGAAAGGTGCGGCGTTTCATGGGAGTAGCCTCGTGGAATGGATAGTTAGCCATTGAGCATTTCGGTGATCGTCTTTTTAGCGACTTCGAGCGCCTCGTCAAGTTTTTCTGGTTTTTTGCCACCGGCTTGGGCCATGTCGGGTCGACCGCCGCCGTTGCCGTCCATCGCTTGGGCGACAGGGCGAACCCAGTTGCCGGCGTGGGCGCCTTTTTCTTGGAGATCGCTTGAGACTCCGGCGACCAGGGTGACTTTGTCGTCACCGGCGCTGGCCAGCATCACGGCAGCGGAACCCGTCTTCTGGCGAATTTGATCGATGAGTTGCCGCATCAGGTTGGCTTCGGCTGTGGGAGCCTCGGCAATGACGACGGTGGCGTCGCCGATGGTTACTGCTTTTTCTAACAGACCGTCGGCGGTGATGGGGCCGGCGGAGGCGCGTTGTTCGAGTTTTTCTCTGAGGGACTCGACTTCTTGTTGGATAGCGGTGATGCGCTCGGGGGTAGCCAACGGGGCGACCGAGAGTTGATGGGCCGCGTCGGCAAGAATGGCTTTGGCAGCTCCGGCAGATAACTCTGTGGTGTCTGCCGAAGTAGTACTGCTGGCTGGCTGAGCCGATTCGAGCATACCCCCAGAGGCTAGTAGTTTTTTCAGCGTGCGTTGTTCCTCGGCAAGCTGTGTGACACTTGCTGAGAGATTAGCGGGAGCACAGCCGAGAAGTTTGGCACAAGTGTCGAGCACTTGTTGTGTTTGCTCAGCATGTTCGGTAGCGCGACGGCCGGTGAGCGCGGTGATGCGACGGGTGCCGGCGGAGACACCTTCTTCGGTGATGATTTCGAAGGCTTCGACTTCGCAGGTGTTATCGAGGTGGGTGCCGCCGCAGAGTTCCTTGCTGAAAGATTCTCCTGCAAAGGGCCCCATGGAAACCATGCGAACTGGGTCGGGGTATTTTTCGCCGAAGAGCATCATGGCGCCTTGGCTACGGGCGTCGGCTAGTGGGATGACTTGCCAATCGATAGCGGCGCCAGCTTGGACGTTTGCTTCGACATCGGTGGTGATGGCGCTGAGCTGCTCGCCGGTAACCGGGTTGAGGTTCGTAAAATCGAAGCGGAGCCAATCTTCGTCGACTTTCGAGCCTTGTTGTTGGGCGTGGGTGCCGAGGTGCTTTTGCAGAGCGTGATGCAGGATGTGGGTGGCGGAGTGGGCACGGCGTATGGCGTCGCGACGGTCGACGTCGACTGTGGCTTTGACTGTGTCGCCTTCGAAAATGATGCCTTTGCGGAGATGGCCGTAGTGAACGAAGAGTTGACCATCTTTTTGGGTGTCGATTACTTCGAACTCAAAACCTTCGCCGACAAGTGTGCCTTTGTCGCCGACTTGGCCACCGCTTTCGCCATAGAAGGGGGTATGGTCGAGCACGATGCGGATGGCGTCGGCGTGGCCTTGTTCTTCGATTTTCTCGCACAGGTGCGAGTCGGGATCGGTGCCGGCAATGATGCCCTTCACTACGGCATCGGCGGAAGTTGTTTCGTAGCCGAGAAATTCGGTGCTGTGATGGGCGTGCTTGAGCGAGTCGATGGGGCCCTTGGCGCCCATGACGGTGTGTTGCACTTTGCCAGAGGCTTCGCCATGTTCGAGCATGGCCCGGTTGTAGCCATCCCAATCGAAGGCCAGATTGTGCTCGGCGGCGAGGGCTTCGAACAGTTCGGGTGGTACACCGTAGGTTTGGTACAGGTCGGCGGCCACGGAGCCTTCGATTTTGACGCGATCTGCGGCGCGCATTTCTTCGAAGGTGCGTTCGATGCGATTGAGGCCGTCGTCGATGGTGCCGAAGAAGTTGGCTTCTTCTTTTTCAATGACTTGAGCGACACGGTCGGTGGTTTCGCGGAGTTCGGGGTAGGCGTTGCCCATCATCTCGACAACCTTGGGGACCAAGGTGTGCAGGAAGGGTTCGCGGAGGCCGAGTTGGTGACCGTCCAGCACGGCCCGGCGTAGCAATCGTTTGACGACGTATTTTTCTTTGTTGGCACCTGGGTAGACGTTTTCGTGAACGGCAAAGGTGCAGGCGCGTACGTGGTCGGTGATGCGACGGCAGCGGCGGCCGGCTTCGGTGTCGAGTTCGTATTTGACGCTGCAAACTTCAGCAGCGGCTTCGACGATCGGCATCAGGCTGTCGATGTGGTAGTTGGTGGGCACGCCTTGCATGGTGGCGACGGTACGCTCGAGGCCCATGCCGGTATCGATGTTTTTGGAAGGGAGAGGCCGCAAGTTGTCGGGCGGATCGCCGACGCGGTTGAATTGGGTGAACACGAGGTTCCAGATTTCGACCGACTCGCCACCCTCGGGGTGGTAGTAGATTTCGCTGCATGGTCCGCAGACGCCGTCGGGGCCTTGGCTGGGTGCGCTGGCGGGCCAGAAGTTTTCGTCTTCTTCCATCCGTTCGATGCGGGCGTTGGGCAGCTTGATATCTTTGGCCCAGATGTCGGCGGCTTCGTTGTCGTCTTTGTAGACCGTGACGGTGAGGCGATCGGGGTCGAGGCCGAGCCATTTTTTATCGGTCAAAAATTCCCAAGCCCAGTTGATGGCATCGCGTTTGAAGTAGTCGCCGAAGCTGAAGTTGCCCAGCATCTCGAAAAAGGTGTGGTGGTAGGCGGTGCGGCCGACGTTGTCGATGTCGCCGGTGCGGAGACACTTTTGGCAAGTGGTGGCCCGAGTGAAGTCGAGCTTGACCTTGCCCAGGAAATGGTCTTTGAACTGATTCATCCCAGCAGGGGTGAACAGCACCGAGGGGTCCCAGGTGGGAACGAGCACATCACTGGGTTGGCGGCTGTGGCCCTTGGATTCGTAGAAGGCCAAGTATTTTTCGCGGAGTTCGTCGGTTTTCATAATCGCTGAGCATATGGCTTTGTTTTTAGTAATTGTCAGGCCTTCTATGATATCGGTTGAAGCGGTGGCTTGGCAGGGGCGGGGAAGAGTGAAATTTTGAAGAGTGAAGAGTGAAAGGGGGGAAAGGAATGGAGCTGCGGTGGTTTTTGCTTGAGGGGCGGCTTAGACTGGGTGGCGGTTTCCTTTCTACTTTTGCATATTTTT
>Ga0315338_1002801_pt1 | contig 16385 bp, 11 predicted proteins | sample ASW8metaG_FD_204518 | JGI IMG/M metagenome (GOLD analysis project Ga0315338, IMG submission 204518) | Ammonia-oxidizing marine archaeal communities from Monterey Bay, California, United States - ASW #8 | ecosystem: Environmental > Aquatic > Marine > Coastal | place: USA: California | collected... | reverse complement strand
CCTGGATCGTCGATCTCAAAGACTGGTCCCGTGTTTGGGAACTGAGTACAGACGACACGGAGAGCTACGGCGGTGCGAGAAAGAACCGTGTTTTCGATGGTCGTCTGCGTATGCCGGCAGGGAGTTACCTGGTCTCCGTTGCGACCGATCCAAGCCATGCTTATGGGTCATGGAACGATCTTCCTCCCTGGGATCCCGATTCCTGGGGTCTGGCCCTTTCTCTGGTCGACTCCGACGATCGATCTTCGGTCCACGTCGATCGAGAGACGGCACGTCCCGAACCTCAGGTCGAGATTCGCCGGGTGCGGTCTGGCGAGTTCATTCAAAAGCCATTTGTAGTGGATCAAGAAGTCAAAGTCCTGGTCCGCGCACTCGGAGAACGCCCGCGCGGCGACAAGGAGTTTGCGGACTTCGGCTGGATCGAACGCCAGGACACGTTTGAAGCGGTTTGGCGGATGGAAGACGGACCCGTTGCTCCTGCGGGCGGAGGATCGAAGAACCGCCTGGTCGAAGACCTCGTCATGCTCGAGCCGGGAGGGTACGCCCTCTGCTACCTCACCGACGATAGTCATGCCTACGGTGACTGGAATACGGACCCGCCGTTTGATCCTTCGAGTTGGGGAGTCTCGATTGCTACGGTCGACGCCGTTGCGGGCTCAGCCATCTCGGAAGGAACGACCGAGTCAGAGACCGCTGTCATTTCGCTCGCTCCAGTTCGAGATGGCGAACACGTCGTCAAGCGATTCCAAACTGTCGAGTCTACCCGAGTTCGGATCTTTGCCCTCGGTGAGGGGCAGGACGGCGACATGTACGACTACGGGTGGCTCGAAGAGTCGGAGACCGGAGAAGAAATCTGGGCGATGACCTACAGCGAGACTCGTCGGGCCGGTGGAGCGCGGAAGAACCGCGAAGAGACCGTCGTGCTCGATCTCCCTCCTGGGACCTACGAACTCCACTACCGGACCGACGGTAATCACTCTTTCGGCGACTGGAATGCATCTCCACCTCGTCAGCCCCACCTCTGGGGATTGACTCTCGTCGAGCTTCCCTGAGGGAACGCCACGACGGTGGATCCTCTACCTGACTCCCTTCAGGTAGAGATCGATCCAGTACTCCTGCATCATTTGCATCCGGCGCACGTTCCAGCGGGAACCGGCCTCTCCATCCATGAGAATGGCGAACGCGACCGGACCCCTTGGAGAATCAACGTATCCGGCCAGCGAGCAGACACGGTCCTCCTGGAACGTTCCGGTCTTGGCCCAGAGGTCCGGAGGCGAAGCTTTGCCGCCGAATCGCTGTTTTAGCGTGCCGATTCCTCGCGGACCGGGGAGACCGAACATCAATTTCGGGAGAATCGAGAAGTCGTTCCATCCCGCGGCGAGGAGTTTGACCAGGGCATCTGCGTTCAGGCGGTTGTTCGGCGAGAGCCCACTCCCGTCCTCCAGCGTTACATCAGGACTCGCTTCGACGTGGGTTACCAGCCATTGCGCCAATGTCGTACCGGCCTCGGCGAGATGGGCCGGCCGAGCCGCCAGAACCGTAGCTCCGGCGCTAGGCTCGAGATTCGCCTCGTTCGGACTCCTCACGAGTTCATCCTTGGATTGAGCAGCTCCCTCTCCGGCGACTTTGAAGTGAACGGCCAAGGCGAGTTGGTTGGCAATGAAGTTGTTGCTGTAGCGATTCATGCTTACGAGCAGGTCCTGGAGCGGCGGTGACTCGAAACGGGTGAGCAGCGTTCGCGCCCCCGGTGCGGAATCGATGATGACAGTTCCGCTGACCTCGATCCCGACCTCTTCGAGGAAGGCGCGAAAGAGCGAGCCGTAGCGAGCGAGGGGGAAGCGGACTCGTCGGTAGGCGACGAAGGGGCGGGTTCCAACCGGAATGCGGCCCCGCAACTGGGCTCGCTCGAGTGGCTCGGAGTTGCTCAGCCAGCGGATGTTCCGTTGGTCTACCTGTGAGGCCAGAGCGATGCCGGGGGCGGTGGTTGCCATCTCGAAGTGCCAATCCGGCTTACTCCCAGCTGCTCCCGTCGTCAGTTGGTTGTCGAACTCGAGATAGGACGAAGCAAATGGATCCTCGGAGATTTTGACGGCGTCTCCTGCTCTCTCACCGGGAGTGATTCGAACGGCGACGGAGTTGAAGTTGATCGCGAGCTGGGACGGAAGGGCTGCGTAGGCTCGATTGGATCCGCCGGCCGCTCGGTCGCGGGTGGGATCGGCCCAGGAGAAGCCGACGCGTTCGAAGACGAGATCTCCTTCGACCTTCGCGATACCGGTCTGTCGCAACTGATTTGCCAGCAGCCACATTCTCTCCGAGACGAAAAAAGGATCGCCGGTTCCTTCGATGATGAGGTTTCCGGACAGCACGCCTCGGTCGTCGAGGTTCCCCTGGTAGGAGACTCGCGTTTCGAAAGTGTGGTCTGGACCAAGTTCCCGGAGGGCCACGAACGAGGTGACAAGTTTGGTCACGCTGGCGGGAACGATGACGCGATCAGCCTGGAATTGAACCGTTTCTTCCAGGTCTCCCTCCATCGGAAGAAACAGAGCAGAGACGGAAACACCATTGGACTCAGGCGCGGATGAGAATCGATCGAGTTCGAGCTGCAGATCTGCCGGCGCAGCGGAGACCGTCGACGTCATGGCGATAGCGACGAGACCGAGCAGTACCCGGGCGCACTTCTCTCTGATCAAGAACTTCTCCAACTCTCCGGGCACTTGGGCTGCACGAGGCTCGCAAAGCACTGATGTTATCGTAGCATTCCCGGCAAGGGTGGATCGAATTCGAGCCGAGGACACTTTCCGTGCCCCGCTCGCCCGAGGGTCTGAGTTCCTTCAGTCCGGGGAAACTCCGTGCGGTCACGACAGGCCGTTGCTAAGGTCGAAGCTGCGGGATGCAGATGAGTCCGAGAAACGAAGTCGTATGCATTACGACCGCGTGAGGATTGGAAACGTGATGGTCGATGTGCTCTTCACACACTCCTACTTTCTGCGCTTTGATCCCAAACAATGGGAGGCGGGCCGGCCCTTTCCCCCTCTCGCCACGCTCTATGCCGCGGCCTATCTGAGGTCAAGAGGCCTCCGTGTCGCTCTTCATGACGTCCAACTCCTCGAACACGAGGACACCCTCGGGGCGGCCCTGGAACGCCACGATCCGCGGGTCCTGGTTGTCTACGATGATGGGTTCAACTATCTCACGAAGATGTGTCTGTCTCGAATGCGGGAAGCGGCTCTGGCCATGCTCGAGGTCGGGAGAAAACGAGGACTTCGGACCGTCGTGAGTAGCTCCGACGCAACCGACTGTTCCGAGATGTACCTCTCCTCTGGGGCGGAGTTTGTCATTGTCGGCGAAGGGGAACAAACTCTCGGCGAGCTGGCCGACGTTCTCCTGGGCCGATCCGGCGCAGCCCCGGCCGATATCCCCGGACTCCGTTTTCTGGGGCCCGACGGAATCGAACGAACTCCGCCACGACCTCTCCTGAAAGATCTCGACGAACTTCCTCTGCCGGCCTGGGATCTCGTGGACATCGAGAGCTATCGGCAGCACTGGCTTGCTCGGCACGGCCATTTTCATCTCAATGTCTCGACCACACGCGGGTGCCCCTATAAGTGCAACTGGTGTGCGAAACCGATTTATGGCAACCGCTACACTGTCCGCAGCCCGTCTTCTGTCGCCGACGAATGGGCGATGCTGAAGAGGCAGTTTGCACCGGATCGACTCTGGGTCTGTGACGACATTTTTGGATTGAAACCGGGCTGGGTCGAGAGTTTCGCGACGGAACTGGCCTCTCGTGGGGGTGTGGTTCCTTTCCAGATCCAAGCCCGTGTCGATCTCATGACCGAATCGACCGTCGCGGCCCTGGCCAGGTCTGGTTGCGCCCTGGCCTGGGTTGGAGCGGAGTCGGGAGCCCAGTCCATTCTCGATGCGATGGACAAGGGGACCCGGGTCGAGCAGATTCGGGACGCGACCGACTCTCTCCACGCCGCCGGTATCGGAGTCGCGTTCTTCCTCCAGTTTGGCTATCCAGGCGAGACTTGGGAGAATATCGAATCAACTCTGGAAATGGTTCGTCGACTCAAACCGGATGACATCGGCATCTCCGTTTCCTACCCACTGCCGGGCACTGCTTTTTACGATCACGTACAGAATCAAATGGGCAAGAAAACGAACTGGAAGGACTCTGACGACCTCGATCCGATGTATCCGAGCCCCTATCGACCGGAATTCTACAAAGTTCTCCACCGACGAGTGCACGCGGAATTTCGTATGCGTCAGGCGATCAAGAAGGGAGTGCGGGGGCGATCTATGTTGCGGGCTGCCAAGTACGCAGCGCGTTGGGCGTGGCTGGAACTCCGCCTACGTCGAGGACGCCAACAGGCGGGCCGGGCGAGGGGCACGGTTCAGGGTTCGGTAACCACGGAGTCCACCGTCCAGTGAGCATCGATCTCGTCCTGACCCACGGTTACTTCCTCGCCGAGGACGAGCGTGAGCGCAAGATCATGCGCCCCTATCCTCCGCTGGGGATTCTCTCGATTACCGCGTACCTCCAGGCCAGGGGTTTCTCCGTCGAAGTTGCGGATTCCACCTTCCGTCGGCAGGCCGAGGTCGGGGCCCGACTCGAGTCCGAGCCGCCTCCGGTCGTCGGAATCTATGCCAACCTCATGACCCGTCCTCGGGTCGTAGAGTTGGCTCGGGTTGCTTCGGCGGCGGGTTCGGTCGTCGTCGTGGGGGGGCCGGAGCCGGCGAACTATCCCGCAGAGTACCTGGCCCACGGAGCCGATGTCGTCGTCGTCGGCGAGGGCGAGGAGACGATGGCCGAATTGCTCACGGCTCTTCGGGCGAAGGGCAAGCACCGTCTCGAGGATATTGACGGGATCGTCTTTCGCAACGAGGACGGCGAGATCGTCCAGACCCCTCCCCGGCTGCTCGCTAAAGACCTGGACGACTACCCCGATCCGGCTCGGGACGCGATCGATCTGGATCAGTACATTCGAACCTGGGAGACCTATCATGGGGTGCGCTCCGTCTCTTTGATCACATCACGGGGCTGCCCTTACACGTGCACCTGGTGTAGTCATGGCGTTTACGGGCGATCCCACCGCAGGCGTTCGGTCGACCGTGTCGTCGCCGAGATCGAATATCTTCATGAGCGGTATTCGCCTGACCAGCTTTGGTTTGCCGACGATGTCTTCACAATTCACGCGAAGTGGACCCGACAGTTTGCCGAGGCTCTTTCGGCACGCGGGCTCCAGATTCCCTTCGAGTGTATCTCCCGGGCCGACCGAATGGATGATGAGATGTGTCGAGTCGTTGCTGAGATGGGCTGTCAGAAACTCTGGATTGGAAGCGAGAGTGGCTCGCAGAGAATCCTCGACGCGATGAAGCGAGGGGTTGCGGTGGAGGCCGTGCAACACGTGACGCGAGAACTCCAGCAATACCAGGTCGAGGTCGGGATGTTTCTGATGTGGGGCTACGATGGGGAGGACTGGGACGACGTCGACGCGACGATAGACCATGTCCGTCGGACGCAGCCCGACGAGTTTCTTACGACCGTCTCTTACCCGATCAAGGGAACTCCTTACTACGATGCAGTGGAGAGCCGGGCGGTTCTGCCGGGGGACTGGGCCACCTCGAGTGATCGCGACATCGACGTGACCCGCCGTCTTTCCCGCCGTTTCTATCAACTGGCCGATCGCCGAATGCGGACGCTGGTCGCTCTCGACCGGGCCCGGGCCGGATCGGGTCCGGGAGCGTTGTTGACGACGTTGGCGTTGGCCGGAAAAGCAGAACTTTGGCGATGGGGAATGCGGGCGAGCCGGAGGCAGCCTTCCCGATGATTTCGGCGACGACCTCGAGGGTCAGTTCCTGGGCAGGCTGGTTTCTCTTGGCCCTCGCTCTGGCCCTTCCGTTTGATTCGATCCGACCTTTGTTTTCGGTGACCCTTGCCGGCGTGGCGGTTGAGTTCAGTTTGCTCGAGCTCGCGGTACTCCCGTTCGTGTTCCTCTCCTTGCCTGCGGTCTGGGGCGAGTTTCACGCTCGGATCGAAAGAGAACGGGGGCGGTTTCTTTTCGCCGTCTTTCTGCTCTGGCTCGTTTGTGCCCTGCTCAGTTCGGCTTTTGCCGATGACGTTCGGGTCGAGGCCTTTCGCTTTCTGAGCCGACTTGCTCTTTTCTCGCTCCTGTACTGGTCGGTCCGAGCCTGGCTCGTTCGGACGAGGAGTTCGGGATCCACGCTTCTCCTACGTGCGCTGATTCTCGGTTCAATCGTTTCCGGGCTGATTGGCTTCCTCGATTGGGTTGCACCGGACGTCACTTCACCGGCTCTCAGTTTCTTTCGGTTTGGTCCCAGCCACGCTGCTGGAATTCAGCGCGTCAGCGCCACATTTCCATACGCCACGATTGCGGCGATTCACTTCGAGATGCTCGTGCCGCTCGGGCTCGTGGTGCTGCTCCGGGAGCGATCCCTGATCTGGCGAGTTGCGGGTGGACTGGTCACAGGTCTCAGCCTGTTCGTCACCGTCTTCAGTTGGACCCGAACCGGAATGGTCGCCCTGGCTCTGGTCTTACCGGCGGCGCTCGTCTCGGCCGCGGTCATCCCGAAACTGGGGCGATGGACCCGACCACTTTTTCTGTCGATCGTTGGCCTTTGTGCTTCGGTTGGGGGCCTCATTCTTGCAACGCAGGATGCCGAACTGAGGCTTCGGACGGAGTCCGATCTGCACTGGGCCAAGGCTTCCTATCGGGTGCCCGAAGCGATCACCGGTCCCGCTTCGGGACGTGTAGAGACAGAAATCCTCGTCCGGAATACGGGAGAGCGGGCCTGGGAGCCGACCGGCGACCCGATCACCCGCTTGCAGGGACGATGGCTCAGCTCGGATGAGGAGTGGCTTCTTGACGATGGTGATCTGGGCGTTCTCCCTCTCGACTTCGCTTTGCCCGCCCGCGTCGAGCCGGGTGATACCGCTCGAGTGGCGGTGAAGTTCGACCTGCCCGCAGTCCCCGGCCGCTATGTCGTCTCATGGGGACTTGTCCTCGACGGTCTTTACGCCTTTCGGCACCGGGGCGTCCCCGAGGAAACCTCCCCGGTCACCGTGAGGGAAAGCTCGGCGGCCGGAAGGCCCCCGATTCGGTCGCGCGCGATCGGAAGAACTCCGACGAGTCTCGACCAACCGGCTCACGCCTGGAACGTGCCCAGACGAGATCTCTGGTACGCAGCCCTGGAGTTTTTTCGGCAGCGTCCGGTCCTGGGAATCGGGCCAGGTACATTCCGCTTTCGCTACGGTGAACCTCTCGGTCTGGAACGAGTGGATCAGCGAGTCCATCCGAACAATCAGTATCTGCAGTTTCTCGCCGAACAGGGAGCGGTCGGCCTGATTCTCTTTCTGCTCCTGATCGCCGGAATCGCAGCTGAGTCCCGGTTTCTCGCCGACTCTGTGCGGTTTGGTGCAGGGGTTGCTGTGGCCATTTTCCTCGTTCACAGCCTGGCGGATGGATTTCTCAGTTTCGTCTCGAGCTACTCGCTCTTTGCGATCTGTCTGGGGCTTCTTTCCGCAGGGAAAGATCGTTCGGGCTCCGCTGACCGGGACCGTTAGCGGGGAGAGTGGGACTCCTCGATCAATTCCCTGTACAGATCGAGAAGGGTTCGTACCGTTTCTTCGATCGAAAAGTTCTGGCGCACTCGCTCGGTAAGACGTTGGCTGCGAAGTGCGCGCTCCTCCGATTCGGCCCACGTAGCGACGATGGCTTCGGCGAAGGCGCCCGGGTCGTCCTGCTGAACAGTTATGCATTCGGGGAGGTCAGGGACGATCCCGACGTTCGAGCCCACCACGATCGTTCCGCAGGCCGCTGATTCGAGGACGCACAAGGCCTGCCCTTCGTGCCTCGAACAGAGCAGAGTCAGGTCAGCCTGTGCGTAGGCATCGGGAAGAGTGTCGTGGGGCACGGAGCCGTGAAATGTTCGATTCCCGGTCAGGTCGAGATCACGACATTCCTGCTCGAGATGACCCCGCAAGTATCCCTCCCCAATGATGTGGAGGTGAGCCTCCGGGAGTTTCGTGAGCACTTCGCGGAAGGCTGCGAGGAGAAACAACGGACGTTTGACCGGAACGAGAGACGCGACGAAGAGCAGTGCCGGATTGCCGACGAGGTGGGAGGCTTTCGGCGATCGGATGGCCGAAAACAGATCGACATCGACTCCCAAGGGGAGAGTTCGTCGTCGTTCGGGTGGTGCGAAGTTCTGGGCCAGATCGTCCTGGAACCTGGATCCCACGATGACAGCCGAAGCACGTGCCAACGCTCGAGGAATAAGTCGGGGGCCCATCAACCCTCGCATCCCACCGTATTCGATGTCTTCGAAGCGGACCAGCTCACCACCGAGGACGTGGACGACCGATGGAATGCACACGCTTCTCGCGAAGCGGGTGGCCAGGTAGCCCGGTTCGTCAGCCCACATGGCTTGAGCGAGGTGGAAGGGCTCTTCGCGATGTCGCTCTTCGATGGTTCGGAGAGTTCGATGCAACAGGGGTATACGCCGCCATCCACGCACGAGCCCCGCACCCTGAGGAAAGACCCTGGCCGAATAGAACGGATAGGGTTGTTGGGTGAGGGGATAGCGCAGAGGAAACACCTCGACGTCACAGTGCTCTGAAAGGCGTCGCACGAGATGATGCTGTACGGGGATCGACCAGTCGTCTTCCGCTTTGCTAAAGACGGGAACGATGTAAGCGATGCGAAGGCGCTCATTCACGGATGGCCTCGCACTTCCTCTTGCTCGAGTTGTTCTCGGTAGAGCCTTTCCAGCTTCGCCGCCTGAGCAGGGAAGCTGAGTTCTGATTCGTACCGACGACGAACCCTTCGGGAGTGTCGCTCGTAACTGGCGGGGTCAATCGAGAGAACGGCCTCGGCCAGGGATTCCGGATCTGATCTCGCAAAGAGCGCACCAATGTCATCGTCACCCCGCATCTCTTGAAAGATCAAAACGTCACCGAGAATCGGAATCGCTCCCGAGGCCATGCCGTCGAGCGCACTTTGGGTACCGGGGTCCCCCGCACGGCATTGCAGGACGAAGTCCGTGCTGCCGTAGATCCACTCCAACTCGTGTGCGGAACACTGACCCAGCCAGGTGATGGCCACCGCCAGTTCGGGACGTGCGTCGAGAGACTCGCGCAACTGTTCCGGCATTTCTTCGACGGACGAACAGAGACAGAGATGGGCCCGGGGGCGCTCGTGTTGGATGATCCCGAAACCGTTCACGACCGTCTGAAGATCGGAGTCCTCCTCCGGGAGTACGAACGAGAGGCAGAGCGGATGGCCGGTCAGGCCAGTTTCGGCCCGGGCCAGGAAGGTGTCGTGAGCCTCGTAGATGCTGGCGGTCTCGGGCAGCACGACGATCTCGAATTCATCGCCCAATATGCCCTCGGCCCGGACCGACTCGGCCGATGTGGTGGAGTCTACGAGGAGCGCTCGGCTCTTGAGCGACTGGATACAGTGCCAGGATGACCGTCGAGTCCGGGAACCATCCCGTTGGCGCACCAGGAAAGGGAGATTTCCGAATCGATGTCGGAGGGTGCGGAGATGAAATGGCGAGGCCACGTTGTGGAGGTGAATCGCCTCGGGCTTGAACTCGGTCATTTCCTCGAGGAGATGGGCGAGGCTTTCGAACTCCGTGGGTTTCCGTAGAAGGACTCGAGACACGAGTCGCCGAATCGGCCGGCCTGGGCTGGATCCGCACAAGAATACGTAGGGGACGTGCTCGTGGCGAAACCGAGCCGTTTCGGGCGAGAGGAAAAACGATGCCACTCTGTGGCCGCGAGCCGAGAGTTCGAGGGGCAATTCCCGTTGCGGCAGGGATTGAGCGAGCCGCTCCTCCGGCGAAGAGAAACGGCGGTCGTCGTCGGTGGCCAGAAAAGCAATTCTCATCGATCGTGCCTACGGGCGATCAGAAGCGGAAATCGGGCCGGTTCTCGCAAGCGCCGGACCCGGCGTCGCCACGACTCTAACTCCCAACGCAGATCCTGACGAACATCAATGCGCAGCCAGTCCAGTCCGAGGGTCGTCCCGAGTCGGGCGGTACGCTCTGTGTCGAGGAAGCCTTCTGGCCGGCCAGAAGGTAGATCTGCGATCTCCTCCCGTTCCGCCAACATGCGACGCCCAGCTTCTCGTCGTTGAAAAACCGGAGAATCGAAGATGACGATTTTTCCAGAACGCCTGAGAACGTGAAGCGCTTCGCGCAACGTCGATTCGAAGTTTGTCGAGTAGTGAAACGAACCGTTGTAGATCACGATGTCGAGACTCTGTGCGAGGAGTGGGAGTCGGTCGAACTCCGCGCGGGCCCGCGCGAATCGTGTCTGGTAGTGGTCAGCCGATCCGAGTCCGTCTTCCTTTCCTGCAAGCAGGTCGATCGCCACCAGTTGATGGCCGAGTTCGCTGAGACGATTGGACAGCCACGCGCAGCCGGCCCCAAGGTCGGCGATCTGGAGGGGGCGATCTTCTTTGGCGAGCCAGGAAACGAACGCGTGGAAGTTTTTTGCGCGGATCTTCCATTCCTTGCCGATCGGGTCGGGTAGATCAACGTAGGGCAGGGAGCGGTAGTATTCGCCATCGGCTCTTCCCCGCCCTTCCGACCGGCGGATCGCCTGGTAACGCTCGAGAAAGGGGGCGTAGGTTGCGAGACGTTCGGGAGAGAGGAAGTCCCAGACTCCGTCCATCGAGGCGTACTCCGTCGTGCAACCGGGGCAACGCCAAACTGAGTCGCGCTCGGTCGTGGAGCCGACTTGCGGGCCGGCCGCGCGGCAGCGAGGACAGGCCCAGGCTGGGAACGACGTCGCAGCCATCAGCGTGGCCGATTGTTCGGGTCGCGTTTCCAGGTCCGAGTCTGTTTGTCCCAGTCATATGCCATAGGGATGATGGTCCGAAAGGCCGGCGAATGACAAAGCGTGAGGTCCGGGGTGTTCCATTTCAGTGTCCTCATCCAAGCCTCGAGCGCGTTTCCAAGATCCCGAGGGGGCGCGTCTCCCGTGTGATGATCAATCGATACGACGCGGCCAAAACGATCGATATCGGCTCGGAGCGCGAACCAGAGCCGGCTGAGATTCGGATCGGGACCATTCTCTTTCACTTCATCGGGCGGTGTCGCTCCAGATGGAATTCCGGCGGTTGCGGGGCCAGAACGTTGGCGGGTCGGAGCCGTCACGATCGGGCCGACGTCGACGAAGGAAACGGTATCCCTCTCCTCTCCGGTCTTGTTTTTCTGCGCCCCGGAGGTGACGCCCCGAACAACGAATTGGACGCAGAAGGCGGAATCGTCGAAGTGGAACTCGAGGTACGACTCCTTTCCGTCCCACTCGAAGACGAAGTCGCCGTCCTCGTCCGAACGGGTCTGAAGTCCTTGGGGGAGGAGAGTCACTTCCACATCCGCTATGGGAATGGTCATGTCCTGAGTAACGCAGGTTCCGACCAGCTGAATTGTTTCCAAGGGAGGAGATGATCCCTGGGCGCGGCCAGCTCCTGGTCCGAGTCCAGCGTGGAGAGCGGCGAGGAAGGTGGCGCAGATCGCTGCCCGCCGGGTGTTCAAGAAATCCATCGAGGCCAGGCTCCTTCGGATTTGATCTGAGGAGCGAGACACGATCCTCAATTGGTTCAGAGTAGGCGCGACGGCCAGTGCGGGTCTAGCCTTGGCCATGACAGTTTCCTGGCCTCGCCCCGGTCCAGCCCGCTCGACGCGCTCAATAGGGGCGACAAGGGCGAGAGGATCTGGGAAAATAGTTTTTCGGTACTTGGGCGAACCTATCCCGAGAAACGACGTAGTCTGGGTATGAAGACGCAGGAAGAGCACGAAAGGACCGTAGGAACGTCGAAATGGCACGTGTCGACGACTCATTTACTCGAGCCGATCTGGAGCTACTGCACGTTGCTCTTAGCTACATGCGCAAACGCATCTTCGACCAGGGTGAGTCAGTGCGAGTCACCGGGATGATCGAACGTATCGAAGATCTTCTGCTCGCCCCTCCCGGAGAAGCCCAAAATCTTCGGCTCTCGCCTCCGGAGCAGGGTGTTCTGCGACGTCAGGTTTTTGCTTACTGTGACGAATTGACTCATCGAGGGGCTGCCGCGGAAGGCCGTGAGCAGGCGGCGCGGCTCCGAGAAATCGTCGAAAGAATGACCAAACGCCCGTCACCCGTGCGCAGCTGGATCCGGAGACTCTGGGGAGGATAGAAACCGACATGAAGATCAACGAGGCGTTTTCGCCTGCTCGCGCGATTCCCCAGGGTTGGAACGCTCTCCAACGGGCCCCGATTCCTGTTTTGGTAGGTGCAGTTCTCCTCATCCTTTCCGACTACCAGTGTGGCATGAACACTGAGTACGAGGACGTGGCGGACTTCGATCTCGGCGCCCTGCTCGGACTCTTTCTTCTCTTTGGCAGCCTCATCTCGCTTCTTCGCTTTCTTCTCGGAGTCTTCATCCGTCCTGGGTACATGCGAATGGCAGCGGACGCGCTGCGGGGTGGGGCCCCGTCGTTCGAAGCGGTCTTCTCAGGCGGCGATCGCTTCTGGGATATGTTGCTTTGGTACATCCTCAAGTTCTTTGTACTCGTCGGAACCGTGTTTATCCTCTCGGTGCCGGTGATTCCGTTCGCCGTCATGGGTGGTGTGGCCGGAGCCAATGACGCGGAGAGTATCGGAATCCTTTTCGGTGTGGCGATCGGCTTCTATTCTCTGTTTGTCGCCTTGCCCGCTTTCATCTACGTAGAAATGGGCCTGTACTTCGGTCGCTTCCTTGTCGTCCTGGAGAATCAAACAGCGATGACCGCGCTCCGAACGAGTTGGAAGGAGACTTCGGGCAATCGGCTCTGGCTACTGCTCTATCGAGTTCTTATGGGTATCTTCACCGGAACAGGCTTCTTCTTTTTTCTCCTTGGCGGGATCGTTACGTGGGGAATCACCGAAGTAGGCTCGGTGCGGGCGTTTCTGGACTGGCGTTCGGGTACTTTCGGCGAACCGGATTCGAACGTCCCGCCGTCGGGCACGGACGTTCCACCTGTCGTTCCGGCCGTTCCGCCTGGAGTTCCTTCTTCGACGGAGCCACCCGCAGCGCCGACTTCGCCTGCAGCTCCGACTTCGCCTGCGGCACCGACTTCGCCTGTAGCTCCTACTCCACCGGTGGTTCCGACTCCGCCGGCCGCAGCCGTTTCGCCCGAGAGTCCGATTGCTCCGGCAACTCCGACTCCGCCAACCTCGCCCGAGCCACCGTCGACGCCGGAATCGGCTTCGGGGGCAGTCCCGCCGCGCCCGCCGTCCGAGAAGCCCGGCCCGCCAAGTGGGAGTGGATCACCTCACCCGGACGATTCGTCCAAGTCGAGTGAGCCGGGCTCGACCCCGAATTGAGTGCAGCTCCTTCGGTACCGATCGAGGACACGTTCGCGCTGATCTTCAGGGTGGAGTTTGAGCCGCCCGGTCTCTAATTGGAGATTGCCCGGTTCGGCACCTGAGAACTGGCGGGACAGCTTGCGTTTGAAAAGCGCACGACAAATCGGTTCCACCAGTTTGACAAACGGAGTTCCCAACCAGGTCGCAAGATTTGAAGCCGCTCGTTCCGTCCCGGTCGGACTCCAAATCGATCGGGGTGAGTGTGGGGTAGCGTTGGGGTAGAACCGCCGAATCCAGACATTCTGGTCCCACATCACGAACAACGTAGGGGAGGGCTCGAGCGGCCGAAGGTGGACCAGTTCACTTGCCGAGAAGAGATCCCGCGCCTCGAAGGCGAGATGATCCTCATCGACGAGGTAGTTTGCGCAGAAGACCCGTCGTCGGCCCAGTAGACGGGACAATAGGATGACGCTGGCGTAGACAGTGTAGAGCCAGCCTCGGCGAGTCACGACGAAGAGGTCGATGTCCTGGGATTGCGTCGAGTTCCGGTGGCTGGCCCCTCCGCTCAGGGCCAGGAGTTTGAGTCCGGGGAGTCGCGCGAGACAACGTAAGGCGATTCGATGACGACGTTCCATGGCGATGTGTAGCTTCGTTGCCGCATTTCGCTTTTCGACCAGTCCGTTCTCCCCTCGCATGAAGACGAACTCTCCATCGCGAGCAATTCGCTCGTCTCGTCTGTCAGCGATCACGGTTGCCACTTCTCCAGGCTTGGCGCTTGTTTCGAGAAGGGCCCGATGGAGTTCGTCGATCCGCATCGGAAAGCGAAACGTATGGGCGTAAAGAACGGTTCGGACGACAGCGAGTTCGAGGCTGTTTCGACGGTCGTCGCTCAGCGAGGTGCCATCGTGAGTCGGGCTGATTCCCGATTCGCAAGTCGGGTTAACGCCCTCGCGGTCGGTCGGGTCGATGAGCTGTTGGTAGATGGCCAGCGTCTCCCGCCCCGCTCGATCCCAGCTGAACAACTCCGCTCGATCCTGGCTTGATGCGGCAAGTTTGGTCTGGAGCTCCGTGTCCGTGAGTACATCTCGAAGCCCGCAACTGAGGGCTGGGGCCGAGTAGGGATCCGCGAAATAGGCAGCGCTTGCCAGGACCTCGCGGTGAACCGGAGTGTCCGAGGCGAGGATGGGGGCACCGCATGCCATCGCCTCAGCGAGAGGAATGCCGAATCCTTCATAAACAGACGGAAAGGCGAAGAGGTCGGCCAGGCTGTAGAGGGCCGGGAGATCAGCCAGGTCGACGTAATCGAGGAAGTGAACAGAATCGGAGTGCCTCATCTCGGCTACCGAATCAAAAACGTCGCTGAATTTCCATCCCCGCCCGCCAACCACGACGAGATCCTGCTGGATGCCATCGCGATCTTTGACTTCGTCGAACGCGTGCAGGAGCCGAACGAGGTTCTTACGTGGTTCGAGAGTCCCAACGAAAAGGACAAACGAGTGAGGGAGCGAGTGCCGGGCCCGAACTTCGGCGAGGTATTCGGCGTCCGTCACCCGCGAAAAGCCCGGCCCCGCGGCATTGTGAACGACAAACACCTTCTCGGGCGGAACCCCAAGGAGGTCGACGATCTCACGCTTCACGCTGTGGGAGACGGTGATGATGCCGCGAGATCGTCGGGCCACCCACGGCATGAGGGAGCGGGTCAGAATTCGCTTCTTCCAGGTGAAGAACTCAGGGTGGCGAAAGAGAACCATGTCGTGAAATGTCACGACGTAGGGAAAGCGGCCGCCCGCCGGGGCGTTGAAGTTCACGAAGTGAGTGAGATCGAGTTTCTCGTTGCGGATCAAACCGGGCAACCTTAGTTGCATCCAGGGGGCCCGGTATCGAAACCCACCGCGGTCGTGCCAGTTTGTCTGTGGAGGTGTTTGGCCGTCGAAGACAGGCTCACGGTTACTAAAAAGAGTGAAGCTTGCCCCGTTGTTCGCAGCCATGGCCGCGAGCAGGTTCTCGGCGTAGTACCCGATCCCGCTTTTTCGATCCGTGATCGGTGTAGCGTCGAAGCCGATTTTCAGGGTTCTCTCTCCTCGCCGCATCGTTCCGTTTTCGATTCGCTGAAAGTGGTGCCGAGGCCGATTGCAAGTAAACCCTGCACAGCCCAGGGTTCCAAGAACGAATCGAGAAGGCCGTGGGCCAGGAACACGCTGAGGAGGCCGAGTCCGCCCAGGGCCCAAAGACGGGCACGTCGACATTTCCGCCGCCGGATCCGAAAAACGAGAATGCCGAGGAGCGCACCGATCCAAACCAGGTAACTTCCTAGTCCAAGGCTTCCCGTGGTGGCTCCCAGTTCGAGGAACAGATTGTTGGCGTGCAGGGTCGGGTCGTAACGCCCCACTGGAAGTTGCTCCGGGAAACGGTGACGAAACTGACCCGGTCCGATTCCCAGCCATGGTTCATCACGCCAAAAGGTCAGGGCGATGCTCCAGAGAGTGCGTCGAGGAACGGTTTCGGGCTGCTCCCAGGGGGCGAACTCCAGCGCTGACCTGGGCAGGGAAGGTGTCCGCGGAGCCAGGATCGTATCGGATTCTGTTCGCGAGGCCGGCAGAACCGAGAGTGCGGTGACCGCCCCAGGATTCCCGACCTGACTAAACCAGGTGACCTCCTCGTGAACGAGATCCCAAATCACCGTGTACTCGCCCTCCTCCGCCGGGATCTGAATGCGCGCATCGAATTGGGCCGTTTGTCCCGTCAGGATCGTGGTGCCGAACCGGGATCGAGTGCCTTCGAAGTGGACCATCTCCCCGTCTATGTCCGTGAGGTGGTAAGCGAGGTGGACGGGACGGGAGCCTGTCGAACTCCAGGCCCGCGCACCCAGATTCGTTACTTCGACGGGAATGGAGAGCTTTTTGCCCGCCCGAGCGCTCGTCCATTCTGGTACCGCGTATTCGACGGCATAGGGAACGGAAGGTGGTCCGAGGATTCGATCGCGTACCGCCGAAGAAAAAAGCAGAGAGACACCGATGGCGAGACC
>Ga0315338_1002800_pt1 | contig 16392 bp, 18 predicted proteins | sample ASW8metaG_FD_204518 | JGI IMG/M metagenome (GOLD analysis project Ga0315338, IMG submission 204518) | Ammonia-oxidizing marine archaeal communities from Monterey Bay, California, United States - ASW #8 | ecosystem: Environmental > Aquatic > Marine > Coastal | place: USA: California | collected... | reverse complement strand
AGTGATGCCGAACCTAAATGGCAAAAATTAAATGCTAGATCAACGTTGCAATTGCGCATACGCTCAATAGTTGTTAGAAATTTTTCCTGATCAGCAAGACTGTGTTTAGCGAGAGTTTTTGCTGGCTCAATCAGTCTTTTTTGAGATGAGAGAACCTCATCTACCAATAATTCCATGCGGGACTGAAGCTCTCTCTCGCCCATTCCCCCGAACTGAGCTGTGGATTTTCTTTGTTTTCCACGAAAATCAGGGTGGTGAATCCCGTCGGTTCTTTTTTCAAAAATTTTTTTCTTCATAATTCTCTTTTAAAGAGCACTGCCTGTAGTAAACTTATCGGCAATTATACTCATTATTTTCAATGAATTATCAGCGTCTTAACTCAGAAAGGTTTGCGTCATGAAAAGTGACTATCAAGGCTTGTTGCAGAATATTGCTTCTATTGCCCTGGAAAGGAAAGTTGTTGTAGGAACAGCAGAATCATGTACTGGAGGCCTTGTTTCTAAACTATGCACAGACTACCCGGGGAGCTCAAAATGGTATGGCTGCGGCTGCATTACTTACAGCGACGAATCAAAGCAACAAATACTGGACGTTTCTCTGCAAACGTTAGAACAGCACGGTGCTGTGAGCGAACAGACTGTGTTAGCAATGGGCCGCGGAATGTTGAAGATTTCAAATGTTGATGTAGTCGTTGCAATAACAGGCATAGCAGGACCTAGTGGTGCTACAGAAGCCAACCCTATCGGCACCGTTTGGTTTGCATGGGGGGATATGCCCAATGGGTTTCAAACGAAATTAGTTAATTTCTCGGGAGATAGAGAAGAAGTCAGGCATCAATCTGCAATTGTTGCTTTAGAGGGTTTGTTTGAATACCTGCGTAAATAGTAATTTACATTTGAGTACTAACTTACTACCTGCATCTATGGGATAATTAACTTCTTATCATTACAACCCAATCTTAGGAGTTTACAATCGTGGACGAAGACCGAAAACAAGCATTAGAGGCAACGCTAGGCCAAATAGAACGTCAGTTTGGCAAAGGGGCTGTCATGCGCATGGGCGATGGCGCAGCAGCTAAAGGAATCAGTGTTATTTCAACAGGCTCTTTATCACTTGATATTGCCTTAGGAATAGGAGGATTGCCGCGTGGACGCGTTGTGGAGGTCTACGGTCCAGAAGCATCAGGAAAAACAACTTTAACACTGCAGGTAGTTGCTGAATGTCAGAAATTAGGCGGTACAGCAGCATTTATTGATGCTGAACATGCTTTAGACCCACTATATTCTGAAAAGATCGGTGTAAATGTAGATGATTTGCTGTTATCGCAGCCAGACACAGGTGAGCAGGCTCTTGAGATCGCTGACATGTTAGTCCGCTCCAGCGCTGTAGATCTTGTAGTTATTGATTCCGTGGCAGCACTAACACCGAAAGCAGAAATAGAAGGAGAGATGGGAGACACACATATGGGGCTGCAAGCACGACTAATGTCTCAAGCACTCAGAAAGCTAACAGGTAATATCCAGAAGTCTAATACCATGGTTATATTTATTAATCAGATACGTATGAAAATCGGCGTTGTATTTGGTAACCCAGAAACAACTACTGGCGGAAATGCACTTAAATTTTATTCTTCTGTGAGGCTTGATATAAGGAGGACAGGAGCCATCAAAAAAGGAGATGAAATACTAGGGAACGAAACGAAAGTCAAAGTTGTTAAGAATAAACTAGCCCCCCCATTTAGAATTGCTCACTTTGAAATAAGGTACGGAGAAGGTATTTGCAGGCTTAGCGAGCTTATCGACATGGGAGTCGAAGCTAACATTATAGAAAAGTCTGGCGCTTGGTATAGCTACAATGGAGAAAGAATTGGCCAAGGTAAAGAGAATGTTCGGTCTTATTTGCAAGAGAACGAAAAAGCAGCGCAAGCAATTGAATCTGCTGTCCGCGCCGAGCTTTTACCAAAAAAGAATGAATTAGAGTCAGTAGAAATACCTGAGCAGCATGCAGAAGCTTGAGCGAGATTGTATTGCAACAGCAGTTAGGTTGCTAGCAATAAGAGAACATTCAAGAATAGAGCTGAAGAACAAATTAAGGATACGTGACTATACAGAAGAAGAGATACAATCCGTTCTTGGTGAATTGCAAGAAAAGAACCTCCAAAGTGACGAACGATTTGCAGAAGCATATATACATTCAAGGCAACAAAAAGGTTTTGGATTAGGCCTTATCAAAAAAGAATTACGAGAAAGAGGCGTAGAGAAAGCACTTATTGCTCGTTTTACAGAGACTTTGACGGATAAAGAGGCAAAGCGCGCAAAACTGCAACTACAAAAGAAATTTGGGGAAAAGAAACCCATAGATTATGCAGAACAAGTACGTCAAATGCGTTTTTTGCAATCAAGAGGATTTTCGGAGTTTATAATTCGTTCAATTTTTGATGAAGTGTACTGAGAGAAGTCATGCCTGCTCAAAAAAGTTCTGAAATAAGGCAAAGCTTTTTAGATTATTTTCAGCAGAACAACCATACTGTTGTGCCTTCAAGTTCACTTGTCCCTGAGAAGGACCCCACATTATTATTTACTAACTCTGGAATGGTTCAGTTTAAAGATATTTTTCTGGGGAAGGAAACCCCTAATTATACGTGCGCAGCTTCTTCGCAACGATGCGTAAGGGCTGGAGGCAAGCATAACGATCTTGAAAACGTTGGTTATACTGCAAGACATCATACATTCTTTGAAATGCTCGGTAATTTTAGTTTTGGTGATTACTTTAAAGAAGAAGCTATAAAGTATGCTTGGGAATTTTTAGTCGATGAATTAATGCTATCCCCTTCAAAATTATGGATAACAGTTTTTGACGATGATAGAGAATCTGAGGATATCTGGTTACATAAGGTAAAAATAGACCAATCACGTTTTGCAAAACTTGGCGAATCAGATAATTTTTGGTCTATGGGTGAAACTGGCCCATGCGGTCCTTGCACAGAAATATTCTACGATCATGGAGAAGCTATAAAAGGGGGACCTCCAGGGACAGATAATCAAGATGGAGACCGCTTTGTGGAGATTTGGAATCTTGTGTTTATGGAATATAACCGTGATAAATCTGGACATTTAACACACTTACCAAGCCCTTCGGTCGATACTGGCATGGGGTTAGAAAGAATTTCAGCGGTAATGCAAAATGTGCACAGCAATTACCAGATCGATGTTTTTGCAAGGCTTATTGAAGCAATTTCTAAACACGCTAAACGATCGCAGCGTAACGAATCTTCATTCAATGTAATTGCTGACCACATTCGGTCTTCAGCCTTTCTGATAACAGACGGTGTTATACCTTCTAATGAAGGTAGAGGTTATGTGCTACGTCGAATTATAAGACGAGCGCTTCGTCATGCAAACAAGCTAAACATTTCCTCGCCTTTTTTATCTAGTTTAGTTGATGTGTTAGCTAATGAAATGGGGCAAGCATATCCAGAATTAGAAAAAGATAAGAATATAATTTCTACGACACTTCGCGTCGAAGAAGAAAAGTTTTCAAGCACACTAGAAAAAGGTCTAGAAATACTAGAAAAAGATCTTAAAAGGATAAGGAGTGATATTGTTCCAGGCGAAACAATCTTTCGCTTATATGACACGTATGGTTTTCCGGTTGATTTGACAGCAGATATTGCAAGAGAGCGTAACTTAAGCATGGATATGAAAGGCTATGAGAAATATATGCAGTCTCAACAGACACGCAGTAGATCTCTTAATCAGTTTTCTTCAACAAACCTTGAATATTCTTCTGCTGTACAACCTTCAAAATTTACTGGATATACTTTAACAACTCAGCACTCCAATGTAGTTGCTCTGTTTGAAGAGGGTGAATCTAGAAATACTTTAACAGAAGGTTCTAATGGTGCTATAGCTTTAGATGAAACACCATTTTACGCAGAGTCAGGCGGACAAGTGGGAGATGTTGGTAAGATTATTGGCGCTGATTTCTCTTTTGAAGTAAACGATACCCAATTGAGTGGAAAAACCCATTTACACATTGGAGTTGTTAGCATAGGAAAAGTTGGCGTTGGTGATGCTGTCGAAAGTATTATTAATGACGAGTATAGAAAGTTCACAGTGTTTAATCATTCGGCTACACATCTTTTGCATGCCGCTTTAAAAAAAATATTAGGAGAGCATGTACAGCAAAAAGGATCATTAGTAGCCCCTGATAAACTACGTTTTGATTTTTCACACCAGAATAGGATGACTGAAAAGGAGATTTCTACAGTAGAAGATACTGTTAATCGTGAAATATCTAGCAATATTGAAACTGAAGTAGTCTTAATGCAAAAAGAGGAAGCACTGGATTCAGGAGCAGAGGCACTCTTTGGCGAAAAATATGATGATACGGTGCGTGTCATTAAAATGGGTAATTTTTCTATTGAATTGTGCGGCGGCACGCACGTCAATAATACAGGTGAGATTAGTTCGTTTAAAATTGTTTCTGAGTCTGGTGTGGCAGCAGGTATAAGACGTATCGAAGCTGTTACAGGACCAATCGCAAAAAACATATCTGAGAATCAAACTAACTATGCAAGCTTAACTAGAAACATGCTGCACGATTACACTAAACAAGTAGACAATTTAAATCCTGGTATTAAGTCAGATTCAGATGATGATGTTCAAAAACTGCTCTTGGTTAACGAATCATTAGAAAATGATCTTGCAGAAATTAAAAAAGCTCTTCAACCACACATTACGGCTAATCTAGATGTCGTTTTAAGCGAAAACATATCTAAGTTATCTGCTCTCCAGAGACAACTTCAGAAAAAAATTGACGGCATAAAGAGCAAGCTATCATCAAATATTGCTATAGATTTAGTAGATAAAGCGCAGAAAATAGGCAATATATATCTAGTAGCAGAATCTGTAGACCAAGCTAATGCAAAATTTTTACGCGAGACCGCAGACGCCCTTAAAAATAAACTAAATGATGTAGTAATTTTGCTAGCCAGCGTTAATGGGAAAAAGGTCACAATTGTTTCTGCAATAGCTGGCAAGAAGACCGAATCCATAAGCGCTTCAGATTTAGCAAAGCATGTTGCAGAACAGGTAGGGGGGAAAGCAGGGGGCAAAAAAGATATGGCGCAAGGTGGTGGAGATAAACCCGAAGCTTTGCAGACAGCTCTCGAATCAGTGCAATCATGGCTAAAAGATCAATTAAAATAAATTTATTTTGTAAATGCCTTTAAAAGAGTTATTTTTTGTTGTCTAATGCGCAACTTTCTATGAGATATAAAATATGAGTTTGCTTGTACAAAAATTTGGCGGGACATCTGTTGCAACTACAGAGTGTATTAGAAAAGTGGCAAATATTGTTGTTTCTGCGCAGCAATCAGGCCACAAAGTTATTGCTGTTGTGTCAGCTATGAGTGGCGATACTGACCGTTTGATAAATTTAGCAAAAGAAATTAACAATAAAGTTTCTGGCAGAGAACTAGATGCGCTTATGTCAACTGGAGAGCAGATTTCTATGGCTCTTTTATGTATGGCAATTGCAGAATGTGGGGCAAAAGCAATTTCACTAAATGCTTCTCAGATTGAGATCCGGACAGATAGCACACACAATAAAGCACGTATCCAGTCAATTAATGACAAAAGGATTAAAGAAGAGTTGAGCAGCGGTAAGATAGTTGTCGTTCCAGGCTTTCAAGGCGTAGACGCTGCAGGAAATATTACAACATTAGGGCGCGGAGGTTCAGATACATCTGCGGTAGCATTGGCTGCTGCTTTAGGTGCCGACGAATGCCAGATATTTACAGATGTGAGAGGGGTTTTTACTACTGATCCTCGTATTGAAGATAATGCAAAAAAGATAGATCGACTTACTTTTGAGGAAATGCTAGAAATGTCGAGTCAAGGTTCCAAGGTATTACAAATTCGCTCAGTAGAGTTTGCAAGTAAATATGATATTCCTATAAGAGTCGCTTCTACATTTGAGAATAATGATTCAGGAACATTAATTTCTAAAGAGACAACTAATATGGAAGAGCCAATAATCTCAGGTATTGCCTTTAACAGAGATGAAGCACAATTAACTATTAGAGGTGTTCAAGATCAACCTGGTATCGCATCAAAGATCCTGGGTCCAATATCAGCTGCAAACGTTGAGATTGATATGATTGTTCAGAATGTCGGTGAAGATGGAGCAGCAAATTTTACTTTTACTGTACATCGTAATGATTATAAACAAGCTTTTTCTCTATTAGAGGAAAGCGCTAAGCAACTCAATGCAAGTAAGGTTGGAGGCGACGATACAATAGTGAAATTATCATTAGTTGGTGTCGGCATGCGTTCCCACGCCGGCATTGCGAGTAAGATGTTTGATCTTCTCGCTAAAGAAAATATAAATATTCACATGATTTCTACATCTGAGATTAAAATTTCTGTCGTCATCCATGAACAAGATCTTGATAACGCGGTTAAAATATTACATGTAGGATTTGATTTGGGAAATTAGCTAGAACGGAGTACACTAAGCTGGTAATAAAAAAAATAAATATACCTATAAAATTAGGCCTATAACAATAAGGCGCTTGAGCAAGCAGCAGGTTGGCTGCAAGTTCTTATAAAAGGAAGGGGGAAGGGATGCTTATTTTAACGAGACGTGTCGGTGAGTCGTTGATGATAGGGGATAACGTAGCAGTTACGGTGCTTGGCGTAAAAGGCAACCAAGTGCGAGTCGGGGTTGATGCCCCAAAAGAAATAGCTGTACATAGGCAGGAAATCTACGAAAGAATAAAAGAAGAAAAGCAGAGTACCGTCTCAGCCTAGCTAGATGTAGAATGCGTTTTTGAGAAACTTGGACGAGTGGCCGAGTGGCTGAAGGCGCTCCCCTGCTAAGGGAGTATGGGTTAATAGCTCATCGTGGGTTCGAATCCCACCTCGTCCGCCATAATTCGATATGACAGATACGATTTTTAGTAAAATTATTGATAAGGAGATTCCTGCGGATATTGTCTATGAAGATGATATATGCCTAGCATTCAGGGATGTTAACCCGCAAGCCCCTGTTCATATTCTAATTATTCCTAAACAACCTATTGCAAAGATTGTAGATTCACAAATAGAGGATCGTGAGATACTGGGACATCTTCTTTTTACCGCAGGAGAAGTTGCTAGGCAAGAAGGTTGTGGTGATACTTTTAGATTAGTGATTAATAATGGAGCTGAGGCGGGGCAAACTGTGTTTCATTTACATGTGCATTTACTCTCAGGAAGGCCATTTTCATGGCCACCAGGTTAAAGAAATTGGTAAATAATCACAGCACCAATGAAACCTCTGCGTTGTCAGCGGCATCTACTTTAAGAACATCAGCATATAATACCTTATGGTGTTTAGGTGGTTGCGCTATTGGTGATTTTGGGACAATTCTATATTTCCAGACTCAATCACCACATAGCGATCTGTTTTTAGTTATGAGTTTGGCAATTATTAATGGGATTATCACTAGCATCATACTAGAGACTATTATTTTGATGCGCAGCAGCATGTCTTTTGTGACGTCATTGAAAACTGCAATAGGTATGAGTTTTATAAGCATGGTTGTAATGGAGCTTGCAATGAATATTACGGATTACATTCTTGTAGGAGCATTGATTTTGACTTGGCAGTCAATTATTCCTGCACTAATGGCAGGGTTCTTGGCAGCACTGCCTTATAATTACTATAGGTTGGAAAAATTTAATAAATCTTGCTGCGGTTGATGCCGCCAAATATGTGTGGATAATTCGATTTATTACTACGTAAACGCGCCCGTAGCTCAGCTGGATAGAGTACGTGGCTACGAACCACGGGGTCGGGAGTTCGAATCTCTCCGGGCGCGCCACTTGTATAATTAGACATAACAAGGAGTAAGTATGGATGAAGAAGGAGCCCTACAGTTTATTCTCGAAACACTTCAAGGTGCGAAAGGCGGGGATGAAGCAGCCAGCGCAGTAAGACAAACTTTAATGGAAGGTAATGTCCTAGATGATTTATTATGTTGCTTTATACTCAACGCATTAGGAAAGAGTAATGCAGCATGTGTTGCTAATATGGAAATGATTCTTAAATTTTGTGGCGAGAAAAAAACATCAGGATAAGTATTTAATAACATCGCTGCTAGATAGCTTATACAGCTGGTATTAAAAAATGAAAGCACTGTGTCTCATGCATGTTAGTTATGAGGATCTAGGAAGTTTTGAACTCTTGCTGACAAAAAAAGACTACCAGGTTGAGTACGTTCATTTATATAGCGATTCCTACGTTCTTCCAAATTTAGATCAAATTGATGCGCTCATAATCATGGGTGGACCCATGAGCGTCAATGATTCAGACACATTCTCTTGGATTACCACAGAGAAGAAGTTCATTGCAAAATGTATTCAACACCAAATCCCAACTATTGGTATATGCCTTGGCGCGCAATTAATAGCATCTGTTCTAGGGGCTAAAATTTATAAAAATAAATTAGATGAAATCGGTTGGTTTGACGTATCTGTGACAGATGAAGCAAGAAGTCTCAATTTTCCATTTTCAGAAAATTTTTTAGCCTTCCATTGGCATTCAGAAACATTTGAAGTTCCGCAAGAGGGAGTGCATTTAGCGAGAAACTCAACATGTGAAAATCAGGCTTTTCTTTACCATAAACACGTTCTAGCTTTACAGTTCCATCTTGAAACGATGCATGAAAATGCTTTGAATTTATGTCAGAACAGCCAAGATTTAATTCAGAGCCAATCAGTGCAGAGCGCTAGCCAAATGCTCAAAGTTGATTCTGCATACCAAAAGTTGGAGTCAAATATGGAGGCGGTGATAGAGTGGTTTTTTCATCTAAACGAAAACAGATAATAAATATTATCTAAGCAAATCTCTTGCTTCGATCTCATTTATTATAAATTGTGCAATCTTTTTTGACTCGTATGCATTGTAGTGAAAACCATCTACAAAAAGCGATGTTTTTTCATGTTCATTAATATCTGCGGCCCAAATAAAATTTTTACTCAATACGTCATACTTTAATTGATCATAGAACACGGGATAGCCGTATTTGGACTTTATATGACAACCCAGTTTATTTGGATAAAAAGGGTGATGCTTAGTGTCATATTTATATGTTGGTATTGGTTGCCAAACTAAAATAGGGAGAAATGAGAATTTTTTTGCTATACCTTCAACTATACTCATATTAACAATATAGCGATCTATAACAGATTTAATAAGTTCTTCTGATGGCTTATCTTCTTGATCAATAACCATTCTGTCGTCATAGCTGGGGATATCCTTGTCTTCTAGTTGATTTAAGTAAGCATACATTAGCCTCACTGCTGGCGTGTCTGATAATATTTTTTCAATGCGATTAACAAGCTTTGAAAAAATTGATGCTTTTGTATATTTTTCATCTTGAGTATTGTTTATGTCAATATTTTTATAATACTGATAATAAGATTTGTTATATATATTTGAAATTATATAAGCATCTGCAGGGAGACCATCGTCATAACAAAAATCATTTAAACCATCTAAATGGACTGTCGCATCCGGGATAAACCCTTTTTGCAATAATAATTGTAATAGAAATATTTCTTGTGTTGATTGATAACCTGCTCTTCCAAAATTATATACATAGATATTCTTTTTGAGATTAAGCTGTTGATTACTAATATCTTGCAGGTAGCCTGCGACTGTTGCTAAATCAGGGACCCCTGAACCATAGGCGGTAGAGCCACCAAAAAAGAAAATATTAAAATTCTTTGCGTTTGGTGGCCAAGGGCCATCATCTCCTTCTATCCTGTAATCTCCCGCATACCTATATCCCGCCTTATGTACACGTTGGTGTTTATTTTCACTAGGTGTTTCAAAATTTTTCCAATGAACATAGCTCTGAAATTCATTGAAGCTGCCTTCATCGCTGTAAAATTTATTAACTTCTTCTTGACTTTCAAGACCATAAAAATGGAGTCTCCCGGTATCAGTAGAGAGGATGTGATTCATAATTTTGCTACGCTCTGCTGCAGTTTTATCATTTATTTGATGTTCTTTAGTTTTAAGCAAGCTTGGTTTACTTTGAATATATAAATATGCACCAATGTTAGCGACTACAAATAGCAGGGCAGTTATAACGATCACTGTTGAGACTGTTTTTAAAAGTTCAAGTAAGTTTTTTGAAGAGTTCATTCTTTTTCTTCAGGAATGTATGGGTCTATTATTTTTTTTTCTTTTTTCCAGCGTTTAAAGCCACCTACCATGTGTGTAACGTTTTCATAACCCATCATTTTGAGTGTGTTAACGGCGAGCGCAGATCTCCCACCTGTAGCACAATATAGTATTAACATTTTTTCTTGCGTAAAAAATTTTTTGTACTGCTCACCAGCTGGGTCTGCAAAAAACTCAATTTTTCCTCTTGAGGCATGTTTAGAGTTGGGCAGTACCCCATTTTTTATAAGCTCAGTCTCATCTCTTATGTCAATGATACATTTCGATGTGTCGCTTAAGCTTTCTAAAACTTGTTGTGTGGTAAGCTCATCAATCGCAGACCTTGCTTCCTTGACCATAATTTTTGAGCTTTTTATGTTATTAGTAGTCATTTTTATCTATCTCCGGCATGTGTAAGCAGAATAAAATGCGCTAGCATGTATATTAAGGTAGTCTACTAAAAATAAATTTAATAAACATTATAAAATACACCGTTAGATACTTTATATAAAAGCAGATATGCATATAGGGCCATTAATTATTGATATATCAGGTACTTCGTTAACAACAGAAGATACCGAAATATTGCAACACCCTTTGATTGGCGGTGTCATATTATTTTCAAGTAATTATGAATCATTAAAGCAGCTTATTGAATTGACTTCTGCTATTCATAAACTTCGCGAACCAAAACTACTGGTCTGTGTCGATCATGAAGGAGGGCGTGTTCAGAGATTCCGCGATGATTTTACATCACTGCCCCCCGTGCAACGTTTGCAGACACTCTACGATCATGGTCAAGAGCAAGCATGTGAAGCTGCACATGCCCATGCTTGGGTCATGGCCGCTGAACTTAAATCTATTGGTGTAGACTTAAGTTTTGCACCGGTAGTTGACATAAACTATAACAATAATTCTGTAATGAAGGAGAGGATGTTGCATGCCAACCCAGAAGCAGTCGCAAGTCTTTCTATGTGCTATGTTCAAGGGATGAATGAGGCTGGCATGGAATCAGTTGCAAAACATTTTCCGGGTCATGGTTTTTGTGAATCAGATTCACATGAAGAATTACCAATAGACGAAAGAAGTATTGATGAGATATTAAGCAATGACTTAGTTCCCTTTTGCAGGCTCATCGATGCTGGGATTAGTGCTATTATGACTGCGCACATAGTTTTTCCTCAGGTTGATGCTATTGCAACAACATTTTCATCATATTGGTTGCAAACCATTTTGAGAAAAAAGCTTAATTTCAGGGGTGCCATAATTAGCGATGATTTAAATATGCAAGCTGCTAATTCAGTAGGTGATTATGTGGACAGATCAAAATCGGCGTTAAATTCTGGTTGTGACGCCTTATTATTATGTAATAATCGCAATGCAGTGGTGCAAGTCCTAGATAATTTACGGTATGAAAATACAGGTACTGAAAATCAGATGCGACTTTCGGCCCTTCAAGGACAAAAGGGCTTATCACGAGATGCTTTAGAAAAAGAGGGAAAATGGCTTAAGTCTAAGAAAGTTATCGCTAGCCTTGAAAATTAATATAAAAATTAATATACAATTATCAGATATTTATAAATAAAAGTTATAAACGCATATGAGTTATCTTGAAAGTCTTGATTCTTGGATTTTGCAAATATTTGCCATTGTTTTGTTTGTGGCAACAATAAATCTATTAGTACGATTTGTTGCACGCCAATTTATTGCAAGGGCAAAAAAAACAAATAATGTCTGGGATGATGCGTTTGCGCAGTCTGTTTTTAGACCCATAAGACTTGGAATATGGATTCTTGGACTGAGCCTTGCAGCACAGATTGCAATTAGTCATACAAATACACAAGACAGATTATATGAGTTGATTACTCAATTAAGAGAGGCGGGTGTAATAGTTGTAATCGCATGGTTTCTTTTGTTATTAGTCAAAAACTTTCAGAACGCCCTCATTGAAAAAAGAGTTAAAGAAAATGCAGAGGTAGATAAAGATACCTACGAAGCAATTAGTAAACTCTTGCGTATTTCAATTTTTGTAACAGGGGGTTTAGTATTGTTGCAAACTTTTGGTTTTAGCATTACTGGGGCATTAGCATTTGGTGGAGTTGGTGGTATAGCAATAGGGTTTGCTGCTAAAGATTTGCTAGCGAATATTTTTGGTGGCCTGATGATACATTTGGATAGACCATTTAGCGTTGGGCACTGGATCCGATCACCAGATCGCGATATAGAAGGATTTGTTGAAAGCATAGGGTGGAGACAAACAAAAATAAGAAGTTTTCGTAAAAATATTTTTTTTGTACCCAATGGCCTTTTTATGAATATTATTGTAGAGAACCCTACAATGATGACGCATCGTAAAATCAGAGAAATAATAGGCATTAGGTATGATGATTTCAATAAAATGCCTGAAATAGTTTCTGATGTAAGAAATATGCTTGATCAGCATAAAGACATTGATTCTGATCAAACAATAATTGCAAACTTTACAGCATTTAATGATTCTTCCGTAGATTTTCTTGTTACTGCATATACAAAAACTCTAGGTTGGCCTGAATATAATAAAATTAAACAAGATGTTTTATTTAAAATTGGGCAATTAATAGAAAAAAATAATGCTGAAGTTGCATTCCCAACAACAAAAGTTTATATGACAAACGATTAATAATATAAGCCTTTGACATATGGATACTGACACACACAAAATTCTCAATGAGAGTGAATGTATTTACACTGAAGACCAAATTAATAGCTCAATTGAAGAGCTTGCAAAGAAAATTGAAGAAAAAACATATTCTTTAAATCCGCTTATCATACCCATATTAGATGGAGCAGTGATGTTTTCAGCAGCACTTTTAAAACACTTCTCTTTTCCTTTTGATGTTGACTACATGCATCTAACTAGATACAGAGGTAAGACGATTGGATCTTCATTGGAATGGAAAAAAAAACCAACTATGATTATAGAAAATAGGAATGTTGTTATTGTTGACGATATCTTTGATGAAGGTTATACGCTGAGTGAAGCCGCGCAATACTGTAGAAACAAAAATGCAAAGAATGTTTTCACTGTTGTCTTAGCCTTGAAGAAACATAATCGAGATAATGATAATAACCTACCAGACTATTATGCACTTAAGGTTCCAGATCGTTACGTATTTGGTTTTGGTATGGATTATAAAAATAATTATAGAGACCTATCATCGATATACGCATTAAATGAATAAAACAGCAGTTATAGTGGGGACAGGCTATGATTTCTTTTATAGAGATGACTCAGATCTTGTAATTGTTGATACTCCTTATGGAAAATCATCACCTGTGTCGGAAATTGAATTAGCAGACAAGACAGCATTATTCATGGCTCGGCATGGTATACCGCATACGGTTTCACCCCATCAGATCAACTACAGGGCAAATATGAAAGCATTATTTGATAGGGGGGTGCAGCATGTTATTGCTGTAGCAACAGTTGGAGGAATAACGGAACAGATGGGCCCGGGGGCAATTATTATCCCTGACCAAATTGTTGATTACACATATGGGCGTGAACATACTTTTGCAGGTGGTGAACAAGACGCAGTTAATCATATTGATTTTACAATGCCTTATGATGAAAGTTTGAGAGGGCACCTCATTAAGAGCGCAGCTGATCTTGCTCAAAATATAATTCCGTATGGAACATATGCTGCTACACAAGGCCCTAGATTGGAAACTGCAGCCGAGGTTGAAAGATTAAAAAAAGATGGTTGCGATATAATAGGTATGACAGGTATGCCTGAAGCTTCATTGGCAAAAGAGCTAGGACTTGCTTACAGCACGATTGCACTTTCAGTTAACTGGGCAGCTGGAGTCAAAAGTAGAAGAATAAATATGAAAGATATAGAAAAAAATATCTCAAGCGGGATAAGCAAAGTACGTTCAATTATTGGACGCACAACAGAGAGTCTATGAAAAAAATAACAATTCAAGATGATAATGGTAATGATTATACACTGCAAGATTTAGCAGCATTCCAAAAACATATTGTCGAGAATCATTGCACTAATGGAAAGCCAAATGGTTCCACGCACGTTGAAAATTGGAAGCAAGACGATGAACATAGATTTACTATCACCCAAGAGTTTTACGATTACGTCATGCAACTTAATGAGTAGTTTCCTCAAACAATATTTTCTGTTTAATGAAATTATCTAGTGTAGTTATATTGATAATAGCGCCTAAAATTGGATGGTCTATGTAATGTGTTTCATTATCATTTAAACGTTTATTTGCGCTTAATTTTAATTGGCTTAGTTCGCCTGTTTTCTTATTAAAGTAGTTGAGAGTTAATTCGATTACGAATGTAAAATATTCATCTAGGTATATTTTAGCAAAGCCATGAATTTCATGAAGTCTTCCTTGCGATAGAATATCAATTGTTTTTTCATCTATAGCTTCATCTATATAGCGTCTAGTTAAATCTTCTCCTGCAGTTAATCTTATTGGCTTTGAATTTTTTTTATCATATCCAGGTTGCTGCCAGGTTATATGCTTTAAAACTGAAAATTTTAGCGATTTTTCTATTTTTTGTTTTTCATTTTCTAAAGGCTTGTAGCCTTCACTAATTAAAATATATTCCTGGTCACATTGATATTCATAGCTATTTTCGGTGTTATCCGTTTCATTTAGAGTCTCGTCGCTTGAGCATTCTGCTATATCAAAGTCTATCAGTTGACTATCATCAATCTGGTTTTTCTCACTAAAAAATAACTTTGTAGGGTATTTTTCTATATTACTATGTTTAAGGATTATAACATCTACTATATATTGGTTGTCAGTCGCATGAGATATAGAATGGAAACAAAAAATTAAAAAACATGAAAATAGAGTTAATTTTTTTCTCATCTAGGCAGCCTGTTCTTCATTACATAATTCATTTACTAAATTTTTAATAAGCGTGGTTTTTTCAACCACTTCACCGCTGACAGTATTGATGATTAGCTTATTATTGTCTTTCATACGATATTGCTGAGGGTCAGTTTTTACTAAATTTATTAGTCTATCAAGGTTTATATTTGGATTATCATCGAATGTTATTTCGCCCGATTCTTCTCTAATATCTATTTTCCTGATACCTAGTGGCTTTATTATGATCTTTAATGCTGTGATAGAGAAAAGATCTCTAGTTTGTTCAGGAATTACCCCAAATCTATCAATCAACTCAGCTTTCAGCATAGCAAGGCCATCTTCTGATTTTTCACTTGCTATACGTTTATATATCACCAATCTAAGATGCACGTCTTCAATATATTCATCTGGTATTAGTGCAGGCGTATTTAAGTCAATTTCTGGACCATGCTCAAGCGGTTTATCGAGCTCTGGTATTTGTCCTTGACGGAGAGCTTTTACAGATCTTTCTAGGAGTTCATTGTAGAGTGAAAAACCTATTTCATTTATTTGCCCACTTTGCTCATCGCCAAGTAACTCTCCAGCACCTCGTATTTCTAAATCGTGGGTCGCCAGAGTAAAACCTAAACCTAATTCTTCTAATGATTCTACTGCTTCAATTCTCTTCAAAGCATCAGATGTAATTATGCTTCGCGGTGGAGTAAGAAGGTACGCATATGCCTGATGATGAGATCTTCCTACGCGACCGCGCAACTGATGCAGCTGTGCTAGACCAAGTTTATCTGCTCTATTTATAATAATTGTATTTGCTGTAGGTATATCAATTCCATTTTCTATGATTGTTGTGCATACAAGGACGTTAAAATTATTATTATAAAAGTCTTTCATTACGGTTTTTAATTCTTTTTTTGGCATTTTTCCATGTGCAAATTGTATTTTTGCATTTGGTAGAAGTTTTTCTAATTTTTTTACCATGTCAGCTATTGTTTGTACTTGGTTGTGCAGTACATATATTTGGCCGGCTCTCTTTAACTCCCTTTCACATGCCTCTTTAATGATTGAATTTTCCCAACCACATACAAATGTTTTTATTGTATATCTGTTTTCTGGAGGCGTAGTTATCAAAGAAATATCTCTCAAACCACTAATCGACATGTTTAAAGTTCTAGGAATTGGCGTTGCCGTAAGTGTTAATATATCTACAGCAGAGCGCATCGATTTCAATTTTTCTTTATGGCGTACACCAAATCTTTGTTCCTCATCTACTACGATTAATGCAAGATTTTTAAA
>Ga0315338_1002799_pt1 | contig 16392 bp, 14 predicted proteins | sample ASW8metaG_FD_204518 | JGI IMG/M metagenome (GOLD analysis project Ga0315338, IMG submission 204518) | Ammonia-oxidizing marine archaeal communities from Monterey Bay, California, United States - ASW #8 | ecosystem: Environmental > Aquatic > Marine > Coastal | place: USA: California | collected... | reverse complement strand
ACGACCTGGTGCCCCCGGGAGAGACGGTGGAGCTGCGTATAGAGCTGGGTCCCACCGCATGCCGCCTCGAGGCAGGCCACCGCATTCGTCTGGAGATCACATCGAGCGACTTCCCGAATCACGACCGCAACCACAACACAGGACGCAATGATCTGGCCGATGTTGAACTGGTGACGGCGACCAACACCGTCCACCACGGGTCGGACCTGCCTTCGCGCCTGGTGCTGCCGGTCCTGTCGACGACACCGTAACAACCCAACCCTTGTCGATCAGGTCGGCAGGGGCGCCAATTCGTTGCCCGCCAGGTTCTCACCCCGACAGTGCCACACCTTATGGCTGCCGTTAAGTTCGGGGATCACCCTCCGTTCCAGCGAGAAATAGCGCATCGTGTAGCCACATCGTCGCAGGTCGCTGGTGTTGGCCTCGGCTCCATGAATGATACGCGCGTCGTGCAGCGAGCACTCGTTCGGCTCCAGTTCGAAGTAAACCGCCTGCGTCGCGTCGATCTTCTCCGATATCACCTGGCGCGGGAAGGTGTTCGTCTCCCCGTCTACCGGTTCGTAGTCGGAGAAGCCGCCCTCGTGTGAACCCGGAAGTACGCGCATACATCCGTTCCGGCGCCGCGACGGGTCGATGGCGAGCCATACGGTAACGATACGGTCGAGTTGATCCATGCGGCCGTTCCAGTAGGCGGAGTCCTCATGCCACGGCGTGGCACGACCGATGGCCGGCTCCTTGCAGATGAAGTGGCTGCTCCACAGGCCGATGTGCGGCCCGATGAAGGGTTCCACGAGGTGTAGCACCTCGTCTGCCATGAGGAACTCGAAGAGCTGCGGTTCGGCGAAGTGCGGCACGTCGAGCTGGTCGGCCCGCTTCGCGGGGTCCTTGTTCGTCAGCAGCTTCTCGAACAGGTCGCCCAAGCGGCGGAAACGTTCCGTGTCGAAGAGGGGCTCCTTGTGCAGCCAGTAGCCGTTGTCGCGATAGAATTGCACCGGATCCATGTCAGACCTGTCCCATCATAAATTGGGGAGACGGCCGCGCAAGTCGCGGGTTCTGAGCCCGTCGCAGCGCCCGATCTCCGGTCAGAGAGTACTCCTCGTCGCTCAACTAGCGCCCGAGGATGCGTTCCATCGCCAGCAGAAAGCGCATGCGCACGTAGGCGTTCGGTTCCTCAAGATGGCCGCCGCCGCACTCCTCGGGGCCCACGTAGTCCTCGACGCGGATGTTGCTGTAATCTTTCACCACCTGGCCCTCGGGAGCGGCCGGCGGCAGGGGCACGGTCTTGGCACATCCGAGCGTCGCGATCAACGTCACGACCAAAACGCCCCGGGATGTCATGGCCGGTTGCTCGTTGTCTCCGGCCATAACTCATTCAGGATCGCCTGCGCCACCACCGCGTGCTCCGGCAGTCTCCCGATTTTCTCGAGGTCGGCAACGGCGCCGATTCGGCGAGCCTCGATGGCGCCATGCAGACGGACACCGAGCGCATAGGTGGCGCGCGCCCGGATGACATCCCCGTCAACGAGGTATGCGAGGCCGAGATTGAACCGGGCCACGCTGTGCGGCCCCAAGGCCAGGACATCCTCGTAGAACCCGATGGCGGTCTTCACCCGGCCCTGACGGAACAGAATCCACCCCAGATTGACCTGAGCGGTGGTCTGTCGAGGATCGAGTTGGAGGGCCCGTCGGTAGGCAGCCTCCGAGGCGACGTGTTCGCCCAGTTCATCGAGGGCTAGTCCCAACTGCACATGGGCCTCAGCGTCGAGTCCATCGGCGCCGTCGCGCAGCAGGCTCAGATACGTGGCCGTCGCCGCGGTCCGCTCCTCGCCATCTGTATACAGGCGCGCGAGCGTCCAATAGACGTGCGGATCCACCGATCCCAGCCCGAGCGCCTCACGAAAAGCTGTCAGCGCTCGTAGTCGGTCCTCCGCCACCAGGGCGAGTACTCCGAGATTGACATGGTGTTCCGGACGGCTCGGTTCGAGAATGATTGCTTCTTCGCAGGCTTCAGCAGCAGCCTGATAGCGCCCTTCTCCTGCCAGCGAGGTTGCCAGGTTGGCGAGTGCAGTCGCCAGGCGGCCGCGGGTATGATCGCGGTCTGGTTGCAGGCGGAGAGACGTGCGCAAGGCGATGACTGCGCGTGGCAGGTCGCCGATACGTGCGTGTCCCACGCCAAGGTGATGGAACGCCTGAGAATAGGCGGGCACCTGTGCCGAAGGGATCTCGTTCTCGGCCAGCCAGGCGTCCGAGAGAACCGCCATCGCCGCGACACGGTACGATGCCAGTGTCGGACTCGGCCCAAGACGCTGAAGGCCCTCGTCGATCACCGTGGTCGCATCGACTCCCTGGGCCATGGACAGCAGGCTAAGTCGCCGGTAGGCATCCTCAAGATCGATCGCCTCAGGGGCGCGATCCATCGCCCGACGCAACTGCTGAATGCCGTCACCCAACTCTCCACGGATATGGTAGCTGCGGCTTGAGGTGAATAGGGACAAAGCCTCAAGCCTGTCTGTGGCAGCATATCCCGAAACCAGGAGCCCGAACATGACGATAGTGAAGGCCGGCCCTCGCCAGCGCCCAAGTCGGTGGCACGCTTGGTGACTCGCCCAGGCCAGCACCAGCGAGGCGCCAGCGCTGGAAAAATAGACATATCGGGATGGCCCGGCGGGCAAGTATGGCAGGATGGCTTGTTCTGAGACCAGGGCGAAGGGAATCAGCATCGCTAGGCTCCAGATAACGCCGACGCGGACCGGCGAGTCCCGACGCGCAAGGACGACGAGAAGGACCAGGACACAGGCGCCGAAGTACGGTTCCCAGGTCTGCATCCGGTAGGCGGGTATTGCAAGCCAATGTGCCGTCGTCACCAGTCGCGACAGCAACCACAAGCCGATCTCAATCGCACCGCCTGCCAGGCCCAGCACACTCCCGGAGCCATGGGCTTCGAGTGTGTCCCAGGCGTTGGTCTGCTTGGAGGTGAGCAGCATCAACAGCGGCACCAGCGTGGCACCGGCCAGCGCCGTGGGGAAGACTGCTGTCAGCAACCGCCGCCAGGGTAGTCCCGAATGCCTGCCGAGATATACACAGACGAACCACACAAAGCCGATTCCGAGGTGGCAGAGCATGCCAAATGGCAGGGTGAGGGAGAACAGCAGGAGTCGTCTGTTGCGCTGCTCGGCCAGATATCGCTGGAATGTGACGATGGCGGCTATGCCGAACAGCAACGCCAGCGGGTAGTCGAGCGCAGAAATGTGATGGACCGGCTCGTAGTGTGCTGTCTGCGTATGAAACAGGATTGCTGCTGAACGGCTCAATAGCGGACTTGCGCCCCACTGCCGAAACAGCGCCGGGAGCAGCAGGCTGGCCAGCGTGTGCATGCCGATGGAGAGCAGATGGAAGGCGACCACGTCGTTGCCGTTGACCAAGTAGAACAGCCACTTGACCAACTCGGACACTGGACGTCCGGAGCGTTGCTCCCGCGCCGACGAGAACATCAACGTGATGTCGCCACCGATGGCTGTGTGATCACGAAACATTTCGATGTCGTGGCTGTCGAGACGGTGTTCGGTGAGGTCGGCGAAGAACACCCATGACAGCACCAGGATGAATATGACAAAGCCGATCCGGACACCCATGCTGTCAGAGTCTAGCTCAGGCCGTTCGCGACACATCGCGGCGATTCGGGACCTTCCTGTCATATCGGTGTTTTCTACCACGAAGTTGACACGCCCCGCAACCGGTGCGATCCTGCCGCTGACGTTATGTCCACAGGGAGATCACACTGCTGAACACCACACACTTTGACGCACTCGTCATCGGCGGTGGCATCGTCGGCCGCTGCGCCTTGTATCACCTGCAGCGCCTCGGTCTGTCGCGGGTGGGCCTCGTCGAACGCTTCGGTTGCGATCACAGCCGGGGGAGTTCGCATTCACCCTCGCGGATTACGAGGTCCGCCTACGTGAACGTCGACTATGTACGGCTCATGCAGGTAGCTCATTCTCAGGAGTGGCCGCGACTGGAGGCGGATGCAGGTGAGCGGCTCATCCTACCTGTGGAAGGCTGCTTTTTCGGACCGGCGGAAGGCAAATTCGATGACTATGCGCGCGCTGCCATTGAGGCTGGCGTCGACTGCGAGGTGCTGGATGTGAACGAGGCGCGGAATCGGTTTCCCATGTTCCGCTTTCCAACAGCTGTCGGTGCCGTCCACGACCACACGGCCGGAGTCATCGCGGCGGCGCGAACCATGACCGCCCTGGCCCGCCTCGCCGAGGCTGCCGGGGCTTCCCTCATGTGGGACACGCGTGTCATCGACGTGGACGTCACGGTGGGTCCTGTGCGCCTGACGGTTCAGCAGGGAGACAGGCGGATCGAACTGCAAGCTGAGCGGGTCCTCATCTGTCCCGGGCCCTGGGCGACGCGACTGCTGCCCTTTCTGGCGTCCCGTTTGCAGGTGGCATTGCAGACGGTGGGATACTTCGTCCTGTCCGGGTCCCAGAGCGACTTCGGAGTGGGACACTGGCCTGTGTGGGGGAATCTCGGGGCGCCGGATGGAGAGATCTTCTACGGTCTTCCCGCCTTCGGTCGCGAGGGTATCAAGATCGCCCGTCATGTCACCTCGGGTGCGGCCCACGACCCTGACGTGATTCCCGAGCAGGTCGAGCCCGCCGAGATCGATCGCTTGCGCGAGTTCCTCGCCCGGGAGTTCGTGCCGTCCGTGGAGCGACTGGTCGGCGCCGAGCACTGTCTCTACACCAACACGAGCACCGAGGACTATATCGTCGATCTGCATCCGGACAACGACCGCGTGGCGATCGCCGCCGGATTCTCCGGGCACGGATTCAAGCTTGCCCCGGTGTGTGGCCGCGTGCTCGCCGAACTCGTCACCGACGGTCGGACTTCGGTGACCGAGTTCGAAGCCATGCGCCGCACCTTCTCTATCACTGGCCCCTAAGCGGAATCAGCGGGCAGCTAAGCGCTGCCCGTGTCACGCGGCTCGAGGCCGAGCAGGAGCAGCAGGAAGGTATTGTGCCAGTAGGCCGGGTTGATGTAGGGGTCGTGCAGACCGGGCCAGTTGGTCCAGTACGTCTCGTTCTGCGGGATCCGGTGATACCACTGGATAATGGGGATCGCCGGAAGCTCACGGAGCCAGATCTCCATGGCCTGACGGAACAGTTCCTGCAACGCCGGGTCGTCGGGCGAGGTCCGTCCCATCTGGTCGACGATGCGGTCGTAGTCGGCATTCGACCAGCGCCAGAACCTCTCTGCATGGGTTCCGGTCGGTTGCACGAAGCGGCTGTGGTATAGCCGCAGCGTGAAGTAGGGATCGCGCACCGATCCGCCGTTGCCCATCAGGTAGGCCCTTGCCGTGCCCTGCGCCATACGCGTGTTGGCGTCGGCGGTCATGCGGAAGTCGGCGTCGAAGCCGGCGCGTTCGAGCTGGGCTACCAGCACGGGTGTCAGGTCGTTGAAGATGCTGTAGATGTCGATGACGATCTGCAGCCGCTCACCGCCTTTTACCCAGAAGCCTTCGGCGTCACGCACCCAGCCTTTGCGTTCCATGATGGCCACCGTTCTGGCCGGGTCGTGGACACCGATTTCATACTTCTCCAGTAAATCCTGAATCTGATCTGTGTAGGCACGAATTGCGGGAAAGTCGGGCAAGGGCAGAAGCGAGTATGTGCCTGCCCCCTGCCATCCCACCTCCACCAGCTGATTGCGGTCGATGGCGAAGTTGATAGCGCGACGGATCTCGGGGTCGTTGAAGGGCTCCTCGAGCACGTTGAATCCGAGGCAGATAGGCCACCAGTCGAGGTAACCGTGGGGGAGATCCCTGCCGCTGAAGGTCGTGACGTTGGGGTTGCTGTCGAGGATTGACTTGATGTTCGTTGGTCGCAGGTCGAGGCTGAGATCCATGGTGTTGGAGATCAGGTTCTGCACCCGCTTGGACCCTTCCATAAAGGGCAGGTAGATCAGGCGTTCCACCTTCGGCAGTTCCCGAAATCCAATTTTCGACGCCCACCAATCATCGCGACGGTCCCAAACCCGTTGTTCGGGTACGGAGAGCCTAATACGATACGGGCCACTGACGACGGGCCAGCCTTTCTCCAGGTCGAAGTTGGTAAAGGCCTCGGCGTCCTGATTTTCCCACACGTGCTGGGGCACGATGGCGATGCCGTTGTCGAAATTGTTGGTGAAATAACTGAATATGAAACGCGGATTGGAGTCGGTCAGCCGTATGCGGGCAGTGTAATCATCGACGGCCACCGCCTCCTCGACCCAGGTCTCCATGTCGGTGGAGAAGCCCAGCATCGGCGCGTTGGCTTTCAGCATGTTAATCGTGAAGACCAGGTCGCGGGCCGTCCAGGGATGCCCGTCGCTCCACTCGACGCCCTGGCGGATGTGCACCGTGACTTCGGTGTAATCGTCGTTGTACTCGTGTCCCGTGGCGATCCAGGGGATGATGTTGTCCTTCTTGGCGTAGGCATTGTAGAAGTAGAGCGGCTCGTACAGGAAATTCCACCCCGTCTTCGTGATGCCTGTCAACAGGAAGGGATTAAACGCCTCGTAGTCCTTGAACTGACCGCTGCAGTCACCCTCGCTGGCGCAATCCATGATCAGCGTGCGGTTGCGAGGGATGTCACCAGATTGGCCCCCGCAGCCAGCGAGGGCGAGTGCCAAGGCCGCAATCGTGAGAAGCTTCATCATTCCTTACTCATTCCTAATCATGGGGTCACGCTAATAATGCTGGTTAGATCGCCGCCATCTAGCGGTTCCCGGTCGTCGTAGAGAACACAGGACGCCACACGACCGTCGTCGAGACGGTAGAGCGGTGGCATGTGCTCGCAACGATCGGTGGCGTGCGCACAACGGGGTGTGTAGCGGCAACCGCCGGTTGTGGTATCCGGCACCTCGACATCTTTTTCCTCCACCGCCTCTTCGATCCAGGAGTTGCCAGGATCGGGGACAGGAATCGAGTGGATCAACTCGCGCGTGTACGGGTGCTTCGGATCCTTGATCACCTGCTCCACGTCGCCAGCCTCGGCGACGGTACCATGGTAGAGCACGACGACCTTCTCACTCACCTGGTATGCCGTCGTCAGGTCGTGGGTGATGTAGATGAAGGAGATGCCGAAGTCGATGAATAGCTTGTGCAGGCTCGCCAGGATCGTCGCCCGCAACGACGCGTCGACCATGGACACGGGTTCGTCGGCGATGATGAGCTTCGGCTTGAGGAGCAGGGCGCGAGCGATGGTGATACGCTGGCGCTGGCCACCCGACAACTGGTGCGGGTACCGTCCCAGGGTCTCATCCGGGCGCAGGCCGACGGTGCGCAAGGCCTCGTCGATCAACTCAGCGGCCTGTTGACGCGATGACGCTAGGCCGAATTTCTCGATCGGTGTGGTTAAAATGTGGTCGATTTTGTAGAAGGGGTTGTAGACCTCGAAGGGATCCTGAAAGATCGCCTGCACATCCTGCCGAAAGGCGCGCATGTCCTTCTTTCCCATCGCGCCGATGTCCACACCCCGATAGCGTACTGTGCCCGACGTTGGTGGCGCGATGCCGAGCAGCAGCCGCGCGATCGTCGTCTTGCCGCTACCTGACTCACCGGCGATGGTCGTAAACGAGGGAGTGTCCCCGTCGATGGCCAGGGTGAAGTCGTCGACGGCTACCGTCTCGGTCTTGTCCGCCTGCAGTAGTCCGCCGCCGCTGTACACCTTGCGCACGTGATGCGCTTCAAGCAGGGGGGTCATCGTCAATTATTCATCCTTTTCGTACAGCAGGCAGGACACATGCTGTCCGGGTCCCAAGTGCGTGAACCCCGGTTCGTCGACGGAACAACGTTCCATCGCCTGCGGGCAGCGCGGGTGGAACAGGCAGCCACTCGGCGGGTCGAGCAGTGACAGACCCACCCCGGGGATCCCCTTGAATGTGCCCCGCCGCTCGAAGGAGGGAATGCTCGAGATCAGCAATTGCGTGTAGGGGTGTTGCGGGTTGCGGAACACGTCCGCCACGGTGCCGACCTCGACGAGTTTGCCCCCGTACATGATTCCCACCCGCTCCGCGAACTGGGCCATCAGGCCCATGTCGTGGCCCACGAGAAGCACCGTCGCATCCAGCTGTAACTGCAGTTGCCGCAGTGTCTGCATGATTTGCCGCTGCACGACCACGTCGAGGGCCGATGTGGGTTCGTCGGCCAGGATGAGGCGCGGTCTCAGCGAGATCGCCTGAGCGATGCAAGCGCGCTGCTTCATGCCACCGCTAAGTTCATGCGGGTAGAGCCGGGCCACCTCGGCTCGGAGCCCCACCTGATCGAGAAGCTGCGCGACGTGTGCTTCCAGCGTGTCCACTTCTTCACCGTGCTCCCGCATGGTCAGCATGATCTGCTCGCCGATGCGCATCACCGGATTGAGCGAGTTCATCGCACCCTGCGGGACCATCGCCACACGGCGCAGTCGATTCTCGCGCACCTTGTCAGCCGACAGCGCTAGCAGGTCGGTGCCATCGTCGAACACGGCGCGGCCGCCAGCGATGAACCCGGGGGTCTTGATCATGCGCAGCAGGGCGAGGATCATCGTTGTCTTGCCGCTCCCCGATTCTCCCACCAGGCCGAAACGCTCGCCCTTGTAGAGCTGAAGGTCGACGTCGTTGACGGCCCGGGCGATACCCCGGCGTGTCTCGAAGTGCACCTCGAGACCCTGGATGTCGAGCAGCACGTCCCTGGTCACAAAACGTCACTCATGCGAAACCCTGTGCAGTCTGTGGGCAGTGTAGCGCGATCTCGTCATGTCGGCGTTGAGATACCACATGGGCTGGGAATCACCATTCACGCCGATCATACGGCCTTCCGTTGCTTGGGGTTGGCCAGTTCGTCGAGGCCGGCGGTGATCATCAGCAGGCCCACGAAGACCAGGCCGATAAATAGGATGGGAATCGCCCACCACCACCACATACCGCGAATCAGAGCGCTGAAGGTGATGGCCCAGTAGATCGTCATGCCCACGGTCGGGTCATTCTGCGGCCCCAGGCCAAGCGCTTCGAGGCCGATGGACGACAGGATCGCCCAGTTTACAGCGTTGGCGAACTGCGCTGCCAGATACGGCAGCAGGTTGGGGAACAGTTCCTTCCAAATGATCTCGGCAGTACTCATGCCATTCAGCTTGGCCATCTGCACGTAGGCACGCTCGCGCATCGTCAACACCTGAGCACGGATCACGCGTGTCGGCCACATCCATGCCAGGCAGGCGACGACCATGGCCATGATGTTGACACTGATCTCCTCGCGGATAGTCGAGGCGATGGATATGAGCACGACGAGGCCCGGTACGGTCAGCAGCGTGTCGACAACACCACGTACGATGGTGTCGAAGGTGCCGCCCAGATAACCGCTGGTGAATCCGAGAAAGATGCCGAGGCCCAGACCGACAGCCCCGGCGAGCAATCCCACGCGCATCGTTAGAGGCACGCCCACGATCATGACAGACAGCAGGTCGCGCCCCGCGTCGTCGGTGCCGAAAGGGTGTTCCCACGACGGTGACAGGCGCGGTGTCGTCGACAATGGTCGGGCAAGATCCGTGTCGACGAAGAGGGTGCCGAGAGTGCCGAAGAGGATAAGGAAGAGGATGAGAACGACACCGGCGCCGAGCATGGGGCTCTCGCGCAGATAGTAAAGCACCTGATCGAGGCGACGCATCAGTTCCTGTTCCGGTGCGAGATGCGCGGGTCAAGCAGGGGGTACAGAAAGTCCATCAGCATCGTCGTAAAACCGATCGACAGAATCAGGATCAGCACAACGCCGTTGATGACCGTGTAGTCGGAGGCCTGGATCGCCTGGAACAGCACAGTGCCGATCCCCGGATAGGCGAAGATCACCTCGACGATTACCTGCCCGCCGACGACGTTGGCCAGGGACAGACCCAGGGCGGTGAACTGCGGCAGCATGGCGTTGCGCAGGCCGTAGCGAAAAAAGATCGTCCGGTTACGCAGGCCATTGGCCTCGGCCAGCGTGATGTAGTCCTCCCCAGAGGTAGTCACCATCATGCCACGCATGCCGAGCGCCCAGAAGCCCACCGACTGCAGGACGATGGCCAGCGCCGGCAGGACCGAATGGTGCAGGACATCGACGTAATAGCTGACGCTGGCGATGGACAGCATCCCTGGTGAGTAGCCTCCTGACAGGGGGAAAAGCTTGAACTTGAGTCCAAGTACGTAAAGGACGATCAGCCCAAGCAGATAGGGCGGAATGGCCGACAATGTCATCAGCGGTACGGCCATGTTGCGCAGCCAGCGGGGCGAGGCGGGCCAGGCTGACAACGCCCCCAGCAGGGTGCCGATGGCAAATCCGATGAGCACCGAAATGAACATCAGCCCGAGAGTCCACGGCATGGCATTGCCGATCAGATCGCCGACGCGGGCCGGATAGTTGGCCAGCGAGTAGCCGAGATCGAGGGTCAGTGTGTCGCCCAGGAAATTCAAATACTGTTCGTAGAGAGGCCTGTCGAGGCCGAACTTCGCCTGATAGGCCTTCACCATGGCTTCGATCCCGTCCTGACGCAGGCCGCCGCTGGCGGCGAGCTGACCGAGCTTCTCACGGATGGGATCGCGTCCCGTGCCCAGTCGGGGCACGAAGAAGTTGACACTCGCCGCCGCCCACACCACTACCAGGAAGAGGGAGACGCGCTTGACGACGTAGTTCCAATTCATGGGGAACCTACCAGTAACGGCCATCGTTCACAGAAGGGCAAGGTCTTCACAACACTGCTCTCGTCGTGCACCATGGCATGGCCAGAGCAGGCGGCGATCACTCGGCGCCCTGCTTGTACACCGATTCGCGCAGGCCCTTGATGTAGCCGATGGCGAAGAGCCGACCGATTGAGGAGTACCCCGGGTGGTCGTTGTCGTCACCCTCCATGGTCGGTACGTGGTCCGGTCGCAAGGTGCCTTCGAAGCCGATGTTGCGGTACGCCTTCATGCACTCATACATGTCCGTCTGACCATCGTCGTGGAAGGTCTCGACAAACTTCTCCGGCGTCCCGCGCACGTCGCGAAAATGGACGAAGTGGATCTTGTCGTGGAAGTGGTGGATAACGTCGGGAAGCTGATCGGTCATCAGCGCGAAGTTGCCCTGACAGAGACAGATGCCGTTCACCGGGCTGGGAATGAGGTCCACGAGCTTCTGGTAGTTTTCGACGCTGCGCATGATACGACCCATACCCCGCAGGGGTGACAGGGGCGGATCGTCCGGGTGCATGGCCAGCTTGACCCCTGCCTCCTCGGCGACGGGGATCACCTTTTCGAGGAAGTACTTCAGGTTGTCCCACAGCTGCTCTTCTGTCACCTCTCCATACTCTGTGGGCAGCGCCTTCTTCATCAGTTCATTGTCGAACCCGGTGACATAGGCGCCGCCCCGCCCCGGGGCCGTCGTCGACGTGCGTGTCCAGTTGAGCACGGGCATCCACTCGTAGCACCAGACCTCGATGCCGAGGGCGCCCATCGTCCGGATCAAATCGATGGCGTAGTCGATCTCTTGGTCCCGGTCGGGCAGACCAAGCTTGGCCTTGTTGAGCGGTGGCCGCGCCTCGATGACGCTACAGTCGAAACCACCATTCTCGTAGGCCGTCTTGGCCCGGACGATGTTGGGAAAACTCCAGGGACGTTCGTCTGGGTGGATGTCGGCGGGATCTCCCGAGTCCCGCCTCTCGGGAAAACGTCCGACCACATGATCGACGCCGCACTGCTTGACCATCTTCCACAGTGACGACGGGTGGGGGGACATAACTTCGGCGATCTTGATCATCTGGCGTCTCTTCCTTGGCGTGATGTTGGTTTGGTGATCAGCGCAGCAGTGTCATTGGGCGGCTCATCGTATGACCCGCAAACGTCAGGCGGTAGAAATACGTGCCGCTGGCGACCTCGGCGCCACCGGCGTCGTGTTGCCCCGGCTCCCGGAGAGGAGGTTACAATGTCTGCCATCAGTCGCCCCGGCGGTGAACGACGACTGGACATGCGGGCTTCGCAAGAGATCCTGGGTTACGAGCCGCAGGACACCTGGCCCGAGGGCCTGCCCTTCCCCCACGAGTGACCGCTGCTCCCGGGTTCGGTCGTGTCATGGGTTCTCACGGATTCCTTGACACACCCAGCTTCGGCGGCGAATCTCTCGGTATCTCCCACTCTCGAAGGGTCTCAACTTCATGGCACACAACGACAAGGACACGTTCGGCGCGCGCACGACGGTGACGGTCGGCGGCACCCAGGGCACCCTCTATCGTATCGAAAAACTCGAGGAGGACGGCATCGCCGAGGTCTCTCGGTTGCCCTACTCCATCAAGATCCTGCTCGAGGCGGCCCTGCGGCAATGCGACGGCTTCGAGATCACGCGCCAGGATGTGGAGCGCATCGCTCGCTGGAGTCCGGAGACGGCCGGCAAGGAGGAGATTCCATTCAAGCCGGCGCGTGTCGTCATGCAGGACTTCACCGGTGTGCCCGCCGTCGTCGACCTGGCCGCTATGCGCGACGCTATCGTCGAGCTGGGGGGCGATCCGAAGGCGGTGAACCCGCTGATCCCTGTCGACCTGGTCATCGACCACTCCGTGCAGGTCGATTACTACGGACTGAAGAAAGCCCTCGAGCTCAACGCCGAGCGTGAGTTCGAGCGCAACGGTGAGCGCTACGAGTTCCTGCGCTGGGGTCAGGAAGCCTTCGACAACTTCAGTGTTGTACCGCCGGCGACGGGCATCGTACACCAGGTCAACCTGGAGCATCTGGCCAGCGTCGTGCAGTCCGTGTCCGGCGACGATGGCGACACCTGGCTACCGGACAGCCTGGTGGGCACGGACAGCCACACGACGATGATCAACGGCCTCGGCGTCGTCGGATGGGGAGTCGGCGGTATCGAGGCGGAGGCGGTTATGCTCGGCCAGCCGATCTACATGCTCCTGCCTCATGTGGTCGGCTTCCGACTCGACGGCGAACTGCCCACCGGGACGACGGCCACCGATTTGGTGCTCACGGTGACGCAGCAGCTGCGCGCCCACGGTGTGGTGGGCAAGTTCGTCGAGTTCTACGGCCCGGGTTTAAGCAAACTCAGTCTGGCGGATCGTGCCACCATCGCCAACATGGCCCCCGAGTACGGCGCCACCGTCGGTCTCTTCCCGGTGGACGAGGAGACCTTGGAATACATGCGCCGCACGGCCCGCAAACCCGCCGTCGTCGAACGTGTCAAAGCTTTCATGAAGGCCCAGGGTATGTTCTACGACGCCAATCGGCCTGACCCCGTATTCAGCGAGACCCTCGGCCTCGACATGTCGACCGTTGTGCCCAGTCTGGCGGGTCCGACCCGGCCCCAGGACCGGGTCGCCCTCAGCGACATGAAGACGTCTTTCAAGAAGACGCTCACCGAGACTCTGAAGCAGAAAGATCAGGGGCGTTCGATAACCGTCGACCTCGGTGACCGGGGTACAGCCCACCTACCAGAAGGAGCAATCGTGCTGGCGGCGATCACGTCGTGTACGAACACGAGCAATCCGTCCGTCATGCTCGGTGCCGGCCTGCTGGCGCGCAACGCGGCGGCCAAAGGCCTCAAGGTCCCGGCCTACGTCAAGACGAGCCTGGCTCCCGGGTCTCGCGTGGTCACGCGTTACCTCGAGGCGGCCGGCCTCGATAGCGCCCTGGAGGCCCTCGGCTTCCACACCGTCGGCTACGGCTGCACGACCTGCATCGGCAACTCCGGTCCTCTGCACGAGAACATCGAAAAAGCCATCACCGACAACGACCTGGTGGTCTGCTCCGTGCTGTCGGGCAATCGCAACTTCGAGGGCCGGGTCCACCCGCAGACGCGGGCCAATTTCCTGGCCTCGCCGCCCCTCGTAGTCGCCTATGCCCTGGCGGGGCGGGTCGATATCGACTTCGAAACAGACGCAATCGGTACTGACGGCAGCGGAAAGGAGGTATTTCTGAGGGATCTTTGGCCCCCGCAGGAGGAGATTCGCGACGAGATCGGTCGCTCGGTGCAGGCCAAGATGTTCGAGGAGGAGTACGGGAATGTCTTTTCGAGTAACGAGACCTGGAATCAGATCGCCGTGCCCGAGGGTGAACGCTACACCTGGGACGAGGCCAGCACTTATATCCGCCGGCCGACTTTCTTCGAGAGGCTCAGCCGCGAGGTGAGCAGTGTCAAGCCCATCACCGGCGCGCGCGTACTGGCGCGCTTGGTCAACAGTGTCACCACCGACCACATCTCGCCGGCTGGAGCCATCGCTGTCGACAGTCCGGCGGCGAAATACCTCGAGGCCCACGGCGTCGAGCGCAAGGACTGGAACAGTTACGGCTCCCGTCGCGGCAATCACGAGATCATGGTGCGCGGCACCTTCGCCAACATTCGCATCCGCAACGAACTGGTCTCCGGCGTCGAAGGCGGCTATACACGGCACTACCCGTCCAACGAACAGATGACGATCTACGACGCCGGCGAGCGTTATCAGCAGGAAGGTGTGCCGACGATCATCCTCGCCGGCGCCGAATACGGCACAGGCTCCAGCCGCGACTGGGCCGCCAAGGGGCCGTTCCTGCAGGGTGTCAAGGCAGCCATTGCCGAGAGCTACGAGCGCATCCACCGTTCGAACCTGATCGGCATGGGCATACTGCCCTTGCAGTTTGCCGACGGAGAGACACGCGACAACCTAGAACTGACGGGGGAAGAGGTCTTCGACATCGCCATCGGCGACGATCTGCAGCCCAGAATGCAGGTCGAGGTCGTGGCCAGAGGGGAGGGCGGAGAGCGGCGCTTTCAGACAATCTGTCGCATCGACACCCCGGTCGAACTAGAGTACTACCGCAACGGCGGAATCCTGCAGACCGTCTTGCGGCGAATGGCCTCGTAAGAGCGGTAGCCACTCGACGACTCGACGCTCGCGGCCCATCTTTCCAGCTCCGGCACGGAATCCCGTGCCGGGGCTTTATCCTGTACTCGCCGGTTCGGAGTTACGAGATCCATGAGCAGCAACGACTTCACCATCACCGCCATCGAGCGCTGGCGGCTCGACGTGCCGTTCCATGACCGCTGCGCCCACACTGTGGAAATTCGCGTTCCCGGCTGGTCGGTGGTCGATCTCTATCGAGTCACGCTGGCGTCGGGAGCGATGGGTGTCGGCGAAACGCTGGAGAACTACACGTGGGGCAAGATTAGCGATGAAGGTGTCCAGCAGCATGTCGGCCGCAACGCCTGGGATCTGATCTGGGACGACGAACTGGGTGCTGGCCTGCAGATGGCGCTGTTCGACGCGGTGGGCAAAAGCGCCGGGGTCCCGATACACCGGTTGTTGGGGACACAGTACCGGGAGGACTGTCCGGTCTCGTGGTGGGTGCAGGATATGGAGCCGCTGCTGTGGGCGCGGGAAGCGGCGTCGGCTGAGCGACTGGGGTTCACGACGATGAAGGTCAAGGCCCGGCCCTGGTTCGACATCGAGGATCAACTGGAGGCCGTTACCGAGGCGACGTCCGATCATTTCCAGCTCGACGCGGACTTCAACGGCCTTCTTCTTGGCGTCGACGTAGCGGTGCCCATGCTGAAGCGACTGGAAGAGACCTTCCCGATCCTGGCAATCTTTGAATCGCCGATTCCACAGGAGGATGTCGCCGGCAACGCCGCTCTGCGTAGCAAGATCGCCAACCCCATCGCCATGCACTTCGGTAATCCGCCGGTGATGACCGCCATCCGCGAGGGCGTCTGCGACGGCTTCGTCATCGGCGGTGGTGCTTCGCGCGTGTTACGCGACGGCACCCTGGCCGATCACGCGAAGATGCCGTTTTGGTTGCAGCTGGTCGGTACCGGACTGACGACGATTTGGTCGGTGCATCTGGGTGCCGTCCTGTCGCAGGCGCGCTGGCCGGCCATTCCGGGGGTCAACATCTATTCACACACGTTGCTGAAGGAGTTTACGATCAGCGGTGGCCACGCTCGTGTTCCCGATGGTCCCGGACTGGGCGTCGAGGTCGACTGGGACGCGGTCGAGGGCTTTCGTGTGGATCCCGACTACCGGAAGCCACAACCTCGCGAAATCCACACGATTTTCTGGCCTGACGGTCGGCAGACACAATACAAGGACGGTGGCTACCGCGCCGATTTTCTGGCCGGCAAGCTCCCCGTGTTCCTGCCGGGGATTCGGCTGGAGCGCCGTCTCGACGACGGTTCCGACGAGTTCGACCGGATATGGACGGAGCGGTTCGGCTGAGGAGTAGGGGAATGTTGGGACGTGTTGCCGGTGTGGCCAGCTGGCGTCTGGGGGTGCTGCTGGTTGTCATGGCGCTGGCCGCCGCGCTACGCAGCTGGGGCCTGCTGTCCGGCGAGCTGGTCTGGCATCCCGACGAGATTTTCATGGTCGTGTTCCCAATGAACATGCT
>Ga0315338_1002798_pt1 | contig 16394 bp, 16 predicted proteins | sample ASW8metaG_FD_204518 | JGI IMG/M metagenome (GOLD analysis project Ga0315338, IMG submission 204518) | Ammonia-oxidizing marine archaeal communities from Monterey Bay, California, United States - ASW #8 | ecosystem: Environmental > Aquatic > Marine > Coastal | place: USA: California | collected... | reverse complement strand
AGGTATTGCCCGGCGGCAGCAGGCCGCGTGCTGAGCCATCGATGAAATTGGTATAGCCAAAGACATAATCCATGGCGTCAGCGGCCTTGACGTTGGACGCACGTTTGCCGATCACCAGCGCGATCTCGGCTTCACCCTCGAAGATGGTTGCCGGAATGTTCGGCAGAACCATGGTGTCACCATGGCCGATGACCGAATTGCACGATTTAAAAAACGCGTTGATCGGCGCAGGTTCGTCCCGCGTGCCATCTTCCATATAGTTTACCGCCATGCAGTCTATATTGCCCGGCTTGGGCAGGGGGGGGCGGATACGAACCGAGGAGACGGAGACACCATCGTTACCCGCAACGGCGCCTTCCAGGGCGGATTGGTAATCGTCGAACCGTTCGATCAGACCGTTGATCAGATTATGTGGGCCGGTGTGCGGAATATCGTGAACCACGGCCGACACATCTACGACGTTATTCCCCTTGAGAACCCCCAGTTTGAAATCATCGAAATACAGCAGTTTCATCGTCTTCTCCCTTTTGGTTGTGAAATAGAGTTGGTGGATTGACGCCTAAGGTAAGTCGGGTCACCTTGGTCTGACAACGGAACTTGGAAGAAAAGTTGGAAAAGGTATTAGGGTCGCGCATGAAGTCTGGACAGGGCATCGACGAGCAAGCGGATTTTCACGACCGGATCGGTGCTCACAATCTGGCGGCCTTGTGGGTCGCCCGCCGTGGCATCGATCTTACCAAACCCAATTCACCGGCCGTTGCGGCGCGCTGGCATTATGATGGGCTGCGTGGCGATTTAACTGAAGCCGGTCACATTGTTACCGCCGAAGAGGCCTTTCGCCGCGTCCTAGTGCTTGAAAACCCCGCCTATCCGGGGGAGATGCGGGTCACCAACACGCTGTATGCGGGGCTGCAGCTTGTCCTGCCGGGGGAAATCGCTCCCTGTCACCGCCATAGCCAGACGGCGATCCGGTTCGTGATCGAAGGCACCGGGGCCTATACCTCGGTCGATGGCGAACGGACCTGGCTGCATCCCGGCGATTTCGTCATCACGCCCAACTGGAGCTGGCACGACCACACCAATGAAGGAAAGATGCCGGTGGTATGGCTCGATGTTCTCGATACGCCGCTGGTCGATTTCCTCGATAGTGTGTTTCGCGAAAACTACCCAGCGCCACAGCAACAGATCAGCCGCCCCGACGGCAATTCAAATGCTAGGTATGGCGCCGGTCTGCTGCCCGTCAGTTACCAGTCGAAAAGCCTGAATTCGCCGGTGTTCAGCTACCCTTACGCAGAGACCAGAGCGGCGCTGGAAGCGCTGCGCGAGGCCAATAAGTGGGATGATTGCCACGGGCTCAAGATGCAATACATCAACCCCGCCACCGGCGATCATGCGACGCCCACCATGGCGGCCTTCCTACAGCTTCTCCCGGCCGGCTTCAAAGGAGTGCTCCACCGGACCACGGAAAGTACGATCTATTGTGTAGTAGAAGGACACGGCAGAACGATTATCGACGACCAGACGATGGAATGGGGACCGCGCGACCTTATCGTCATACCAGGCTGGCAAGGTTACCGGCATGAGGCGGTCAAGGAAGCGGTCTTGTTCAGCGTGTCGGATCAACCGATTCAGACGAAATTGGGGCTGTGGCGCGAAGAACGGCCGGGTGACCCCGCCGCATGACACAAATAAACCGTGATCACCGCAATGTCGCCGTTCTCGCGACCTGCCAAATGCTGTTCGGTACCGGGCGATCGTTGATTGTCGCCACCTCTCCCCTGATTGGTTACGCCATCGCGGCGGACAAATCGCTGGCGACGCTGCCGCACGCGCTGGTGATAGTGGGGACCGCGCTCTTGACGTTGCCGGCTGCCCTTCTGATGCGCCGCATTGGACGAAAAAACGGTTTCGTTATCGGCGGCGTGATCGGCGCGCTGGGCGGGATGGTCTGCATGTATGGCGTGCTGGCCGCGAATTTCTGGGTGTTTGCGTCTGGGACGCTGTTATACGGGACGTCCGCCGGATTCGCACAGCATTACCGGTTTGCGGTCACCGATGTGGCCTCCGCGGCGTTTCGCGGCAAGGCAATTTCATGGGTGCTGGCGGCCGGTGTTGTCTCCGGTTTTGCTGGACCCGAAATCGCTAAATTCAGCAAGGATCTGTTCCTGCCAACGGTGTTTCTCGGTCCCTATCTGTTTCTGATTATCATCACCTTGCTGTCGTCGGTTGTCGTCATGTTTGTCGATATTCCCAATTTGACGCCCAAGGAGGCGGCAGACACCGGCCGGCCCATGAAGGAAATCATGCGTCAGCCAACCTTCATGGTTGCTGTCCTCGCGGCGACTATCGGCCAGGGGGTGATGAATTTGCTCATGACGGCAACGCCGTTGGCCATGCAACATGCCAACCATCCGTTCGACGACACCGCCTTCGTCATACAATGGCACAGCATTTTCATGTTCGCGCCGGGCTTTATCACCGGATCGCTGATCAAGCGCTGGGGCGAAATAAAAATCATCATGGCCGGCCTGATCCTTCTTGCGCTCTGCATCCCTCTGGCGCTGGCCGGCACGTCAGTCGTGCTATTCTGGACCTCCATGTCGCTGCTCGGCATCGGCTGGAATTTTTCGTTCACCGGCGGGACCGCCTTGCTGGCGGAGGCCCATACGCCGTCGGAACGCGCCAAAACCCAAGGTTGGGTGAATTTCATTATTTATGGCACGGCGGCCGTGTCAGCTCTGTCGGCCGGTCAATTGCTGCACTATTTTAGCTGGGCGGTCGTCAACTATACTGCGTTGCCGATGATCGGCGTCGCAATTGTCGCCACGCTGTATTATGCCTGGCGGCAGAAGACAGCCGTAACGGCACAGGGAGAATGAAATGGATCAATTGACGTCGATGGGCGGCAGCGTGGGCGCGCTGCTGAAGGAACGTGGGGAAACAGTGGCCGTTGCGGAATCATCAGCGGGCGGGCTGATATCGGCGGCCTTGTTATCGGTACCGGGAGCGTCCGCCTATTTTGTCGGCGGCGGGGTGATCTATACCCGCGATGCACGGCGTGGCCTCATGGGCGTGCCGGAAGAGGTGGCGACCATGCGCGCGTCGACCGAAGAATATGCGCTGATCATGGCCCGTATTGTTCGTGAACGTCTCAACACGACCTGGGGGCTTTGCGAAACCGGCGCCACCGGCCCGACCGGTAACCGCTATGGCGACGAAGCCGGTCACGTTTGTTTCGCCGTCGCCGGTCCCATTGAACAAGCTGCTACCATCGAGACCGGTTCTCCCGACCGGGAGGCCAATATGTGGCAGTTCGCTAGCGGCGCGCTGGCCCTGCTCGAAGCCGTTTTACAGAAAGACTGAAAAGGAACAATGCATGAGTAACCGCACATTCCCACCCGATGTTCATGATGAATCCTGGTGTCGGCTGGAGTTGGTAAAGCGCGAGGATTTAACCGACGGCGCAAAGCCGATCTTTGACGAACACCATGACCCGGATGGTGATTCGCACGCTGGCATGCAGGGACCGGGCGGTGTCAGATTGCACAGCCCGCGTCTGGCCGAACTATCCAGACCGGCCGCACGCTATCTGCGCCACGAAACTGGCCTCAGCCCGCGGATCCGGGAGGTGGCTATCCTGACGTCGGCGCGCGAACATGACAGCCAGTTCGAATGGCAACAGCATGAGCGGGTGGGCTTGCGCGAAGGGGTGCCGCCGGAGACCATCGACGTGATCAAGCACCACAAACCGGTTGACGGGCTGGACGAGACGGATGCACTGGTCATAGAAATCGGCCGCCAGCTGTTCCGCGAACACAGGCTATCCTCGGACCTGTTTGCCCGTGCCCGGGAAAGTTTCGGCGAACAAAAACTGATCGATCTGCTCGCCAACATGGGCACCTACGCCGCCACCGCCATCCTGCTCGCCGCCGTCGACATGCAGGTCCCGCTGGACGAGGAAATCCTCCTTCCGGTTCCTTAGGACCGCTCAGATCGCGATCGATTAGTATCGTTTTTGACCTACAGTGATATACCCTCCCCCGCGGTGGGGGAGGGTTAGGTGATCTCCAAGACAGCCAGATACCTTCATAAAATTTCGATGGAAGCGACGGAAAAGCTCTGGTCGCTTTTGCGCCGCAAGCAAATGCACGGATACCGCTTTTGCCGTCAGTGGCCGATCGGTACCTTGTATAGTCGACTTCGTATGCCTGGAAGCCTCGCTAATCATCGAAGTTGATGACAGACAACATGCGGAGCAGATTGCAAAAGACGAAGCCCGTACGCGCTTTCTCGTAAAAGAAGGTTTTCGCGTTGTTCGTTTCTGAAACAATAATGCTCTGGCCAAAACCGAGGGCGTCCTGGAGGCTATACTGCACGATCTACAAAACTCGCCACAGGAACAGCCCTGATGGCATCGGTTTTATCCCCCTCCTAACCTCCCCCCGAAGCGGGGAGGGGGACATTTGGCTAAATCGCGTCAGGTAACAGCGGTCTGCGATATTCCACTATCTCATGCGCTGGGAGGGTGAGGAAAACTTTCGCCGTATCCCGACCTACATCCGCAACAGTTTCTTGGCGTTGCCGTTGTAGATCTTCGCCTTGTCTTCAGCGCTCAGCGGGATGCCTTCCATCCAGTCGGTTCCGGGCAAGCTCTCCACATAGGGCCAGTCGACCGAGAACAGGATGCGGTCGACCCCCATTTCCATCACGCTGCACAGCAGGGCAGGGTTGGAGAAATTGCCGCTGGTGGTGATGTAGAAATGCTTGCAGAATAGGTCGCGGAACTGGACATCCTGGCCTTCCGGGCGGGACAGCTTGTTGAAGGAGTGGTTGATCCGCCATAACAGGAACGGCAGGCCTTCGCCCATATGGCCGAGGATGATCTTGACGTCGGGGTGTTTATCGAGAACGCCGCTCAGGACCAGCCGGACCCCGGCTGTCGCGGTCTCCACCGTAAAGCCCCAACCCGCCGACAGGATGGACCGGAACTTGTCCGCATATTCTTTGTAATAGGCGTTGATCACGTCCGGGTGGGGCCGGCCTGGGTGAATATAGATGGGCACGTCGAGCTCTTCCGCCTTGGCGAAGATCGGCCAGAATTCCGGCAGATCGTGAAATTTGCCGTCTGTCAGGCCGTGCAGCATGGCGCCCTTGAAGCCAAGCTCTTTGACGCAGCGTTCCAACTCGTCGGGACACGCATCGGGGTTGCGGGTCGGCAGGCTCCCAAAAGCGGCGAACCGATCGGGCCGTGCCTGAACCACCTCGAACAGCCGGTTATTGACACCCTGGGCGCGTTCTTGTGCTTCACCCTTGTCGAACGCCTGGGCGCCCGGCGGGCAATGGGAAAGGACCTGGATATCGATCCCCGCCTCATCCATTTCCCGCAACCGCAGTTCGCCGAGATCCAAAAGCCGCTTGCGCGTATCCTCGCCGCCGCCGGCCTGCTTATTGACCTTGGCGTCCACATCCTCGTCCAGATAATGCTCTTCGATCGCGATAACTTGTGGCCGTGTGCTGCTTCCCATAACGATGTCCTCTTCTGGTTTTGGTGTGTGTTATTCCATGATCCACATGGCATAGCCCGGATTTTTCTCCCAGATAGGCGGTTTCCAATCCTCGGTCAGCCGATCCATGTCGGCGAAATATTCCGTGCGCCCGCCGCACGGCATATGGAAATACCAGAACATGTTGGAGCCCATGAAGTGCCGTCCCGGCTTGGTGGCCGGCTCCCATCCCTGTTCTTTCATATGGGCGCCGCCCAGCATGATCTCGTCAAAATCGCGAACTTCAAAGGCTATATGGTTGAACTGCGCGCGGTCCATGCGATAGGCGAGAAACAGATTATGATGGTCCTGCGATCCTTCGCAGCGCATGAAATCGCCGGTGTCCTCAGCACGCTCCGACAGGCGGAATTTGAGCCGGCCCTGGTAAAAACCACTCAGCGCCTTCCAGTTTTCCGCCGGCACATGAAACACCACGTGGCCGATACGGATCGGCCGCGCCCGGCGATAACCGTCAACCGGCGCATTCAGCCGTGTGTTCTGATCGTTCATGTTGATCTGGGGACCGTCGATTCCCGCCGGTGTACGATTCCACACCCTGAACCCGATGGCAAAACCCGCATCGTCCCTTGAATGCAGGGTGCCATCATTATCGGTGGTGACATCGCGGTCCTTCGACAGTTCCACGCGAATGGCGTCGAGATTTCCCTGGGTATCGGCGCCCCAGATTGTCTCGCGCAGGGTATTTGCACCATCCGGCGCGGTTGGGAGTGCGTCATCGTTGGCGTCACGTATGATGATAGTCTGGTTTTCCGGCAAGGTGTAGGTGGTGCTGGCCCCATTCCGGTCAGTCGCCTCGAGCCCCCAATCGTCGAAATAACGTGTTGCGTCAGCCACATTGTCGGCCCCGAAAACAAGCGATTCAATGCGTTGAATGCCCATAATATCTCCTCTTAAACGGTTCCCTAAAGCGAATTCTGCGCCAATTATGTGCCGCTGTCAGCGGCCATCAGACGGACAGCAAGCCGGCCTGAGACCGGCCCCCACCAGGACCGAGATCATAGGGGCTGGTCTGAGACCCGCCCGCCTCGAACGCGGAACACGCTGTACAACCCTACCCGTGCGGATCCAGCCGTTCGCCGTTGCGGATCGGCATTTTGCTATCGATCAGGATGAAGGCGATCATGCAGGGCTCGGTCCCGTTATTGACCCAGTTATGAATGGTGCCGCGCTGGACCAGCACGTCACCGGCTTTCAGATGCACAATCTCGTCATCCATCTCCATATCGATTTCACCTGACAGCACAATGGCGTAATCGACCGAGGCGGTGCGATGGACGCGCGGGACGACACCTGGGCCAAAACGCGAAATCCGGCAGACCACACCATTGGGAATGGTGGTCGATGTCACATCGTGCGAGATGTCCTGGTCGGTGTCCATGTCCGGCGGGAAGCTGTTGGTCGCCCACACCACGGCGGAATCGGCGCCGGGGCGCCTTGTGATTACATTTTTGGCGATCTCGTCGATCGCGATGATGGCCTTCCCGTTTTCATCGTGTCCCGTAACAACACGCCGAACCTCAAGAGTCATGCGTTTTCTCCCCGATTTCTTGGATGTTTCCTATGCTGGGACACTATGACGAGGAATGCGGTTGGAAAAAAGGGCGGCCACCGTCAAAATTGACGCGAGACCCGGCCGTCAGAAGCTCCTGGTCCCCCGGCGGCCAGCTTTTATCAGCCCAACATGGTGTGGACGCGTTTTACGATATGCGGCGGCGTAGTGTAGAACTTGGCGCCCTTGGTCTGCCACATAGGTTCCATGGCGAGCTACGGACCGGTATTGCCCAGAACCGTTCCGTCCTGCGACGCCACGGTATAAAGCCAGTTCGCGTTCACCCGCCCTCCGACGCCGGATCCGATGGATATGGTGGTCTCTTTGCCACGGTAAAAATTCGCGGCCGTAGCAATCGATGCCACAAAACGGCACGCGGACATCGCCGCGAGGGATCCGTGAAAATGGAGATTACCCTTGAACGTGGATACCTCCCAATTCCGAAATGTGATAAATACGGATCTAGTCGCCCGTTAGGCTTTGTATTCTGGAGCAGCGGGTCCCTGTGACAACCGGGGCCAAAATGGCGATTTTCGCTCTACCCCTTTGCAGAAGCCCCGTCGGTGGCGCAAACTGCGGAGAGGCAAAATAATGTGGGAGAGCTATGCCGGAAGCTACGGTTCGGGGTGTCACAATCAACTATCAGGTGCTGGGCGACGCGGGACCTTGGGTGGCGCTGTCACCGGGCGGACGGAATGCCTTGGACAGTGTGCATTCGCTAGCGCAACGAATTGCCGATGAGAAATACCGGGTAGTGATATTCGATCGCCGCAATTGCGGTGCGTCGGACGTGGTGATTGAGGGCAAGGATTCCGAATACGAAATCTGGGCCGATGATCTGCACGATTTGCTGGAACAATTGAATGCGCTGCCGGCGATCGTTGGTGGCAGTTCCTCGGGATGCCGTCTGTCTCTGCTCTTTGCGCTGCGTCATCCCGACGCCGTCAGCGGGTTGCTGTTGTGGCGGGTGACCGGCGGCGCTTTCGCGGCAAAGCGGCTGGCCGAAAAATATTATGGTTTATACATCCGGGCGGCGCGCGAAGGCGGCATGGCCGCGGTTTGCCAGACCGAGGAATTCGCCGAGCGAATAGCCGCCCGACCGGCGAACCACGACCGGCTGATGGCCATGGATCCCGACCATTTCATTGCCATCATGTCGCACTGGCTCGAATATTTCGAAGCGGGGGCCGATCTTCCCGTCATCGGCGTCAGCGAGGCCGATCTGCGTTCCATCGCGGTGCCAACATGTATCGTTCCGGGCAACGATAACACCCATCCGCCGGTTGTCGCGGAAACCGCGCACGAATTTATTGCTGACAGCGAAATTCACCCCCTGATGGATGAGGTGCTCAATGTGGATACCACCCCGTTCGAGGATTGGGACGCAAAAGAAGCCGATCTGGCCGCGATTTTCTTGAACTTTTTGCAGAACCACTAGGGTCGGCGCCATGTAATCATACGCGGCAGGCCCCCCACCCTCCCACGACGCAAGAGTGCTGCGGGTCCCTCCCTCTCCAGCGACCGGTAGAGGGTATGAAGGCTTACCAAGGCGTTTGCTGAGGTTAGCCGTAGTGGTTGGGGGGAACTCATGAGTACAATTCACAGGTAAAGAGAGAAAACAAATGGTGGGAAACTGGACAATTTTGAAGGAATGGCCGGAACTCTATCTTGAGCGGCTCGATGATGACGGGGTGGCGCGGATCGTGCTTAACCGGCCGGAAAAACGCAACTGCCTGAACGAGGCACTGGTCGAGGCGTTTTTTGAATCGCTCGACATCATCCGCGCCGACCGCGATTTGAAGGTCGTGATCACCAAGGGCGCCGGCAAGGTATACAGTTCCGGGCTTGATCTCAATTTCCTCCGCGCCGTCAGCAATGGCCCGCTGCTCGACTGGGATCAGCCGACGCCGACCATCCAGCTGGCGGAGGCCGTCCGGAATTTTCCGCGCATCATGATAGCCCAAATCCACGGCTATTGTCTGGGCGGCGCCTTTGGCATCGTGAATTGTCATGATCTAGTTTTTTCGAGCGACGATTGCCAGCTCGGCATGCCGGAAATATTGCGGGGCAGTTTCGGCCAGCTCGTGACATCGACCCTGATGAAGGGGGGGTTGCCGCTCAAAAAGCTCGCATATCTGCAAATTGTCGGCCGCAACATCACCGGCATAGAGGCCGACCAGCTCGGCATCGTCTCCATGGTATCGCCGGCCGATGAACTGGAAGAGATGACGACCGGTATTGCCTGCGAAATCGCGTCGCGTCATCTGGTGCCGCTCGAGCATGCCAAGATCACCGTCCAGATGGGCCGCGACCTGACCATGTCCCAGGCCCTCCAGCTCGACCAGCTGGTCGGCCAGCGCATGCGTCGCGCCATGGACCCGCTGGGTGACATCGAAGCCTATCTGGAATCGCAGAAGGGCGGTCCCAACCCGGCCTATAAACGGCCCGACGTCTGATAGCTGGAAAAAGAAGATGGCGCAGGTGGATGTCCCGGTATTAATAGCGGGCGGTGGCCCGGTTGGGCTTACGCTGGCCGTGGAACTTGGTTTGCGGAATATTCCCTGCATTCTAGTGGAAAAGCGGGACGGCACGCTGACCGTGCCGCGCATGAGTCAGGTCAGTACCCGCGGCATGGAATTCTGCCGCCGGTGGGGCATCGCGAAACAAGTCCGGAATGCGGTGTGGACCAACACCCACACGCTGGATTTTGTTTATTTGACTAGTCTGGTGAGCGATGAAATAGCCCGGCTCAAGGTACCCTCCTATCAGGACCGGGGGGCCCTCGACTACACGCCGGAAGGGCCGTGCCATTGTCCGCAAATTTATTTCGACCCTATCATGGCGGATCTCGCCAGGACGTTCCCCAGCGTAACGCTCCGATACAATACCGCCCTGGAGGGGTTTGAGCAGGGGGACGATTTTGTACAGGCCAATCTGGTCAATTCGATCTCGGGGAAATCGGAAACCATGACGGCCCGTTACCTCGTCGGCTGCGACGGGCCCGGCGGCGTGGTGCGTGACTCTCTCGATATCGAGCTCGACGGGATGGGCACGCTCGCTAACAGCGTCAATATTTTCTTCCGCTCGCCCGAACTTGCGACGCTGCACGACAAGGGATGGGCGCGGTTTTACCGATGCATCGACGAAGAGGGAAGTTGGGGCGAAATGATCGCCATCGACGGGCGCGAGCTGTGGCGCCTGACGGTTTACGATCATCGGGACGGCCCTATCGATGCCGATGCCTATCTGCGCCGCCTGGCCGGGTGCGATTTTCCCCATGAGACTATATCCGTTCTTGCGTGGGATCGCCGCGATTTCTGTGCCAAAAACCTCCGCAAGGGAAACGTGTTCATCGCCGGCGATGCGGCGCATGAGATGTCTCCCACCGGCGGGCTCGGCATGCATACCGGGTGCAACGAAGCGGTCAATCTCGGGTGGAAGCTGGCTGCCCTGACTCAAGGTTGGGGCGGCCCCAAGCTGATTGACTCATACGAAATCGAATGCCTGCCGGTAGCTTCCTACAATGTGGAAATTTCAACACGATCGTTCCATAACATCACAAGTTTGCCCCCGAGCGGGGCGGTCCGGGAAGTTTTCGCCGATGAAGGGTCGGCTTCCCGCGATGCCCTGCTGCGGAGCCTGACCTTGCCGGATTTCACCAAGGTCCAGATCACCTATGAACACTCGCCAATCTGTGTCTCCGACGGAACCAAACAGAACCCCGAGGATTTGAAACAGAACAAGCAGTCCGCGCGCCCCGGCTCGCGCGCGCCGCATGGCTGGGTAACGGACAATGAAGCGATCTTCGACCGGTTTGGCCCCGATTTTACCCTGCTCCGTTTCTGCGCGGCCGATACGGATGTGGAAAGCCTGGTCAGCGCCGCCGCTGATCGTGGGTTGCCGCTGACCGTGTGTGAAATCACCGATGATCACCTCGCGGGTCTGTATAAAAATCGTCTGGTCCTGATACGCCCCGACGGCCACGTCGCATGGCGCGCCGATCACGCCCCCGCCGATCCGACGGCGATGATTGACACCATCCGCGGTGAAGGCTAGCGGGCCACGGGCCGGGCGCCATGGACTGGCGCAGGCATTTCAGGGTTGGTACGTGGGTCACCACCATCTAGACGACGAGCATAGACTCTATGCCGGCGGCCGGTTCGCTGTCCGCCAGCAGGGCTTTCCGCCGCCATGCGCGCGGCTTTTTCAGTCTCGTCCTAGATCATGGGGCAGCCACAGGGTGGCGGACAGCTGCGCCAGCAAATCAGGGTTTACGGTCCGGTCCTGTGGGGCGGGGGCGGGATGTCGTTTTCTGCTCATGTCTAGGATGATTCTTTTGGTTGTGTGATGTGGTAAGATACTCGCACACCCAGAACTGTCCGACTTACCCCCCCCCCCGCCATTTTCGGGCTTGGCTCGGTAATCCAATGTAAATGCGGGCGAAATGCTAGCCATCCTGGATTACCGAGCCAAGCCCGAAAATGACGAGGGGGGGTAAGCCGGGGTGTACTGATCTGGTATGAGGGGTGCGCTACGCCCGATGCTGGAAAATCGGGCAACAAAAAACCCGCCTAACTAACACCGTTTAATTCATCAAGGATCTTCTACATCTGTAACAAGTGCCTAAGGCGCCCGGTGACCCCATTTATGCTTAATGCGTGGGGTTGTATTTCAAAAACCCAATTTTGGACCCTCTATGCCTTTGTTCCGGCGCCGTCCCCCTAGTCCACGGTCTCGCGGGTCTCTTCGCGTAGCATGCCGAGCCGGTCGATGGCGTCGCGGTCAGTGACCAGGAACAGCTTGGCGTCGCCCGAGACGGCTTTGTGGGATATCCAGCTCCAGTTCGGCAGGGTAAAAATGTCGTTGCGCTGCCAAGTAAAATTGTGGTCGCCGATTTGCGATTCGCCCTCTCCGTCGGCGACCACGCAGAGCGCATCGCTGGTGGTCCGGTAGGGAACCGTATCGCGGCCTTTCGCGAGAGCCAACAGGAAGCAATCGATCAGGGTCATTGCCGGTCCGCCCGTTGCCGGGTTGGTGTAGCGCAGCGTGCGCGAGCCGTCATCCGAAGCCGGTAAATCGCTCAAGGCCTGCAGGACCGCTTTCCACGGGTAGCGGAACATGGGGGAATAGGGTGGGCGCGAATTGCCATCCACGGGCATCAGTCCACCCTGCAAAAACGCGGAATCGGGCGATTGCGGCGGCAGGTTGGGCGGCGGGCCTTCCTCGTAGAACGAGGCGTTCATATGGCGAAACAGGGGGATGTCTAGGGCGTCGAACCACACGATCCGCTCCGATGACGTATGGCGGTGGGCGTGCCACGACAGCAGCGGGGTCAAGATAAGATCGCGTTCTTCCATCAGGCAGGACTTGCCATCGACCATGGTTTCCGCGCCGTGCCCTTCCAGAATGAACCGAAGTGCATTGCCGCTGTGGCGGTGCGCGTCGGCGGTCTCCCCTGGCAGCAGGGTCTGGATGGCGCCCACCAGATTCTTGGTGGTGCCGGGGCCAGGCAGGCCGCGATGGGGGTTCTTGAGCGATAGCACGCGGCGCTCCACGTCCTCCATGGGGACCTCTTTAGCGGCCCGCTCGGTCAGCGGCGAAATGCTCGACCAGCGCCACATGAAGGGTGGCAGGGGCGACGGTTCGGTTGGCTGTTCGCCGTTGAACTGCCGCCACAAGGGCGCCACCGAAGCGGCTTCCACCGCCTCGTAAAAATCTTCCTGTGTCGTCTTTGTTGCCATGATTGCCTCCTCGGTTAAGCGGCAACGGCGTCTGCCAGGGACGCCATTTCCTCGGCCAGGGCTGCCTTATAGACCCGGTCGATTGCCAGGCTGGCTTCGGCGCCACGCAGGATCTGCGCCTGCGCGTCAGCGGTGGTCCCGTATTTGGCAGCTGCCTGCGAGAGCAGGGTGGCGTGCTCGATCTCGATCTCCATATGTTCGGCGTTGGATGCCTGCTTTTCGAATCCAATGCCAAGTTCGTCGCGCATTTTCTCGCCGATGCGCCGCGCATTGCCGCCGCTTTTGACGATGGCATCGGAATTGGCAACCTCCAGAATGCAGGACGCGGCAAACGCCTCGAGCCACGGCTTGTCGCGCGCGATATGCAGCCAGGCATAGCAGGCTACCTGGACGCCATCGGCCGGTCGTGAGTTGGCAAAATCATCGAGGGTCAGCCCAACCGCCTCGCCTTCCTGCATGCCCAGCGTAACATGATCGGCGACACCCCGAGCTCGGTCGCCCACCAGTTCGTCCTCTTCATGGCCCCAGATCATGCCCTTGACGTCGAAGGGCGCCATGCATTGCACCGCAGCCCAGCAGCACCGCCGGTTGAGCACAAAATGATGGCGCTGTAAGATATAGAAGGCGGCATTTTTGCGATTGAGGGGCACCGCGTAAAGATTGCGATATTCCTGGGATGCGAGCTGCACATTCGCCATGGCGAATAATTTTTCGTCGAGCTCATTCAGGCTCGTGGCCTTGTCTGTCATTTGGTGCCTCCGCTGTTGTTTTTGTCAGGCGGGTCCCACCGCCGCTGTTAGCGTGTCCAGCCGCGCCATCAGGAGCATAACAGGCAAACGGCCAACCTAGAAGAGTACCGGTTGTTCTAGGGAGCTATATTGTACATCATTGATTGAATAATGCGCCTTCGAATTTGACACCGTTCAAATTGAGGGAGGAATAATTTAATGTTGAAAATATTTCTTGAGGCAGGTGCGCCGATACTCGCGTCGACATTGCTGGTGACGGCGCCTGCTCACGCGCCGGCGGTGGCTATGGTCTCTATTCGCGGGTGCTGACCCAATTTATGCCGCGTCACATTCCTGGCCTCCCCACCATGACATTCAAGTTCATGGCCGGCAGCGCTGGCGTGAAGGCGGCGAATTACGTATACAATGTCGTCCCCAAGCGGGGAACGGCTCTCGCGTTCATGCTGTCCTCGCAGGCGACCAGCGAGGCGACCGGCCGCAAGGGCGTCAAGTACAAATCGGCGAGCTTTCATTGGCTCGGCCGTATGGTCGATATCATCACGGTGGTGACGGTCAAGCGGTCCGCGCCGGCCACCACGATCGATGCCATGGAGAAGACCCAGCTCATCGTGGGCATAACACGACCCGGATCGACCACCCATATACCCTATTACCCTATGCCGTCATGAACTGGGCACTTGGCACCAAATTCAAGATCGTCTCCGGCTATAAGGGATCGGCAGGGCCGGCGCTCGCGTTCGATCGCGGCGAAGTCCACACGGTCGCTACGCCTTGGGGCACGTTGCGAACAAAATGGCCGCAATTTCTCAAGGAAATCTCGCTCGTCCAGCGGATGAATTCCTGATGACTGTGGCGCTACATATTCTTCCCCAGACTGTTCCGTCGAGCACATTAAGGGCGGCAAACAGTCTCGGCAGTTGAAAGGACTATCTCAGCGCGCCAAACATGCTTTGGAAGAGAATTGCCCTCAGAAACGATACTGGAAAGCCGATCATGGTCGGTTGGCGAGACAGTGACTGTTATTCCTGTGCGCATGTCACAGACCCGCACAGCTGATAACAAATGGGAATCCCAAACTGGACCCTTTTGTCTCAATCAATCCACTAAGTTGTTATAAAAAGGTCCCCCTCACCCACTTCGGCTAACCTCAGCATGAGGCTCAATAAGCCTTCGTACCCGCTCGCGGGAGAGGGTGGGGGCCTGCTGCGGAAAATCAAACGGAAGGAAATCTAATTCGGCTCAGGCCGGGTCGGGCAGGGCAGCCATGGCGTCGCCCAGCACACCCTTGAACTGGCGTTCAACAAGTAGGCTTTCCGCCGCGCCGTGCAGGATCCATTGGAAATCCTGTTCAGTGGTGGCGTGCAATCGGGCGGCGCGCATCAGAAGGTGCGCATGTTCCACATCGAGCACCACATGTTCCGCGTTCGAGGGCTGTTTTTTGAGCGGAATGCCCAACTCAGCCGTCATTTTTCGCGCCATGCGCCGGGCGAACCCGCCGTCCTGGCATATTTCGTCGGAATTGCTGATCTCTGTTACCGCGCAAACCGGCAGGGCCTCCAGCCAGGGACGGTCCTTGGCCAGGTGAACCCAGGCGGCGCAGCACGCCATAGTGCCGTCAAGCGGCGACGCCGCCGCAAAATCATCCGGCGTCAAGCCGACCGCACCGCCTTCCTGCATGCCGAGCGTGAAGTGATCAGGTATGCCGCGCGCCTTATCGCCTTCAAGTTCCTCGCGTTCGTGATCCCAGATCATCTGCTTGATGTCGAACGGCGCGGCAGCTTGGACGTAGGCCCAGCAATCGCGCCGGTTGAGATGAAAATAGGACCGCTGAATAATGTAGAGTTGCGCCCGTTCGCGGGTGAGCGGCAGAGATAATACTTTTTTATATTGCAGTGACCCGAACTGGGCGTTGGCCATCTCGGCAAGCTGATTTTCCAGTTCATCGAGGCTGCGTACCGTACCGTCCATAGACTTGCTCTCCACGGCGTAGAAATTATTCAGGGCAGCATGATCGCGCCGCCATTGATGGCGACACTTTGCCCAGTCATGTAGGCGGCGTCGGCAGACAGCAGCACCATCACCATGCCGGCAATGTCGTCGGGATGCCCGACCCGGCCGAGCGGCAGCCTTGCGCCGCGTTCGCGCAGGGATTCCAGCGTCGCGCCGTCGGCTTCGAGCGGCTGGCGGGTTTCCGACACGCCGGGGATGACCGCATTGACGCGAATGCCAAAGGGCCCCCATTCGGTTGCCAGCGTCTTGGTCATGGCAATGATCGCCGCCTTGGTCGCGGCATAATGGATACCGGTGACCGCGCCCTGAATTGCGCGGCCCGACGCAAAGCTGATGATTATCCCCTGCCTGGCATCCATCATCTGGCGGCCAAAGGCCTGGGCGGTGAGAAACGAGCCGGTGAGGTTGACTGCGAGCGTTCGGTTCCACATTTCCAGCGGCACATCGATGGCCGGCGCGCGCGGGTAGATGGCGGCATTATTGATCACCGCGAACACAGACTTATAGAGGCCCAGAACATCTTTCGTGGCAGTGGCGATATTATCCGCATCGCTCATATCACAGTGAAAAAATGCCACTTCCGCGCCGGCCTCGCGGCACAAGGCGGCTGTTTTCTCGCCCTCGTCATCAAGCAAGTCCCACAGCGCCAGCCGGGCCCCTTCCCTGGCGAGGCGCCTAGCGATGGCCCGGCCGAAACCGCGCGCCGCCCCGGTGATCACCACCACGTCGCCGGGCTCCAGCCCGCGGCGTACAATGGCGCTGCCACCGTCTTCGATGGCCT
>Ga0315338_1002797_pt1 | contig 16397 bp, 25 predicted proteins | sample ASW8metaG_FD_204518 | JGI IMG/M metagenome (GOLD analysis project Ga0315338, IMG submission 204518) | Ammonia-oxidizing marine archaeal communities from Monterey Bay, California, United States - ASW #8 | ecosystem: Environmental > Aquatic > Marine > Coastal | place: USA: California | collected... | reverse complement strand
GATATTCCCCACCAAGAGATTCTACAATATCTATACTATCTTGTTCCAACGGATGATATTTTTTACCTATTTTAATATCTGCTATATTCCACAACAAATATCTATCGTTTTTTAAATACTCAAATGCCGTAGTTAATGTGGGTTTAAGAAAATTATCTCTCCAATTATCATACTTAGGATACAACTTATAACTTTGTTCTTCGTCCTCACTATACTGCTCTCTATCAAAGTATGGTGGGCTGGTGAAAACTAAATCTAACTTGTGCTTATACGTCTGAAACTCTGGATTGTTCCCAATAAATTCACTTCCATCTTGAAATAAATGATAAGTATTTTTTTCTTCTTCCCAAAATGGATTTGCTTCTAATACTTCGTTATTAAAAAAATCTGCCACATACTCATATCTCGTCTTATCTAACTCGTCTATGTAATTATCCGTGTTAGGGTCTGTGCCAATATAATGAATTCGTTTGAGTGATGACATAGCTCCGAGAATACGACCACCCCAACCTGCTGATGGGTCGTACACATTGAGCAAGTCTTGTGATATATGTTCTGTATATTTTTCATATAAATACCTTGCTGTTAATGGTGGAAAATTTACCGCTGGTTGTCCAAGTCCTAATCTAAATGCTTGAATACCTGGTGGAAATATTTTCTGTCCTAACTTAAATTTTCTAACAAAATAAGAATATTTTTCATCATCATATTCTGTTACATTAGTTCTTTTTTTAAAATCTAGTTTTTTTACTTCACTTGAAGTTAATGTTATATACTCTGGATTAGATACTTTCTTTTGTTGTACAACAAACCATTCTCCTTGCAGGTCTTCTGAAAAGAATTCTGCTAAAATAGGAATACATTTAGAAAAATTATACATTGAATCTCGTTTAATAATTCTACGAATTACCTTTTGAAACTTATCTTTATATTCATCTGTAAACCAATCATAAATAGAACCATTATTCACACGAGTTTTTAACATCGTGGGAAAGAATTGATTTATTCCACTTGCATGTTTATTATAATTTTTTATAACATTTTGATTATCACTATCATCAAGTTTGAGAAATTCTTTACTACCTTGATGTAAAGGATAATCCCTTAATTTTCTAAAGTTCTTTTTCAAATCATAAGCGTATTGGCCAATAGTTGGCGGAATACCTTTGTCATCCCATTCTTTGAGTATAAAGGTACGAAGTTGATCAATCCACTCTGTAGTGGATTTATCATCCATATATAACACTTGTTCGAAGTTTAAATTAACTTCTGATTCGAGAAGATTAGACCTCTCATAATAATACTTTTTCAAATACAACCTAATTAATTATTTGTTTTTACTAATTCCCTTGGATATATTAAATCCGTTTTATGTAATGTTGCGTCTGTAAACTTATAGGGTTTTGCATCTACTGATTCTAATATATCAACACGATTTACCCATCGTTTATTCATAGTATCTCGTACTTGATATACTCCATCTTTACCATCAGTGCCTTTTAATAGAACGAAGTCACCATAATCTAACCATCCACCCCATCGTTTCAAAAGATTTCTACTCACCGCTATAAATTTATAATTAGACGCTTCTTCCGTCTTAATACGCGTTCCATCTGCGAGAATGTTCGGTGTAGAATCAGTTTGATAACGAACAGGTTGATACATAGTTACAGTCACGGCCATTCCTTCACTTTTTAACTCTGTGAGTTTTTTGGTTAATGCAACATTTTCTTCATGAATCTCGTTCATTAATGAAGTATAATATTTCTTATTCTTCTCCAATATGTTAATGGAAACAAATCCATTTGCAAATACTGTTAAAAGAATAAATGCTAAAATACTCTGATTTTCAAAAATCTTCATATCTCTCCTATATGTTTGTTATAAATATCATTCAAATATCTGTTTCTTACTTTTTTTAGTGGAGCTGGCGGGATTCGAACCCGCGTCCAGTCTGTCTTTTCCAAAGAGTCATTCACAACTTATTTGATTTCTAATCGGTTAAAATCAACAAAACACCATTGAGTTCGTTTCTCAACTACGACAACATATCTCTGTGTTGCTCAGGAATAGTTTTCCACTAAGGTAGGATACTATTTCACCCAACCATGATCTGTCTAACTTATTTTATGCTCGGGTGTTAGACAACCCAAGAACTTATGCGTAAGCGTAAGTTGGTTGGGAATCCAGTATAGGTTCAACAAAAATGTCAAATCCCATTTCAGTATTGGCTAAATGCCAATCTATTTCCAACCCTTCGAGCGATTTATCGCTATTTAGGTTTGTGAGTCTTTTTTCACGAGTCTTACTCAAACTCTGTTGCACTCTATTGTCGAATAACATCTGTCGATACCATTCAGCCCCATATTTATGTTCCCCAAATATCTTCTTCACTATAGTCATCAAAAGGATTATCTACATTTCCATCTCGTAGTTGTTCAATAACCTTCTCTACTAAATCCCAATCTTCCAAATCCATCGATTCTTCTAATTGACGTATTATTTCTTCTAAATTCATACTATTATCTCCAGCTTTATTCAGTTACTTATTAAGTAGTGAGTAAATGTGGTTTTCCTTCAAGATTTCCTGCTCTGGTAACCTCTATTAATTCTATTTTGGAATGATACTCAGAAATATTGTTAGCCCCAACATAACTGAAAGAACTACGAATTCCCTCTTGTATATCTCCAATGACTCTTTTGACTTTCCCCTTATAAGGAATGACTTTATGATTTCCTTCAACATTCTTATTACTCCCTCTTGATTTTTTAGAATCCAATGATGCTGAACCTCTGTATTTTTTATATAACTGTTCGTTAGGCCACTTGCCTACTTTTTCAATTTCGCCTGGACTTTCTTTTGTACCAGATAAAAGGGAGCCCAACATAACCGAATCAGCCCCACAAGCAAGTCCTTTACACACATCACCAATATCGCGAACACCACCATCAGCAATAACGGGAGTGTTATAAGTATCAGCAACGGCGACACAATCAATGAGAGCAGACACTTGAGGGATTCCCACACCCGTTCTAATTCTCGTTTCACATAACGATCCATTTCCAATTCCGACTCTAATCGAGTCCGTTCCTTTTTCACATAAGTACTCACACGCTTCTCCTGTCGCAACTGATCCCGCAATGATTTCAACTCCTGATAACTTGGTTTTGATCTCTTCAATTGCTTCTCCTACTAATTTATGATGTCCATGCGCTACATCTATAAGTAGAACATTACATCCGTTCTTAAATAATTCTTGTGCCCTTTCTAAATAATCATCTGTAACTCCAATAGCCGCACATAAGGGTCTTTTTTCCCATACCACATCACTTGATAATATACTTTCTCTCCAAAATAATCTATCTTGTAAATTTTCAAAATCAGATTTATCTGGAATACCATTTACTTCATCATACCACTCATCATAACATTCATCAAGTGTTTGTCCATCACCAATATCAAAATAACTATCCCAAACTTTCCAAACTGATTTCATCATCTTTGATTGTTCTTCTATACTTTGGAATCTATGTATAACACCAACTCCACCCCACTCTAACATTTCTTTAGCCATATCCAACCCTGTTACGGTGTCCATTGGCGAAGAAACTATTGGTATAGTAAGTTCTGTATTCTTTGTAAATCTTGTGTTGAGTTTTACTTTATCACGAGATTTTAATTCCGAATACTTTGGAACTATATTTATATCATCATATGTTAAAGCTCTTCTCATTTAGATTTATTTTTTACTTTCTTCTTTCTTTTATTTTGTTTTGGTTTTGGTAATGTACCTTTATTACCACCACATCCACTTATAAATTCTTCTTTATAAGATTCCATTAAAGGTTTGAAATCTTCTTTTTTACAACCTGAATATTCACTCATATTTTCTCCATAACTCGTTATATTTTTTCATTTCTTTTTGGTGAGGGAGCCAATCTCCATCATTAATCATATTACCATATGCATCATCTATATATTCCCAATCACTATATTTGTAAGTATACTGTCCTGATTTATCTTTTATTTCTTTTTGATTTTCCATCTTCTCATAACCATTTAGAGTACACCATTCTTCTATTCTTTCTCGTAACCGCTCTATCTTTGTAGTAACAATATAATGATAATTATACCTATCAATAACATTTTTTAATTCTCGTAAACTACAATCTCTTTTTGGTGCTACAAAATTTTCCTCTGCATATAATTTTAAAGCTTTAATTGCGTTAATTTTAGCACCATCTTTTACCATCTCGTTTATTTCTTGTCTTAATTTCCTATCTTCAAAAAGAACAGCCCATAGTCTTTCTTCATTGGTATCATTCTCAATGTGCCAACCTTTACTTCCTGTTTTATACGGTGGCATTATGTTATTGGGCCTCCCTTATTAATCCAGAACCTTTCCACCAAACTTTTCCACCAAAACTATAATCATAAGTTAATGCATCATGACATACAATATTGTTATCCAATATATCTAATATCTCTTGTGTGGGATTTGGGCCTGCCAATCTTTCTTTACATAACTTAACATTATCTTCCATTAACTCTACACCATAGGTTGTAGACAATGCCTTCTCTAATGTACAATTACTTTGTTCCATTTTTCTTATTACTACTTCTGATAAAAATTGTCCATCACCACAACTTGGATCTAAAACTGTTTTATTTGGATTTAAAAATAATTCTGAATCTTCTTCTTCCAATTTATCTAATATTTCTTGTACCAACAAAGTTGGAGTAAAAACTTCTGCAGTTTTTTTTATTCTATATTTATCTCGTTCTACTCCACTCATATATGAATGATTTCTGGTATGTTCTATAAATGACTCTAACATAATTTTATTTCATACATAACATTTTGTATTTATTTGGGTCGTGTGCTCCAGTATTAGAACCCGTAATTTTATTAAACAATTTAACTTCATCACTTTTTAAAAAATTTATAATCTTCATAGCATCTACTTTATTATCAACTGGAATTATCCAAGAACCTTCGGTAACTCCAATTCCATTTTCATCATACCAAGGTTTTAAATAACCTGACTTGGAACATACTACTTTATTACTATCCATTGCCTTACACGGTTTTAAACCATACTTAATTTGACTACTGGTGTGTTGGTATTTATGTGGAAAGTCTTTACTTTGAGTATCGCTAAAAAATTCTTTCTTCTGTGAATGAATTCCACTAGTAGTATTTATGTTTAATGGTGTACCATTCAATAAATCTTCTAACATATCTACAATATCATCATTTATTTCACCTGGTATAAAATCAAATTTATTCAAATCATATTTACCCACAATGTCATTTTTTTCTCCAAGTACAGTAGTTTCCACATCAGTATTACTCATTCTTGTTATAGTCCAACAAAATGTACTACCCACTTTATTACCACTATCCTCAAAATATTTACCCACACCGATTGGTTTGTATACTAATACATCATTTTCAAAAAACTTTTGTTTAATCTTTCTACGACCTATATGTGGATGTATCGAGGCTACAAGACCAGTATCCTTTTTAGTAAGGCGGTGCATTAATTCTATAAATGGAGTCCATAGAGAATGACTATTAACACCGTGTTCAGAGTCAAAGGGTGGATTTCCTAATGTTAAATCAAATTCATTATTCATATTTATTTCTCCTAAAGAATTTAAATTATATAAATTTTTAATGTTTAATTTTTTCTTAGTTAATTCATAACGAAATGGTTCTATTTCATACCCATGTAACATATTATTGAGTATGTGTGCCTCATCATAATATTTTAATAACTTTAAATAAATAAAATATAAAAATGTACCAAATCCAAAACACGGATCACAAATACGGAGATTTCTATCGTCCCAGTCCAATGGCAAGTTATCCAATATTTCCTCTACCAATAATATTGGTGTGGGGCCATCTGTACCGTATTCTATAGTTGCTAACTTCTTAGTATACTTATTGAATTGTTCTTTCGTGTTCATTTACTATTTACTAATTGTAAATTTACTTTAAATGTATCAATTACTTTATTGTCTATCAATAATCTCAACACTTCTTTATCTGCTTTAGTTGCCCCATAAAATAAGTTGTTTGGTAATTTATCAGCTATTTCTTCTACGGTATCATAATCCAATTCACAAATTATAGGTAATCTACTCATCATAGTGGATATTTTTGCAACAATATCATTTTTAAATTTTTTCTCATAATCCACTTTACGAGTAGATTTTCCATTTACTTCTGTCTTATAATTCTTACCCTTATTAATCAAACTTGAGTTAGTTATTTTAATTTTGAGACTTTTTATTTTTTCTTTCGATAGACTCATAAGTTTTACCAATAAATCATCATCAATATTATCAAAATTAATATAATCTCTACCAGACCTTCTCAAAGTGTTTGCTGAATAAGTTGAATCTCTAATAATATTTATAAATTTTTCTATGTCATCCTTTACGAATTCAACATCACCATCACAACTAAATATATTGAAACAATCTAAGAACTCTTTCAAAATAACATTTGGATTGGTTTGACCTCTTAATGCTGCTGCGTGAGTCGCGTATTCCATTAACATTTCTACTGTTCTATTAGGATTAAAGTCGAAAACATATCCTTTTTCTTTACCTTCTAATGGTGAAGTAGGTCGGAAACACGCTTGAAAGTAATATTCGATACTATCAGTATCGTTCATAAAAAGAGTAGCATCCCATTTTCCTACCGTAGTTCCACGACAAAAACGAGTAATCGTAAGAGTGTCAGTAGGAACATCAGGATAATATTTCATATATTTTTTAACTACATTTATATCTTTAACTTCATTACCAGTAGCTCTGAAAACTTTTGTTTTACCATTTGTAACTTCTTCTATAATATCACCAAGTCTAATTACTGCTTTTGTGGAATCTGGTAAAACCCATAAAGTATGTTTCAAATTTGCTATCTTATAAGGTGAAAATTTTGTTTTTGGTATTATACCCTTAACAGATTTTACAAAATCTCGTACATCAGTTTCATGTATGAAGGTATTAGTATCTTCATTGAAACTAAATAACTTTGTGAGTGTGAAACCTTCATCATCTGTATACCACTTAGCTTGTTTTGAAATCGTATCTAATACTTTCATACGATAAAAATCTAATGGTATAGCTCTCTTATCAGTTCCATCTCGTCTATCAATCTGTTGTTGTATATAATCATAGATGAATGAATTTTCATCATTGAACCAACCCGTGGCTAATAACTTCCAAAAGGTTCCAGTAATCCAAACTCTGCCAATCTCTACTGGTATTTTATCAATTATATCTTCCTGAACTAATTCAGTTAGAATCTTATTATCAGCTTCATCTATTCCCTGTATAGTCCATTTAAACTGAGAAAGGAATTCCACTAATTTTCCTCTATGATTTAAGTTCAATAAAAGTTGAGTACTGACTGCTAAAACATTAACTTTATTATCAGATGGTTTCCAATCATATTTATTTTTCTTTAATTCATCATAAATCCAACCATCATAATTTATATGTTCCTTTATATCATCTTCAAGAGATTTAAAAACATCAGGATTTCCAGTAATAACTAATACATTACCATTCTCTCCTACAACATACCTGGACATTTCTAAAAATGTAAAGTTCTTACCAAACCTCATTATTGCCCCAAGTAGAAAACTTAAAGGTGGAGCGTTCTTCATACTACGCCACTTACTAACAAGAGTTTTCCATTGTGCTATACATTCTTCTTGTCTGAGTCTTGGAGGATATGTCTTTTTTCTATCACGGAAAAAATTACCATCTTTAAATCCGTGCATTACTTCATAAACTTTATCTAGGAGGGTTTCCATATCAATTTCGAAAACTTCTGTTGATTTACCATAGTCGGTTCTTTTCATATCTTTACCAACTACTTGTTCAACATCATAAGCAGTATGATTTTTTATTTGTTCATCTGTAAATCTTATTGCCCATAAAATTACAATTGAATCAGTTGTCGTTCCAACATAACTTTCAATTGTATCGTGTGGTAATGAACCATTTTTAGCGTATGTACCATACTGACCAAACTTTGGTTTATTACTTCCAGATAAATATCTATCACGATATTCCCACGCGTATAATCCTTGACCAGGTCTATTAAATACCTCGTCATTTACATCCATTATGGTCTGGAAAATAATCCGACCACGAGATTCTTTTAATATATTTAATTTATCATTCATTTCTTATACCCAAATATAAGGATAAAACCCCATATAAGTCAAGCCTTTTTTTAATTATTTATTTTATCCATTTCTTCTGTAACTTCTTGTAAAAGAAAAGGACATACACCACATTTTGAATCATGTTCCCAACATTGCCAATGCGTCATTGGTAAGTCATAACAATCATCATCAAAATCCTCACATATATGATCTGGTACTGATTTGTAATCTATAGATGTTCTTGTCTTACCTTTTACCCAACCATAACTTGACATAAATCCTTTCATAACTGATAAATTATCTGTATCTATTTTCAAGTTATCGGGCCTCCAATATAAATTTCCCATTCACCACTATCTATAAGTGGTTTTGCTTTTTTGTATTTCATTGTTTTTAATTCTTTACCATCTGTAATATCTACTTTTTCATTACGACTAAAACCTTTTTTAACTTTGATTGGTTTTAATTTTACTTCTTTATCAATACAACTAATACCATTTAAATGGTCTATCTCGTGTTGTATACAAACTGCCTCTAACACTCTTTGTGTTTCATCTTCTTTATTAGATTTATCTTGTTCCCAAGTTCCCATACCTTCACCTGGAGTTGGTTCTCCACTAAAATACCAATCACATTCTTCTTGTTCTGTATGTACTATTATATTTTTATATCGTTTAGTATTAACACCTTTCTTAGGCCAGGATAAACATCCTTCATAATAATCTATTTCTTCCCATTGTTCTTTAATAACAGGGTTAATTAAAATTAGAGGCTCTTTGACATTAATAACAGCAACAGAAGCATCGATCCCAACTTGATTAGCAGCCAGACCAATACCATCTTTCCGCTCATTGAGGATATTGAATAAATCTTTCGCAATAGATAATCCTTCATCTACCGTAACCTTCCTTAACTTTTTATTTATAACTGGATTTTCTTCTTTAAAACAGTTAATTATTTTATTATTCATTAAAACTTCGGGGTATTATTATGTATGTCTGATAATTTAACTGCTATATAAATTAACAAACATACTACTACTAATTCAAACAATTATTTTCCCTTTATATTTACCTTTTCTTCCAAGGTGTTTTTCAATAAACCAATCAGGAACTTCACCATCAGTAGCATCAATATATCTACGAACTGCTTTCCTAATATTACTTAATTTTCTCCATTTACCCGCACTCATATTTTTCTTATGATGTTTACTTCTTGGCATTTCGTTCCTCTAACTTTTCTCTGTAAAGTTTAGCATCTTCATCACTATCTGCCCAAAATGTTATTGTTAATCCACCATCTTCATATGAATATTCTTTCATATTATGTGCAATGTGAAATGGTACTTTCTTTTTCTTTGCCATATTACTCCTTAAGCTTCCGCTAATTGTGTATTAAGATCGATTCCCCAAATAACTTCGTTATCCAAAGTATCTATTATATAGTTTAAATCATTTTTTGCCCCACCTAAATCTGATTCGTTTTCTACGAACCCATTAGATGTTGAATCTAACTGATAACTAATTGATTCTAATTCTTTTAATATTTCTTCTTTTGTCATCTTACTCCCATATCCTTGCTAATCTACGGATGAAACCTAAAGTGGCTCCGAATCCAAATGCTATTGCCGCTACTTGAAAATTTTCCATATACATTGCCACTGCAGACATCATATATGCTGTAAATCTTACTACGCCATATAGTGAAAAATTACCACTAGCTTCTACGAATTTTGTTTTTGACATTCTTTGTTTCCTTAATTTTTTCTATTTTAGATGGATGGACGAATTTTCTCCACTTACCATTTGTGGTTTCATCCAATAATTTTTGTTGTTCGATTGTAATCATATTTACTTTCTTAAATTTTAATAAACCTACGGGTGAATTAACACCCGTAGATTAGATCACCTACTAATTTAATGTTTTAACATTTTTAGCAACGGGCCCTTGTTTTCCTTCTCCGATTTCAAAAGTTACTTTTTGACCTTCTTCTAAAGTCTTATAACCATCTGATTGTATCTCGGAAAAGTGAACAAAGTAATCAGTTTCGCCTGATGCTGTATCAGATACAAAGCCGTATCCTTTTTTGCCATCAAACCACTTTACTTTACCTTCACTCATGATTTTCCTTCTTTGTTTATGTTGTGATTCAAGAAATCTTGCTGTTTTTTCACAGCCTTTTTTATCGCTTCTTTTTTTTCTTTGTGTCGGGCTACAAGTATCTCTTGTTTGCTCCGACGCTTAGTTTTTTTCTTAGGTTTTACTGTAACCTTTGTGGGTTTTAGCGTGCCCTTCAATTTTGGTTGTTCTTTACCTAAATGATACACCGTACCATCTTTATCTACAAATTCTTTCATCCAATGCCATCCTGCTGGACGACCTGTTGGTACATACCCCTTTGGTTTATCCAAAGGTATTGATCTTGTTACACAATTAGAACATTTTACAGCCGTGGCTTCATCACCAACTGATTCATATCTACCACATACTTTACAAATCATATACCGTATGTGTCCTTCCATATAACTATGGTATTCTATTTTCTTTTTCCTACTCATTTTTTTACTTCTTTTACAACTTCCTTAATCTTGTTACAGGTACTTTTATCTTATGTTGATAACTACCTTCTGTTTGTATTACTGTATATTCCCCATCTTCAATACTCTCTACTTGATATGCTGGTTCATTTTTATCACTTAATCCAATTAATAAAACGTGAACCCAATCACCAACTTCAATTTTAGTATTTTTCAATATTAAACTCCCATTTAAAAGTTATAGCCGTGTTTTGTTAGCCAAAAATCTTCACTATGTAAAAACTCATCATCAATATATTCCATAATAGTTTCGTATAATGTTGGATCCATTTCCCATAACTCATCACTTGTATAGTGATTGGATCCTGTTTTATCTTCCCACTCTATTGTAGAAATCTCTATATCATCATTGTCCATATTCCAAGATACAGTTATAGGTTTATTATCAACATCAATATAATCAAATTCTTCGTCAAACATCCACATCATTATCTATCGCCTAAATGTTCTGGTTCATAAACTTCATTTGGAGCTATTTCAACTCCATAAGGAGTTAAATCTAAATTATCCATAATATCTTTAACGGTGATTGAATCAGATTCATCTAAATCATCAAACCATTCTTCTTCTAAATCTCCAATAGGACAAGCCATACCATCATATAAGTCGGCGTTTATACCATCCGCCAACATAGGATATGTTACTGCATTAGTAGGATCTACAAACATACCAACACTTTCAAGTGGTATTAAATGTGTTGAATTACTTTCCACAATAAATGGGCCGTTTTCATCAACATCTACATCAAACCCACCTTTATCTAAATATTCTAAATTCATATTATTCTTTCTCATTTTCTACTATAAATATACAACATAAATACTATATAAGTCAAGCACTTTTTTCATCTTTTTTCGGTATTCCACACTTCTTTTGGACTTACAGTTCCCTTTTCAAGTCTTTTAGTGAATTGTTTATACATTCTGTTTAAAGCTTCTCTTTGTTTTTTACTCAAACTACCTCTACTATAAACTTGTTTTTCAATAGATTCCAAGAAATATTCCGTATTTCTCACATATGATGATGTATATTTACAATCATATAATCTTCGTTTAATCATACTCAATTTAGCTATAGTATTCTCTACATAATCTATTTTATTTTTTTTATATTCAGGACTTAAAGTTTTGGCGTATGACTTAACAATCTTAGTAATAGAGGATTCCATTTTGGGTGTAATCTTTCTACCTTGTATTAACGCCTTATACATACTTAATATAAATTCGTGATAACCATTAGTACTACCTTCTGGAATATAATTCTCATCTTTAATTATATGTTGAAGTTGTTTTATTCTTTTACCAAAATTTTCTTTATTATAATTAACCATAGACCCTGTAGCCCGTTTGACTTTAGCCTTCTTCTTAACTGCCTTTACTACTCTAACCGTCAAAATTCACCTTTTTCGTTATGACCTTCACCCCGTTTTACCCGATTCTTATGCATCTGCATCGGAGCGAAAATGTGTCCTGGGCCTTTAATAGGGTGTCGTTTAGACCTACGAACTAACATCTCAATCATCAATTCTTTTTCGCGTTCAGAAAACTCAGGTCGAACTAACTCCCCACGAGGGCCTTTCCGAACTAACGGTAAAGACATTTTTCGTTTGATTTCACGAATTTCTTTCATTAACTTTTTCATCTTAACTGAATATACAACATAAAAGCTATATAAGTCAAGCCTTTTTTTCATCTAATGTGATGTATATCACTCTTTTTTTCTAGCGTGCCAATGGAAATGATCTGATATCTTTCGTTGGTCTTTCGATATGTAATATTCTTCACCTTTATAAAACTGATTTGCGACTTCTTTTAGGAAAGTTTCTAATACATAAATGTCGGATTCATGCACATCCATAGTATGTTCTTTCCATACAAGCATAGGAATTTTACAATCCTTGCAATCAAGAATTATAAAACTATCCCATTCAAGATAAATTTTCGTTTTTATCTTTAATTCACATAATTCACATTTCATATTCATATAGTGGAGCTGACAGGAATCGAACCTGCGACCCCCACAGTGCAAGTGTGGTGCTCTCCCAACTGAGCTACAGCCCCAGCTCTCGGACTTTTCAGTTATCTATATATACGATATTTTTTGATTAAAGTCAAGCTTTATTTTAGATTTTTTAAAACCATAGTTAATATGAGGGCCAGTTTCCCAGCCCTCACATAATACTATTTTAGAAATTAACAGCTAATCCTAAGTTAAAGGTTCTTGGTAATCCAAGAAATACTTCAGCGTTATGAGCTGCGTGTGTTTTATCACCATAGCTATTGTATTGACTATGATCAACTGCATCTTGGATAAAAACATTATCCGTTGCGTTAAACACATGAGCAAATAAGGATACATCATATCCACTAATTGGTAAAGCATATGAAGCATGTAAGTCAATTCTGGAATATCCAGGTGCCTTCCATACTTGTGCTCTATCAGCATCAGCGTCTGAACCATCATACTCTCTAGCTCCTGGACTCCAATCTGAATAATTCTCACTATAAGAATTATAAAGAGCTTGTAGTCTCAAACCAGGAATCGGATCAACAGTTGTCTTAAAAACAAATGAAGATTGTGGTTGATCACCTACGAATAATCCATCAAGTGCATAAGTATAAGGTGTAGTTGTCTGTCCGATAACTTGACCTTCTTCATTAAACTCATCTTCTTGATAATTACCATCAGCATCACCTACAAATTTCCAAGTACCCACACTCACTACAGCGTCTAACTGTATCTGTTTGTGTGGTTTTACAGAAGCTTCTACTTCTATACCTTTATGATTCTGATTAATTCCACTTAGGAATATAACATCAGTATCACCACTTGAACCTTGTCCACTTGTTACAGATTTGGTAAGGTTTCTATCTTTCCAATCTGTATTATAAAGACTGGTTTTAACTCCAAATATACCAGAGTTATAATTAACACCAGCTTCTGAACTAATGAATTTCTCATTAGCAGGATCTGAAGCAACCGTACCATCAAAGTAGATTACATTATCCATAATAGGTGGTTTCTCAACAATACCGAAGTTACCAAAAACACTAATGTTATCAGAAACATCATACATTGCTCCACCTTTCCATTGTAAAGTAGAGATAGGATCGGCTTCGATCTTTTCATCTGCTACAGTAAAATGGTCTTGATATGAATATTCAATTGATGATAATCCTACCATACCATAAGCAGATAGTTTATCAGCAGTATAATTACCTTGTACAAATCCACCTAACCAATCAACGGTAGTTTCATTGTGATAAGCGATTATATCACCTAACTCAACTCTTTTACCATCGGGTGCGTTGTCATCAGCGTAATCAATATAGTGATCACCACCAAGTAAATCACGAACTTCACGTGCGTGTTCTATACCAGCAGTTCTCCAATCGATACCAACTTGTAGTTCTAATTCATCACTAACTTCATAGTTAAGTTTTGAAATCAAACCATAAGTGTTTTGACGATTGATTGAATTACGTAGAATACCTACTGATTGACCTGGTGCTCTACTGATAGCTCTCTTATCAACATATACAACTGAATCATTTCCAGAGTTATAGTCTATAAGAGTATTCCAATCACGAGTCCAAGGAGAACGACCATAATAGAATTTATAGTTTTCTCCACCTAATGTACCATCAGCATCCATAGTAGGAATCCTACCATAAGTTCCTGTACCACCACCAGAACCACCACTCCAATAAAGAACGGATGATAAATTTGTTTTATCATCAATCTTCATAAAATGGTTAAGGTTAACTAATGGCTTATGAAAGAAGTTTTCTCTTTCATTTAGGAAGTTAGGATTGTATCTATCTTGATTTCCACCACCGAATAATCCACCGACACCATACATATACCAGTATTGTTTACCTTTATATGACGGATCAATGGGTGACCAATTCTGATTGAACGTTCGTCCAACATCCTTGAACTTACCATCTTCACCGAGTGCAGTTTCATCGTATCCTTCTACACTTGCAGCAAATTCAGCATCATATGCACCGATATTCTGTTTGTATAGATTTTGACCGTGACGTTGTGGTGCTCCGATTGCGTATAATTCGAATCTGTTATCTTCATTTGCCTGATAACTTGCTCCGAGATAATATGCCCAAGCATCTGTCCACGTTTTGTCAATGACACCATCACCTGTCTTACGAACTAAAGTTCCACTTAAAGCGAACTTATCGTTAATCAAACCAGAATTGTAGTTAATAGTAGATTTCAAAAATCCACCAGCACCCATTTCTTGTTTGTACTTACCACCCTTATCGTGTTGAGTGGGATCAGTTATGATGTTTATAGTTCCACCAACTGAAGGAGCTGCTAAATTGACAGCCGATAATCCACGTTGCATCTGGATAGAGTGTGAAGCGTCAGCTACACCATCCCAGTTAGACCAATAGACCCAACCGTTTTCCATATCATTTTGTGGAACACCGTTAATCATTACAGCAATATTTCGTTGATTAAAACCACGAACATTGATACGAGCATCCCCCGCACCACCACCTTGTTGAGTTGCATATACACTTGGTGTAGTATTCAAAGACATTGGTAAGTCTTGCGAACCAAGACGAAATTCAAGTTCTTCTTTATCTACAGTAGTATAAGCAACAGGTGTCTTTCCACCAGCACGAGAAGCTAACACTTCTAATGCCGATAACTCGACAGCGGAAACTGATAATCCAAAGTCGAGTGTTGCATCACCACTAACATCAACAGATGCCGTGGAAGATGCGTACCCAATAACTGAAGCTGTAACTGTATAAGAACCATCACCAACCTGGATTGAATAAGTGCCATCCTCTAAAGAGGCAGTACCCAAATCCGTTCCTTCAACAACTACATTTGCTCCAACCAGGGGTTCACCTGTACCTGCGTCGGTTACTTTACCTGATAGACCTTGTGCAAAAATTGCAGCTGGTAACAGTAAAATACCCAACAGCGAGATTAAGTTACGTTTCGTTTTCATAAAACGTCTCCTGTTTGTTTATTACATATTATGACAATTCTTGGTATTGTCGCCCAACCAACTATCTTCTCCGTAAAGATAGATTCCCGAGGTGAAACCTTTATTCTATTCAATAGTAAATATCTCTCTAACTAAAATAAACAAAAATAGGGCGAACAAAAAAAGTTTGTGCGCCCTACTCTGTTATATGTTAACTTCAACTTATAAGTCATATGATTAATCTCGTAATCAACCATATATAAATATCTCTTTACTTCTTCTAAATACATTTTATTTAAGTTTTACCTTGTCCTATACCACCACGCCTTACTTTATTCCTAAGAGCGAGTTCTTCTTCTTCTTCTGGTGTTGGTTCTAATTCCTTTACTTTTTCCTTCTTCCAAGTAGTTTTCTTAATTGATTTTGGTTTCTTTTTAACAACTATCTTTTTTTCTGGGACTTCATATTTACGAACTCCACCAGTTAATGCTACTTGATACGCCACTACTAAGCTAACAGCCAAAGGATCAAATACAAAGATAAGAACAAAGATAAAGAACTTTACAACAGTATCTATATCAGTTCCGAAGGCACGTGCCAAATAAATAGCTGGCCCTACATCAACACCTGTTTCTATTAAT
>Ga0315338_1002795_pt1 | contig 16401 bp, 16 predicted proteins | sample ASW8metaG_FD_204518 | JGI IMG/M metagenome (GOLD analysis project Ga0315338, IMG submission 204518) | Ammonia-oxidizing marine archaeal communities from Monterey Bay, California, United States - ASW #8 | ecosystem: Environmental > Aquatic > Marine > Coastal | place: USA: California | collected... | reverse complement strand
GGTTAGGTTATTATAGTGGTGATATGTCATTTCAAATCCCCAAAAATTGTGATGGCCAATGACTGTGCATGGCGGGTGGGTTGAGGTAGATACGGTAGAATCTTATCAGTGAATACAACATCTTGCACCTAAAGAAAGTAAGTGATGTTTCTATGGTGTCTAATAATAAAATTCAACAGAATGATTAGTTTTTTTTATCGTTATTATAATTGAGTAAAGAAAAGAAAATGTCAAAAGAAACACAAACTGTTTACACAGGGGTTGAATGGGAAGCAAAAAAGGAAGAAAGAACGATTAGTAATTTTTATGTAAATGTACCATTTAGATTTCTGGCCGGCAAAGTTGTTAATTTAATATACAGTTATCCTATCACTCCCAATATGGTCTCTATTATGGGGATTTTTATGGCAGGTATTGGTGGCATTATTCTTATTTTATCAAATGAGAATAATGCCTGGAGAGCCATTCCCTTTTTTCTCTCAATAGGTTTGTTCGGAGCCGTAGATGGTCGATTAGCTAGGAAAAAAGAAATATTTTCTCCATTTGGTAGTTGGATAAACATGTTTGCTACAAGATTGGAATTTATGATTATAGGTCTTTCATTTTCATGGTATGCCTATTCTGTTACCCATGATTACATAATAATGTTCTGCTGTATGTTAACTTACGTTTTTCGTGAAGGAATCGGGACAATAAGTATATTAACTATTGGGAAAGTTCCAGCGTATTGGAAAAATATTTATTCAAAGAAATTTCTTTATCAAAAGAATAAATTAATTGAATTTTTTGTTAAATCTTTTTTTTACTCAGGAAATATGTATGTAATATTGGTTTGCATAGGTATAATTTTCCCATCAAATTTATTATTAATTCTCTTTATGGTTATTTACGGGGTATTATGTTATATCGTTTTACTTTTTATTGTTGGGAAAAAAGTGTACCTGGATTCAATTAGTAAGTCTAATATTTTTAATCACAAAACTTAATCCAACATTCATATAATACATCTAACATTGGCTTTCCCTTCATCTGAGAAAAGTAAATCAGGCATTGCTGCTAAGTAAAACTATTGTGTGACTTATAAGGTAATTTCTCTATTACCTAAATAAAATAAACTGTTTGAAAATAAAGATTAAAAAGAACTTTATGCCGATTGTTATTTTTGTAATATCTACATTCGGATTGGTCTTATGTATAAAATATAATAAAATAAGTTTAAGTTCATTCGATGTAAATAATTTTATTTATTATTTGTTTTTCTCTGTTTTTTTTTACTGTTTGTCTTCCACAGCAACTCCAATTATTCTTGGTATAAAAGATTATATAATATCTTTCTGGATCCAAACGGCAGCATATGCGTCTGGGAGCCCAACACCTATAAAGATAGGGTTACCAATAAAAATATACCTTTTTAAAAAATATTTAAATACATCGGTCATCAAGACAACCACTGCGATAATATTTGAATCTTTAATTCGTATTATTATACTTTTTATTTTAGTACCATTGTCAGGTGGGTTGAAGTATTTAATAAACATCAAACAAAATTATTTTTTTATCATTCCAATCATAGTAATAATCATTATTGTGATGGTATTTTTTCAATACAGTTCCGGAAATTTGATAGAAAAAATAAAAACTAATATATTTGTTTTTAAAACTGAATTTAAAAGAATAACAAAAAATTTAAACATCACTATAAGAATAATCTTTATCCATATTATTTTACAATTGATTTATACTATGAGAATATTGGTATTAATAAATAGCATAGGTATAGAATCATTAACATTTTTGCAAGTAGCAAGAGCTGTTATAGCAACCAGTCTATTAACTACGATTAGTTTGATTCCTGGTGGTTATGGTATAAGAGAAGTATCTATTATTTATCTTTTACAATTAGAGGGGATTGATTATGCCAACAGCATTTTTATTTCACTTGCAGATAGATCAATACAACTTATGATTGCCATGTTTTTAGGCATATTTGCATCAATATATTTTACAAAGAAAGATTGATTAGCCGAATTTGAATCTAGTAACTGGAAATCTATAGGCTTAAACTATTTTTACTACTATGGATAATATACACCATATAGATTATCTTTCTGATAATGTTGATTAAAATATCTATAGAATATATCAATGGCACTGCCCGAGTGAAGGATAATGTTATAAATTTAATTCCCATTTTGGAGAGCAAGATATGTGTGGTATCGCTGGTAAACTAAACTTCTCACGCTCTATTCAAATCGATCAGGAATTGCTTTCTCGCATGTGTGAAGTCATTCGGCATAGAGGACCGGATGATGTTGGTTTTTACATCAATAGAAATGTGGGATTGGGGATAAGACGCCTTTCTATCATTGATTTGGAAAAAGGGCATCAGCCAATTTCCAATGAAGACAATTCTGTCTGGGTTGTCTTTAACGGAGAAATTTATAATTTTTTAGAATTAAGAAAAGAATTGGTAGCAAAAAATCATATCTTTAGAACAAAAACAGATACAGAAGTAATTGTTCATTTATATGAAGAGTATGGCGAAGAATGTGTAAAAAAATTGAGGGGGATGTTTGCTTTCGCATTATGGGATCAAAAAGAGCAGAAACTTTTTATTGCGCGCGACAGAATCGGTCAAAAACCTCTATACTATTCTACTTTAAATAATTCATTGATCTTTGGTTCAGAACTTAAAACGATTTTACAAGATCCAAAGATCGAAAAACGTATAAACAGGGAAGCCCTAGATGATTATTTAACTTGCGGATTTGTCCCTAGCCCCAAAACTATTTTTCAGGGAATATATAAACTACCACCTGCTCATTATCTTACTTGCAAAGAAGGGCGAACCAGGATTGAACGTTATTGGAGTGTTACATACAAATCGGACGAAAATAAAGGCGAAACATTCTACGCGCAACGCTTGGAGGAGCTTCTCTATGAATCAGTAAAATTACGTCTCGTGAGCGATGTTCCTCTAGGAGCATTCCTCAGTGGGGGCCTCGATTCCAGCCTCATCGTGGCTATTATGAGTGGTTTGTCGAGTCGGCCCGTCAAAACTTTCTCCATCGGGTATAAGGAAAATTCCTGGAATGAACTTCAATATGCTCGCCTTGTTTCTGAGCGTTTTGGTACTGAACACAAGGAGTTTGAAGTTACGTGCGAAGTTGAGAGTCTACTTCCAAAACTAGTTTGGCATTTAGATGAGCCATTCGCTGATTCCTCGGCCATTCCCACCTACTATGTATCAAAAATGACTCGGCAATACGTAACGGTGGCTCTTAGCGGGGACGCTGGAGATGAGGTATTTGCTGGATATCGTCGCTACCAAGGTCGGCGCATGGCTCGGTATTTCAATTACCTGCCTCGATGGTTCCGGGATAAGTTCATTTCTAATGTTCTCAAACGTCTGCCTGAGCCAACTGCCTATTATGGAACAAGCACCATTAAGAAAGCCAAGCTCTTTGTGGATTATGCTAGTGCAGTGAATAATAACCCTCATACGAGCTGGCTACCATTTTTTACTCCGGAAGAAAAGACTAAACTATACAATCACAATTCTGAGATCAATATCCTAAATTATAGTTCCAAATTCTTGCATGAATATTTCAAGGCTTTTGAGACCTCTTCTGAACTAAGTCGAAATGCCCAAGATCCGGTGACGCAAATGTTGTGGGTAGATTTAATGACTTCTCTACCTGAAGATATGCTAACTAAGGTGGATCGCATGAGCATGGCTGTTTCTCTTGAGATCAGAAGCCCCCTATTGGATCACAAGCTAATAGAGTTTATGGCGACAGTTCCCACTCGTTTAAAACTTAAAGGTTTAACGACCAAATACATACTCAAGAAAAGCGTAGAGCATCTCTTACCGAAAGAAATTATTCACCGTAAAAAACAAGGTTTTTCGGCACCTATAGCTTCCTGGCTGAAGCACGAACTCAGGCCTCAGGTTGGGGATTATTTGCTAAGTGAGAACAGCCAAAGCCGGAATTATTTTGACCAAGAATATATCAAACGACTTATAAATGACCACCAAAATGGAAGAAGCGATTTTACCAGGCAGATTTGGGCCTTGCTAAACTTTGAAGTGTGGCATAGGACTTTCTTAAACGGTAAAATATAAGGGTAACGGATTTCCACAAAAATGATTTGGTTTAAGCTATATTGCTAGATAAAATGATGGCTACCATAATTTTATTCTCTTGTATAAAAAATTTAATGATGAGAAATTTTATTAAACTAGAAAGGTTGAATTAATGCGAAAAGAACTTCTTAAATATATTCGTTCACCAATCAGTAATACACCGCTTTCATTGGAAGTATTTGAAGAAGGCCCTTTAGGAAAGAGTCCATCTCATATACTTTCAGGTCGTCTTTATAACTCTGCTGGAGAAGAATATCCGATTATTCTTGGAGTACCCAGGCTTCTTACTGGTAAGCTATTACACAATGCGGTCTCGCGTTATCCGGAATGGGTAGCTATTAATAAGAAACATTTTAACAGTTTAGGCAAGACTTTGGACAGTATAGACAATAGCGTTGTATTACATGATGCTGATGGTACTAAAGAACAAAGTCAGGAAATGTTTGGTGTTTCATGGAACTTATTTGACAACTTGGATAGGGTATGGAAAGACATATTCAACTCTTATATTACGCCATTATTAAAACTTGAAGACTTTCATAATAAAAAAGTTCTCGACTGTGGTTGTGGAATGGGACGATATCTTTATTATCTTGCAGAAGAAGGTACAGATCTATCTATAGGAATTGATCTTTCGCATGCTGTTGATGCAGCTGTAAAAAACGTTGCACACTTAGAGAACGTACATATAATACAGGCGGATATCTATAGCCTGCCGGTACCAGCAATATTTGATATAGTTTACTCTGTGGGTGTAATCCAGCATCTTCCTGATCCCTTAAAAGGTTTTCTCAGTGTTGCATCACGTAGGAAAAAAAAGGGAGGAAAAATTTTTGCCACGTTATATGGCAAGCGACATTGGAGTTACAATCTTGTAGTTGGTTCACTTAGACATATAACTATCAAAATGAATACAAGGATGCTTTATATTTTTTCTTTTATTTTGACATGTCTTTCTAGAATCATGTTTGATTTACCCCGTCGTATTTTAACTGCAATAGGTCTTAAAAAACTGGGTAAATTAGTACCATGGAGTAGTTATGCACATTGTCCTTTCCGTGCTAGTCATGCTGACTGGTATGACCGTTTGGCTGCTCCAAAAACAGCATACCTTACCTTAAATGACGGATGGGAAATGTTACAAAAAGCTGAGTGTGAAAAGGCATATATTTATCCTAGGTCCGGATACGGTGGCAAAACCATGTACCACAGTTGGAATTTGCTTGGTATATAACTATTAAGGGGAAGACATATGCGTGTTAAGGCAGTTTTCTTTAAATAATCAGCAATATTTTATTGCTATTTTTTCCTTAGCAAAATCCTCCAAATAATCCGTAATAATATATTTAGCTGAAACAAAATGAGTAAATATCAAAATAATGTATTAATGTTAGCGTCTTTATTTCCACTGGTGGAGTATGATGGTGGTAATGGACTCAATTTATTTAGATTAGCAAAAGCACTGGCAAAAGATTACTGCAATTTGGATGTAGTTGCTCCCAGTCATTATACAGTAGATGACTTTCAAAAAATGCACGGAATTACGGTATATAGATTCAGATATTGGTTTACAAAACGATTACAAATATTGAGCTATGGTAATGGATTTATGAAAAATATAAACGATCATTTTCTTGCTAAACTTCAAATAATTCCTTGGTTTTTATCATATTATTACTTGTGTAGAAGATTGATGAAAAAAAAGAAATATGATGCTATTCATGCAAATTTTTTAAATACTGCAATTGTTTGTGCTTTGTTACCTATAAGTAGCAAAATAACAAAATTATATACTATAAGGAATCCAGGCCTGGTAGATTCTAAAAATGCTTTAAAAATTAAACTTATGCAATATGTTTTTGATCGCATGGATCAGATAGTGGTGAATTCAAATGAATCAAAAAATAAACTGTTGGAAAAACATTCAAATATTGAAAGGAAAATAAATGTCATCTGTGGTGGTGTAGATAAGATAAGAATAGATAAATCAGATTTTAAATATATAAGAGAGAAATATAATATTCCCCTAAAAACAAAAGTAATTATATCTGTAGGTAGACTAGCAAAGATAAAAAATTTTGATTATTTAATAAATGGTTTTAAAAAAGCTATTGATTCTGCGAAAAATTTCCAATTAATTATAATAGGCGCCGGTCCTGAAAAAAATTATTTAGAAAAATTAATAGGCGATGATAAAAGAATCAGGCTTTTGGGAAGGATAAATAATTTAGAGGTTATTAAATGGTATAATGCTTCCGATTTGTTTGTTCTAACAAGTTCCGGTGATACTGGACCTATAGTAATATTAGAAGCACTAAGAGCAGGACTGCCAATCATATCAACAGGGGTTGGATATTCACTGGATTTTATTAAAAATGGTAAAAATGGATTCATAATTAAAAAGCGTGACACAGAAGATTTAGTAGAAAAATTAAATATTATGTCATCTTATACTAAGGAAAGAATTCAAGGGATGTCTAGATATACGAAAATTCTTTTTGATAGTTCAAATAGCTATTCGCAAAATAGCGCATATTCATATTTTAATTTATACTACAAATAAGCGATAAAAAATTAACTCTGCGCTTAAATCTGATTAGCATGGCGTTAATAACAAAGTTCTATCGCTATCGCTAATGGTAATTATTGTAAAGATCAATTCGACTTTTCACAAATTATTAATAGAAAGGAAGGATTAAACATTGTTCACGCAAGTGAAAAACACAAACCTCCAAATACTTATTAATGATAAAACAGGTGTTATAGGTTCACCTTGGTCTGCAAGGGAATTGTTAACTATTGTAATAGATTAAAATGAATGAAAAAAGATAAACCAAAAGCACTTATAACAGGTATAACGGGTATGGTTGGCTCTCATTTGGCTGACTATCTATTAGATAATACTGATTGGATAATCCATGGGATGTGTCGCTGGCGAAGCCCACAAGATAATATTAAGCATTTAATTCCCAGAGCAAATAAAGGTGATAGAGTTTTTTATCATTATGGAGATTTGCGTGATTATATATCAATACAAAATGTGGTTGAAACAGTAAGGCCAGATTATGTTTTTCACTTGGCTGCGCAAAGTTATCCTCAAACAAGCTTCACTTCTCCCTTGGATACATTAGATACAAATATACAAGGGACAGAAAGGTTACTTGAGGCGTTAAGAAAATGTGATGGGATTAATCCATGGATACATGTTTGTTCATCTTCTGAAGTTTTCGGACGGGTTCCAAAAAATAAAGTGCCGATTGATGAAGAATGTAATTTTCATCCAGCATCGCCATATGCTATCTCAAAAGTAGGAACAGATTTAATTGGCAGATATCATGCAGAAGCTTATGATCAAAAAGTATTAGTGACTCGAATGTTTACGCATACTGGGCCTAGAAGAGGAGATGTATTTGTAGAATCTAGTTTTGCAAAACAAATTGCAATGATTGAAGCAGGCCAAATTGAACCAGTTGTTAAAGTAGGAAATTTACAATCACTAAGAACATTTGCGGATGTTAGAGATGCTGTAAGAGCATATGTTATGTTACTTACTGTAAATCCTATTGCTGGAGAATACTATAATATTGGTGGGGATTATACTTGTAAAATTGGAGAAATGCTCGATTATCTTTTATCGATATCGAAAACAAAAAATATTAGAGTAAAAGAAGATAAAGCCCGCCTTAGACCCATTGATGCAGACTTGCAAATTCCAAACACAAAAAAATTTGTTGAGCACACTGGCTGGAGTACTGAAATTACATTTGAGCAAACAATGGAAGATTTGCTGAATTACTGGAGGGAAATGATGAATGCTGGGCATAAATTTCTAACCCGATAACTTATATTATATTGCACTATAGCTTACAATTAATCAACTGGAAAACTTAAAGGAGTGAATAATAGATGAATATTCCCAGTTATTTAACTAAGGTAAGAGATATTAATCTTACTAAAGAAGATTTATTATTATTTGAAGAAGAAGTTAAAAATAGTTATGAAGATTCAAAAATAGTTGCACCTGTTCACTTATCAAAAAATAATGAAGAGCAATTAATTGAAATATTTCAATATGTACATCCTGAAGATTGGGTTTTTTCATCATGGAGAAATCATTATCATGCGTTATTACATGGTGCTGACAAAAATATATTGATGAAAGATATAGTCGATGGTAGAAGCATGAGCGTCAACTTTGTAGAACCTAAATTTTATTCTTCATCAATTGTAGGGGGAACTATTCCTATTGCTTTAGGTGTAGCTAATGCGCTAAAAATAAAGAAATCTGATAAACGCGTTTGGTGCTTTATAGGAGATATGACTTTTGAAACAGGAATTTTTTATGAAGCTTATAAATATAAAACAAATTTTGATTTGCCTTTACAATTTGTAGTAGAGGATAATAATCTAAGCACCAATACGCCAACTGATGAAACATGGGGTGGAGTTAAGCGTGATATACCTGATGATGTTATTTATTATAAATACGAAAGAGGTTATCCACATCATGGAACTGGTAGTTGGGTATTATTCTAGGAGTAAATAATGGGATATAAAGATGAGATTGTAAAATCAATGGATTGGCTTGCTGCTAAAAATGACACAATATTTATTGGTCAATCTGTTAGCTATAGCGGGAATGCAATTTACAATACGCTAAAGTCGGTTCCAGAAAACAAGAAGATAGAACTTCCAGTAATTGAAGAATTACAAATGGGTCTTTCAACTGGTATGGCACTTGAAGGATATGTTCCTATTACTTGTTATCCAAGATTTGACTTTTTAATTCTTTGTTGCAATCAACTAGTGAATCATCTTGATAAAATCAGATTCATGTCAAAAGGTAATATGAACCCTCGTGTAATTATAAGAACTTCAATTGGGGCAAAAAAGCCATTGGATGGTGGAGTCCAACATACACAAGATCACACAGAGGTTTTTAAGAATTTTATGACGGAAATAGATGTTGTTTTGCTAAATGAACCTGAGGAAATACTTCCGGTATTCAAAAAAGCATATCAAAGAGAAGATTCGAAATCTACGTTAATTATAGAATGGGGTGATTATTATAATGAGAAATAAATATAGTTTTACATATATAATGGGTAAAAGAATATAAACTATTAAATGAAAATTTTATTTATTGGTGGGACAGGTTCAATCAGCACATCAAGTAGTCATTTACTGGAATCAAAAGGACATAAACTTACTTTGATAACCCGTGGTAATCGGACTGAAAGGTTACCAGATACTGTAAAACATATTACAGCCGATTTCAATTATATAAATCAAGATTTATATAAATATATAACCAGAAATCTTTGGGATTGTGTAGTAAACTGGAATATATATAATAAAGATCAGGCATTGCGAGATATTAGATTATTTAATGGTAGAATAAAAAAATATTACTTTATTAGTACTACTGCTATATATGGTCAAATAAATAGACCTATAAATGAAGAAATTGAAATTTACAATACCATTTGGGACTATGCAGTTTCAAAAATAAAAGCAGAAAATATCTTTCGTGAAGCACACATAAAACAAAATTTTCCCGTTGTAATATTACGACCAGGACATACTTATTGTGATTTTACGATACCTACAAATATTCAGGGATTAGGTTATGGCCTAATCGAGCAGATAAATGAAGATGAAGAAGTATTAATTCACAATGATGGGGAATCTCAATGGACATTAACACACAGTGACGATTTTGCAAAAGTACTATCAAGCCTATTAGCTTTAGAAGATATAAATGGCGAAATATTCAATATCGTTTCCTCAGAGTATAAAACTTGGAAAAATATTTATATGATCTACGAGGATCAATTAAAAAAGAAAATTAATACCTGCAATGTCCCTGCAGAGTTTATTTACAAAAAAGATAATTTGCTTGGTCTTCCTATAATTGGCGATAAACAAAAAAATATGATATTTGATAATTCGAAGATAAGAAAAATAATTCCTGATTTTGATGATTTTATACTATTAGAGGATGGACTAAAGAGATCTATTCATTGGGCAAAGGAAAATCCTGAAAAAGTTTATTTTAAAAAAAATATCAAATTGAAAATAGCTAACATAATAAAGTCTTATAAGCAAAGTAAAGAATATACATTTTATGACTAAAAAATTAGATGTAAGAAGCTTTGCAAAATGTTTTGAAGCAGATTTTGATGAATTGTTTGAATTATGTGGTGATTTGATAAATAATACTAATCTTGAATATAGAATATGTAAAAAGATTGAAAAAAACGAAATAATTGCATCAATCAATGATAAATGTGATTCTGGAATATTTAGTGTTTCAGGAAAAGATAGAAAAAGTGAATGGTTAGATGGATGGGAGGAGAATCTAAAAGGATTTTTAGACTCCAATTATAATTTAAATGCGTTAATTCCCAAATATATAAAAGATGATAGACCATTACGTTTTGATGGTAATTATATAATTTCAAAAACAAATTATTTTGAACAAAAATTCTCAACCATTTTTCGTAAATGGTTATTTACAAAGTACTTCAATAGTATTAATAATATTTATGAGTTTGGATGTGGTACTGGTATCCACCTAGCATTACTTGCGAGATTATTTAAAAATAAAAAATATTTTGGTTTAGATTGGGTAGAATCATCTCAAAAAATTTTATCATTAATATCAAAACACTATGGTTGGGATATTACAGGACATAAATTTGATTTTTTTAATCCAGATTACAATTTTGACATTTTGCCAAATAGCGGAATTTTTACTTTTGGTGCTCTTGAGCAAATAGGAAATAATTATGTCAAATTCATAGATTATATATTACAAAAAAAGCCAAAGCTATGTGTTAATATAGAATGCTTTAATGAATTATATGATGAAAATAATGAATTTGACTTGGTCGCATTAAAGTATCATAAGCAAAGAAATTATTTAAATGGTTATCTAGATTATTTAAAGCAATTACAAGACAAGAGTGTAATAAATATTAAGAAGATTAAACGGCTTAATTTCGGAAGCCAATATCATGAAGTTTATTCATATGTTATTTGGGAAATAGTATAAGACCATAATGATTAGTGGAAAGGTACTAAACAGCCTAAGCTCCTTAAATGTTCTAGTTACTGGTGGAACAGGTTTAATTGGTAGGCAGATAGTAAAGATTTTGTGTAATGCAAAAGCCAATGTAAAAGTTGTATCCTTAGATAATATAGTTGTTGACGAAAGGGCTGAATATGTAAAAGCAGATCTTACGGATCTCAATGTATGCAAGCAGGTAACAAATGGAATTGACTATGTTTTTCACATCGCCGGTATTAAAGGTTCCATTGATGTGACGAAATCCAAACCTGCCAGTTTTTTTGTGCCCCTGCTCATGTTTAATACCAATATACTGGAAGCTTCCAGAATAAATGACGTCAAAAAACTGGTATACACTAGCTCAATTGGTGCGTATTCAAGTGCGGAAGTTTTTATGGAAACTGAAAATCGCGAAGGGTCCCCAATGGATTTGTACCCCGGATGGGCAAAACGTATGGCAGAGTTGCAAATCACGGCATACAAAGAACAGTATGGTCTTGATTGGTCGGTTGTCAGGCCCTGTAATGTATATGGTCCTGGTGACAACTTTGACCCCGACAATGCAATGGTTATTCCATCCCTCATGATGCGTATCCAAAGGGGTGAAGACCCACTGCTTGTTTGGGGTGATGGTTCTGCCGTTAGAGATTTTGCCTACAGTAGGGATGTGGCTGAAGGAATCATCTTGGCTCTGTACCATGGCACCAGAGGTGATTTTGTAAACCTTGGTAGCGGAAATGGAGTAACAATAAAAGAACTTGTGGAAACCTTGCACAAATTTCTTGATTTCAATTATGAATTTGATACAACAAAATCTCCGGGTTTCCCCAAAAGAGTCATGGACATCACTCGTTCCCGTGATTGGATTGATTACAACCCCACCACTTCGCTATTGGATGGCCTGAAAGAGACTTGGAATTGGTTTCAGGATCATAAGGATGAATATTTGAAACGCAAAAATTATTTTTTATAAAAAATGAAAATTGAAAAAACAAAATTAAAAGGGATTCAAAAGATTACACTTGATGCTTTTAAGGACCATCGGGGGTATTACGTTGAAACCTATAATGAAGATATGTACAATAAAAACGGCATTTATGTGAAATTTATTCAGGATGACATTTCAGTATCTACAAAGAATGTACTACGAGGCATCCATGGCGACCAGGACACATGGAAACTCATAAGCTGTCTTGAAGGTGAATTTTACTTGGTGGTAGTCAATAATGATGAAAACGCACCCCAATATAAACAATGGGAATCATTTGTATTATCGGAGCAAAACCGTATTCAGGTATTAATTCCTCCAAAATTTGGTAATGGCCATTTAGTGCTTTCAGAACGAGCAATATTCCATTACAAGCAGAATACCTACTATACCCCAAAAGGACAGTTTTCGATTCGTTGGGATGATCCCGAATACAATATTAAGTGGCCATTTGAAAACCCTATTCTCTCTGAACGAGATAAATTAGGTTATTTTGTAGATTAGATATGACGAACTATTTCAAATCAAAAAATGTACTTGTAGCCGGTGGTGCCGGTTTCGTCGGGAATAATCTCATTAAAAGACTGGTTTCCCTTGGTGCAAATGTAACCGCAACTTTGTATAAAAAACCGCCTGCCATAGAAAACGAAAAAATAGAATATCTTCATTCTGATCTGCGTGACCCTGAAGATTGCAGGAGAGTATGCGATAATACAGATTATTTATTTATGTGTGCCGCCAATACGTCCGGTGCGAAAGTCATGGCCACCACTCCATTGGTGCATTTGACTCCGAATCTTCTGATGAATGTCAATATGCTGGAGGCAGCCTACGAAGCGGGCGTAGAGAAATTTTTATTTATGAGCAGTAATACGGTCTACCCTCTTACCGATTTTCCAGTTAAGGAAGATGATGTTACGAACGAATTTTATAAAAGTTACCATATTGTTGCTTGGATGAAGCGTTTTACGGAAATTATCTGTGACATGTATGCAAGCAAAATTAATAAGCCCATGAAAACAATTGTGGTACGCCCCGGAAATCTTTACGGTCCCCATGACAAGTTTGATTGGGAAAAATCAAAGGTAATCCCAGCACTCATTCGTCGTGCAGTTGAAAAACATGATCCTTTTGAAGTATGGGGCGATGGTATGGATTTGAAAGATTTTCTTTACATTGATGATTATATAGACGGAATGTTACTGGCCATGGAAAAATTGGATGACTTTCAGCCCATCAATATTGCGAATGGTCTGGCAGTAACTATTCGCGATGTTCTTAAAGAAATTTTAATTGCTGCCGATTATCAAAATGCACCTGTGGAATATGATGCTTCCAAACCTACTATGATACCAAAGCGTATGATTGACATTTCATTGGCAAATGAGCTATTGAGTTGGTCACCTAAAGTTTCGCTTAAAGAAGGCATTCAACGAACAGTGGATTGGTACAAAGAGATATATAGTGATAAAACCCCGGAGGATACCGCGTGATAATCAGTCGTACACCATTTCGTATATCCTTTTTTGGCGGCGGTACTGATTATCCTGTTTGGTACGAAAAACATGGTGGTAGTGTGATCAGCGCAACCATCAACAAATATTGTTTTATAACTGTCCGCTATTTACCACCATTTTTTAAATATAAACATAGAATTAGATACTATCAGCATGAAGAAACACAGAAACTTGATAAAATAAAACACCCTTCCGTTCGAGAGTGTGCTAAATACTTAAAAATAAATAAGGGGATTGAAATTGTTCATAATGCAGACCTTCCAGCCCAGTCTGGTCTGGGTTCCAGTTCTACATTTACAGTAGGTTTGCTGAATGCTTTATACGCACTCCAAAATTATATGCCCACCAAGCGTGAACTGGCGTTGGAAGCAATTCATGTAGAACAGGATCTAATTAGAGAAAGTGTTGGTTCCCAAGATCAAACAGCAGCAGCGTTCGGCGGACTGAATAAAATTACTTTTAATGGTAGGAAGGATATTGAAGTAGATCCAATTATTATTTCCAACGAAAGACGAACGGAGCTTCAGGATAATCTTATACTGTTTTTCACAGGCTTTGCCCGGACAGCTTCTGAAGTAGCAAAAAGACAGATTGAAGTGACACATCAAAAAGAAAAAGAACTAAATAAAATGATGGAGATTTGTGAGGAAGGATTTAAGCTACTTACCGATTCCAGGCAGCCTCTGGATAGATTTGGAAAACTCTTGAATGAACAGTGGAAAGTTAAACGTAGTTTGACTGATAAGATTACAAATAAAGAAATTGATGAAATATACGATGCCGGAATAAGTGCCGGTGCCCTTGGTGGAAAACTTCTTGGTGCAGGTGGTGGTGGCTTTATGTTGTTTTATGTACCAAAAGAAAAACAACATACTGTTAAAGATATTTTAAAGTCCAAACTTTATGTCCCATTTCATTTTGATTTTACCGGTACAAAAATTATTTATTATTCACACGAAGATGAACAAACATAACATTGATATATCAAAAATAGATACAATGATTTTGGCTGGCGGATTGGGCACGCGCCTGCAATCCGTATTAAAAGACAAACCAAAATGTTTAGCTCCCATCAATGGTAAACCCTTTATTGAAATATTACTTGATGACTGCATAAAGCAGGGTTTACGAAGGTTTATTCTATGTGTGGGTTATCTTAAAGAGCAGGTAATTGAACATTTAAGTCAAAGAAACGATTGTGAGATAGTTTTTTCACTAGAAGAAGAATCGCTTGGTACAGGTGGAGCATTAAAAAATGCTGAAAGGCATTTAAAAACAGACCATTTTATTGTTTTGAATGGTGATACGTTTTTAGAAGTCAATTATAATGAATTAATTGAGTGGCATTGTAAGAAAAATGCTGACATCACGATTGCAATAAATTATTTCCAAAATGTTGGCAGGTACGGTTCAGTTACATTTGATTCAAATAGTAAAATCATTGGGTTTTTTGAAAAGGGGATAAATCCAGGATATGGTTGGATAAATGCAGGTGTATATGTAATGGTCAAATCAATACTTAAAGAAATAGAATTAAACATAAACTCATCATTAGAATTTGATTTATTTCCGGATTGTATCGGTAAAAGTATTTATGGTTATAAAAATGAGGGGAATATGATTGATATTGGGACACTAGTTTCTTACGATGAAGCGCAACTAAAACTCAGAAAAGTATTATAACATACTAGTAAAATCATCTTTTAAAATAAAATGAATCTACTTTGAAGAAAAAACGAAAGAGTTCCTATCCTAGGTATTGATCGGTATTAATATGGAAACAACCTTCAAAAGTTATTGTAGTAAAAGAGTATCATATATTATAACTACGAAAAACAGAGCAATCCATTTAAGACATTGCTTATCAAATATTAAAATTATTAAAAAGAATAGAGATGAAGTTATTCTTATTGATGGCAGCTCAAGTGATGGAACACATAAAGTTGTCAAAGATTTTTCAGACATCATTGATGTGTATATTTCTGAACCAGATTTAAATGGACCTCATGCATATAATAAAGGTTACATGTTAGCGAATGGTAAATATATTAAACCCATAAATGATGATGATATATTTTATAAGGAAGCCCTAGAAAAAGCGTATCAAGTTATGGAAAAAAATCCTGAAGTTGATATGATAGTTTGTGGAGGCACCCAGAAACTAGATGGAAAAGAAACAGTTATTTATGTACCCCCCGGATCAAATTATGGTTCATCAGTAGATGATATTTTCAAAAATGGGTTCACAACATCTGGGATGGGTACTTTTTTCCGGCGGAGTCTTCTTTTTAAAGTGGGTTTATATGAGGTAGACAGACCTTACTCAGATATGGGTCATATACTGAGAAGTATATATTTAGGAGGGAATGTAAAATTTTGTCGAATTAACATGTTTTTTCACCCATTAAGTGATAACTCAATTACAGTAAAGAATATGGATAATTATGTTTCCGAGTATCGATTATTGCTAAATAGGTATTGTTCGGATAAATACAAAAAAATGTTTAATCGAAAAAATAGAATATGGTATAGAATTTTATCCAGGGGATTAAAAATTTCTCGTAGTTTAATTTCGAAGAGAAATTTTAATACAATAAATAGTAAAAATATTTCAAAGCCAATCTGGGATGGTGGATTTAGCTAATTGAAATACAACAATTAATAAAGGCTTATTATG
>Ga0315338_1002794_pt1 | contig 16402 bp, 11 predicted proteins | sample ASW8metaG_FD_204518 | JGI IMG/M metagenome (GOLD analysis project Ga0315338, IMG submission 204518) | Ammonia-oxidizing marine archaeal communities from Monterey Bay, California, United States - ASW #8 | ecosystem: Environmental > Aquatic > Marine > Coastal | place: USA: California | collected... | reverse complement strand
GGATCTCTAGAGGTATGCGGTAGTGTATGGCACCGACTATCTAGTAAGGAGAGACACCGGATGAAAATCACGCGCCTTTGTGCCTACCAGGTCGAGTTGCCATTGCATGACGGGATTTATGCTTGGTCGGAGGGGAAGTCGATCAGCGCTTTCGACAGTACGATTGTCAGAATTGAGACGGATACTGGCCTAGTCGGTTGGGGCGAGTCATGTCCCCTTGGTCCGGTGTACTTGCCTTCCTTCGCCGGTGGCGTACGCGCCGGAATCGCAGAGTTGGGACCGCGACTGATTGGTGAGGATCCAACCCAACTCGAGTATCTGAACCGTACTATGGACGCTACGCTGAAGGGGCATCCTTATGTAAAAAGCGGAATCGACATAGCTTGCTGGGACATTCTTGGAAAGGCTACTGGGATGCCTGTGTGTGAGCTTCTGGGAGGACGTTACGGAGATGATGTGGCGCTTTACCGTTCAGTCTCTCGAGATACTCCCGAAGCCATGGCGGCCAAGCTAAAAGGATTCCGGGCTCAGGGGTACCGCAAATTCCAACTCAAGGTAGGTGGTGACATTGAAGAGGATATACAGCGTATTCGTGCCTGCTCTGCTGAGACCGAGCCTGGGGATACCTTAATCGCTGACGCCAACACCGGCTGGCTGATGACTGAAGCTGCCAAGATAGTGCGGGCTGTCGGCGATCTCGACGTCACTATTGAGCAACCTTGCCAGACCTACGAGGAATGTCTGGTAATTCGCCGACGTACCGATCTCCCCTTTGTCCTGGACGAGTGTATGGAGAACCTGGGTATGGTTGTTCGCGGCCATAGTGACGGTGCTATGGATGCAATCAACCTGAAGATCTCTAGAGTCGGAGGATTGACACGGGCGCGCCAGGTGCGCGATCTCTGCGTCTGGTTCGGTATCGCACTGACTACCGAGGATGCTGGTGGGGGCGACGTGACCAATGCGACTGTTGCACATCTTGCTCAGTCGACGCCTGAGAAATATCTTTTGTCGGTTACACTGGCTGGTCTCAAAGTATCTCTCGCTACGGCTGACGGAGCACCCAGCGTCAAGGAGGGACGGGTTTCGGCGTCAAGGGAGCCAGGGCTGGGAATTACGCCAATTCCGGAGGTCCTGGGTGATCCAGTCGTTGATTTTTACTGAGGGAAAAGACGCCCGTATGAATCTGTTGGACGGGTAATCACACCTGGCCTATTAGTAGCCGGACTGCTAGCGCGATTTAGATCTATGGGATCCCCCTGTGTCTCAGGGTACGGTATAGGTCATTGCCGGCAGGAAAATGGTGGAGACGGCGGAAGTGGCCTCAATTTATAACGTCTTGAAGTGTAGATTAAAGGCCAAATCGGCTCAAAAGCTACCGCTAAAGTTACTGAAGAAGTGCTGGCTTCAGTTGGACGGAACCGAATAACTAGCTGCCCGCATGACTCAGATAATCGTAAGCGCTCAAAACGTGACAACGTACGACATGAAGAAAGGTCTCGATTTCGACATACTCATTGTAGGTGCCCATCCCTGTCGGCGGCAGGCCGTAGACATAGGCAGGTACGTTTCGATAGCGCCACAAACGCGCATCGGTGCCGCCTAAGCTGACGATTGGTACTGGTTGGTAGCCACCCCTAGTGCATTTCCTTCTCCTGATCCTGGCCGGTCAGCTCGATACCTTTGAGGCCGACGCGGATCCTCTCTCGGGTCGCCTCGTCCACAGAACGGTAGGGCTTACGGGGTGAACCACCAGGCCGGTCGAGCAGCGCCATCGCCTCCTTAACAAAGACATAATTGGCTGCGCCGCTTTTGGTTAGCAAGTGGTAAAGCCGGTCAATAACTTCTTGATGGTGAGCGGCCTTTTCAAAGCGTCCAGCCATCAGGTGTTCACAATAGGCCACGACGTCCGGTGCACAGATATTGGATATGGTCGACACGATCCCTACCGCGCCGCGGCTGAAGCAACTCCCTCCGTAAGGTTCGAGTCCGGCGAAACAGGCCAGGCGGTCGCGAACAGCATAAATCGATTCGGACATCTGATAGAGGTCCTTCGTACTGTCTTTAAAAGCAACAATATTAGGATGGTCGACTAGATCAGCGAGAAGCGTAGAATCAATATTGATTCCCGTCCGCGCCGGATTGTTGTACAACATAACGGGCAGTCCTACGTCAGCCACCTCATGGAGATGTAAAACCACTTCCGAACGATTGGGCATAGCATAGGGTGGGGGAAGCACCATGCAACCATCCAGCCCGATATCCTTCGCGCCCTCAGTCAGTGCTACAGTTTCGCGCGTACCGATTGCTGAAGTCCCTCCAACAACAGGGACGCGGCCAGCCACCTGTTCATGAAAGAGTCGGAAAACACTCAAGCGCTCCTCGTCGTTCAGACTGAACCACTCTCCTGTGCTCCCTACAGCGACAAGGCCCTGTACGCCCTCACTGATGAAAAGATCGATGAGCAGGCGCAGGGAGCCCTCGTCTACTTTACCTTCCGGTGTGAAAGGTGTTACGGCAGCTGGAAAGACACCGTTCCAGTCGCAGCGTAGTTCAGTCATGGCTCGATCTCCGATGTAGTTGTAAAAGGTTTGGACAACATTAAGACACGAAATTGGAGGAGGCAGCGAAAACGCCTCAATTTGTAACTGCTTGAAGTATATATGAAAGGCCAAATCGGCTCACAAAGTTACCGCTAAAGTTACTGAACAAAGTACTGGATTCGGCTGGACGAGGTTGGACCCAAGGTTGCAATCACAGATGCAGACAAGTCGCATGGCAGCATGGATATTGCGACTGACCCAGGCGTCGCCAATCCGGTAGAGGCTAAATCGAGCTCCCGGGTTCGGCGCCAGCGTCTGCGTCCGGGCCGCGGTAAGACTTTCAAGGTTAAACTGGCCCAAGTTGGTGGAAAGCGGCATCAGAGCCATTGCCTTCTTCAAATATTTCTGATTCCCATCAAACCGTCGTAGGATGGTGCCCGCTGGCGAACCCGGAACAGTGTTTGGAAATGAATCTTTTTTTTTACAGAGAATAATCAGCTCAAAAGGGAGGATTCCGGGTGTTTGTTATTTGATTGATAAATACTCGTTGAGATTATTGGGTTTCTTAATCTGTTGGTGCCCGCATTCATCAAGCATACCCAGCTGCTTTGCCCCGGTGTGACTCACGCCTTGAAGTTGAACCCTTCGCGGGTGGCAGAAAAAGCAAGCAAATACCGGATTGGGGATCCTCTTGATGAGAGCAGCCAGATGGGCCCTCTGGCAACCCAGGCACAGCTCAACAATATCGACTCGACGGTCGCTGATGCCAAAGCCAATGGCGCGACCCTTGTCCATGGGGGTAAACAGCCTGCCGGCATTTGACCAAAATGCACCTGGCACTGCCGAACAACAGATGGTGAGCTGAACTGTCCACGGGAGACCCGAGTCCCTCGAACTTGCAACCAGTTCCGATGATCCCCGACGCTCCGGCACCGGATCAGATGAGTCATCGGGAATGGGGATCTTTCTTCAGAGCCTTTTTCCATGCCCGCAAATCCCTGAAACGGTAATACTCTCTAACTGCAGGAAGCACCCATGCGGGATTGCCATTGTAGAACGGACGTGTCGGAAATGGACGGTCCGCGAAGACTGTCTCTCCCTCGGAATTGCCAAGAATCCGGTTGGCAAGCTTCCAGCCCAGATAGCCGGATGCGGGCACCCCGGTTCCGACCAGACCGATCAGATAATGAATACCGGTTGTCGGGTCAGTACCCAGATGAGGCAACCAGTCAAAAGTCATCGCAAATTGGCCATACCAGCAGTAGTCTGCTCTGACGTCCTTTAGCACTGGCATACGTTCTGCTGCTTGATCGAGAACCGCAGCTGCTGCCGTCCGCACATTCTCGTGGTCATAAAGGTGTTGTGCACACACCAGGATCCGCCTGTCAGGATCAATCACGCGTACGGCCGTGTAAAGCAATATTGTCTCCAGTTGCATTCTCTCACTGGGTAGGGCCTGGCGGATAATCTGATCATCCAGAGGTTCCGTGACCACTGACCAGCAGTGCACAGGAATTAATCGTCGACGAAATTTCTTCAGTAGGGGGTCTGCACCAAGCGTCTGGGCGTTTGTACACAGAATCAGTTCTTTCGAGCGTATACGACCGTGGTTAGTCCTGACGCCATAACCCTCGCGGCCACATTCGAATGCGTCCGCCCGACAGCCGCCGTAGACGCGGACACCCGAATCAAGAGCACGCTGCAGTAGGCCCGCATGGTATCGCCCGGGATCCAGATGTCCAACATCGTTCAGCAACTGAACACCAAAGAAATCGTCACTGCACACCTCATTTTTCTGTTCAAGCCGAGATATCATCACACTGTCAACCGGCATGTGCTGCTGTTGGTACTCCAAGTCTCTTGCCATGGCCGTGAAGGCCTCCGGTGTGTGTGCCCCGTACACCCGGCCTGCCTGAGTAAAACCACAGTCGATTTGTTCACGGTCAATAAAATCTACGGTGTAGTCCAGCCAGGCTTTGGCTTCACGGAAAATACGGATCGCCGTTTCCAGACCATAGTCGTTAGCAACTTTCGTGAATTTGTGTCGAATCGTTCGACCGCAAGCGCCAAAGTTCAATGTGCTGGCATGCTCGCCCGGACGGTCTTTCTCGAGCACGACGACATCACGCCCAGCACGGGCCAGGTGCAACGCTACCGAGAGCCCTGAGTAACCGGCACCCACGATGACGGAATCTGCCTGGGTCGGCAGAACCTGGTCATCTACCACTGACCTAAGCGGTGATCGTTCTTGCCAAAAGGGATAGTCGCGGATAGCCGGCCGCCACGAATGCTCGTTGTAATCTCGGATTTCCATGACCTGATCTCCGGATTGTATCTCCGCGCCAACTTATTTAGGGGAAGAACTGATTGACTGGCAGGGTAGTTTACCCACAGGATATGCGTGGTTCGAAATTTCTTACCTCGTTCAGCAGGAAATCACGAAGATGAAGAAAAGGGAGTACTCCTGGCCCGTCGGTCACTGGGACTGGTATCAGCACCTTGCGTTCAAACACGGAATCCGGGTGGGGGACCTGATGTTCGTCGGCGGGCAGGTAGACAAGACAGATCAGGGCGAACCCCTGCATGCCTACGACCTCAAGAGGCAGACGGCGTCCGTGGTCAGCCACCTTGAAACCGTGCTTCATGGTCTAGGCTCAGGTCTCAAAGACGTCACCAGGCTGGTGGCGTTCTACGCCAGCGACGGCAACGTCGACGAGCAGGCCTTTCTCGAACACGTCGGACTGTGCATCATTAATGACAGTGGAGACACCCTACGGGACTGTGGACCAGCGATAACCGCAGTTCCTCTGCCCTGTCTCGCCCTTCCGGGGATGATGGTGGAAATTGAAGCCGTTGCGATAGCGCCAGGGTCTGGGAACGACAGACAGGTCGCCAACCCTCGTGGTTTTGCACCATTGCCGGCACCTTTCTGCCACGGCATTCGCTGCGGTAGCCACATCTGGGTCAGCGCCCAGTCCATCAGCCACCAGGGTCCAGTTGGTGATGGGTCGAATGAGACGCGCGAACAGACCGCGGCGATGATGAACCAGATCGGAGCAGTGCTCCGAGATCTTGATGCAGACCTTAATGATATCGTCAGGACGGGCTGCTGGTACCGCGGTGACGGGACCAGAAGTTCTTGGGAGGACCAGGCTGTTGTAAGAGGAGAGCACTTTCCTGATCACGCACCTGCCTCAACCGAACTGCCGACCTCTTGCCTGCCGGCGGGCGAACTCGCCCGGGTTGACGCGTGGGCCATGCGTGGTCTCGATGGCCAGCGCCTCGAGCGACAGGCATACCACAGCGAACGGTGGAATTGGCCCATATTGTTGCCTTATCCAGCGGCAATCCGTTGCCAAGACCTCGTTTTCCTCAGCGCCCACTTGCCTCTAAGCCCATCCGGCCAGGTGCTCAGTCAACAAGGCCTGAATGAACAGACGCGAACTGTCATTGAAAACACGGACCACACGCTGGCAGCTTTTGGACTGACGCTCGATCACATGGTCAAACAGACTAGCTTTTTCTTCGGCAGCGCCGATCGTAAGGACATCGTCACTAACCAGACGCTGCGCTCTTCTTTCTACAGCGAACCTGCCGGTACCTCCACTGGTGTGCCGATGCCTGCCCTTGCTATAGAAGATATGATGGTAACGGTAGACACCATCGCGATGACCTGACCTGACCTGACCTGATTCGGTTAACGGGTCTTCGGGTGAGCTTCTTGAGAGTCAAGCACACGATACGCCATGACCGATATTTTTTGTGAGTATTCCCCCCGATAACCAACAGAAAACCCATGGCCAAGAACACTGACAGCAGCATCACCGTTATTGGTGCGGGCATCGTCGGTATCTGCTGTGCGTGTTATTTGCAGCGATCCGGCTTTCGTGTAACGTTGATCGACCGGGAAGAACCGGCTATGCAGACTTCTTTCGGCAACGCGGGTGGCATTAGTCCGGGATCAGTCGCTCCAATCGGCATGCCCGGGATGTGGCAGCAAATCCCCGGCTGGCTGATTGACGACCAGGCTCCTTTGTTCATCAAAGCCCGTCACTTTCCTAAGGTTCTACCCTGGCTGATGCGTTTCATGCACCAGAGCCGGCGATCTCGGGTGCTCGAGATCTCGAAAGCTCTCACCGCACTGAATGGACCGACATTTAAGGCATACCAGCCTTTGCTCGAAGACGCCGGAATCACAAACCTTTTTCATCAGACCGGTCAATTATTCGTTTACCACACACGACAGAGCATGGAGAAAGACACGTTCACCCGGGAGCTTCGCAGTGCTGCTGGTACCAGAGTCGAGCACCTGGATTCGAAGGCTATACAAGACATCGAACCTGCTCTGGCACCGGTCTTTGAAGCAGGATACCTGATGCCAGACAATGGTCACTGTAAGAATCCTTTGGGCCTGGCACAGGCGCTGGTGCAGATGTTTGTCAACAAAGGTGGCCAGTTGCTCAAAACCGAGGTTCGGGATTTTGTATTTGAGGCCGGAGGCATCTCTGGTCTGCTGACGACCAGTGGACAACTACCTGCTAAAAAAGTAGTGATTTCTGCAGGAATCTGGTCCAGGGAACTGTGCCTGAAACTCGGCTGGAGGGTTCCCCTCGAGTCACACCGGGGCTATCACGCGACTCTCGAAGACCCCGGAGTCTCAGTCGAGCATATGTGCTTTCCTGTCGACTATAAGTTTGCCGTCACGCCCATGTCCATGGGTCTCAGAGTCGCCGGCACCGTGGAACTGGCCGGGCTCGACGAACCCCCCAATTACAGCCGTGCTCGAAAACTGGTCGAAGTGAGCCGGAAACTTTTCCCGGGGCTTCGCTCGGAGAAATACACGCAGTGGATGGGGCACCGGCCCTGCCTGCCGGACAGCCTGCCGGTCATCGGAGCATCCCCCAATCAACGCGGAGTGTACTTCGCCTTCGGGCACGGTCATCAGGGGCTTGTGGGTGCCTCTCAGACCGCAAAAGTCATCGACGAACTGATCTGCGGTACCGAGCTGTCGATGGCACTGAAACCATTCAGCATCGATCGCTTCTGAATGAAGGAACTCAGTCCAAGGCTGTCCTCGGAATCCGAGCACGCATCTCGCCCGAGACCTGATCCAGAGTGGGCCTCAGAACGAGGAATGAGAACGATAGAAACCACACCGTTTCCGAACAATGTGGCGCAGCTGGTCGATGACCGTGCACGACAACGTGGGAAATGGCCATTCCTCAACTTTTTTGACGACCAGGATGTCTTAACCTACGGCGACGTCTCACACCTGAGCCAAAGCCTCGCCAATGGCCTGTCTACCACGGGCATTGGGAAAGGTGTGCATGTGGCGGTAATGGTCGACACTTCCAGGACATACCCGCTTACCTGGCTCGCTCTGTCACGGCTCGGTGCTGTCACCGTACCGGTCAACTATCGCTACACGTCACGCGAACTCGACTATGTACTTCGAGACTCTCAGGCGACACATCTTGTGATCCATTCGAACTTTCTGCCCGTTCTTGACCGTATTTCGAGCGGGCTGTCCCTGCCTCGCGGCAACATCATCGTCGCTGGTAATGACGTGCCAGGCTATCTTAGCTGGCAGGAGTTGCTTCACGGGAACGAGAAAACTAGTCACGAACAGTCACCACCAGACCTGGATAGCCCAATGAATATTCAATACACCTCGGGCACCACAGGCTTTCCAAAAGGTGCTGTGCTCAGCCATCGTTACTGGCTAACGTTCAGCCGAAACGGCGCTGCACAGTTCCAAGACAGGCTGTCCAGAATTTTGGTTTCACAGCCGTTTTACTATGTTGATGCTCAATGGCTGACGCTGATGACCTGTTGGACAGGAGGGACTGCTTTTGTTGCAAGAGAAATGCACTCCAGTCGGCTTATGAACTGGATGCAGGAATACCAGCTCGAGTATTGTAATTTCCCAGAGGTCGTTGCGCGGCGAGCACCCCGTGATGATGACTATTTGCCAAACCTGATCGCCATGTCTTGCTACAGCCATCGGCCGGAGAATTTTCCCGATTATGAGAAGCGATATGGTGGACTCGCCCGGCAGGGTTTCTCAATGACTGAACTGGGTTGTGTCCTGTACGTCCCTATGGAAGCTACCGAGATGACTGGTTCAGGCTCCGTTGGAATTCCCGTCTCGTTTCGAGAAGTAGAAATTCGTGACGCCAACGGAGACACTGTGGCTGATGGGGAATCGGGAGAAATATGCGTCCGTGGCGCTGGTATTTTCCAAGGCTATTTCAATAATTCCAAAGCCACAAAGGATGCGTTTCATTCTGCAGGCTGGTTCAGAACAGGAGATATAGGAAGACGAAACCGAGAAGGATGGTTCTGGTATCTTGGGAGACAAAAAGATATGGTTCGACGCAGTAATGAAAATATTTCTGCTGTAGAGGTAGAACAAGTCCTTCGTGGCGTAACCGAAGTCTTAGAGTCTGCCGTTGTCCCTGTGCCCGACGAGATACGTGGAGAGGAAGTTAAGGCTTATCTCAAACTGAGTCCGGACACAAAGGTCGATAGCAATCTGATTCAGAACATTTTCAATCACTGTGACCATAATCTTGCGCAATTCAAAATTCCAAGATACCTCGAATTCATAAAAGAATTTCCGCGAACACCTAGCCAAAAGATCAAGAAATCGGATTTGTTGGCGGAGAAACAAGATCTGACGGCCGGTGCCTGGGATCGGGTCAAAAGCCAGTGGAACTGAATGGACTTACAGACACCCAGAGTACTTCTTCAACGTAGTTCACACTCTCAGGAGATAATCAACCTATGCACGCACCACTGACACCCGAGGAACTCGACCTGCTACGGCGTCAATACGGCACAGCGACCCGACTTTGGGGGCGTATGTTTTCCGGTCTGACAGCGGTCACCTTCCGAGAAAAAGGAGAGGCTGCTGTTCACAAACTCTGGCACGAGGTCCTGACGTCCCACCAGGATGAGCGTTACCATGAAGGCCTAACGAAGCTCGGTATTGACAAAGATCCCCCAGCGATTGCCGCTGCTAAATATCACTATTACACCAACCTGATCGGCGGCCTTTCAATGGAGTACGCAGAGGAGTCGCCGCGCAAGGCTTGGGTGCGCTACACCGCACCAATGTGGCTATACGACGGTGTTGCAATGTTGGCTATGCCCGGCAACCTTCGTCGTACCATCCTCGGCTCATGGCACCCGAGAAATGGTGAAATGATGGGCTGCCCCAGGTTGGGCTGGGTCGCGACTAAATTCATCATGGAAGGCGACCCATACGATGAAGGTTACTTCTTTGAACACGACCACGAGCTCAAACCTGAAGAGCGTTACCGAATTGAGCACGTGACGAGCACCCCTCCCCACGATCCGATTAAAGCCCCACAGCTGAATTCTGAGGAGTGGCCAGAAGCAAGACTCATTCGTGCCCGCAGAAACTTCTCGTCCCGCTACCTTAAGAGCGCGGTCGAGGTCTTGTTTCGACAACAAGGTGAAGTCGCTGCCCTCAACATCATCGCTCAATCGATGCGACTACTGGCAATCCAATACACTCATGAACTGTCAGAGAAACTTGGACGGGAAGGAAACGGAGCACGCGAAGTTGCTAAGTTCTTTAGTGATATTCTGACTTGTTGCTCTCAAGAATTCACGCTAGAAGATATTTCTGAATCACGGCAACGGCTCGTTGTAGGTTCTTTTATTCCCTTCGATCAGGCTCCTGAGAACTTCAGACACGCGCTGTTTGCCTTCCAGGAAATGTGCACCAAGCTAATCAACGGCAATGTTCGAATTACCAGAAAATCGAATGATGACGCCCAGGATATTTGGGAGATCGAGGACACCGGCGGATGGCTCTGGTAGCCGATCCGGAGTAATACCAGAATTCGACACTCGAACAGACATACCAAGGACACACAAATGACCCAGAACATCTTGCTCTCCAATGAACAGTCAACCACAGTGGTTACGCTGAACCGAACTGAAAAACTCAATGCTTGGAACACCGCCATGCGCGTGGAACTTTCAAAGGTACTCGGTGAACTGAACGCCGACGATGGCACTCGTGCCATCGTTATAACAGGAGCCGGTGACCGCGCATTCAGCGCGGGTCAAGATCTTGAGGAGACCATGCAGTTCAGTTCCGGCGAAGAAGCCCTCGCATGGTTTCTGACCTGGCGAGAATTTTATGACTCGCTACGCCAGCTCGATAAGCCGTGCCTGGCAGCACTCAATGGCGTGGCAGCGGGCTCGGCTTTTCAGTTCGCTATGCTCACGGATGTCCGGGTTGGGCATGCGGGTTCAAGAATGGGCCAGCCCGAAATCAACTCCGGTATCCCGAGTGTCCTGGGTCCGCTACTTATGACCCCTCGCCTCGGTCTCTCGCGAACGGTGGAGCTCACGCTCACTGGCCGTATGATGGATGGGGACGAGTGTTACCGCATCGGACTGATTCATCATCTAGTAGCACCGGGCGAAGTAATGGAAAAATCCCTTGAAGTCGCAGCTCTTCTGGCCTCCAAACCGCCAATTGCCATGCGCTTGAACCGCAGGCGCTTCCGCGAGATGACCCAGGCAGATTTTGACGATGCTTTTGAGAAAGGTGCCGCCATTGAAGCCGAGGGTTTTGCGTCTGGAGAACCACAGAGGGCCATGCAGGCATTCTTCGATGCAAGAAACCCTAAGAACTGATGCTCTGACCCCAACAAGGCCAGAAAGAACGAGTTCTTTAACCGTCTCGTAAAGATGACCGTAACTTTCGGGTCGCCTCGAGGTCGAGTTCCGATGAATCCGTGTCAATGACAACGGCATAGACATCCATAACCGCTCGGCTATTCACCTTGCCATCCAGCCAGTCTGAGAACACGAGTTCAGGGTCACGGTCTCTGGCCCGGCCATAGCCCCCCCCACCAGGCTGTGCCATCTCGATTCGGTCACCGGATCGGATTGTCAGGTTCGTTATCTTTGACGGTAACGGCTCCAGTTCACCTCCAGCCCGTATCAGGCGTTGGCTGGAGGGCGTACCGGCTTCACCACCTAGTACGCCCGGCGGCGGAAAGCGACTGGTTTCCGAGCGGTTGGTGTAGCGCCCTTGCTCAGCGAGGTAACGCGTATTGCGGTAAAACCCGAGACCGCCGCGGTACTTTCCAGCACCGCCACTGTCGGCTATTAAGTTGTAATTCTCAACACGCAGCGGATACTCCATTTCCACCGCCTCGATGGGTGTGTCATAGCAATTCGCCATCAAACCAAACGATGCATCAAGGCCATCTCCCTTCTGTGTTGCGCCCCAGCCACCCCCGAAAATCTCGAAGCACACGAATGGCCGACCCGATTGGTTGTCCACCCCGTCAACAGCAAACGAGCAGACACATGCCACACCACTCGCCACCTGGTCATCTCCACGAATGCTGTTAAAGGCCAGAACGATCGTGTCGGCAATTCTCTCCAGGGTTGTAAACCGCCCGCTGATCGGAGCGGGCCGGCGTGGGTTCACGATCGTGCCTTCCGGCCTGACCACCTGGATCGGCCGGTAACAGCCTTCGTTTTGCATGATCGAGGGGCTCACCATATAGCGCACACCCGCATAAACAGCGGAGTACACGGAACTCAGCGAGCAGTTGAACGGACCCTCGACCTGTGGGCTTGATCCTGAGAAGTCGACGATAACGTCGGAACCTTTCTTCGTGATGTTGACCGTCACCGGTACTGGTGTCTCGGATATGCCGTCGCTGTCTAGGTGTCCCGTGGCTGAAAAAGAACCATCCGGAAGCCGCGCAAGATCCTCTCGCATGAGCTGCTCTGAGTTATCCAGACAGGCCTCGATCGTGGCCTGGAGCTCCAGCTGTCCGTATTTCCGTGCAAGCTCGACATAACGACTCTCTCCAATGGTGACAGCTGCGATTTCCGCCCGGATGTCGCCCATCGTTTTCTCGGGAACCCGGATATTGGCAGTGATCATCTGCAGGATCTCGGGTATAAGCTCGCCTTTTCGGTAGAGTTTCAGCGCAGGGATGATCAGACCCTCTTCAAAGACATCCCGCGCATCAGTGGAAATACTGCCTGGTGACCGGCCGCCCACGTCAATGTGGTGGCCAAGCGCGGCAGACAATGCGCATAAGACCCCATCGACAAAAATCGGTTTGAAAATAAGTATGTCGGGATGATGGGTACCGCCTTCGTAGGGATGGTTAAGAATGACAACGTCTTCCGGATCCAGAGTCATCGTCTCAGCGATCCGGCGTGCAGCAAATGCGAGGCTACCCTGATGTGACGGCACGTGATCAGCCTGGGCGATGAGTTGGCCTTTGGCGTCAAACAAAGCTGCAGAGCAGTCCATGCTTTCCCGGAGAATGGTCGAATAGGCCGTGCGCCTCAGCGTGGCGCCCATCTCCCGAACCGCCGAGACCAGGTAGTTGCTGACAACCTCAAGAGTGACAGGGTCAGTCTTCTTCACAGTCACCACCATCGAGGGTCGTCACAAGCAGGTTGCCGAACGCATCGCAGGTCGCAAAGTGGCGGGGGTAAATCATTGCGGTGGCCGTCTTCTCCTCTACCACCGCCGGGCCGTCGAGTCTCTGTCCCGATACCAGCCGGTGCCGCGCATACACGGGAACTTTCAGGTGCCTACCGTCCAGAAAAATGGAGCGATGCCGGTCGGGGTCGTTAGGCAAGGCCGGGTTGCCTTTAAGGGGAAGAAGGCTGAAACGGCTGTCAGGCCCGGTCGCTACAACATGAAAGGTCACAAACTCGATCGACTCAGCCGGATCCGAATGCCCATAGGTGAGACGATGCTGATGATGAAAATCTTGAATGATGCGGGAGGTATCGAAAGGCGGGCCACATTCGACCGGGATCTCGTAAGCTTGGCCCCGGTATCGCACATCACAACGCATGTTCAACAAGACCCCTTCCGGCGCAAGCCCCTCATCTCTCATCAGACCATGCACTTTCACCGTGAGTTCATCGAACACTGTCTTGAAAAAATCCGGCCGCGCATCACTTTCGACAGTCAACAAGGTCCTGGATGACGCGTATTTGAGCCCGGTCAGCAGCATTCCCACAGCGGACAGCACGCTTGCGTGCGCCGGTAACAGAATCTGACCTATACCCATCTCTGCGGCCACCAACCCTGCGTACAACCCCCCGGCACCACCAAACGGAATCAACGTGAAACCCCGGGCATCCAGACCGCGCTCGACCGATACGGCGCGGATCCCGTTGACCATATTTGCGACCTGAACACGGACGACTGCTGCTGCGGCCTCGACCACCGAGAGACCCAGCGGGACGGCAATATGGCGCTCCATCGCCGTGACCGCTAGACCTGCAGCCAGCTGTATATCGCCGCCGGCAAAATAGTCCGGATCGATCAGGCCGAGCACGACCGCCGCATCGGTGCTGGTCGGTCGCTGGCCACCCCGCCCGTAACAAGCAGGCCCGGGCTCGGCACCAGCACTGTCTGGTCCGACTTTGAGCGCACCCCGAACGACCTCGGCAATGCTCCCACCACCGGCACCGATCGTATGAACATCGACCTGTGGCACCTGAACGGGGATGCCGGCAATGCCACCTTCAGAAGTCAGAACTAGCTGGCTGTCCTGGCACAAGCTAATGTCAAGACTGGTACCACCCATGTCCATTGCTATCAGGTTGGCGAGCCCCGAAGATCGGGCGATTTCCACTGCACCCACCACACCGCCGGCCGGGCCGGAGAGCAGGGTCCTGACAGGAAACCGGCGGGTTTCGACGGTGCTCATCAGACCGCCGTTCGACTGCATCACCTGCAGGGATGCCCGAAAGGCCTGCCTGGCGATACCATTCTCCAGCTGGTCGATCAGACCCCGGATGGCAGGCATAACATAGGCGTTGACGACCGTGGTGGAACTTCTTTCGTATTCCCTGAACTGAGGTGAGACCTCAGAGGAAATCGACACCGCGATGCCAGGGAACCGTTTCTCCAGAAGCCTCTCGAGTGTCTTCTCGTGGTCGGGATGCAGAAACGCAAAGAGCAGACAAACAGCCACTGCATCGAAGTTCTCCGCCTCCAACCTTTCCAAAAGATCTGACGTCGAGCTGTGATCCAGCGCCTCGACAATCTCTGCACGGGCACCGACCCTCTCATCTACTTCATAGCGCCAGCGTCGAGGCACCAGCGGCGGTATCTTTTGAATATAAAGGTCAAACAGCCGTGGTCGCCAGAGTCGCTGGATCTCCAGCACGTCTCGTGTACCGCGGGTCGTCAGCAGGGCCGTGCGGGCACCCTTTCGTTCGATAACGGCGTTGGTGGCTATGGTCGTCCCGAACAGGATGCCGTCAAAACTGGTGGCAGAAAAGCCGTACTCGTCGCGGAGGCGCTGAAGCCCCGTGAGAACGGCAGAGGCGGGCGCATCAGGAGTCGAGGGCACCTTGAAGGTCAAAAGATCTTCACCTTTCCCTGACACAACAAAGTCAGTGAACGTGCCCCCTGTATCAATCGCGATATGCATGGCGATTCAGATATCGTTCCACTGACACACGACACGAGGTATTTTCGAGCTTCGCTTCACTACCGAACCTTTACGCCGCGCGGTGAATGTGGATCGGCTGGCAGGTCGGGATCAGGAAGCGCCTCGCTAAAGAGATCGCCGATACGGATCGGTCGAGCCGGTGGACGGGTTCGGGGCAGTGCGATGGTTTCACTGGGTTGTCCTGTCGTCGATGATAGGAGTCGAACCAGAGATGGAATGCAATTGCGCCCTCCACAGCGCCCCATCCCGGCACGAGTTTCACTTTTGATACGGGCTAGACTGGGTACGGATTCTTTGTCAGTCAACATCGGCCCGATCTCGGAAAGAAGGACGTTCTCACATCGACAGATGACAGTGTCAGACGTCACAAGTGCTGAATAATCCAGAGGCGTATGATAACAGCTGGACAGGGCCTGCGAGAATCTCTGCCGGCGGCGCCGTTGCCGAATAGCAACCTTGAGAGCGGTGCTCACGCGAGACGACGGTTCTTCCCTGTTCAGAATCGCCAGCGCCGCAATGCGTCCCTCGACCATCGCATTCTGGTAACCTGCGACACCGGCCCCGTCTCCCACCACATAGACACCCGGGACACTGGTTTCAAGATCAGTAGATCGCTCAGGAACCCATGTGTCGCCCGGAGAGTGAAAGGAATGGCGGCAGCCGGCTAGACGAGTGAGTTCCAGCGATGGCATCAGCCCGTAGCCAGTGACCAGTGCATCCACATCGAACTCGACGCACCTTTCTCGACAGATCTTTCCGTTGTTGTCCAGCGGGTGAACCTCGATTTTTTCGATCCAGTGATCACCCCGAGCACGGGTGACGACCTGCTGCTCTAGGACAGGCACTGACCGGTACCACAATCCGTATCTGTAACCCATACCTTTTCGCAGGAGACCCGGTTGTGTCATTAAACCAGGGAGCTGCGGGATGATCTGACTCGCAAAAGGAGAGGCCTCGACGAGCGCAAGCACTTCAGCACCTGCCTGTAACAGGCACTGAGCGGCCGTAAGTAGCAGTGGCCCGTTCCCCGCCACAACAACTCTGGACCCTGCTACAACGCGCTGACTTTTGTACAGATTTACGAGCCCCCCCGCAGAGATCACACCAGGCAGTGTCCATCCTTCAAAAGGAGCCGGTCTGTCGTAGGCGCCGGTCGCAAGAATCAGCGCCCGGGTATTCAGTCTTCCGTTCCCAGTGCCGGAAACCCAAGCCAACGTTCGCGGGGCCGGAAAGTCCCAGACAGTCGTTTCGCAACGGAACTCGACCAGCCGGTGACCACAGACATCCAGCAGCCGCGGGTTCTCTTCAGTGCTTTGAATTTCGGGAGAAAGCTGCCTGAAGTACTGACCACCCGGTCGCTTA
>Ga0315338_1002792_pt1 | contig 16404 bp, 13 predicted proteins | sample ASW8metaG_FD_204518 | JGI IMG/M metagenome (GOLD analysis project Ga0315338, IMG submission 204518) | Ammonia-oxidizing marine archaeal communities from Monterey Bay, California, United States - ASW #8 | ecosystem: Environmental > Aquatic > Marine > Coastal | place: USA: California | collected... | reverse complement strand
TTCGGAGGCAAGGAACGTAGTTTATGAGCTTTTCCAAGACCTTGATGGCTTTTCGCTAGATGACTATCAGCCATTCTCAGATACATCGGAAGGCATGAACGAGATTGTGCGTTTCGTCCGTACTGCTGTCGAAGAGGACGGGGGGCAGCTTCGGCACGAAGATGGAGATGTCTTCGTTGTCTCCTCCGCTGAGTCAGGTGCGGTTGAACAACGATTTTCGATAGACCGGGACGCTGCCATCGACGTGGAGAATATCGAGCTACTTGGTCTGGACCACCCCACGGTGGTCCAGTACATGCAGCAGTACCGAACGGTGCCAGAGACCGAAATAGGAATACGGGTCCAATCTGACGATGATCGCCGTGGAGTGCTGTCGATCTGGCACATCAGCACACAGGGTGACAAGGGAGAAACACGAAACTTGATGCTCACATTGGCCATTGATCGTGATGGCCAAAGAGTTCCCGCCTGGGAGAAGCAAACCGACCACATCTTCCAACTACCACCTGCAAATACAAATGGTGAAACGCAGCTCAACCTGCTGACAGAAACTCTTGAGCCGATGATTCATCGGGAATTGATTCACCGTGGCTTTTTGGGCGAAAACCGTGGCTACGATGCCCGATTGGTAGGGTGGGTTGAAGTTGTGTGAGGTGCTGTCACCCGTGTGCATCGAGTGAACACGGAGTCGTTTTTTAAGTATTGTTTAAGTAGTACCCATCAATGCTGTGGTTTTGCGCAATCTGCTGACGAAGGTCAGGCAGCCTCCTCGGTGTGAGCCGCCGAGGGAACCAAAATAGGCGATGGTTCAGAAACCTGTGCATCAGGACCGAAATTCGCCCAGAGTTCTTCGCCCAGAGCTCACTGGCGAGATCATCGCCCTCAGGCAGACGCCGATGGGAACCAATGTTAGCTTGGCACGATAATCAGGGGCCCACCCGATTTATGCAAACTTTTGAAGTAACCTGGATCAACATTAAAGGTGGATGCCAGCACCTCGTCAGAGAATGCCCCAAGCGCCTCACCAATTCCAACGTAGACCATTTCAGGATTATCAAAGAACGCAATCGCATCCATCTCACCTTTGCCGATATTTTCAATACTGTGAAAATATCCCCTAGGCGCAAAAAAGCCCTCGCCTTCACCAAGTTCATGAACCTCATGATGCCCATCGGGAGATAAGAGCATGCCCCGGATCTGACCTTTGGTGACATACACCAGTTCATTAGAATTGGGATGCCAGTGAGGTTCGACAGCCCCATTTGGGTTGAGACCAAAACCGAGAATCCCAATGCCGTCCAATGCCGAGAGGTTGACTTTGAGTCCAACTTTTAAATAGCCACCGGGCGTGAGGACGGCGTCGGTACTCTTTTCGATATCAAACTTATAGCGATGGGCGGTCACCTCACCGCCGGAATTCATCTGCGAAAGTGTGCCAAGAAGATTATGCGTGGCCGCATCTTTGAGCCCCGTGGCAAAGTCTGAATCTGTAGCAAACGTGGCGTTGACTGCAGTATCAGGCGTGGCAGAAAACGACCTCGAGAGGGTCATTGTTTCCGGATCGCCATGATTCATGGCAAACTTAATAGTCCCATCGACATCGGTGGCGTTTTCGATGTGATGAATCGAACCCTGGGGAAGATAGAAGATCTCTCCCTTTTCCACGAGAAACTGCTCGCCTCCCGTGGGACCATGGATAGAAACCAACATCTTGCCCTGAGTACAATACCCAATCTTCTGAGCATTTGGATGCCAAAGCGGATTGAGCACACCGTTTTTCTTCAGTGTCATGTCGACAAGGGATAAGCCATCCAACCCTGAGAGTTCGTTAGATGTCAAAGCATGAAGAGTGCCACCAGGGCAACTTTCAATTGCTTTTATCAACTTAGAAGTAAAGAAGTACTTGCGTCTTTGTTGTGATGTCATGTCGGTGGTGTCATGTCGTCAGACCGCTGGGGTCTTAGCTGAACATGGTCCTCTCAAGCAAATAAATCGTTTCGGGGCGTTTGGAGCGTGCTGGGCTAGTCTTCTAAAGAATGAAGGAAATGACACGCTTCGGCGCGTGCCGCCTTTGCAGCAGGCGTATCCTTTAACGCGTTAAGCATCATAAAGTCGTGAGTGATGCCGAAGTATCGCACGGCTGTAACGTCAACACCTGCCGCAATAAGTTTTTTGGCGTACGTTTCTCCGGACGTTTTAAGCGGGCCACAGTCATCGGTGATGACCAGCGTGGGCGGCTGGCCTATCAGCTGCTTGACCGTGGCATACACCGGTGAGATGTATGGCGTCTTCAGGTCATCTTTGCTCGTAAAATAATACGACCAGGCCCACTTCAAGTTTGCCTTGCTGAGCCAAGGACCATCTTTGAGGACACCGTAGTTGATGGCATCGGCATCCAGGTTGACGGCAGGATAAAAGAGCAACTGCGCCTTGATTTTAGGCCCATCGTGTTCCTTGGCCCTCAGGGAACATGTTGCGGCCATGGCCCCACCCACGCTGTCGCCGGCAACCATGATGTTGTTGGGTTCAACATCGAACTCGGCCGGATGCTCAGATACATATTCTAAAACCGCATAGCATTGATCATGCGCGGTGGGGTATCTGCCCTCGGGAGCATTCAAGTAGTCCACAAAAATAATGATCATATTGGAACATGACGCAAGGTCACACATCAGTCGAGCGTGCGTGAGAGCGCTGCCCATGACAAAGCCGCCGCCGTGCATGTAGACAATACCTGGCGCCGGTCGCTTGATGCCCTTCTTTGCATAGATCCTGACTTTCGTCTCTCCAGTAGGACCAACCTTAAGGACCATATCCTTGACGCTAATATCATCAGGGATCTTATATCCCGATTGCAATGTGTTGAGATTCTTCCAAGCTTGCTGGGGCGTCAGGGTTTGGAGCGGCGGGCCTTGTTCGGCCTTGGAAATAAAGGCTGCAGCTGTGGGATCCATAAAGATGCCAAGCTCCTGATACTGCAGATTAATGACGTTTTCACCGGGCCCGGTGTTCTGCGCCTGATTATCTTCAGCGTGGGCGAGTTGCTGAGCTGGCTCAGGTGCCCAAGAGCCAAACATAAGGATGATCGTACAGAAGGCCGCGAGTGTTAAGATTTGTTTAAGCATCACTGGTTTCCCCTATTTAACTCTTCCGCATTTACGTTAACACAACAAATTTCGTACCCGCCAGTATGGGCATGTTGCCCTGTGCCGTCCATCCCCGGAACCGCCTTCAACCCACCTTATCCGCAGGATAATGCCGTAAACCTTTCTCCTTTTTCAATATCCCGGGCCCTAGTGAGCCGTCAGCAAGGTGCCCTCTCCTGGCTCTCTTAGGTCTCTCTGCTGCCGTAAAGAAGGTGGCCGTTGGGCCCGCCCCCCAGTCTTTCTCTCCGCTACTGAGCGTAAATAATGTACGGGCCTCAACGTCTATTGGTCCTCGGTCGACATCGATAGAATATAGGTAGGGTTCGCACTGTCATGGCCTGCGGTATTGTTGGTCATTTCAACCTAGACAATTGCGAGAAAGGGCATGATGGAACAACTCAAACATTCTGGACTGGGAATCGCTTCATTTATTACAAGCCTCTTTTCCGGGGGCATGCTCTTTATTTTGGTGGTCATTGCCGGGGTGATGGAAACGACAACCCCGGGCGGTATGGATGACAAATCTGCAGGTGCCATAGTTCTTGGTTTGTTTATGTTCCTTTTTATCTTTGTAGCACTCGTCGCAATGGGACTCGGTGTCGGAGCCCTGTTTCAAACAAAACGGAACAAATTGTTTGCGATACTCGGGATCGTGTTGTCTTTGGTAAGTATTCTGGGAGTCCTCGGCCTGATGTTGATCGGTGCGTCAGGGTAGCAAACATTCCATCACGTGCTCTTCGCCTCTTCCTCGGGCAGTTGCTGCCTGCCAGGGTGGCTTCTACCACAATCGCACCGGCCACACGGCCAGCCATAAGGAGGAAAACGGTACTGTTTATCCCGCATTTGCGTCCTACACAGATCTCCCACCCGTTATATATTGTCGCAGTTCGTGGATTTTTTAATGCTCTCTACCTGAGATCCCCGATTGCGATTCCAGGACAACTTTGAACGCTAGAGAAAGGATAAATTCCATGAACGTTTTGGGTACTGCTAAAAGTTGGTTGCGAGAAATTACCGAAGTAGGACTCCTGTTAGTCGCTTTGGGTGTTGTGATTCAACTTCTGTTTGGTACGGGCAATACCACCTTTATCGGGAACGTCACTGAAAACCTGACGAGCCTCATTTCCAGCTTAGGAAGTCAGGGCCTGGTAGGTTTGATTGCTCTGGGTGTCATTCTGTATCTGCTTTCGAGAAGTCGAACGACTGCGTAACGCACGCACGATTGAGAGATAAGATCGACAAAGAGATCGTGGCTTGAACACTGAGAGTGCAGGCCAGAGGGCGGATTTAAAAAAGGCTTTGCGGAACCGTGCCGCAAAGCCCTTTTTTTTTCGCGCGCTACCAGAGGTCTCCCCCTAATCATTTTCTGCTCTGCGGTATGAATACAAGCGACGAAAGGGGGCTTTCGCGCCGCAAATTGCTTGAAATGTCCCAGATTTCCATTAGACTGGATGTTGGCCATCTTCCTTATGAGGGGTAGCTCATGCGCACGATCGCACTCTTTCTTCTCGCCGCTCTGGCAGCGTCGTCTCTCCATGCCGCGTCCTATCAACAGAACGACGGAACCATTATCGATCCGATTCAATACTACCATCTGTACCATGCCCCGGGCATTCATCCCTATGCTGGAGCCAACCTACAGCCCTTTGCGAATTTGCCCGGCGTGGACATGAGCTACGCGGAGTTGCGATTCGCGAACCTGAACAACGCGGATCTGGCTGGTGCGGACCTGAGCCGCGCGCTTCTTTGGGTCGCAAACCTGAATCATTCGGACCTTGCTGGCGCGGACCTGAGCTATACGAATCTGGTTGCAGCAGACCTCAACGACGCGGACCTCAACCAAGCGGACCTGAACCACGCGGATCTCCGCACCGCGGAGTTGATCAACGCGGACCTGACCGACGCAAACCTGTGGGCCGCGAGCCTGCAAGAGGCGAACCTGACCGATGCGGACCTGACGGGTGCAAGTCTCGTCGGCGCAAACCTGAGATGGGCGGACTTTACCAACGCGCACCTGAACGGCACGGACTTAACCAACGCGGACCTGCATGGAGCAAATCTCTACTACGCGAACTTGAGCGTCGCAAACTTGTACGAAGCGGAACTGAACAACGCGGACATGACCTACGCGAAGCTGAAGCTCGCGGAGATGAGCAACGCCGACCTGAGTGGTGCAAACCTGAGCTTCGCGGACCTGAGCTATGCAAGCATACATTACGCGTGGCTGAATAACGCGGATATGACCGGCGCGGACCTGTCATTTGCGTCACTCTACGAAACAAATCTCAGCGGCGCAATGTTCTCCACCGCCGAGAATTGGAACACCGCCAATTGGAGCGGCTCGTTCTATTACATTGACAATGTGCCGACCTGGGCCAGTGGCATGGACCCAATTGCGTTGGGTATTCTGGCTGTTGACCGACCTGCCGTTCCTGAGCCGACGACTTTGCTCCTGGCTCTCTTAGGTCTCTCTCTGCTGCCGCGAAGAAGGCGACAGAACGCCGCTTGAGGCCAGGTGCCAGTCTTGCTATCCGGCGCTAATCAGTAGGTCTACTGTCAAAAAAAAGGAAACGGGCTGAACGCGCAATGAAGTGCTGAAGAAACAACCGGCCTGTTACCAAAGGGGTACGCGGAAGGGCAAAATCGTCAAAGGTTGATGAATGGGCCGTTGATGAATGGGCCGTTGATGAATGGGCCGTTGATGAATGGGCCGTTGATGAATGGGCCGTTGATGAATGGGCCGTTGATGAATGGGCCAGTCCGCAGAATGTCTGAGTCCTTTAGCGCCGCCAACCCCAACCACCAAACCATCCCCTGCGGCGTTGATACCAGTCTGGTGTATCAGCGGCGCGCTGGCGTGCGTTTTCCATCGAGTTTTTACTCGCTTGCCCCGCTCTCGCATTCGCACGATCGGCCTTGGCCTGCTGCCGCTGCTGCAATTGCCTGTTCTTGGCGTCCGCATGACGGGCATTTTCTTCACGACCTCGCGCTACAACATCCTTTCGACGTGCAGTCTCCGTAGCACCCTTCTGAATGTACATCTGCTGCTTTTTTAAAAACGACCGCGCCGCCTCCTCGACCTGTTGGGGTGTCATGTTCGCGACGTCCGGCAGCGACTTCCGCAGTTCCTCCTGCTTCGGCAAGGCCAGCACCGCCAAATAACTGCCAACCCAATCGCGTGCCTGTTGCACTTCCGGGCTGAGCAAAATGTCGAGCTTCGCCTCTGTATCACGGAGGAACGTTCGCAGTTGTTCCGCATTCATCGCTTGAATCTCGGCATCGCAACGTTTTTCAAGATCGACGAGCTCCTCGGGCGTGTAAATATTTTGCACCGATAGCCAGTGGTCGAGTGCCAGTTCGGCACGTTGCCAACGCACGCTGGCCAAAATCTCCTCTTTGTTCATCGAATCGAGGTCCGAGTCTTTGTTGGAAACGGCCTCGTCACTCCAGCCAAGGGATATGGCGAACAGTGTGACGAAAAGCGATAAGCAGAAGAAACGCAGCATGGTCAAAACCCTCCGGAATGAAAGCGGGGGAACGCTTCTTATTGTAATTGGCAGGACCGAAAATAAAATAGCTGCGGGGGCGGTAGGGTCCTTTAAATGCGGTAGATCAACGTAAATCCCGGTATTCAATGCGGTACCGACCGTGGTTCCTCTCGTCTGGAACTGCTGCCTACTCGGCAACCGTGTCGGTTGCGATCGTGTCGCCATCGGCCACCGGGTCCTCCTCGGCCGGTGTATCCTCCACCGGCTCCGGGTCGCCACCGACAATCTGGTCCGCCCGGATGTTCGACTCGACAAGCCGCACCATCGCGCGGATCGGCAGATGCTCAAAATTGCAGTCGTCGAGCACAAAGGTGCGCCGTTTGTCGTCGGCAGAATAGCGGATCTTTGCAATCCCCTTCTTATCCCAACGCTTCTTGTCAAACTCGTCGATCTGAGAAAACCGAACACTCTGACCCCAACTCGCCACAATGCCCTCATCCGTTGCCTCAACCCATCTGCCGCGGTTACGAAAAAACCGGAAAATGAAAAAAAGCGCAAAGGGGAAAATGCCAGCCACCATGTAAAACTGTTGGTCGATAGCGTACTCGTTCTTCGGCTCGCCAGGATAATCCTCCACCCAGTCCTCGTTGCTCGTCTTTTCTTTCCAGCCTGCTGCGACCTTCTCTGAGACCGCATGGATCGGGCTCTCTTGATCTTCCGTAAACTCGCTAGGATCGCCGGTCATCTTGATGAGCTGGTTGCGAAGACGGCCTCGTAGGATCAAACGGTTCTCTTCGCTAAGTTTGGGGGCCTCGCCCGGTTCGAGGTGCTGGTACAAAAATGTGAGAACCAAAAAGATCTCCGACTGCCTTGAGGTGACCGCATCGCTTTGCCGGGCAAGTTCTTGCTGGACCTGCTTGGCCCACTGTTTCCCGGACCACTCCGAAGAGGTCTTAGGGGCCATAAGTACGCTTGCCGCCCGTTCGGCAGGCTTTGTTACGGTCTCTAGCGATGCATCATAAATCTTCCGGTATGCTAGGGCCCGGTCCCGCTGGGCCGGATACGTCACAAGGCCGTCGTAGATGCACCAGAACCCGAGTCCGGTGCCAAAAAATGCGACCATCGCCAGACGAAACAAATAACCCCGCGATATGTTGGCCCGAATTGGCTCCGCCATCCACCCGCTCTCCCTGCTCTGTAAAACAGAATAATCGTTAGCGACTATTTTAACGTAGGAGGCAAAGAGCGAAAGACTGGTTTTCAGAAACAAGCTCGGTGAGAGGCGGCGAGGAGATCGGCGTCGCGAAGCAGGTCGGCGGAGAAAGACGGGCGGTCCACAGGAAACCAAGCCCGGCTACCATCGCATCGAGGAACGCTTCGGGGGACATGCGGGTTCAGATCTGGTCGCTGTAGCGACTGTCTTCCGCCTTCAGTCGCGCCCGCCGCTTTTTGCTCGCCTGCCGCTTGCGTTTCCTACGTGCCTGAGAAGAAAGATGGTCCATCATGCTATCGCCCGATAATTCGAGCCGATTTGTCTTCTGGGCAGATCGTTTCATCTATAAAATCCTTTAAGAATAAACGAGCGGATATTAGGACGCGAAAAAAAGTTCCTTCTTGGCGGGGCATGCAGAAAATCGCACGCGATGAAGGTTGATAGAAAATGCGAACAATGGCGCGACGCAACATCGTGCAATAGAAAGAAAGGCCGACGGAAGACATAGGGAGGGATAGATCGTACAGAGATCTAGAAGGAAAGGCCTCACTGAACACCCTCCAGGTTCCATCGAGTCCTGCATGCAAGAAGTGTACACTAACACGGAGCAGCAAAAATCGCAAGCATTTTATGCATCAAGAGATCGACAGATATTTAAGTGTTCAAAAATGCCAACAAACTGAAGGAATGTCATGCAGCTCACGTAGCGTTGCCGGCTTCTGCCTGATCGGCGGGCCGCAAATATGCTTCAAATCGATTGAAGTAACTTTCTGTTATAAAGCCGCTGATGATCCCACGGCCCAAAAAATAGCCAAGCGCTGCGCCCCAGAGGACATCGCTCAAGTAGTGCGAACCGGAGGTCATCCGCTGGCAGGCAGCAAGAACTGCCAATACCGTAAAAATCGATCGACCGCGGGGGTAAAGCCAACAGAGCGCGATCGCAAATGCGACACCGGTCGCGGTGTGCGACGAGGGAGTGCTCTGCTGCGCACTATCGACGAGGAACGGTAGCCAGTTGCCAAACGTCTCGGAAAAATGGTCGCTCAAGTCCGCCGAGTGGGGACGCGTACGGGCGATGAGGATGAGTTTGAGCAGATTCGCGCCCAATCCGGAACCGGCGACTGCAAGAATAACCCGAGGAAAAGTCCATCGCCGCGATCGGTCCATGATAAAAATCGTAAGCAGGATAAAAAAAACACCGATCCCGTGTGCAAAGGTCTCGGCCCGCTCGAGTACGTCTATTATCCCGCCGGGCAGATGTCTCATAGCAAGCCAACTCGCCAGAGACTGGTCGAACGGCAGGGCTGCAAACCCCAGTAGCAGAAAGCCGAACGTCGGTAATAGCCAAAGAGCGTAGGATTTCGGGCAATCACCGGGTGGTCGCGGTAGTTCGGTTGGAGAAGGCATGGGCACGAGTCTATCGAAGGTAACCGTTTTGGGTCAATTCGAATGCGAGCTGCGCTCCACGGACATCAGGTGGGGTTGGGGACTAACGGCCCGCCGCGACAATGCTTGAGGTAATTGAGGGCAAAAACCTGACCGGTCATTTCTAACGCGTCCTTATAAATCGGATCGTGCCAACCCTCGATGTCGATCGTGCCCCGGTAGCCGGCCTCTGAGAGAATCCGAAACACGTCAGCCCAGTCGGTATCGCCAAAGCCGGGCGTACGATGGAAGACAACATCCTCTCCGCTGCGGATTCCCTCGCGGCGGATGACCTCCCAGAGCACCTGGGCATCTTTGCCATGAATATGAAAGATGCGATCTGCCCACTGGCGAAGTTGGGGCAGCGGATCGACGAAACTGACCATCTGATGGCACGGCTCCCACTCCAGCCCGACCGCGTCGCTCGGTACTGCTTCAAACATCAACTCCCACGCCCGCGGGCAGTGAGCAATGTTCCAGTCGCCGCGGTGCCAGTCGCCATGCATGTCACAATTTTCAAACGCGATCCGCACGCCCAAATGTTCGGCGCGGGCGGCAAGCGGCGCAAATACGTCAGTAAAAGCCGGAATCGACTCGGGAACCGGTTGATCGGGGAGGCGGCCCGTAAAACCGCCCACGACCGTGCAGCCGAACCGGGGCGCAGCATCGAGTATCCGCTCCCAGTCGGCCGCCGTCTGCGGATCGGTCAGCGGGTTGCCGTAGAGGCCCAGCGCGCTGATGACGGGCGGGTTCTTTGCGGCGGCAAACATCTCGAGAAGCTCGCCGGCCATGCGGTCCAGATCGATCTGGCCCACGTGGTGGCCAAACGTGATCTGAAAGGATTCGAATCCGTGCGGGATGATCTGCCCGATCGTCTCTGCCGCCGCTTGAGCGTGGATGAGTGTGCCGATGCGTATGTCTGCTCGATCGCTATTGATCATGCACTCTTTCAACTTTTATCGGGCAGCACGACGAAGAATCGGGATGCCCGCCACCGCGATCCCTGCGAACAAGCCGACAAAGTGGGCGGTGTTGGCCACCGGCCCGAACATGTCGGTGGTACAGAGAACAAGCCAAATAAGGAAGAAAATCACAAGACCCTGTGGCAGATGCATGCCGGCGGCTGGATCGAAACGGCCTTTGATCCAGAGGTAACCGAACAGCCCGTAACCGACGCCGGAGAGACCACCAAAAAAGGGACCGGCATAGATGTATTGGGCAACATTCGACGTGATCGCCACAAAGAGCACCAGACCCAGGAACCGTGCGGAACCGCGGCGGGACTCAATGAGGAGACCAAACTGGTAGGTCCAGTACAAATTAAAAAGGAGATGGAGCAGGTCCATGTGGATAAAAATAGGAGTGACTAGTCGCCAGAGCTGGCCATACTGGAAGATCACCTCGAGCGATCCGAACGCGAGCCAGGAAAAGGCCGTGGGGTCTTTGCCGAACCTGCTCCATGCCGTAACGATGATTGCCGCGAGCAAAAGCGCGAGCGTCACCCGGCAGCTTCCGAGTCTGGGCTGCTGCCAGGTCCGCCGCATGTCGATCTGGTTCTTCTGATACCGCTGCTCCCGTTTTTCTTCTTCGTGGCGAAGGGATTGGGCCTCGCGGCTCGCTTCGGTATAGCGGTCCTGTTGGGGATCGGCCAAAAACGCCTCAAGCTCAGAGCGACCGCGGTCGACTTGTTGCTCGTCCCGGATCCAGATGGAAAATTGGCCATCCTCCTCTTCCACGCGCGTCGCGATGCCCTCTGTAAGAAGATAATCGGCAAAGCGTTCTGCTTGCGTCGCCTCGGGGAGTGTGCCGATGTGTCGCATGAATTGCTTTGTAAGAGCCGCAGGAGATGAGAAACGGAAGGCCCTATTCTAACAAAGCGGGGCGGGCAAGGGGATAAGCATCGTTGCTCTCAGAAGAGCAAGCCAAGAACCGACCAAACCACTGCCGTAAGCAGTGCTGGGAGCAAAAAGAATGAGAATACCATTGCCAAAACGTTTAATCCAAAACGTTTAATCCAAAACGTTTAATGAGGCAAAAGGCGTTCAGATCTTTCGACGCATTCCTGACGAAGAGCATCGAGATGATCCATCAGGTCTTCCACCGTCTGGTTCTGTTTGCTGTTCTTAAAGAGTTGGCTGGTAATAGCCTGATGCGCTTTGTTCCATGTCATCCAAAGATTTAGCGTCTCGCGCATTGCGACCTCATTGGGTTGACTAGCGTCGACGATTTGATCGTCCAGGCGTGAGCATTCCGAAGCAAGTCGTTCAGCCTCTTCGAGTTTTTTAAGCGCAGCGACTTCATCGGGTGTCGGTGCGGTACGATGGGCCGAGACGTCCTCACGGGTTTGCGACATTGGGCTCCTCCCAAATGCAATAGTACACGCTCGAGCGGTTTCAGGAGCAAGTCTTCGGTGGGTTTGACAAGGTGGGTTTGACAACGCGGCTAGCGTTTTGCTCTTTTTAGCGGCTTCCTCTGCCACATCCGTTCGATTTGAAGCGGGAAGTTTAGGCTAGCATTCGGTCAAATGTCAATGTCAATCTCACAAAATTGGTGATTTTATATCCACTGGTTTTTGTCCGCTCGAACGACGACCACCTACAAGACCAGGGAATCCGGTTAGTGATGTTTTGCGCCACTTGCCAAAGAGCATGCAAAGTTCCATAGGAATTTATCGATGTGTTGATTAGACCTTTTGCAACGAACCGGGCGTGTAGACTGCAAAGTCCTGTAGTGAAGTGTTGGCTGACGACATGGTCTGTCTTGTGTCGAGGCGGGTAAAGGGCTAAAAACATCGCAATTCACGCCAACATTCTCCATTTGTGACTCTGGGGAAGATTTGAAAAATAATCGTAAAACGGCTAGCCTGAGGATATCCCATCGGATCGGCCATAGCACTGCTTGTGATCGTCTTTTGCGGAATACGTTCTAGGACTGCAATCTGCTTGACCATCGACTGCCCGGCCGCGCAAGGCGCGGAGAAAGTAAAAAAATATTTTGTTACGTGCCGCCACTCTGACAACCGTTGTCCTCTTCGCGGGCCTGTCGCTCTACCTGATGCCGTCTACTCTGGCCCGCGGTGAGCAGGCGAACGAACCATGTGACGATCTCAACCCGATTTACCTACCGGAAAACCCTGCATTCGCCGCCCATGTTTTACGGGTTCAGTCGAACGCCCAGCTGGTTTGCCTCGAACGGAGCGAAGCGGTTTTTAGCGCACTGTTAAATCGGCATGGCATCAACGCTAAATATCGCAACGAAGCGATCGCCGGTCTTGCCCAACTGCACGGCAGCGACCTGCTGAGCGAGTGGTTGGCGGCATTAAAAAAAATAGACCGCGAGGGGATTGTCCTCGACTGGAATCACGTTGAAAAAGAGCCCACAGACGAACAGGCCAATGCGGTGATCGCAGATTTGGGCCGACTGCTTGCGGAGATTCCCGCCGGACAGCTTGCTGCTCAAAGAGCCGAAGTACATACACTTGCCAAAGAGAGCAAGCGGGCACTGGTCCGTAGCCTTGGCTACGCCGCCCTCGTTGCAGCCGGTACCAGCCCCTCTGAAATCTGGGAGCTTGCGGGCACCGAGAGAAATAGCGACATCGTCCGGGCCATTCCATGGATCGGTAACTCTCGGTTCCGCTTAGAGCTCTATGCCAGAGCGAGGCCTTTGCTCGATGGACCGGCTGCTGAAGAACTAAGGGCTGCCTTTTATTACGCTCTCCCCTCAATCCCCGAAAACGATGAGGAAATTTTTGCAACCCTTCGTCCCGGCATCGGCAATGAACAAATAAGAGATCTTGTGGTTGAGGCGCTGCTCGGTCGCGATGCGGACAAGTGGCCAGCGGTTGAGTTAGCCCCACTGAGTAACCAGTTGATTGGCATTCTTAAAGCGATGCCACTCGCCGAGCGGGCGAGCAGTCGGGGGCGGCGGCTTGCTGAACTCGCAACTCGCACAGCAGAGCAATTGCCGGAAGAGAATCGCTCTGTGCAGTTGGCGCGGATTTCGCAACTGAAGGTGGCCCGGCGGTTTCTCGGTACGCTCAGCGAGCAGATGTCCTTCGATAAGGAATATCTCGTCGTCGGCGCGGGGCAGCCGATTGAACTCTATTTTACAAACCATGACGGGATGCCGCACAATCTCGTGATCGGCACGACAGGATCTTTGGAAGAGCTTGGTAGAGCGGCCGATCAGATGGCGACTTCTCCCGAGGCACTTTCCAAAGGCTACCTTCCCGATTCCGACAAAGTCCTTCATCACACGCGAATGCTCGATATGGGCCAGATGCAAAAGCTGGTCTTCACCGCGCCGGACACGCCGGGTGTCTACCCCATGCTCTGTACCTTTCCCTCACACGCGATGCGGATGTATGCTGCTTTTGTGGTGACCGACGACGTGGATGGCTGGCTCGCGAGTCATCCGAACACCTCACGCGACAAATTGTTGGGGATTGTGACCTACGATCACGATTTCGACGCGTTGGCCACACAACTCGCGAAAAGTCCCCAGCGACCCTCGTTTGCCCGCGGTCAGGCGGCGTTCGAGTCCCGGTCCTGCGTGAGTTGCCACTCGGTACGCGGCAAGGGGGGCAGGGTAGGGCCGGAGCTGACGCAGGTGGCCAAAGAAAACAAACCTGCCGATATTCTCCGGTCGCTCCTTTTTCCGAGTGAGAAGATCGATCCCAATTTTGCCAAGGTGGAACTCGAAGATCTCCAGAGCGGCCAAATTCACTTGGGGGTCCTTATCCCGCAGGAGGATGAGAATATCCTGTATCTGGTCGATGACCCGCTCGGCAACTGCGAGCCGAGGATTTTTAAAAGAGACGAATGTCTGATTGTCCCGCTCAAGGTCTCTCCGATGCCGGAGGATCTTTTGCGAAGGAGCAGTCCGCGGGAGGTGATGGATCTTGTAGCCTATCTCTGGGCCGGTGGTGACCCGGAGCACCCGATCTATCAAAGACCTGGAAAATGAGTCAACCTGGAAAATGAGTCAATGGCGTGTCTGTCTGCTGACGCCACATCCAGTACAAGGATTCTGTTCGATGATTAAAGTTCAAATATTGTTGCCATTAGCGTCTGCTCTCTTGATGGTCGGTTGTCATCCATCGCCGGATCCTTCGCAATCGAAGCAAGCAACCGCAGCCCTGGCGAAGCCTCGAAGTTCTGTCGCCGTGATCAACATGCAGCGGATCATCGCTTTGATGCAGCTCGATCAACAGGTCTCCGAGAAGCGCCAGAAACTCGCGGCGGAAATTGGAGCCCTCCAGCAGAGTCTGAGAGAGGCGATGGAGAAAAAACTTGCCGAATATGGTGGCGATTTGACCAAATTCACCGAAGCACAGCGAAAAGAACTCGACGAAATGGAAATATCCGTCCGAAATCAATTGCGGACGAAGAACGCCGAGGCCCAGCAGGTGATGGGCGAGACACAAAAATGGATGCAGCGCGTGCTGGATCAGAAGACCAAAGGTCCGATCGAGGCGATCGCCGACAAGCGAGGCTTTGACCTTGTGCTCTACAAACGGCCCGGCTCTTTCGCCTTTTCCCGCGCTGCGGTTGATATTACCGATGAGGTGATCGCCCTGGCGGGAATTGGCGCTGCATCGGATAACGGACAAAAAAACAGTCCGGTGGCACCTGAGCAAAAGAGCGGAAATGCACCGGGGGATACCGCTCCATCTCCCGTGTCAGCATCTCCTGTGTCAGAGAGTACTGAATAAACCGAGTACTGAATAAACCGAGTACTGAATAAACCGTTCCACTGAACCAATTGCCCCAGTACCGGAGTGGCTCTGGACCGATGGTGTGTCTGGGTACGGAGGTAGCGGGTCATGCGGTCGGTATCGACACTGGTATCGCGACCTTGATCGTAGTCCCCTTGCCTTTGTCACTGATGATCTCTGCCTTGCCGCCAAAGAGTCTGGCCCGCTCCCGGATGCCATGCAGTCCAAAGCGGCCCGTGTCGATCTCCGTTTCCCGAAAACCGATGCCATTGTCCTGGAAGGTTAAATAGAGCATCTCGTCACGCTCTTCCAGATGGATACTAACGGCCGCTGCATCGCTATGCCGGCGTGCATTGGTAAGCGCCTCCCCGACGATGCGGAAAAGATTACCCTCGAGCATCGGGTGGTAGCGTTCACCGCTCGTTGTATGGGTGAAGGTGATTTTAAAATCCGCGGCGTGCTGCGGTTCCGAAATCAGGAAGCGAATCGCTTCGACGATTCCCTCCTCGTCCATGACCAGGGGGCGTAGTTCGGATATGAGACGTCGTAAGTCTATAATGGCTCTAGTGAGCGCATCGCCAATCGCTTGAAATTGTTCTGTTGCGTGGCTGCCTGGGGTGGGGGAGAGGTGGCTGGTGAGCGCCTCAAGAAGCATTTTGGCGCCAACCACATCTTGCACGGCCCCATCGTGGATGTCATGGCTTATGAGCTGCCGCTCCGTTTCCTGGAAGTTAATCATTTTTTGCAATAGCTGGTCTTCAGCAATCAATCGCTGTTCGTATTCTCTCCGTTCGGTAACATCCATAGCGATCCCACCGACATACGAGTCGCCAGATACTTTGGGAAGGGAAAACTTGTAGACCAAAAACCATACCGGGTCGCCCTTCGTGGTGGTGAGCAGTTCAGCGACATGTAGCGGAGTCTGTCCATCGAGGACCCGGCGGTCATTCTCTTGGAGCATCGCTGCGGTATCTGGCGATGTGAGGTCAAAATCAGTGATACACGAGTTGCTCAGTTCTTCTGCGGATGTGGAGTGGTAATCGAAGAAGTGGTGATTGCCATAGAGATATTGCCCCATCGCATTTTTGATAAATGTGATGGCGGGCACATTATCCATAAAGGCGCGGAAACGCGACTCGTTGTCCTGGATTTTTTGCTGTGCAATTGCTTGGGCGGTGATGTCCCGGAAAAAACAGACGGCCCCCTCAAAATCTCCGGGAGGATTAATGAAGGGTGTCGCGCTGACGCTGAGCAAGACATCGTCCTCAGTTTCCGGGTTGCGGATATAGAGTTCATCTTCCTGAACGGTCTCGCCAAGAAGTGCTCGCGACAGGGGCAACTCCTCGGCCGGATAGGGAGTGCCATCGATTCGGAAGCAGCCGTACTCGGGTGTCCAGTTTTTCACTCCTGATACGG
>Ga0315338_1002791_pt1 | contig 16405 bp, 11 predicted proteins | sample ASW8metaG_FD_204518 | JGI IMG/M metagenome (GOLD analysis project Ga0315338, IMG submission 204518) | Ammonia-oxidizing marine archaeal communities from Monterey Bay, California, United States - ASW #8 | ecosystem: Environmental > Aquatic > Marine > Coastal | place: USA: California | collected... | reverse complement strand
TAATAAGTTAAAAGTATATTTTCACGCAGAGAAATGGCAAATAAACCAACCAATAATTTTAGCAGATGTTGTTTCGGAATTATTGTCAGTTGAAGGAGTTGCTTCAGTTGTAAAATCACAACCTGGCAGAGATGAGTTAATTATTGTTACCAACAAGTGGGGTTCTGCAAAAGGATATTCCAATAATCTATATGATATTCAATCTGCGACTCATAATGGAGTAATATATCCTTCTGTTGATCCAGCCATATTTGAACTTAAATATCCCGATACTGATATTCAGGGTAGGGTCTTGGGAGATATCTAATGCATTATTTTGAATACGCAACAAAGGATACAACAATATATGAGGTAAGTTCAAGTATGAATACTGGACTTGATGAGATACTTGAGGTTAGAAAAGATATGAATGCTGCTGGAACGGTAGTAAATGTTTCTCGTGCACTTATAAAGTTTGATTTATCTTATATTTCTAAATCTATATCTTCTGGTCTAATACCATCATCGTCAATATATCCAAAGTTTTATTTAAATTTATACGATGCAAATTCATCTGAATTAAACATATCTCAAAAATTATATGCATATCCAGTAAGTCAATCTTGGGATATGGGTTCGGGAAGAACAAAGGCAAATCCTATTATAGAAGATGGGGCAAGTTGGAAGTATAGAGATGGAGATGCAAATGCAACTCCTTGGTTGGGAACTTATTCTACATTACAAGGTAATACTTTTGCAAGTGGAACTTTAACAATATCAAATGGAGATTTTGATAATCAAGAAGTTACTATTGGTGGAATTGATTTTGTATTTGTAAGTGGTTCAACTTCTGTATTTAATAACAGCTCAACAGAAATATATGTATCTTCTGGATCAACCGTAACGGGTTCTATTAATAATTTACGAAATGTCATTAATGTTAGTAGTTCTTTACATGGATTGGTAGTATCAGCAAGTATTGTTACGGGTACACCTAATAAATTGATATTATCTGGAAGTTCTAAGGGAACTACTTCAAATTATACAGCAGCTTCATCATCAGGGTTGTTTTCGTTTGGTGGAACTAAAACCTTAGCGTTACAGGGTGGAACTGATGCAACTACTACATTGTCAGGTGGTGGTGGTACTTGGTTTAGTGGAAGTGGATATCGAGCTTCACAATCTTTTTCTCATCAAGCAGCAGATGTTAGAATGGATGTAACTGATCTTACATGGAAATGGTTAGGTGGTACTATAACAAATGAAGGATTTATGGTAAAACGAAGTGGAAGTTTAGGAAACTCAAATTCAAATGTTGAGGAAGGAAATACTACAAGGTATGGTCATTTTTCATTTTTTGGTAGGGAAACTCATACGATTTATCAACCAACATTAGAAGTTGTTTGGGATGATTCAAAGTGGACAACTGGTTCTCTGTCAGCACTTTCATCTACTCATTTAGAAGATATGGTTCTTTATATGAGAGGATTTAGACCAGAATATAAAGAAAAATCAAAGGTAAAATTTAGAGTTATTGGTAGAGAAAGATATCCTGAGAAGTCGTATGCAACAAGTGGATATAGTACAGGATATAATACAGTTAAATATTTACCAAGTGGAAGTAGTTGGTATCAAATTAAAGATGCTTATACGGAAGATACAATTGTACCTTATGGGAGTGGTTCAAAAATAAGTTGTGATTCAACTGGAAATTATTTCAACTTGTGGATGGATGGATTACAAGCAGAAAGATTCTATAGAATTGAATATAAGATTGTAAGTGGAAGTGGGACATCAGATGAAACCGTTCAATATTTTGATGAGAAACATTCATTTAAAGTAACGAGATAAAAAATGCCATACGATTCAGAAGCACTTAAAACAAATGAATTTTATCAAAACTTAGTTAGAGAAGATGAAAAAAAATATGTCGATTTAGTAAGAAAAAAATTATTAGATGGTGATACGACTACTGGTACTCTAAGAGATCCAAATACTGGAAATATTACTTTGTTTGAAACTGTTGTACCTGGTGAGGGAGCCAATGGTTTAAGTTTTAATCCTTCAAGATTAACAGAAGCAATGGATAGAAAATTTTTGTCCAAGGCAAAAAAGGCACCACCACGTGGTAAAAAGAAAAAGAGAAGTACATTTTCAAAAAAAATAATGGGCCAATCAATGGCTGCAGCTAGGGGTACTTTACATACAATAAGTAAAAATTGGGATTCTGGATATTTTGTTTATGATATTTCAGATGAGAAAATAATAGATAAAGAGTTTACGGAATTATAATGGCTAAGAAAAAGTATTTAACTACTGATCCACTAAGTGGAAAATTATCAAGATTAAATCTTAAAGATTTAAAATTGATAAATGCAAGTGGATTAAATCATGGTGATCCCATTGCTCCTTATGGAACTCTAACTACTGATATAATAGAATATTGTCTCTATGATAATAGTGATAACTATTTGGGTTCTGGTGAACTTTTGTATCCCTTTGGGGATGAGTTAGATGTGGGTGGTCATGTTAGAGGACTTGGGTACAATCGTGGAACTTATAAAATAGTTTATAATTTTTTAAGACGTGTTGGTGGATCAAATAATGTAATTTTAACGAAAAAAGTAGATAAAAGTATTTGGAATGGTGCATATTATATAGATACTGATGGTAAAGTATATGCTGGTACAATAGAAGAACCATTGGTGGATGAAAATGATGAACAAATAGAACTTATCATTCAAGATGATAAATATTGGTTACAAGAAGTTTCCCCGTCTCGAACTGAACTAAGACTTAGACCAAATCCAGGAATAAATGACCTTGATTATCACGAACAATTTAGATTATTAGGTTATACTTGTCTGGCCTATTCTGATATAAGTGGAGACTCTTATATAACATTTGGTGGTCAAGTTTCTTCAGTAGAACATACTGGATCAGGAAAAGGTAAAGGAAAAGGTAAAGGAAAAGGTGAAACAACCGATGTAATATTTTATGATGATAGAGCTACGATAACATATGAGGGTGATAGTGTTAAATTAGATGCGGCAATGATAGGTGGTAATCTTATTGTAAGAGATGCATTTGTTATAGATACCGAAGAAACTCCAGACGTAATATCAAAATATAATCCAATAATTGAAACAGACCAACTCCCCATATCTGAAAATTTAGTTACTAATGGTGCATTTGAATCACAAGAACTGGCAGGTAAACTTAACCATCCTGAATCAGATACTAATCACCAAGTTGCAGACATTCCCAATCCTGGAAATAGTAAATATGTTTTACGAACTAAAGGTCAGACTGTACCAGATGAAATAAACAGAAATAGTTATACATTAGATATAAATGGTGCAGAAGGTGAAACTTATGTATTAAGTTGTTGGGTACGGTACAATGACAATTGGCCAGAATTCGAAAAAGAATTATTTATTACAGACCAAGCAGATAGTGCTGGAATAACACATATAGGTGAAACTAAAGAAGTGGATGGTAATACTTGGGAAAGACATTATACAAGAATAACATCAACTTCTGAAGGTGGAGATTTTAAATGGTTTTTGGGTAAAACCGATACTATAGAGCCTGGAGCTAATGCTAGAAGATACATAACAAATATACAATGTGAACCAGGATCATTAACATCATTACCCACACCTTATATAAATAAACCAAGAACTGAAGAAATTGAAGTTACGACTACTGGTAAAATTACATTTAAAAATGACGGAAGTTCAGAATATATTGAAACTATAATACCAGAAGAAGATGAAGGATTTGTTGATTCAATGGTAGGTGGTAAACTTACTATTGTAGATGGTGTAGTTAAAGATGAAGTAATACGAGAATCAAGTGAAAGAGTTACTCTTGAGAACATTCCAGTTGATAATACAGATGCATTTAATATAAGAGAAAAGGGAAACGCAGGAGAGTTTCATAGAAGTCCATTTCATGGAGTTACAGCCGCCGAATCTAATGAATTAAAAGTATCGTTACAGGCAAGAGATGAATATTGGTTATATCATAATACAAATCTGATTGGAAAATATGAAATTCCAGAAGAAGTAAGAGAAATTGATGAGTTGACGTTAACTAATCGTACTGGTATGACTATTAAAGAAAATGGAAACGAAGGGGAGAATTTCTGGACCCGAAGTCATATGCATAACTTTCAGCAAATATCCGAAACGGAACAACCTAAAAACCTTTTAACATTTACACTTCAGGTTGATTGGCAGTTTAAACTGAGCCATGTTAAAGGCCCTAATTCAAATGAAACCCAAGGAACTGAATATGTTATTCATAGTAGTTGGAGAAGTAATTGGGAATCTCACCGGGTAATTACATTGAGCCCATCAGTCAGTTCTGGAGATTCAAGATATGCAGATGTAGTTGATGAAGATAATAGAAGTATTTATGGGTTTGAAGATGGTGATGAATTAAGATTAACTGCACATAATATAAGTTCCAAAGCAGGATTTATAGGTAAAATTGAACATGAATTATTTTCAAAAACAGTATATAGAACTGGTGATTCATGGAGAAGTTTTGCACAAGGTGGTGGTCAGACCACAACTCGATATGGAATATGGAATCTTACAGATGTTGATAAAGGTGGAACTCCAGGTGATGTTAAAGTTTGGCATGATTACAAATATGATGTAAAGAAAGAAAAAGTAAATAAAGAGAATAGTTTTTGGAAATCAAGTAAAGTAATTCCAGAGTTACTTTCAAGTAAATGGATATGGGCAAGACATCAGTCAGATAATCAAACAACAGAATGGAAATGGTCAAATGAAAATATAGCCAATACCATTTACAAATATTCAGATCCACTATTACATCAAGATGCAATATTGGTAGAAGGGTGGACTGCTGGGTGTCCATCTTGGACATGGGGTAATAATACATCTCGATGGTACAAGACCAGATGGGCGGGATATCACGCAAAATGGACAAGAGGTGAAGGTCGAAGTGGTGGAAATACTATTAAGTTTATTGATCAAAACTCTCAATTTCAAAATCCAAATCATGTAAACTATAGTGGTGTTGGTTATGATGAGGACGGACTACAAATTACTGATACATCTCGTGTTTATTCATCGATGAATGATCCTGGGTGGAGCGATGAGGATACATCATTATCTCACAGGCCAATGTATATTGACCAATATTTACCAGTTACTTTAGCGGCTCAAGGAATACAGGCAGGTGATATACTTAAAGTTTCTTGGTGGCAAAAAACAGATACTCCAGGAAAAGGTGGAAGAGTAATTCTAAGGGGATGGCAGAAAAATTTACCTGTTCCTGAAGGAACTTTTTGGTCAAAGGATGAAAATAATCAGCCAAATACAAAATCCAATTGGGGTGCTGGTAGTAATTTTTCTCCATCTTACATACCAATAGATGAAGAAGGTGTATGGACAAAGGCAGAATGGACTGCAGTAGTACCTCCAGAATGGGATTTGACAAAGATGTACCACGTCCATGATGCTTATAAGGTTGATCAGAATGTTGGTAGTCAGTTAAGAATATATGGTCATTATGGTCCTGAAGGTATAGTATGGATAGAAGATGTAAAATTATCCTTTGTTAATTCAGACCAACCAGAAGAAGTAACACATATATATACAGTTCCAGACTTTGAACCATCAGATAAATTAAAAGTTAATGTCAAAAATTCAACTGAAGAATCGTTTGGGTTTTTATCAAAAATACAATATAAAGGAGCAGAATATAGAACAGGAGATCCATACGAGGATTATTATCCAGATCCAGTTACGGGAGAAACATCGGTTGTTACTTTACCAGGTACTTGGAAAATTGATGGTGAGGGTGGTACACTTAAAACTAATGGTAAACCTACTGATGATGATAATGTACTCCCAGAGTTAAAAAAATCCGAGTGGTTGTGGAATACAGATGATTCAAGTAATGTTAATTTTATATGGTCTGCGATAGATGGAATTGAAAATTATATATGGCATTATCCTGATCCAAAATTGAGAACTGATGCAATTTGGCCAACAGATTGGAACAATGGGTTTTATAATTGGGATTTAAATGATAATTCAGATAGGTTTTGGCATAGTGGTTGGATAGGACATCATGCTAAATGGGTAGATGGTGATGGCCGTGATGGTGATCCTTGTATGAAGTTTATTGACCAAAACTCTAAATTTGTTTCAACAAACGATTCAACATATACAGGTTTATATGGTACTGAGCTCTCAGAAGATGAAGAACCATCATTGATACACAGACCAATGTGGCTTTATCAAAAGTTACCACATACACTTGAAGATAGAGGTGTTCAAGTAGGTGATCAACTTACAATTTCGTGGAGACAAAAATCTGATACGGTTGGTAAAGGTGCTGCAGTTGGATTGTTACATCAAAGTAATATCCATCAAAAAATGGTATTCGGAGATGACATAGGAATAAATTATCCTGCACAATCAGATGATTGGTTAGAATTGACGGATAAACAATGGTTTAGATATAAACCTACCAGTCAAGAAGGTGAATGGGAAGATGTTAGTTTTGATATAACAGTTGATACAGATTTTGATTTAGAAAGTGATTCACTTTTTTATGTGTATGGTCATTATGGTCCTGAAGGATTGTTGTGGGTGGAAGGTTTACAAATAAACAGAACTACTGACATTATAACTACTACAAATACACCAATATTTGATGATTTCGTTGGTTATATTCAGAGTGTAGATGATAAAAACAAATTAACTTTAACTGATACATATGATAACTTTGTAACTACTAACTTACATAAAGCCGATAATGAAGTAAATTTAAGGTCTTGGAGTACATATGATAATTTTTATGTTAATTATACTTCATCATTTGCTACAAGTACTCCAGTATATGGTTCATTAAGAGGGGAGATACAGGGAATTAATGATAATACAATTGTCCTTTCAGAAGGTTTTATTTCGTTGGGTGAAGATGCAGGACATGATTTTTCAAAATATCCAATGGAATCTATGTTACCATTAGATAGATGGTTTATTCAGTATCCAAAGGATAGGAGCGAACCATACAGTAAGTTACTTAAATATGGTCCTAACGAGTTTAGTTTGATAACTAATTTTAAGGTAGACAAAGAAACTTATCCTGATTATCCATATTCAGTAGTTTATAAATTATATGAGCCGTTACCTGATGTGGTACAAGAAAAAGATTTTATTACTATCGTTAGAGAGATGGCTCCCCCGTTAGAAGAAGTTCTTACTTTATATCCATTCGTAGAAGAATGGGTTAGTGATACGGTGTTAAGGACTCCTGAAATTTTTGGTAATCAATCAGCCATTGGACAAGGAAGAACAGAGTTTAAGACTTATGATGAGTTAGTATCAACTGATACTGGTTTAAAACAGGGAGTAGAAAACGAGATAATAAGTGGAAGTTTGAGTGCAGATATTAACGTAGATCATTCTCAATTTTCTAACTTTGTACACTTTGGTTCTGTAGAAAAACGAGTTAGAAATTTTAAATATAAATTAGAATTAATAGAACAATATACAGATAGAAGTGCTTCTCTTGCAGGTGCAGGAAGTTCATCCGCTGGATATTTATCGGTAGTGGCAGATCCAAACAGAGGTTCATATTTAAATGTATCTGGATCAAGTGGATATAATCCAGCATTTACTCCAGTAAGTGGTTCATTAACACAGGTTCAGTCTTGGGAACAAAAACGCCGTGATATGATTAATACATTTGATAAGTTTGAAAAATATATGTTTTATGAAAGTTCATCTTATTCAAGTGAATCTATTGGAATATTTTATGGTAATACGTGGCCAAAACGAGAAGGAGCAGGAACATATATAAGTCCTTATTTAAATTATAGAACTACTCAATCAGTTGCAACAACTTGGTTTGATAATCAAATAACATCAGCATCTGCATATGATAGGCAAAATAAAAATAGGGTACGTAGTCATCTTCCTTTATTTGTTCAAGATGATACTGATAATAATGTATTTCTTAATTTTATAGATATGATAGGTCATTATTTTGATGATATTTGGATATTCATTAAAGCATTAACTGATATTCACGACAAGAGAGATAAATTAACAGATGGAATTGCTAAAGATTTATTAAAACCTATAGCACAATCTCTTGGGTGGGAAGTTCATGATGGAAAAGATTTAGTATCCTTGAAAAGATATATCTATGGGATGGAACAGAGTGGTTCTGAGACTCCTTGGCAACATTCAGTAACACCAGATAGAGATATTTCAAGAGAAATATGGAGTCGTGTTATAAATAATATGCCTTATTTCTTAAAGACAAAAGGAACTGCACGAGCAATTAAAGGATTAATAAGTTGTTATGGTATTCCGTCAAGTATTTTGAGAGTAATTGAGTATGGTGGACCAAGTTTACCAGGACTTCCACTTGATACTTTTTTAACAAGAAAATTTACAAAGGCATTAAATTTCTATGGGGCATTAAATAATACATATGTTCAGAATAATACTTGGAAAACACATTTATCTGGAAGTAGTGCAACAAGTAGAGTACCAGATACAGTAGAGTTTAGATTTAGAGCAGCAAGTGGTTCAAATCAAGTATTAGTAAGACGAGGTGATGATTGGGGAATTAGATTAAAAGATAATAGTTCAGTTGATAATTACGGATATGTTTCGTTTATGTTGAGTGGTAGTAAGGGATATAACGAAGTAACTTCTTCTGAATTACCAGTTTATGATGGAGAGTTTTGGTCTGTAATGTTGACAAGGACATCTGCATCAGGATATACCTTAGTAACGGATAGTACTAGCCAAAATATGGCATATAATTTGCATGTTAAAAAGTACGATTCTGGTAGAAGTAAAATTATATATGAATCTTCAAATACTTTAGCGGTAAGTGGAGCATTGGGAGCAGTATCACAATCATATAATTTAGCATATTCTGGTAGTGCTAAAACTGTTACCATAGGTGGTCCAGAAAGTAGTTATTTCGGAGAATCATTGAGTGGTTCTATGATGGAATATAGAAATTGGACACAACCATTAAACACAGCTTCCTTTGATAATCATGTATCTGCTCCAATCGCATTTGATGGTAATTCACCGTCCGCCTCGTACTTAGATTTAATAACTCGATATTCATTTGACGATGATAAAGATTTAAGTGTGGGTGCAAACCAATGGTTTAGAGATGTAAGTGCAGACCAATCATTTACTTCATCAGCTGTTCCATCTGGATATACAAGTGGGTTAGCATCTAATACAGATTCACCTACACACTTTTCACGAGTAGTAGATGAAACTAATATGAAAGTTCCAAACTTAGGTCCAAATCGTATTGCATCCAATAAATTAAGAATTGAAGCTGATAGTTTAATAGACAGAGAGTTATCAGATAATCCAATATTAGAGTTTGGTAAAAGTATAACTATACCAGCATATGATAGGGCGTCAATAGATTCTAATAAACTTGGTATCTTCTTTTCACCATCACAGGCCATTAATGAAGATATTATATTGTCAATGCCAAATCTTGATTTCGACCAATATATTGGGGATCCACGCGACCAATATAATGAACAATATACAGGATTAGTCGAGGCAAGAAATTTATATTGGAAGAAATATTCAGGACCAAATAATTTTTGGGATTTTTTGAGATTATTAAAATATTATGATAGTTCATTGTATGATCAGGTTCGTAGTTTAATTCCAGCACGAGCAAATGCTACAGTTGGTATTCTCATAGAGCCTACAATTCTTGAAAGAGATAAAATAATAATTGGAAAAGAACCAACTTTTATTAGACAAGATTTACATAGTAAGATAATTGCCACTCAATATATTAGTGAAAGTGCACAATATCCAAATTACGAGTCAAGTATAAATTTTAGTCATCCATTTAAAATTAATTATCATACACAAGAAACTGGTTCATTTATTTCAGCATCATCTGAATATCTGCAGTTGGAATCAAAAATACTTTATTCACATCCATTTGATGTTAATTTTTATAATAAGAAAAGTGGTTCATTTTATTCCGCATCAGCAGAATATATTCCATTAGACTCTCGTATAAGTTATGGACGACCATATGTACCTAATTTTTATACAAAAGATAGTGGTTCATTGGTTTCTGCATCAGCAGAATATCAAAAATTAGAAAGCGTTATTAGTTATTCTGATCCATTTAGGATTAATTATCATACAAAAGAAAGTGGTTCGTTTATTTCAGCATCTGCTTTATATCAAGATTTAGGAACTAATCTTAACCTTAGAAATCCATTCATGTTCGATAATCGAACTCAAACGACTGGTTCTATTATATCAATGTCTGCAGATTTCACTACGTACAATGCACCAAGTGATACTTTGGCAGCCAACGCCAATGGAACGGGTTCATTTGTAATTAAACATATTTTAGAAAGACCAGCATTATATGGTGTAGGAGATAGAGATACGAGTGGTTGGTATGGAAATGATTATTATAATTCAACTATACAACAGGGAGCACAAAAATCTATTAGAGAAGAAGTGGTGATGCCAAGATATGAAAACAAAGTTATATCAGAACTTAATAAAGAAGTTGAATATCATTTTTCATCTTCATTAAGTGCATCTTTAGGTCTATATTATTCATCAAGTTTTGTATTATCTGATTTTGATAATAAATGGGAACACGGACTTGGAACTGATAGACTTTTTTATATTGGGTGTATTCAAGATGGTAGAACAACTGTAAGTGATAAGGGTAATAGATACCAAGACGAAACACCAGCAGTTGATATTACTATTACATCACCGACAAAATTAGTAACTACAGATTCACCATCTACTAAGTTAGATGTTGTTTAAAACAGACAAAAATTGAAAAGGATTATATTTATAAGTGAAGAATAACAAGTTTTAGTATGTCGAATCTTATAAAAGTATATAAAATCCGAATTATTACACAGGAGAAAAAACAATGGGATATTTAAATAATTCAAGCCGAACATTAGACGCTATTTTGACAAAGAAAGGTCGAGAGATTTTGTCAACTGGTGGAGATTTTAATGTTGCTAAATTTGCACTTGGGGATGACGAAATTGACTATGGATTGTGGGATACAACTCATACGAAAGGGACAGATTTTTATGGTGCGGTAATCGATAATTTACCTACTCTTGAACCATTCAACGATCCTTCAGAGATTATGAAATATAAACTCGTAACGAGGACAGATGGTGTTCAAGCAATGGCTAAACTAATAGAACTACAAGATTCTGTTAGACAATTAAAAAGTCTAAAGTGGTATGCATTAGACGAGGCTGGTGCTGGTGGAACACGAGTTCAAGTTGGTAATACTAATACTTTTCTTGGTATACCAGTTCAATTCGGAGTAGGTCATGTAGATAATCATGAACTTACAGTTGATTATAGTGGAGGACCAGATTCTATATTATCTACTGGATATGCAGGTGAAAGATTTACGATAACGTTGTTAGATACAACTCAAGTAGTATTGGCACCACTTTTTGTAGATCCAACACAAGCACTGCCACCCGCTGGAAAGGGAAAGGGAGGTAAAGGTGGAGCCGGATTTGTTGGTGGAGCAGGACCCCCATCAGCAGCCACGGCACAGGGATCTGCAAGTCAGTATCTAAGTGTTCCAGTAGCGAATAATAATATTACCCAATTGTGGTATCCATATATACATTCGGTACAGCATCTTTCACAGACAATATCAGATTGTGTGGTATCTAATGGTACTTTCGCACATTCTAATGCAGCATTTGCACCATCACATGGTGGAAGAATAGCGTTATATCCAAAACGACTTACTTCTAATTCAAGTCCAACAAAAACAACCTTGGTTGTTACAGGTCAGACTTCAGGAGCAACTAAAGAATTTGATGTTAAGGTAACTTTTAGGTCTATATCATATACACCTTCGTTAGATATAGATGCAGGAACGGATACTTCAGAAGATACATTCGTTGGATAGAATAAGTAATTATTTTTTCATTAAGGAAATAAAATGGGATTTATAAATAACACTTCATACATCCTAAACGCAGTCCTAACCAAAAAAGGTAAGGAATATCTTTCTAAAAGTAGTGGTAATTTTAGTATTACTAAATTTGCACTATCAGATGATGAGATAGACTATAGTTTATGGAATACAGCACATCCAAAGGGTAGTAACTATTATGGTGCAGTTTTAGAATCTACGCCTATGTTAGAACCCTGTGTAGATCCTGAAGTTATAATGAAGTATAAATTATTTACAATGCCTTTAGGAACTAAAACTTTACCATACATAACAGATATTATACAATTATTAAGAGTAACTGCAACTGATGGTACAGTAAATGATAGTAGGTTAAAATCTATCCAAACCGATGAAGGTAGTTGGACACTTACTGAGGCAACTATAAATCCAACAACGGTTGGGGCAGACCAATCTTTTCAGGATGAAAATTATAGTTTCTTGTGTTTGAATATGAATGTTGTTGATATGCGATTGGGAACTTTAGGTACGGGCGAAGTTTTTGATGATTTACCTGATCCAGGAGCCATATATGCTGAGGAAAGTGGTAGATTGAGTACAAAAGTAGTTGGGGAGTCAATAACTATTAAAGCAAAACAGATGACATTTGATAGGGAAACTTCTATAATTATAACAGGACAAAAATCTGGAGCTATATATGTACTTAGAGTTCAAGTAACATATGATGACCAGAGGGCATAAAAGATATGGGGTATATAAATAAAACTTCATTGTCAGTAGATGCATTATTGACAAAAAGAGGTATAGATTATTTAAGAAAGGCAGTATTTGGTGAAAATCAAAATGGTGAGCATGTAATTACAAAATTTGCACTCGGAGATGATGAAATAGATTATGGACTATGGGATGAAACTCCAAGTGGTTCTAATTTTGTGAGACCACTTGGTACGGTAATTGATAACCAACCAATAGTAGAACCAGTAGTTATTGATGAAGAAATTATGAATTCTTTTTTGTTTAAGGATGGTATAGTATTAACTACCGAACCAGAACCACCAATGATTTCGATACCACCAACAGCAAATTTTAGTATGTTTGCAAGTGGTTTACCACCAGTTTCAAAATTTAATATGAAGGGAAGAGATACACCCATTTCAAAGTTTAAAACGAATAAAGGACCATCAAGTTTTTTTAATTTAAAATAGGATAAAAAGTGGGATATATAGATAAAACATCATTAACTACAACGGCACATTTTACTAAAAGGGGACGAGAAATTTTAGCAAATGCACTTGCAGGAGCAACAGATGATTCCTATGTAATTACTAAATTTGCTTTAGGTGATGATGAAGTGGATTATGGTTTATGGGATGAATCACAACCATCAAATTTACAAGGTAGAATTATTGAGAATATGCCAGTACTTGAATCTTTTATAAGTCAAGGAGAAATTATGAATTCATATGTTATGGTAGAAACTCCACCAATTACCAATGGATCTGTAATTTCTAATATTTTAGGTCAAATATCACTTGAGGGTGTAGGGGATATAATTGATTTAATACCATCAACTGAAAACTTTGATGAAACAGAAGAATATGAATTTTTTCTTGAGCATGATAATGTGGTAGAAATGTTTAATCCACACGTCCCTCCTGTTACAGATTTTAATATGAGTATTAGTATGTTACCACCACCATTGGCAGATTTTATTATGTCTATGGAAGCAGGAGATTCACCTATGGCTGGTTTTACTATGGAAGAAGCATAAAGGAGATTAAAAATGGCAATTTCAGGAATAGTTCCATTAACTGTAGATTTTACCAACACATCAACTGGTGAAAATTTAGTGTATTTATGGGATTTTGGTGATGGACAGACTTCTATGGAAGCAAATCCATCACATATATATCAAGTAGTAGGAGACTATACGGTAACTTTAACTACTACAAATAATTACGGAACGGATACTAAGTTAGATTATATTTCGGTTAGTCTTGGAGTAAGTGTACCACCTGAAGGTCCAGGAGGACCACCACCAGGAGGTAAAGGTAAAGGTAAAGGTGTGACCGGCCCACCAGCAGGAATATATCAATATGGAGCCGCTGGAGGACCACCAGGAGGTAACGGTAAAGGTACAGTTGCACCACCAGGAGGTAACGAACAACAACAAACAGGACCACCACCAGGAATATATCAATATGGAGCCGCTGGAGGACCACCGGGAGTTGGTCAAGATGAAAAGTAGAAGGGTAAAGGAGGCTTATAATAGACACACCATCCGCAAATTTTGAGGTAAAAAAACCTTATGTAAATAATGGTTTTTCTAATGTAGTAAAAAAGACTAAATTGTTTCATAGTAATAAAATAGAAGTCAGGAAATCTCCATTACAGGGATATGGAGTTTTTACAAAAGAAGATATTAAAAGTGGAGAATTGTTAGAAGAATGTCATTATTTAGAAGTCCCAGATGATGAAAGGATTGCCAGATATTATTACAATTGGCCGAGAGGAGAAAAGTTTCAAAAATATACAGTTCCACTTGGATTTGGGTGTATATATAATGGAATATCTACTTCTGGTCAAGAGGCAAATGTAGAATGGACAACTGATGTAGATAAAGATATTTTTATATACACAGCAATTAAAGATATAAAAAAGGGAAATGAATTATTATTAGATTATGATTATGGGGAGTATTAGATAATATGTTAAGTGTAAGTCAAACACCACAAGATGGATTTGGACAAGAACAAACTTTACATGGACATGCAGTTCGTTTAAAAGCTAAAAATTTGACCACTACGAGGACGACTACTTTAAAAGTAACGGGTATGTCAAGTGGGGCTGTATTTTATATTGATATTGTTGTTACACCAAAAGGTACAGGAGAAAAGGCAGTTTTTGGAAAACCTACATCGGCTCCCATAGGGTTAGTATCTAAAGGAACTTCAATAGTTGGCAATAAGGGAATGCCAAAGCTCGGTGGTAAGAAAACTTCACCAGCTAGTAATAAGGGAACTTCAAAAGTTAGTGGTCCATCTATGGGTGATTCAAGAACACTTGCAAGTTCTAAATAAAAATTAAAATTTTAAAATAACATATTTATATGTATAAGGAGATAAACAATGGCAATAAGTAATTTTTTCACAGAAATAGAGGATACCGATAAACGGACTAATATAATTAGTACTGTATCATCCCCTGTATGGTCTGGTGGAACAGCAACATTGACTTCTTTCTATACTGGCTCTACACAAAGTGCAAGTAGTGGAGATTATTATTACGATGTTTTTGATAAAGCAGGAAGTGATACTACACGGGCTGTCCAATTTGCAGTAGCATACGGACACGTTCATGGTAGTGGTTCAAAATCTACATCTGCTGGTAATAATCCATCTAAGGCAATATATCGTCAGTTTAGGAACATCTGTATTAAAAATGCACACAGTGGTGTTAGATTTAACTTTAATGCTGATGGGGCAGGAACAGCTTATGACGGAAAAGATATTTTTGTACTAAGTGTAAATAGAGCACGATACAGAGAGAAGTTAGATCCAGGGAACTGGGAACTACATTTGAGTGGAAGTAGAACATCAGGAGAAAATGATTCTCTATTAAAACTCATTGATGATAGTGGAGCTACCGCAGATTCTACAATCAAAGCATCACAAAGGAGATTTAATGTAGTTAGTGGTTCAATTTCGGATGGAACTTCAAGAATAAAGACAACGGCTGTAAATCAAGCAGCAGGTGGTAGTGGTTCATTTGGATATGCAGAACTTGGTATTATTGTATTAAACGCAGAAGCAATAGCTTCTCATTCTATCGGATATCATAACTCTGGTTCAGCAGCACTTAAAACTAATGCACTTAATCTTGTTAGGTCAAGTGGTACAGATAATGACAACGCTAAACAATTAGTAGATGTTATAAATAGTGGTTCATACTTTCAAGCTAGAAGGGAAGAACAAATTAAATCATCTCATTATTTTTGTAGAGTTAAATCTGGTGAATATAACTATAGTCAAAATCCAACTTATTTTACTGGGTCTAATGCTGAGTTAAAAAATTCAAGTTTTGTTCAAGATCCAAAATCGTATATAACTACGGTTGGATTGTACAATGATAATAATGAATTGTTAGCTGTAGCTAAACTAAGTCAACCTTTGTTGAAGTCAAAAGACAGAGAAGCTGTAATCAAAGTACGATTAGACTTTTAGGAACGGAGATAATAAATGGCTTTTAAAGTTTTCGATCCTAATTTAGATACGGCAGAAAATATAGTCAATAAGGTAGCCGAAAGGATGTGGTCGGATAACACTGCAACCCTAACTACCTTTTATACTGGATCTACACAGAATTCTAATACTGGCAAGTATTATTTAGATGTTCATAAATCTAGCGATGAAAATACAGATGTACAATT
>Ga0315338_1002788_pt1 | contig 16418 bp, 12 predicted proteins | sample ASW8metaG_FD_204518 | JGI IMG/M metagenome (GOLD analysis project Ga0315338, IMG submission 204518) | Ammonia-oxidizing marine archaeal communities from Monterey Bay, California, United States - ASW #8 | ecosystem: Environmental > Aquatic > Marine > Coastal | place: USA: California | collected... | reverse complement strand
TTCAGTTCCATCTCCTTGCCGACGATACCAAAAGCCGGTGCCTTGACCACGACCAACCGGCGGTCCGAAGCCTTCGCGCGGCCGCTCAGCAGGACGTGCAGCGGCTTCGGCAGATCTTCGGTCTGCAAAGACGATTGTGGGTCGTGCAACTGACCGTCGGTCAGCAGGATTGCGCCCGCAACCCGCCGGGACGGCACGTCGCTCAGCGCGCGCAATAGTGGCGCAATCAATCGCGTGCCCTGATCTGCCGCCGAAAGACTGTCCTGCCCTACTTTCACGACTCTCAATTCCAAAGAGTCGCGATCCTTTTCGGCGGCTTTTCGGATCGCTTCGAGCGCGCGGTCGGTCTGCGCGCGCCGTTCGCCGATGCCCTGGCTCGGTGTGTCATCGACGATGACGACCGCGACGTCCTTCAGGGGCTCGCGTTCCTCGTCGACCAATGACGGGTTCATCAATGTCAATACAAGCACCGCGAATGCCAAGGTGCGCCATAACGCACCGTTGGCGCGTACGAACAATCCAATCCCGGCGAGCAAGGCCGCCGAAACGCCAAGCGCGGCAACGGCGAACCATGGCAGCAGGGGGGCGAATTCTATTGCGGTCCCGGTCATGCGGTCAGTTCCCAAGACGCTCGAGAATCGACGGGACGTGTACTTGGTCCGATTTGTAATTACCGGTCAGGGTGTACATTACAAGGTTGACGCCGAACCGGTAGGCTAACTCCCGCTGCCGTTCTCCACCCGGCACCGTGGCGAATAGATGCCTGCCTTGCGCGTCGACGGCCCAGGCAGCTGCCCAGTTATTGGCGCCGACGATGATGCTCGACACGCCATCGTTGACCCGTTCGCCCGGCCGTTCGACCCAAACGCGGCCGTCTGACCAGCGGCCCGGAAAGGCCTGCATCAAATAGAACGCCTTGGTAAGGACGTGAGTCGGCGGTACCGGAGTCAATGGCGGAATATCCAGGCCCCGCGTGAGCCGGCGAAGGATTGCACCGCCGTCGCCACCACCGCCGTCCAGCAGATCGAAAAAGATAGTTCCTCCCGATGCCATGAACCGATTCAGGCGACCGATGGTTTCCATTGAAACCGGTGCCTGCGACGCCGTGACGGGCCAATACAACAAGGGGAAAAGGCTCAGCGGATCTCGTTCTACATCGAGACCGATCGGCGCCGCTGCTTCGATCGCGGTCCTTTTATTGAGGATGCGGCTCAGCCCTGCCAATCCCTGCAAGCTTGTATCGTCCACGGTCGGGTCGCCCGTGATGACATAGGCGAGCCTCGTTTCCAGCGCCGCTTTCAGGGCAAAGTCGTCCGTGCCGGACTGCGCATGGCTCTCGTCGGCTGCGAATGTAAAAAACAGTATGGCGAGGCACGGGACTAGAACCCTCGGCCGAAGCCGCGGCAGCAATCCACGCATAATCAGTGTCGCCAGCGCGTCGAACATGAACAGAATCAGCGCTGCGGTGAGCAACCAAGGCTTCAAGTCGATTTCGGCCGCCGGAGTGTAGCTTTGCCGTGTGACGCCATCCGGCAAGGCGCCGATCGGCCGGAAATCAACGATCTGCGGTCCGAGGTTCAGCGCGCGCCGGCTGCTACTGTCGCCGTAAAGTCCCGGCGGCGTACGGGGCGATACCGATGCGGTCGCAAATGCACCCGCGTTGATCGACCGCGTGGAAGGGCCGGGTTCGACGGCGTGACCGTATCCGTTCAGTACGGTGATCGGCGGCAGGGGCCGGTCGCCCTGCCCCGCGCCCGATACGCCGCGGCTGGCCGATACGATCCGTTGCAACATTTCGACGAACAGCCCTGACAACGCCAAATTGGACCAGGCGGCGTTCGACGTCGTGTGGACGAGGACAACCCACCCTTCGCCGGTTTGGTTTGCGGTGACGAGCGGCGTTCCGTCGGTTAGCCGGGCCCAGGATTTCTCGCCCAGATCGGGTGACGGCTCGGCAAGCACCTGGCGAGAAATCGTCACGTCGGCGGGAAGCGCGAGGTCGAAGAATGGGCTTTTGCGATTGAACGGCGTAAGCCGGGCCGGCTTGCTCCAAACCATGGCGCCGCCGAGCGTTCGGCCGCCGCGCCGTAGCGGCACGGGTACCAGCATGTCTTCGGCATTCTGGGCCAGCCGCGGGCCGGCGAACCGCAGAACCATGCCGCCTTTGCCAGCCCACGCGGCAAGCCGGTCGCGATCCCGAGGCTCCAAGGGCGTACCGTCGGGAATCACGATTACGGCGAGGTTGTCCGCCAGCAGCTTGTCGACCGGGCCGCGCCGAATTTCGCTGAACGGATTCAGCGCCCGCTCGATATAAAAGAGTTCCGATAGCAAGGAAGGACCCGCGTCGAGCGGCGTCTCGGATACCAGGCCGACGGGCCGGCGGCGCCATCTCGTATCCAGCAGCGCCGTGGACGCCGCCGTCGTGTCGTCCTCAATTTCCAGGCGCGCGACGGCGTTGCGCAATTCGAGTGGCAAATCGAGTATGACGGAAGCGACCGCGGCGCCTTCCTTGAACCCGACGGTTTCGCGCGCAATCAAACGGCCATCGCCACCCGTCGCACGGAGCCGAACGCTGTCCGGACCGCGAACAACCGCGCGCCGGACTGCTATTTCGAAGCGGTTGATGCCAATTTCAGGCGGAGAAATCACATGCGGCAGGTCGTCCGGAATCAGCACGGTTAGCTTGCCCAAACGTCGCAGACGTTCGGTTACCGGTTCGGCATCCGATGCATCAAGCCCATCGCTCAGCCATAGCACCGAGGGATTGCCGGATAGCTTGATGTCGCTCATCGCGCCGAGCGCGGCTTTGCGGTCCGTCGGCCAGGGTTTCGGCTTGATGGCAGCTACCGCGCTACGGGCCTGCGCGGGTCTCAGCAAGCCCGAGAAACCGGCGGTATTGCTGCGCGAATCCGGTGCGGTGGGCACTAAGACAACGCTGCGTCCGTCGCGGTCGGCTTGGTCGATGGCCCGATTCATCGCGTCTTGGCGGGCCGGCCAATCGTGAGCGGCGGCCCATCCGTCGTCGACCACGAGCACCAACGGGCCGGTTCCCGACAACGGTGCGCCCGGATTGAAAAGCGGGTGCGCTAGCGCCAAGATCAATAGCGCCGCCGCGAGGAGCCGGAGGATAATCAGCCACAAGGGCGACGCGTCCGGCGTTTCTTCCTTACTCAGTAAATCGAATAGCAACCGCACTGCCGGGAACCGCATTTGCTGCGGCGCCGGCGGCGTAATGCGCAACAGCCACCACAGGATCGGCAGCGCGATAAGCGCCGTCAGTATCCAGGGCGATGCGAAAGCGAAAGTTTCCAAGCCCATGTCAGCCGACCGAATGATGCGGCGCCAACGCCGTATAAAGATTCAACAACGCCGATTCCGCGGAATGGTCGGTGCTATGCTGCAGATAGGTCCAGCCCGTCCGGCGCGCAATGTCCTGCAGCGCGCTGCAATGCAATAAGAATTTCGTTCGGTAGGCCTCGCGCGCCGATTGTACGCGGCCGAGGACCGTTTCGCCTTCGTTCTCGAACCCTTCGAAGCGGATGCGGCCGCGAAACGGAAGCTCGCGTTCCGCCGGATCGACGATCTGCAGGAACAGGCCGTTTACGCCGCGCGCCGCCAGGGCGGAAATCCGCGCACTGATCTCATCCGGCGGCGACAGAAAATCGCCCATCAGGATGACCTGCGAATAGCGCCGCAAGGGTTGGTAGGGGGGCAAGCTGTCGTCATTCGCAGTATTGCGCAGCATGTGGTCCGCCAACCGGTCGAAGGCGGCCCTGCCGGTGCGTGCCTGGCGCGCACTCCCCAGCAGGGCAAAGCGCTCTCCGGCGCGCATCAGCAGCATCGCGAGCGATAGCAGAAGTAGATCCGCCCGAGCTGATTTCGTCGGTAGTTTGCTACCGGAACTGTAGTGCATCGACGGTGAGGTATCGCGCCAGAGCCACGCGGATTGAGCGGCTTCCCATTCGGTTTCGCGCACGTACAAGTGTTGCGATTTGGCCGATTGCCGCCAGTCGATAGAATTCGCCGCGTCGCCGGTTTCGTAGCGACGGAACTGCCAAAAAGTTTCTCCCTGACCGACGCGGCGGCGGCCATGGACGCCTTGCGCGACGGTCGATGCGACCCGCTCCGCGGCCAGAAGCAGTGGCGGCAGGCTGCCTGAGGCACGCGCCGCCTGGTTCTGAAGCTCGAGCCGTCGCTCCGTTGCCGTCATTCGTTAGCCACTAACGCAAGGGTTCGCACAACCGGTCGATGATCTGATCGATTGTAATTCCTTCGGCGCGCGCGGCGAAATTCAGTGCCATACGGTGCCGCAGAACAGGGTTGGCCAGTGACAGCACGTCTTCGACGGAAGGCGCGAGGCGGCCGTCGATTAACGCGCGCGCGCGGCAGGCCAGCATCAAGGCCTGGCTGGCGCGCGGGCCGGGGCCCCAGGAAACATGGCTGACGACATCGGCAACGTCGCTGGATTCCGGCCGACCCGCTCGCACGATGCGCAGGACGGCTTCGACGATGCGCTCACCTACCGGTACGCTACGCACCAAACGTTGCGCGGCGATCAACTCGTCCGCTGTAAAAATCTTCTCTGCACGCGTTTCCGATACGCCGGTCGTCGCCAGCATGATCTCCCGTTCGGCCGCTTCTTCCGGGTATCCGACACCGATCTCCATAAGGAAACGGTCGAGTTGCGCTTCGGGAAGCGGATAAGTGCCTTCCAATTCGATCGGGTTCTGCGTTGCCAGTACATGGAACGGTTTCGGTAACTCATGCGACTGGCCGGCGACTGAAACCCGGTGTTCCTGCATGGCCTGCAGCAGTGCGGACTGGGTGCGCGGGCTGGCGCGGTTGATTTCATCGGCCAGCAGGACCTGGCAGAACACCGGTCCCTGCAGGAATCGGAAGGAACGGCGTCCGGCTTCCGACTCTTCGAGCACTTCCGACCCCAAGATATCCGCTGGCATGAGGTCCGGGGTGAATTGGATACGTTTGTCGTCGAGGCCCAGAACCAGGCCCAAGGTTTCCACCAGCCGGGTTTTGCCGAGGCCCGGCACGCCGATCAGCAGGGCGTGGCCGCCGGACAACAACGTCGTCAGGCCGAGATCGATGACGTGAGACTGGCCGAAAATCACCTTACCGATACTGGCGCGCGCGGCGGCCAGCCGATCGCCCAGTTTTTCAATTTCCGCAACGAGATCTTCCTGTTCGCGAGCACTGGCGTCGGACGGGCTCAAGACCTAATCTCCTCAGGTGATACGTCGGTACAATAGCATGGGTGGCGTTCGATGAGCGTGCAACCCCAGAAACCCGATCATCTCGAAAAAATGATCGAAAACCAGCCGGTTGCTGTCGATCCGGCGGATCCCGACCGGTTCCAGATGCGGATCGCCCGGGATGGCACCTGGTACCATCAGGGATCGCCGATTCGACGCCTTGGGTTGGTAAAATTGTTTTCGACCGTATTGCGGCTTGAGGCGGATGGCGACTATTGGCTGGTAACACCCGTGGAGCGCGGCCGGATCGAGGTTGAAGACGCCCCTTTCACCGCCGTCGAAATGACCGTGGAAGACGAGGGCAAGGATCAGCAACTGTGTTTCCGCACCAATTTGGACGAAATTGTACGTGTCGGCGCGGAGCATCCGCTGCGAATCGTTGAAAACGCTGAAACCGGAGAGCCGACACCTTACATAACGGTGCGGAATAACCTCGAAGCGCTGATCGCGCGGCCGATCTTTTACGATTTGGTTGATTTGGCCGACGAACAATGGGATGGCGACGAGACCGAACTCGGAATCTGGAGCGGTGGCGTCCTGTTCGTTTTGGGCGCAACTGTGGAGTAACGCATGCAGCGCGACGACATTCAAAAGCGATTCGATGCCTTAAACGGCAAGGCGACGGCGGACCGCTGGTCCGGCCAGCGCGGCGATCATGACTTGAATCCCACGATGCGGCCGAGCGAAGATCTCACCCCGGCGGCGGTGCTAGTGCCGCTGGTCGACCGTCCAGAGGGGCTCACGGTTCTGCTTACCCAGCGAACCGCTCACCTGAACGATCACGCCGGACAGATCAGTTTCCCCGGCGGCCGCGTCGAACCCGAGGACCCAGACCATCAATACGCGGCGCTGCGCGAGGCGGAGGAAGAGGTCGGGCTTCCGCCGGACCGGGTCGATGTAATTGGCACGCTCGACTATTACATCGTGCGTTCCGGTTACCGCGTGACGCCGATCGTCGGCTTCGTCAACCCACCCTTCGAGGTGCGGGCCGACCCGTTCGAAGTGGCGGAGGTATTTGAAGTTCCGCTTTCCTTCGTACTCGACACCGACAACCATGTTCTCGAATCGCGAACGGACCAGGGCGTCGAACGGACATTTTACGTATTACCTTATGAAAACCGATATATTTGGGGGGCAACCGCAGGCATGCTGGTCAATCTATCGGACGTATTGGCAGGAAAATGATCCGTAAGCTCCTCACCGTTGCGCTGCCGTTTCTGACCCCGTTCATCGTCTATCTTATCTACTGGTGGGCGGTGCGCCGCCGGCGATTGTCCGAAGCGCTGGGCCGCGAGGTGTCGCCCTGGGAAGAATTCCCGTGGGCTTGGATCGTGACCGCCGGGTCCGCGTTGACGGCGCTGGCGTTGATCGCGTCGGCGACGATTCCCTATGACGGCCCGACTGAGGACTATAAAACGCCGCGATTCGAAGACGGAAAGATCGTTCCGGGTACCCCGAGGCAGTGACGCCGTGACCGCCGCCGAATCCGTGCAGGCTGGTTGGATGAACGAGCCTGAAACGCGCGCTGTCGTGTCGGCGTTGGAAGGCGCTGGGCACGCGGTACGCTTCGTCGGCGGATGCGTGCGCGATACATTGCTGGACCGCCCGGTCGCCGATATCGATATGGCCACTGATGCGGTGCCGGAGAGCATTGTCGACGCGCTGCGGGCGGCCGGCGTCCGCGCCATACCGACGGGAGTCGAACACGGCACGATAACGGCGGTCACGGGGCACAGATCGTTCGAAGTCACTACATTGCGGCTCGACGTGGAAACCGATGGCCGTCGAGCGACAGTCAAATTCACCGACGATTGGGAAGCGGACGCCGCGCGACGCGATTTAACGATGAACGCGATGTCCCTCGGTACCGACGGGACGCTGCATGATCCGTTCGGTGGGCGGGCGGACTTGATGGCGGGCCGGGTCCGTTTCGTCGGCAATGCGCACGACCGGATCGTCGAGGACGTCTTGCGCCTGCTGCGGTTTTTCCGCTTTTACGCCCATTACGGGACATCGCCGCCGGACGCGGTAGCCCTGGAAGCGTGCCGCGCCTTGGCGCCGCGCCTGACGAACCTTTCCGGCGAACGGGTGCGCGTGGAATTGTTGAAGATGCTTCAGGCGCCGAAACCGCTGCCGACAGTGCATTTGATGCAAGAAGCCGGAATATTCGATCATTTCCTGCCTGAGGCGGAGAATATTTCGCGGCTTGAAAGGTTGACCGTCGTCGAACGGCGAACCGGCGTTGCGGTTGAACCAATTCGCCGACTCTCCGCGTTGCTGTCGTCGGATACTGAATCGTTGTCGAACGTGGCGGACCGCCTGCGGTTTTCCAACGCTGATCGCGGCTATCTTGCGACGAGCGCGTTGGAGTCTTTCTCGCTACCGCTAGACGAAACCGCACGCCGGCGGCTCATTTACCGATTGGGCTCGGCGACGTTCCGCGAGATTGTATTACTCGGCTGGGCGGGAGACGCGGACGATAATGTTTGGGGCGATCTGTTCGCGATGGCGGAGTCATGGACGCACAAGGATTTTCCCGTTGCCGGACACGATGTGCTGGAGCGCGGCATCGTCCGTGGTCCGGCCGTAGGCGACATTCTGCGGACGGTCGAGTTGTGGTGGGTCGACGGCGGCTTCGCCGCCGGCCGCGACGCTTGCCTCGCCCGGCTCGATCAGGAGATCGACAAGCAGGCCTGAACCTTCCAGGCCCGCCTGGCTATTTCGCGCAGGCTGCGGGGAGGGCCGGGTAGTCCTTCAGGCCGGCCGCCGAACGGTTGCGAATACGCTTGTTTCCCTCTTCGTATTCGAGCTTCCCGCTACCAATGAACTTGTTCCCTTTAATGATGGTCTCGGTGTTGTCGCGTTTTTTCACGGTGATGAACTTGCCCTTACCTTTGTCGTTGATGACGATATTGTTTTCAAAAATGAATTTCTGTGTGCTGTTGCGCTTGTTCGGCTTTTGCGTCTCCTTGGCAAAGCCGACGATATTGCTGTTAGCGCTATTGGCGCCCTGTTGGATCACGTTGTTGCGGACCTCGACCAGACCGCCATTGGGAAAATCCACCTCCCACGAACTGTCGCTATCCATGCTGGCAATTACGTTGCATGTCACGACACTGTGCTTGGCGCGGGTCTTGAGACAGTTTCCTTCGTCGACGCAACCATGGATGTAGCTGCGCCGCAACGTGAAGGATTCCGCCTTGTTGATGTATATGGGATGCGCTCTTCCTGCTTTGCCCAGGTTGGCGAATTCGGAATCTTCGATCAGAATCACATTCCCCGGCTTGCGACCGCCAAGGATGCCTTGTTCGCCATCGTGGAAATAGGAATTTCGCACCGTCAGACTGATGCCCTGCATGCGGATTCCGGAGCCGTTCTTGGATTTATTCTTCATGCCGGAAAATTCGATATTCTCGATCGTGGTATTCTCACCGCCGATGTTCCAAATACCCTTGCCGTTGCAAATTTCGTCTTTGACATGAGCGCGTCCACCAACGCCGCGGATCGTCAAATTGTTTTTCTTCCAGTTGGCGCAGTCGACATAGACCCCCGCCTTTATCTCAATTGTGTCGCCATTGTTTGCCGCTTTCGCCGCTTGGCTGGGATACTCAAATTCCTCCCCTTTGCCAACGCGGATTGTTTTTGGTCCGCCGCTATTGGAGCTTTCGCCTTTTTTTCCTTTTTTTCCTTTTTTTCCTTTTTTTCGCTTCTTCTTCGCGCTTTTTGAGCCACTGTCCGGGCTCGCAGGTTTATCGAGGGCCGGTTTGCTCGGCGTGGATTTCGGGGCCGTCTGGCTTTGCCCGGAGGCGCCGGAAGGCAATATCTCCAGACCCTTCAGATCGCCTTTTAAGACTTTGCTTTCTTTGTCGGTCCATACGCGAACGTCGGCCCGTGTCAGGGGCGCTGCGATCAGGGTGAAGCCGGCGACCAAAGCGCCTGCAATTTGTAGTCGTGTCCGTTTCGGCAAGGAATGGCCCTCCTATGTTCACCTGATCCATTACTACCTTCTAATTTCCGATTGCTTAACAACTAATTAATCCTGTCGTTAGGCGGAGGGATCGACCTCGGAAAAAGTGCCTGGCGAATTCCCAACGCTGTTGGTTCCTTCCAAAGTCCCCACGAACAACGCAAGCAGCGGCGGTACGATAGCGAGTGTCAGGACGGCGGAAAGTGACAATCCCCCGATCACGACCGAACCCAGCCCGCGGTAGAGTTCCGAACCGGCGCCTGGAAACAGCACCAGCGGCAGCATGCCCCCGACGCTGGTTAGGGTCGACATGAAGACTGGCCGGATACGGTTGCGCGTCGCTTCTACGACGGCCTCCGTGTGGCCGTACCCTTCGACCCGGATGTGGTGCAAAGTCTGGTGTACCAGCAGAATCGCATTGTTCACGACGATGCCGATCAGGATGACAAAGCCGAGCAGGGTCAACATGTCGAGTTGCTGGAATTGGTAGAGATTGAGGACCTTGAGACCGATGACGCCGCCTGCCGTTGCGACCGGCACCGACAGTACGATGATTAACGGGTAGAAAAAGCTTTCGAACAGTACGGCCATCACCAGGAAGACGATGGCGAAGGCCAAGATGAGATCAAGCCGGAGCTCGCGGGCCGTGGCCGTCAGCGCGTCTGCCGTTCCTCCGAGCCGCAACTGGATGCCGTCCGGCAGGCCTTCCGCTTCCATCTTGCCGATCACGTCGCGTCGAATCAGGTCCAGGGCGGTTTCCAGGGGCATGAGCGGTGGTGGCCGGATGCGCAGCGCGACGGCGCGGCTGCCATCCTCGTGCATGATCTGAGTCGGGCCGGCGATTAACTGGACCGTCGCCAGGGACGAGACCGGCACCGTCGCGCCTTGGCCCGTCATGACAGGAAAGCTGGCGATGTCCTGTGTCACGCCTTCAATCGGTTTGCGCCCCGCCAGGACCAAATCCATGAAGCGGCCGTCGACCAGCACCTCGTCGACCCGGATGCCGTCATTGAAGGCGTCGACCGTGAGGCCTAGTTCGCGCGCGGTGACCCCGGCGTCCGAAAGCCGCGTCGCGTCGGGCGCGATCCGCACTTCCGGCGAACCGAACTCCAGCCTGGGCGAAGCGCTTACCTGTGTGCCTTGCTTGCGTGGCATTATTTCGCGAACGCGGTCCAGCGCCTGATGGACGACATCGAAAATGGTTTCCAGCTCGCCACCGGTGACGGTCAGTCGGATCGTTCGCGTTCCACCGTCGACTCTGAAAATCGCCGGACGGTAGGCCGTCGTACTGACGCCGGGGTAATCGCGCGTGGCTTTGCGTATCAGTGGTATCAACTCTTTCGCGCGGACCGACTGGGCGCCGCGCGAAACGATGATGATGTTGTCCGGCCGTGCGATGAAGGTGAAATATTTTGTCGACAGCGTGTTGGCGTCGCGCGTGCCGGGTTTCTGGCGCGATTCCAGATAGGGCAGGAGCTTGCGCTCGAAATCGAGCGCAAGCGCGCTTGTCGTGGCCAAATTATAACCGGGGGGCGCTTTCGCGCGGCCGATTACCAGGTTTCGGTCGCCTTCCGGCAAGTATTCGAGCGGCGGCATCAGGGACCATACGGTTACGCCGGCGCCGATGGTGATGACCGCGATCAGCCCGAGCGCGCGAAGGCGGCTCCGCACGATATATTGCGTGAACCCCACGGTCGCGCCGACAAAACCGGCGCCCAGCCGGTCGATGCCGGGAATTCCGATCATGGTCGGTGCCCCCTTGCCGCCCAGCATTCGGTTGGCGAGCGCCGGGATCACCGTGATCGAGACGAAAAGCGACAGCGCGACGGCCACGGTAATCGCGACCGCGATATCTCGGAAAATTTGGCCGATATCCAGGTCGGTGAACAAAATTGGCACGAATACCAGGATGGTCGTCAAAGACGAGACGAGGATCGCGCCCCAGACCTGTTTGGCCCCCAGATAGGCGGCGCGGGGCGCGGGGTGCCCCTGTTGCCGAAGTCGATAGATGTTCTCCAGCACGACGATGGCTGCGTCCACCACCATGCCGACCGCGAAGGCGATTCCCGCCAGCGAGACCACATTGATCGACTGGCCAAAGGCCGCCATCGCCACGAACGACGCGATGACCGATGTGGGAATAGCCAGCGCAATGATCAGTGTCGCGCGGGCCGAGCGCAGGAATACCAATAGAATGAAGACTGCCACCGCGCCACCGACCCAGATATTCTTGAGAACGAGGTTGATCGCCGAGTCGATATACAGCGTCTCGTCATACATCTGTTCCAGGACCAGCCCTTGCTCCTTGATCGGGCCGGCCTTGAGTTCCTCGAGCGCCTGCTTGACCTCCGCCATGGTGTGAATGACGTTCACGCCGACCTTGTTGCGGACACCAAAATTGATGATCCGGCGGCCGTTCATCCGGACCCTCGAGTCCCGTTTGCGGTATGCGAACCCGACATCCGCGACGTCGGAGACGGCGACGCGCGCGATTCTGCCGGTCGCCGCGTCGCGCGTGCTGCGCAGGATGATCTTCTTGATCTTTTCCGGCGTGGTGAGGCGCCAATCCGTGCGCACGACATAACGCCGCTTGCCCTCCGCGACGTCGCCGGTGGTGTTGGCGACATGCGCTTCCCGCAGCCGGGCCAGCACAGCGGGGATGGTCAAGCCGTAGCGCGTCATTTTCGGCGGATCGAAGGCGATGCGCAGCTCTCTTTCGCGGCCGCCGCGCACCGAGATGGACTCGACCCCCGCGATTCGCTCCAACCGCTCGCGAACGATATCGCGTGCGAAATCGCCATATTCTTCGATCGGTTTCGGGTTGCCCTCCCGCGGCCACATATAGATCCAGGCGATCCGGTTGCCACGCGGATCGGCGGACCTGTATGTGGGCGCTTCGGCCTCTTCCGGATAGCCGGTTACCCGGTCGAGCCGGTTGGCGACCAGTAGCAGCGCCTTATCCATATTGTGCCCGACAGGGAACCGGAGCTTGACCCGGCCCAGGCCCGGCAGCGAATGGCTGACGATGCTTTTGAGGCCGGGCAGGCCGCGCAGCGCATCCTCTTGCTTGTTGATGATCTCGCGCTCGATTTCTTCGGGCGCCGCGCCGCGCCAATTTGTTCGCAGGTGGATCGTAGGCTGCGCGATGCTGGGCGAAAGCTGGATCGGGATGGTCGTCAGCGCAAGCCCGCCGAACAAGACCACGAGAATGACCGCAGCCAGAATCGCGATCGGGCGATTGATCGAATATCGGATCAAGTCCATCGCACAATTCTACAGCAGGTCAGGCTTGGTGTCGCTTGGCCGCTGCCGTCTGCTATTGTCCGGCGGAAATCGGACAATCACAGGGATACGGGACGATGGCGGAGGACGAGTTCGACTATATCGTTGTAGGGGCGGGTTCCGCGGGTTGCGCGCTCGCCAACAGACTTTCCGCCGATGCCGGCAACCGCGCGCTGCTGCTCGAAGCGGGCGGGCGCGACAGCAATCCCTGGATCCATATCCCGGTCGGCTATTTCAAGACCATGCTGAACCCGAAGAACGACTGGTGCTACGAGACGGAACCCGATCCCGGCCTCAATGGCCGCCGCATCCCCTGGCCGCGCGGCAAGGTTCTGGGCGGGTCGAGCTCGATCAACGGCCTCGTCTATGTTCGCGGCCAGAGTCACGATTACGATCAGTGGCGCCAGCTCGGCAATACCGGGTGGTCCTGGGACGACGTGTTGCCCTATTTTATGCGTGCCGAGGACAACGAGCGCGGCGCGAATGAGACGCATGGCGCCGGCGGACCGCTCGGCGTCTCCGATATCGGCTTCTCGCGTGGCTTCTCCGACGCCTTTATCGACGCGGCGGAAGAAATCGGTATACCGCGCACCGACGATTTCAACGGCGGTGACCAGGAGGGCGCGGGTTATTTTCAGCTCACCACCAAGAATGGCCGCCGGTGCAGCACTGCGGTCGGTTATCTACGGCCGGTCAAGGATCGTGCCAATTTGACGGTTACAACACAAGCATTGGTCCGTCGCGTCCTGTTCGAAGGCAAGCGGGCAATCGGGATCGAATACGATGTCGGCGGGCAAACCCGTGTCGCGCGCGCCAAGGGCGAGATTGTCCTGTCTTCCGGCTCGATTGGCTCTCCACAAATCCTGCAGCTCTCCGGCGTTGGGCCGGGCGCGTTGCTCGGCGAATTCGGTATTCCTGTGGTGCATGACGCGCCGGGTGTCGGCGAGAACCTGCAGGACCATCTGCAGATCCGCGCGGTCTACAAGACCAACCAACCGTCGCTCAATGACGAGGTCAATAGCCTGTTCCGGAAGGCGCTGATCGGGCTGGAATACGCGCTGTTCCGCAAGGGGCCGATGACCATCGCCGCCGGGCATGTCGGTATGTTCGCCAGGACCCGGGCGGAGCTGGAAACGCCGGACGTGCAATTTCACTTCATTCCATTGAGCACAGTGGGGCCGGGTGAAGGGTTGCACGAATTCTCGGCCTTCACGTCGTCGGTCTGCCAGTTGCGGCCGGAATCGCGGGGCAAGATCGTCATCAAGTCGCCGAACCACACCGACTATCCGGCGATCCATCCGAACTACCTATCGACAGAGATCGACCGGCAGACCATCGTCGCCGGCATGAAACTGTCGCGAAAAGTCATGGCGACAAAGACAATGGAGTCGCTGATCATAGACGAATTCCTGCCGGGCACCGATGTCGAGACCGACGAAGAATTACTGGATCATGCCCGCAACAACGCCGGGACGATCTACCACCCGGTCGGCACCTGCAAGATGGGCGACGATCCGATGGCGGTAGTCGATGAGCGGTTACGGGTGCACGGCGTCGAGGGGCTGCGGGTCGCCGACGCCTCGATCATGCCGACCCTGGTCTCCGGCAACACCAACGGGCCTTCGATCATGATCGGCGAAAAGGCGTCGGACATGATCTTGGAAGACGCGAGCTGACTGCGCTACGCTAGCAACAATTCACGAAACGAGGAGAAACCGATCATGGATGCCTTGGAAATCTTCGATCCGACGGGGGCGGTGGAGGTGATCAACCTGCACGCGCCGCGGCTCGACTCGCTGGCGGGCAAGACCGTCGCCTTTCTGTCCGACGATATGTGGCAGGCGCATCGCATGCTGCCGTTGGTGCGCGAGAAGCTGCAGGAACGCTATCCGGATGCCGTATTTATTCCGGAAACCGAGTTCCCGATGGGAACGCAGCAGATCGATACGGACGAAACTGTCGACATGATCGTGGCACGGGGTGCCGAAGCGGTCATTGTCGGCAACGCCTCTTGAGGCGCCTGCGCAACAGCATGCGGCCGTGTTGCCGCTCGAATTGAAAGCAGGGGCATTCCCACCGTTACTTTGGCCCGCGAGGATTTTGTGGGTGTCGTCCGCAATGCGGTGTCCGGGTTGGGCTTCGGCCAGGAAGCCTCCATGGTGGTCTTCCCGATCGATCCGTTCCTGGTCGGCAGCGATCTGACGCCGATCGAGAACGCAATCGAGAAGTTTGGCGAGGGCTTGACCGACTGGCAGTCGGTGACGACCGAGACCGGTCTCCGGGAGCCGTCGAAGGTGCGCATCGAAGCGAATGGTTACGAAGCCGCGCTCGACAAAATGAACCGCATGTTCCTCACCAGTACCTGGGGCGACGGTTTGCCGGTTAACGCGCCGACCGCTGAGCGGGTCGATTGGATCTTGAAGGGCACCGATTTGCCGCGCGACCACGTCATCGGCAAGGTCATGCCGCGCGGCGGGGTTGCGACGGTGGAAACCGTGGCGGTATCGCTGGCGATGGCTGGTGGCCGGCCGGAATATCTACCGGTGCTGATCGCGGCGACGGCGGGACTGCTCGATCCGGGGTTGCAGCACGACAAGATCCAGGCAACCTCGGGCAGCACATTCCCTGTCGTGATCGTCAATGGCCCGATGGCCAAGGAGATCCGGCTCAATTCCGGTTTCGGCCTGCTCGGGCCCGATCCGCAGCATCCGGCGGGCGCTTCGATCGGCCGCGCGATGCGCCTGATCCAGCAGAATGTCGGCGGCGCTCTGCCGGGCGTGGGAACGATGGCGATCTTCGGCGGCATGCGCTACACGAACGTGGTCATCGCCGAAGACGAAGACGGGCTGCCGGAGGGCTGGGACCCAGTCAGCGTCGATTTCGGACATGCCAAACGCGGCGAGAACGCGGTGACGGTTTACATTGCCACCGGCGCATCGAACGTCATGCGCCGCGGCGTCGGCAAGGAAACGCAGGAGGACGAGGCGGAGCAAGGCCTGCATCGCGTCGCTTCCTATCTCGCCAGCCCCAGCGGGCATTACATGCAGGGCCACTGGGACGGTACGCCGGGCGCTCTGCTGGTGCCGCGGATCGTCGCCAGGCAGTTGGCCGATCTCGGCTGGACCAAGGAGAAGGTCAAACAATTCCTGTGGGAGCACTCCAAGATCCCGCAGGAAGAGGTCAAGCGGACCGGTTTGTGGCAATGGATCGACGACGCGTCGAACCCGAACACCGCGGCGACGGCCAACGACGATCCCTGGGCGATCTGCCGCGATCCGTCACAGATCATCCTGACCGTCGCGGGCGGCGCGCATCCGACGCATAATTTCTGGATGCAGGGATGGTCGGCGATCGTCGCCGGTCAACCGGTCGATCTGCCGGCTGGCTGGGCCGGCCTGATTGCCGAAGCGGAAGACGATCTGGGGCCCAGTGGCGAGATGTGCCTGATTTAGTCGGTTTTTTCTGACGCTTTTGTATCCCTGACCGCAGCTAGGTTGGTCTTGGACAACGGCGCGTCGCCTTCTGCCGCTGCGACGTCGCCGGCGACCTCACCGCCTTCCTCGATCGACAGGCGGCCATAGCGGATTGTGCCGGTGACCCGGCCGGTCTTGTGGATCACTAGCCGTTGCCGGGCGGTCAAATCGCCCTCGAAGCGGCCGTGGATCTCCGCTTCGTCGATCTTGGCCGCACCGACGAAGACGCCGGACTGCTCGATCTGCAGCACGCGGCTGTCCATCGATGCCTCGACCCGGCCTTCGACATAGAGCGTGTCGCAATCCTCGATCGCCGCGCTTTTCAGGCGGATATCCGGGCCGACCGTGAGCCGTCCCGCGGGACCGCCCGGGTCGGGTAGTGGCGGTGTGCGGCGCGGTTGCCGCGCCGCCGGTGGTGGTCCGTCAGCG
>Ga0315338_1002787_pt1 | contig 16422 bp, 10 predicted proteins | sample ASW8metaG_FD_204518 | JGI IMG/M metagenome (GOLD analysis project Ga0315338, IMG submission 204518) | Ammonia-oxidizing marine archaeal communities from Monterey Bay, California, United States - ASW #8 | ecosystem: Environmental > Aquatic > Marine > Coastal | place: USA: California | collected... | reverse complement strand
CCTCGGGAACCTCGTGGCCATCATATTTACCGCCCAGTGCAATCGCTCGCTCGGCCGCGCGTGCAAACGTCATCCCCTGCGACCGATTTCCGCGCCGGAACACCCGTCCATCAGCAACGTCATAGCCCGAGGGCGTTCCACCCAAATCGCGTGCTGCGATCTCCTGGAGCTTCGACTTCGCATCCAAACCCGCCGCCCAGTTCGCACGCGTGTGCGCGTGGGTCGTCATACTCCCGGCCTGCAACGAACTCCAAGGTAGGTGCTTACTCGTATCACCCCAGACAACTTCTGCCTGTTCCCAGTCGGTCTGCAGCGCTTCCATCGCTGCACGGGCCGTATCGAACACCGACTCGGTGCCGAGGTTCCCAACACCCTGCTGAATATAGACCTTGCCATCGGGTCGGATCGTCAACAGGCCGTCCATGCCGGATGTGCCCGCCGAGTACGAACTCAACGCCACGCCGATCCCGGTAACTTTCGAGCCGTTGCGCTGCCCGCTTTTGGCTTTCATCGCCTCCCAGTTGAACGCCTCAGCTCCCTTGTCAACCGCCTGCCGCACGAATGCACTCGATACGTTGCTTTGCGAACCCTCACGCGGTCGACCAAAGATTTGCTGACCTGAGGGTGCGTTAATTTTCATCAGCTCAAGCCGGTCAATCCCAAGCTCCTTGGCCGCTCGATGCATTAACGGCTCAACTGCCGCGACGACCTGGACACCACCGGGCGCGCGTTGTGCGGACCGTGGTGGTGTGTTCGTATAAATCGACAAACCCCGAACCCTGATGTTCTCCGGGGTGTACAACAGCGAACCTTGATCGGCTGCCGACAGGAAATCACCCGAGCGTCCGTAGGGCCCACCATCCTGAACCGCGAACCAATCAAATGCCGTCATTCGACCATCGTTACGCAGACCGATTCGAACTCTGGTAACCATTCCTGGCCGCGACCGCCCGATGAAGTTTTCCTCCTGGCGGTTAATCCGCATCATGACCGGCTTGCCAGCCTTCTGCGACAGCAGTGCCGGAATCCCGCTTTGGATTGATCCGTTGATCTTGCTCCCAAACCCACCGCCACAATACTCGGCGACGAGCACGATGTCGTCAGGTTCGACGCCTATCCAGCGAGCAGCGGCGGGGTGTGTTCGCGCGGTGCTCTGCGTCGACACATGCAGATAGCATTTACCGTTCTGCCAGTACGCCATCGCGGTCCGTGTCTCGAGCGGCTGATGCCCCGTCGACTGCTGGAAGACCGTCTCATCGATGATGTGGTCGGCTGCCGCAAACCCAGCCGCAACATCGCCGACCTCCCACTCATCGGTCACCTCACCATCGGTCGGCAGGGTGCCGCGGTCGACCTCGGACCAATCCACATTGGTCCACGTCACGTCTTTCAGTTCCCGACCGTCCAGTGTGTTCCCTTCGAGACGCGCGTTCGCCCCACCGGGTCGCAGACTGTCGAGCGGGTCGAGCGCAAACGGCAGCGGTTCAAGGTCGATCTGCACCTGCTCAATCGCATCAGCTGCTGCTTCCTCGGTCACCGCCGCAACCGCCAGAATTGGCTCCCCCTCATACAGCGGCTCGTTGGTCAGCATCTGCTCACCCGGCGCCTCTACCGCCGGCAGATCGTCCGCCGTGAGGATAGCCTCCACACCCGGCATCGCCAGTGCTGCCCGCGTATCCAGATTCCGGACCCGTCCATGCGGCATCGGACTTAGCAGTAGCTTCGTAAACAGCATGCCTTCCGCGCGAAAGTCTTCGGCATACTTCGCCCGCCCCGTCACCTTCGCTACTAGATCCGGCGTCGAATAGTCTTTCCCGATTAACTTATAGTCGGCCACGTCAGCTCCTCCGTGACAATTCCGCGGCACGCTCCGCGACGTTCAGAATCTTGTTGTAATCCGCACACCGGCACAAATTCCCCGATAGATACTGCGCCGCCTCCGCCCGGGTCGCCGTCGGCTGCGCCTCCACCAGCGCCACCATATTCATCACAAACCCCGGCATGCAGAACGCACACTGGAATCCTTGCTCATCCACCACCGCCTGCTGCACCGGATGTAACGTCCCATCCGCCGCTTCCAGTCCCTCAATAGTCTGTACCGCCCGCCCCCGCACTTGATGCGTCAGCATCGAACACGAGTAGTGCGGTACCCCGTCCACCAGCACCGTGCACGCCCCGCACTCCGACCGGTCGCACCCAATCTTCGTCCCCGTCAACCCCAGCTTGTACCGCAGCGTCGTCGCCAACGTCTCCTGCGGCAACACATCGACCCGCCGCTGCTGCCCGTTGACTGTCAACGTCACCAGTCGCTCCACCGACCCCGCCGCCTGCGCCCGCGCTACTGTGCCATCCCGAAACACGTAGCTCGACGCCGACACGCTCGCGCCCGTCGCAATCACCCCTTTGATAAACGTGCGCCGCGAAAACCCGTCAGGGAATGTTGCCTGCTGCTGCTGCTGCTGAATCTGTTCCACGTCTCCCATGAGACGACCTCCTCGACGCGCCTGACAACATCACTCAGACGCAGAACACATAGGGCGGGTACCTTGACCTGTAAGGGTCGCAGTTTATCATGAATTTTCAACCGTCAAGCTCCGTTTTCTAGTGAGTCCATTCTCCCAACAGTTCTTCGCTGTCCCTGTTGTCTAGACAAGCGCGTCGTGCCTCTATTTTTCTGTCGCGAGTTATCTATCGCGAGGCGTGGGTCGCAAAGTTGTCAAAGGATCGAGTCAGAAGAAATTCAGACCGTTTGCGCCGCATTAAAATCATACGTATGATTAAAACACTTGTTTAAATAAATTGAGTTCGGTCTCACTTCCAGGGAAGAAAAAAGAGAAGGGGTAAAGCAGTGGCAGCGGAAACCAAAGAGCGTATCCTCGACGTGGCGGAGAGGTTGTTTGCAGATTTTGGATACAAGGCGACATCCCTCCGCGACATTACGAGCGAAGCTGGTGTCAATCTCGCGTCGGTCAATTACCACTTCGGCTCAAAGGATGCTCTGCTAGCCGCCCTCTTGAACCGCAGGTTTGCACCAGTCAACCGCCGGCGTCTCGAGCTACTTGACGAACTTGAGAATTCCACCGATGGTGCGGCGGACTTGTCGGATCTCGTCCAAGCCTTCCTCTCTCCACCGTTTGAAATGTATCCAGGCGGCACCGAAGACGGTCGGACATTCCTGCGCCTTGTCGGACGGATTCATTCGGAAACGGACGACGTTCGCGCTGTTTTCGTCACACTGTTCCAGCCGATCATCTCTCGTTTCACAACGGCGTTGGGGCGTGCGCTGCCTCACCTGGACGCGGATGAGGTCGCGTGGAGGATTCACTTCTTGGTGGGCTCAATGGCACACACAATGATGTGGTGTGAGTCGTTTCTGTCTCAGACTAAGCGTCGCCCAGACCCGAGTGATATGTTGGCGTCACTGATACAGTTTGGTACCGCCGGCTTAGAGGCACCGTCGCGGCAACCCGTCGCTGTACACGCCCACACCGGAGGAAGACGATGAACGTCCGTGTTCTTGCGGCGGCCGCAATACTCGCCGGAGGATGCGCGTCTGCCCTACCCGTCGAGCACCCGACGCTCGATATTACCTTGCCGCAAAACTGGACCGCTCAAGAACTGCCAGACGGCCATCTTGACGTCATGTGGTGGGAGGATTTCGGTGACGGGGGCCTAGCGGCGGCGGTTAACGTTGCGCTGTCCAGGAACTACGACCTTCGTGCCGCTGCGGCGAGACTTGAACAAGCGGCGGCGGATGCTCGAGCCGCCGAAGGGGATCTTCAACCAACGGTACAGGGAACCTTCGACGGCGGACGCCGGAAGCAGAACTTCGTCGGGTTCCCGATTCCCGGTAGCCAGGGTCGTGTGCTGAGCACGGTGTCAACAAACTACGGCGTTTCGCTCGGTGTTTCGTGGGAGATTGACCTCTGGGGCCGACTCCGCAACACGGCACGAGCCGCCCTTGCCGACCTGCAGGCCTCGGCTGCGGACCTCCGCGGTGCACAGCTGTCGATTGCGGGGCAGACTACTAAGGCTTGGTTTGCAGTCGCTGAGGCTCAGCAACAGATCGACCTATCGCTCAAAACCGTCCTGAGCTTTCGGTCGGTAGCAGAACAGGTGCAAGACCGTTTTGAAGCAGGTATCCGTCCAGCGCTCGATCTACGACTTGCCTTGCTAAACCTTTCCAATGCGGAAGCTCAGCTACAGCAGCGCCGGCAGCAACTCGACGGTGCCACCCGGCAGCTCGAATTACTGCTCGGCCAGTATGCCGATGGCGTCTTCGACACGCCAGCCAGGCTCCCACAAATTACGCCCTCTGTACCGGCCGGCATGCCCGCCGACCTAGTCGCTCGACGGCCCGACCTGGTGGCCGCCGAACGGGAGCTCACAGCGTTCTTGGTCAGGGCCGACGTAGCGAGAGCCGACCTACTCCCGCGACTCAGCATAACCGGTGCGACGGGCACAGCAAGCGACGGACTAAGGTCGCTCATCGACGGCAACTTCGGTGTCTGGAGCTTGTTCGGAAACATCGTGGCTCCGCTTTGGCAGGGCGGACGATTGCGCGCCCAGGTGGACCGCGCTGAAGCCAGAGGGGCCGAGGCGCTCGCCAGCTACGCCAACGCCGCACTGACAGCATATTCGGAGGTTGAAACCGCCCTCGCCGCCGAAGAGTTTTTTGTCGAGCGGGAACTTCACCTCGCCGAATCGACCCTGCAGGCTCGGGCTGCGGAGCGTCTGGCCGAGGAGAGGTACCGAGCCGGGCTCGAGACGTACATAACCGTTCTCGACTCTCAGCGCTCGGCAGTTAGCGCCGAGGCGGATCTAATTGCCGCTCGACGAACTCGACTGGAGAACCGTGTCGACTTGTATCTCGCACTGGGTGGAGGCTTTGAAAAACTCGAGGCTCCGGTCCAGCTTTTAGGTTTGGATGGTCAGTAACTCATGGGTGTGATGATCCGTCTCGCGAAGATTCTGTCCCCCTTGATCGTGCTTGGCACGGCTGGTTTCGTGGCCGTGACTATCGTTAACAATCGTCCAGAGGTCGACACACGGGTGCCGACGATCGCGCCGCCTGGTGTGCGCGCAACAGTGGTAACCCTTGAGACCGTTCGGATATCGATAGCCAGTCAGGGCACCGTGCGCCCCCGAACCGAAACCCAGCTCGTACCAGAAATTTCTGGCCGGGTGACGTGGGTCGCACCGTCCTTTGTCTCGGGTGGCTTCTTCGAAAATGGCGACGTGCTCCTCACACTCGACCGCTTCGACTATGAGCAGACCGTCGTCAGTGCAAGATCGCAGCTAGCGCAAGCTCGTCTTCGGCTCGCGCAGGAAGAAGCAGAAGCGGAGGTCGCGCAGCGAGAATGGGACGCTCTTGGTCGAGGTGACCCACGCGAGCTGACATTGCGAAAACCCCAACTCGAGGATGCGCGGGCGTTAGTCGCCGCAGCCGAATCCAACGTGGACCGGGCCGCGCGAGACCTTGAGCGAACGGATGTACTCGCTCCGTACGCTGGTCGCGTGCGGACCAAGAACGTAGACGTCGGTCAGTTCGTCACAGTCGGTGGTCCAATCGCCACAGTCTATGCGGTCGATGTGGCCGAGGTCGGACTTGCGCTCCCAGATGAAGAGCTCGCCTATCTCGACCTCCCACTGAATTATCGCGGTGCTTCGAATCTCCGTGGTCCCCGGGTCATCCTGAGGACAACGTTCGCAGGAACCAGGCATGAGTGGACTGGCCGAGTGGTGCGAACCGAGAGTGAGATTGATCCCGTGAGCCGGATGGTGCAGGTAGTCGCCGAGGTGCAGAACCCTTACGCGTCTGGTTCCGACCACCAGCGGCCGCCGCTGGCGGTGGGTATGTATGTAGAAGCCGAGATCGAGGGCCGCGCGTTCGCCGACATCGCGGTTGTTCCGCGGGCGGCCCTGCGCCGTCGCAATCAGGTTCTTGTGATTGACTCCGACAGCCGCGTGCACTTCCGTGATGTCGAGATCCTCCGTGCGACGACGGAGTCGGTGTTTCTCAAAGGTGGGCTCTCGGCCGGCGAGTTGGTCGCCGTCTCCGCGCTCGACAGCCCGACCGAAGACATGTTGGTTCAAGTCATCGACCTCGACGTCGATCGGATAGCGGAGCTGGCGACACCACCGGCACGGACCGCCCGTGAAGGCAACACGGAGGAAAGAGCGATCGACTCGACCGTTGCCGACCTGACTAGAGAGCCTGAACGGCCACGGTGGCTGCGTGAGTTGCTCGACAACCCTCTACCCCATCCCAGGCCGGAACCCGTGCCTCAAACGCCTCCGGTGGCGATGCTACCAGAATCAGCTCCACCCCTCGCACGTGCTGTCGTTGCCGTTCTTCCGTTCGAAGAAATCAACCCGGGGGATCGCGATGCCGACTTTGGTGTGGATCTCACCCGATCAGTGACCACGCGTCTAGAAGCGATGGAATCACTCTCAGTCGTGACATCCCCGAGCGAGGCAAACCTGGTGGTGGGGGGCGGCGTGCAGCAAGTCGGCGATGTGGTCCGCGTGACAGCTCGAGTCGTTGACCAGGGAGGTGACGTCGTCAACTCTGTGAAGCTCGATGGCCCTGTCAGCGATTTGCCGAAATTTCTTGCCGAGCTGGCCGCCGCCATTGGCGACAGCATCGTCGACGCACTCGATGCCGCCGACCCCGCGGCACAGATGGACCGTGCGACTGCGAATCCCATTTCGGTGCTACCGTTCGCGAACGTGAGTCGGAGGCCAGAGGATGTTGCTCTCGCCGAGGCCATCACAACCTCCGTCACAGATCAGCTCAGCATGCTGCCATCGGTTGCCGTCGTAACCGAGGAGCGTAGCGCTTTGTGGATCATTAGTGGAGGTGTCCAGCGAATCGAAAATACCATCCGAATCACGGCGACTCTCCTCAACAGACGGTCAGGTGCCGTGGTTCATGCCGTCAAGGTCGACGGGCCGATCGAGCAACTCAGTCGTCTTCAGGACGAAGTCGCTGCCGAACTTAGCAACAGTGTGCGGGAGGCGACGTTGTGAATGGAATGATCGCCTGGTTTGCGAAAAATCCGGTCGCCGCCAATCTATTAATGGTCTTCATCGTCGTCAGCGGGGCCATCTCGGTGCTCAGTGTCAACTCGGAAGTGTTTCCGGAGTTTGAACTCGACATGATCAGCATCCAAGTTCCCTATCTGGGTGCCGCGCCTGAGGAGGTCGAGGAGGCGGTTTCGATACGGGTTGAAGAAGCGATCCAAGGCCTTGATGGCATCAAGGAGATCACGTCGACAGCGTCCGAAGGCGGCGGGACGGTGCTGGTCGAGCTTGAAATGGGTGCCGATGCGCGAAGAGTGGTCGACGAGATCAAGAGCCGGGTCGACGCCATCGATACGTTTCCGGTAGAGACAGAGAAGCCGATCATCACCGAGCTGGTCGCGCGAAACCAGGTCGTGGACGTTGCCGTCTCCGGTACCGTGGACGAATTTACCCTGAAGGCGGTAGCCGAGCAGGTTCGTGACGAGCTGTCAGCAGTCCCAGGAATCTCTCAGGTAGAGATAACCAGCGCCCGTCCCTACGAAATCTCAATCGAAATCTCAGAGGTTGCGCTGCGGCGTCACGGCTTGACGTTCGATGATGTGGCATTGGCGGTGCGTCGATCGTCATTCGACATGCCAGGCGGATCGGTGAGAGCCGATAGCGGTGAAATCCTGCTTCGCACGATCGGCCAAGCCTACCGGGGGACAGAGTACGAGGAGCTCATCTTGCTGACCCGGGCGGACGGCACCCGGCTCCACCTCCGCGACGTGGCCACCATCGTCGATGGTTTCGCCGAAACCGACCAGTCTGCGCGGTTCAACAACGAGCCGACGATCTTACTCTCCGTGTTCCGGACCGGTGACCAGGGTGCATTGGAGATCGCCGCCCTGGTGCACGAGTACGTCGAGGGAAAACAGGGGTTTCTTCCCGAGGGAATCTCCGCATCTATCTGGCAGGACCAGTCGGTCGTACTTAGCAACCGACTCAGCACCCTGCTCCGTAACGGCCTCACCGGGTTCGTGCTCGTTTTCGTGCTGCTAGCGTTGTTTCTTGAGCTCCGTTTGGCGTTCTGGGTCAGCATCGGAATCCCGATCTCGTTCTTGGGCGCGATTCTGCTGATGCCCGGCCTCGACGTCACGGTCAACGTGCTGTCACTCTTCGCTTTCATCCTGGTGCTCGGGATCGTCGTGGACGACGCCATCATCGTGGGAGAGAACATCCACACCCACATGGAGCAACATGACGACGGCGTCCACGGGGCGATTGAGGGTGCGAAGGAGATCGCTACCCCGGTCGTCTTTGCCGTGCTCACCACGGTGGCCGCCTTCACCCCGCTGATGTTCGTCCCGGGGATCCTGGGAAAATTCTTCGTCGTGATCCCTCTCATCGTCATCCCCTGCCTGGTCTTCTCTCTGATCGAGTCGCTCTGCATCTTGCCGGCTCACCTCGCGCATCTCAAGCAGCGAACACCAGGACCTTGGCGCCGCTTTCAACTCCTCTTTGCGAACGGGCTCAAACGATTCATCCAGAAGGTGTATCAGCCGATCCTTGAACTTGCCCTGCGGTGGAGATACCTCACCACCGCTCTCTTCATGTCGACCCTGATCATCACTCTGGGGATGGTACTCGGGGGATGGACGAAGTTTCAGTTCTTCCCGCCCATTGAAGCCCCGTTCATGTCGGCATCAGTCACGATGCCGCTGGGCTCGCCGGCCTCCTTGACTGCTGACGCCGTGGAGCGGCTCCAAACAGGCGCGGAGAAACTTAGACGCGAGCTGAACGACGAGACCGATACGGACTACTTCGTGCACATGTTCGGCTCGGTCGGTGATCAGCCAATGGGTTCACGGGAAGGCCCGATACAGGTGGGTGGAAGAAGCGCGTCACACCTCGGAGAAGTCACGATCGAGCTTATCCCGTCGCAAGACCGCCAGTACACAAGCGAAACACTCGGCAACCGGTGGCGGGAGCTGACCGGGCCGATTCCGGAGGCGGTCGAGGTCGGCTTCAACGCGTCAGCCATGTCCCCTGGCGAAGACATCAACGTCATGCTCACGGGCGGCGACGTCGACGAAATTCGATCGGCTGCCGACGCGGTGAAGAACGCGCTGCGAAACTACGCTGGCGTCCATGGACTCAGCGACTCGTTTCTTGAAGGCAAGGAAGAGATGAAGCTTGGTATCAAACCGGCTGCCGAGACGCTCGGACTGAGTCTGCAGGACCTGGGACGACAAGTCCGGCAGGCTTTCTATGGTGAGGAAGCACAGCGGATACAGCGCGGTCGAGATGACATCCGCGTGATGGTGAGGTATCCAGCCGACCAGCGTCGGTCGCTCGGGAACCTCGAAAATATGAGGATCCGCACCCCGACCGGTGGAGAGGTGCCATTCAGTCAAGTGGCCGAGGTTGAACCGGGCCGGGGGTTTGCCTCCATCAAGCGGGTGGATCGAAACCGCGCGGTCAACGTGACCGCCTCCGTCGATGGGGCCGTTACGTCGGCGGCCGAGGTCAACAGCGACCTTGAAGCTTGGATTCTGCCGACCGTGCTCGAGAGCCATCCTGGGGTCTACTGGTCCTTTCAGGGCATGCAAGCCGAGCAGGCGGAGGGCATTGCCGGTCTTCAGATAGGATTCACGATCGCCCTGCTGGCCATCTTCGCACTGCTCGCCATTCCACTCGGGTCTTACGTACAGCCTCTCATCATCATGAGCGCCATTCCATTCGGATTGGTGGGTGCGGTGTGGGGACACATGCTGATGGATGTCACGCTCAGCATGATGTCGATGTTTGGCCTGATTGCGTTGTCAGGCGTCGTCGTCAACGACAGTCTGGTCATGGTGTCGTACATCAACCGGAAACAAGGGGAACACGTCGACCTCCACACGGCGATCCGCGAGGCGGGTGTGTCACGGTTTCGACCGATTCTGCTGACCTCTCTGACAACCTTCATCGGGCTTACACCGCTGATGCTCGAACGAAGCTTCGATGCCGAGTTTCTCCTTCCGATGGCCGTGTCACTGGCTTTTGGCGTCCTCTTTGCCACCTCCATCACATTGATGCTCGTGCCGATCGAATATTTGATACTGGATGATTTCGGTCGAGGGATGCGTCGTCTCTTCAGAGGCCACGCCGTGGACGATGTTCCTCCAGGCGCCGAGGCTCCTGCATTCGACGGGTTGCGCCAAGACGATACGACCGGGCATGCAGCGCTCTAGCGTCCTGAACTCGATATACCGGGACATTCGGCCGGCACCTGAGGGCGCGGGGCGCCGAGGGAGAGGCAGGCGACGAACAAGCGTAGTTGCTAATTTGCTCCGACGATTTCCTCGACGACCTGCTCCGCAAGCGGCAAGCTCACACCACACGAGACATCGTTAATCCGGCACTGAGCCAGGGTTAGTTCACAACCGCACACACAGCCGTCCTCATTTAGACGCTGCAATGCGGTTTCCTTCTGCTCGGGGGTCAAGCGCGAGAGATCAAGCCCCGGAATCTCGGTGGCATGAGCCGCATTAGCCAAGCGAGTCTGCTGGGTGCTCTCGATCAGCTCGACGGTGACATCGGTGGGTAAATCGGCGAGATACCGAGTCTCCTGCTCTAACACCGCGGGATTGATGAGACCGACGTGGGTCTGCACGATGCGACCCTCGGTATCGACCACAAACGATGTCGGCAGGGCAAAGACCCCTGGAAATTGACGATTGATCTCGGGTGTGGCCATCACCACGGGGTAATTCATCTGAAACTCTTCCGCGAACGCCACGACGTTCGCCGGATCACCCTCGTCCGTCGAGACGCCGATCACCTGTAATTGATCACCGTAACGATCCTGAAGTTCCATTAGTTGCGGGATCTCAAGACGACACGGCCCGCACCAGGTCGCCCAGTAATTGATCAAAATGACCTTACCCCGGAGGTCAGCCATCGAAAAGGTCGCACCATCGAGGTCCTGCATCACCAGGTCGTCGATGTGTACTGGATCCCGCACGAACTGGAGAGTCATGTCAGCGACAGGCAGATCAAACACAGGCTGCGGTGTGCCGACGGCGACCGAGGCCTTTTCAGTGGGTGGCCCACAGGCCAACACCGTAAGCGCGCCCAGTACCACGCCGAAAATACGATAGTTCATCACCCACCGCTTTCTGTTGTGCGAGCGTCGAATTGCTCTCCTCATTCTACATTGCTCCTCTGGGTAGAAAACACCGCCAGAGCGCCGGCCATTCCAGGAGTCGAAATCAGTATGCGAAGCGGGTTCCGACGAGGACTCTAGCTGTTTCCAGAGGGTCCCGTTCGGGAGAAGGAGAACCCCTGACCGGACTCGCAGTCAAGCTCGCGGAGACGCTTAACTACGGGCCGGTGCGCATCAGCTCACCTGACAATCAGAAATCGCCTTCAGTATCCGAACCAAACCGCAGCCAGAAGTGCCAGGATAGCCACGATGTACAGCTTGACAAGCAATGGCCATACAAATCGGACCCAGCGCTGATACGGAATCTTCGCCAGCGCCAGGATCCCCATCAGTAACGCATTAGTTGGCACGATCATATTGGTGAATCCATCACCAAACTGGTAGGCGAGGACCGCAGTCTGTCGACTTAGTGCGGTTAGGTCGGACAAAGGAGCCATGATCGGCATGGTGACGTACGCCTGTCCCGACCCGGAAGGAATAAAGAAGTTGCAGACCGTCTGAACCCCGAGCATTCCAATGGCTGACAACTCACGTGGAAGCCCATCCAGTGGTTGCGCAAGGCCGTTGATCACGGTATCGATCACCTGTCCTTCTGTCAGGACTATCTCGATAGTCCGAGCGAACCCGATGAGAAGCGCCGTCTTGGTGAGCTCCGCCGCGCCTTGGCAGAACTCTGCCGCCACTCGATCGGGTCCGAGCCCACCAACCAGCGCCGCAGCCAGACCGAGCGCCATGAAGACCGCGACCAGCTCCGTCAAATACCAGCCCCACGCCCCTATGCCATACACGAAGCCAACGATCGACGCGACAAAGACCAGAAGGACGGTGACGCGTCGGGGCGTGAACTCGACGTCCTCAGGCATACGGAACCCTGTCGAATAGTCGACATCGGCCACCAGACTTGCGGCTGGGTCGCTTTGCACTTGGCGCACATATCTCAAGATATGGTCGGCGCCAATCGCGGTACAGACAAGCAGCAATCCCCATCGGAAGCCTTGTCCTGACATCAGCTCGACCCCGGCAATTTGCTGCGCGATCAGCACGGTGAAGGGGTTGATCGCGGCGCACGCGTAGCCAACACCGGCCCCGACATAAATGATTCCGACCGCCACGACGGCGTCTACCCGCATCGCCAGACACATCGTCACCAGGATCGGTACGAACGGCATGTACTCTTCGGCCATCCCGACCGTTGACGACCCCACCGCGAAAAGCACCACCATCCCAAATATAAGCACCGCAGGGCCATGACTCATATAGCGAATCGCCCCACCGATCAGCGCATCGATCGCTCCGGTGGCACGCACGACAGCGATGACACCACCCACGACAAAAACAAAGAAGATGATGTCCTGTGCGGCGGCAAGACCCGTGGGAATGGCAGTCAAAAAAGTTTGGATCGGTAAGGGACCCGCGTCGACTTCATGGTAGGTACCAGGAACCACGTGGTGGCCTTCACGCTCGAACTCGCCAGCAGGCAACAAGTAAGTTGCTACCTGTGCCAACACAATGAGTGCGAAAAGAAGGACGAGCGAATCTGGAAACTTACGCGTGTGTGAAACGGTGGCCATAAGCGGCTCGGAAAATTGTGTCCTCTGTAAGGGGGGCCCTTTCTGACGAACGGCCTATTTGCGGAACATCAGTATAATCACACTTGCACTCGCAAGCCGTAAACCCATTAGGAGACTTGAATGCGCGACCATCTAGCTTTCGTCTATGGATTCAACCTCGTGTACGCGGAGACCCTGGTCAAGGGTCTGTCAGCCGATCAGATGGTCGAACAGCCGAACGGTGTGATCAACCACCCAGCGTGGTCTCTTGGCCACCTCGTCGTCTCGGGCAACCACCTCGGATCCATGCTTGGACTGAAATCGAGCCTGCCTGACGGGTGGGACAAGACGTTTGCCACCGGTGGGATACCGACGTCAGACGTGTCGGCGTATCCGGCGAAAGACGAAATCCTTGGCGCGCTCAAGGAGCAGCACTCCCGCAACACGGACGCGCTGAAGAACGCCGAACCTGAGTCGTGGGCACAACCCCACCCAGACGAAAAGATGCGGACGTACTTCCCGACAGTCGGCGACATGATTACGTTCATGATGACCGCCCACGAAATGGACCACTTGGGACAGATCGCTGCCTGGCGGCGCGCGATGGGGCTCGGCTCGGCGAAATAAGCCGAGGCCGACGGCGGCACGCATCAGCCTGTCTCCGCCTTCTCCCCTAACCAAAAACCAGATCCGACGTCGGCATAGTCGCAGGTCCCGCTCATCGTGTTGTAGCCAACCGTTCCGGTATAGGTAGCCTTACTTCCTTGCACCTCGAACCAGAATTCAACCAGGTCGCCCTGAATCGTCCCGCTGACCTCGGCTGAGTCGAACGTACCCTGGTATATCCCAGACAGACTCTCGCCGTCCTGGGCGAATACAAATGTCGGCCGACCGCCGCCGACGTCGAGTTGAACCGTGAACTGCCAGGTGCCAGATATATCCTGCGCCTGCGCCGGTGTAACCCACATCACCATCGTCAACACACTCATCACAGCGAGTCGCGTCATCCTTGTGCGCCGTCCTTTTTCTTAATTTTGCTCCAGGTGTCACGGAGGGTAACTGTGCGATTGAACACCAGCCTCGTGTCGGACGAGTCCGGATCGACGCAGAAATAACCCTGACGCTCGAACTGGTACCGTGCAGCCACCACGGCTTCCGCCGCACTCCGCTCGAGATAGCAGTCAGTCAGGACCTCGAGTGAGTTCTCGTCGAAAGCATCCTTGAGGTCGTCACCATCACTGACGTGCTCAGGAAATTCCTTGGAAAAGAGGTGGCCGTACAAGCGAACCTCGGCATTAACCGCATGGGCCGATGACACCCAGTGAATCGTGCCGCGAACTTTTCGGCCGTCGGGGGCATAACCGCCACGGGTTTCTGAATCGTAGGTACATCTGAGTTCAACCACGGCACCTGTGACCGGATCTTTAACCACATCAACGCAGGTGATGAAGTAGCCGTAGCGCAAGCGGACTTCGCGGCCGGGAGCGAGTCTGTAGTACTTGCGGGGGGGATCTTCGCAAAAGTCGTCCTGCTCGATAAACAGCACCCGAGAGAACGGAACCTTTCGCGTTCCGGCCGCAGCGTTCTCAGGATTGTTGACGGCGTCGAGCTCTTCCACCTGGTCCTCGGGGTAGTTCTCGATCACGACCTTGAGGGGACGGAGCACAGCCATCACACGTGGAGAGTGCAGATTAAGGTCTTGCCGCACGGCATCTTCAAGTTGGGCCAATTGAACGACGCTGCTGGCCTTGGCGACTCCGATACGGTCACAGAACTCACGGATCGACGCCGGCGTATAACCCCGGCGACGGAGACCACTCAACGTTGGCATCCTGGGATCATCCCACCCATCTACATGACCATCCTCAACCAGCTCTCGAAGCCGACGCTTACTCAACACCGTATGCGTCAGGTTGAGACGTGCAAACTCGATCTGTCGTGGAGGGTTCTCAAACGCAAGCTGTGCCAGATACCAGTCGTAGAGTGGACGATGGTCCTCAAACTCCAGCGTGCAAAGCGAATGTGTCACCCCCTCGAACGCGTCAGAAAGCGGATGGGTAAAGTCGTACGTGGGGTAGATACACCACGTGTCACCCTGGCGGTAGTGCGGCGACTGACGGATCCGATAGATCGTCGGGTCGCGCATGTTCATGTTGGAGGCGGCCATGTCAATCTTCGCTCGTAGGGTACAGGCACCGTCTTCAAACTCGCCGCGCCGCATTCGGTCAAAAAGATCGAGGTTCTCGTCAACAGACCGGTCGCGATAGGGGCTGTTACGGCCCAGCTCATTCCATCGGCCTCGATGTTGCCCGACCTCGTCGCCCCTGAGATCATCGACGTAGGCCCGACCGGCCTTGACGAGCCGAACCGCGCACTCATAGAGGCGATCGAAATAGTCCGACGCGTAGTAAAAGCGGTCGTCCCAGTCAACGCCGAGCCAGCGAACATCCTCCTCGATCGCTCGGGCGAACGTCTCGTCCTCTGTCTCCGGATTGGTATCGTCCATCCGGAGGTTGCAGATGCCGCCATACTCTTTAGCAATCCCGAAATTGAGATAGATAGCTTTGGCATGGCCGATGTGTAAATAGCCATTCGGCTCGGGCGGAAAACGGGTGTGCACCCGACCGTGGTAGCGGTTTGCACGCAAATCGTCAACCACGATTTGACGGATGAAATCACCATCTCCGAGGTCAGTACCATTCATCATTCTTCACACTACACTGCTGTTTCTGTCATCGCCAACGCTCGGTCGACCCGCTTGAGACACGCCTGACGGCCGAGAATCGCAAGCGCCTCAAAGAGACCAAAGCCAACAGCTTTCCCGGTCACCGCAACCCGTAGCGGATGAATAATCTGACCGACCGAGATCCCTTCTCGCTCGACAAACCTGTGAAGGGCGGCGTCGAGCGTCTGAGCGTCGAACGGCTCGGCTGTGGCCAGCTCAGTTCGAAATCCCCGCAAGCGGTCGGCCGCTCCGTCGGCCCGCAACCGCTTCTGAAACGCCTTTTGATCGTACGGCAACCTATCGTCTGCCTCAAAGAACTCCGGGTAGTTCAAAATGTCACCGGCGACCTTAAGGCGATCTCCGGCTGCCGTGACTACTGCGGCGATGCGCTGCGATTCGTCAGCAGTAGGCGGAAGAGAGACCAAGCCGGCCCGCCCCAGAAACGGCAGCACCATCGTCACCGTTTCTGCAGTCGATAGAGCCCGCATCCGACGCTCTTGGAACGCAAGCAGCTTCTGTGGATCGAAGCTGGCTGGCGACTTGGTGACCCGTGCCAAGGAGAAGTGGCGAACCATCTCGCTGCGTGAAAACGTTTCGGTCTTGTCATCGAGCGACCATCCCAGTAGAAGGAGATAATTGATCAGGGCCTCGGGGAGGTAACCCACCTCTCGATAGAAATCGACCATCACCGGATTCAACGTGTCGGGGCAGAGCGACACGCCGAGCCGGCGCATCACAGCCGCGCCGTGATCGTAGATTTGCTTAAACTCCTGTCTCTTGAAGTAAGTGTCGAGTTTCCGCTTGCTCAGCTTTTCACCACTACCAGGGGCCGCCACGTAGGGCAGGTGCGCGTACTGAGGCAGGTCGTATCCGAGCGCGCGCGCGATAAACATCTGGCGCGGCGTATTCGAGAGGTGCTCCACGGCGCGGAT